>Ga0307507_10001132_pt1 | contig 59163 bp, 16 predicted proteins | sample 7_EM_MG_FD_207223 | JGI IMG/M metagenome (GOLD analysis project Ga0307507, IMG submission 207223) | Populus trichocarpa ectomycorrhiza microbial communities from riparian zone in the Pacific Northwest, United States - 7_EM | ecosystem: Host-associated > Plants > Roots > Unclassified | place... | reverse complement strand
TCTGGTTCTGGCGACGGTCGTCTGGCTCTGGCGACGGTCGTCTGGTTTTGGCGACAGTCGTCTGACTCTGGAGACGGTCGTCTGGTTCTGGCGACGGTCGTCTGGCTCTAGCGACGGTCATCTGGTTCTAGCGACAGTTGTCTGGCTCTGGCGATAGTCGTCTGGCTCTAGCAACGGTCGTCTGGTTCTGGTAACGGTCGTCTAGTTCTGGTAACGGTCGTCTGGTTCTAGCGATAGTCATCTAGTTCTAGCAACGGTCCTCTGCTAGCTGCCGTTCTAGTGCCTCCCTAGGTAGGGAGGATGTAAGGAAGGAAAGAAGGGTAAAAAATAAGGCGGCTACATAGGTAGAGACATGTGTAGACGCTATCGGGAATATAGCGGGGACCCGATGCAGAGCTTTGTGTAGAGCCTCTGTACGCAGAGCTTCGCGTAGAGCCTTGTGCAGAGCCTCTGTACGTAGAGCTTTGTATAGAGCTTCGTGTAGAGCTTCGTGTAGAGCTTCGTGTAGAGCTTCGTGTAGAGCTTCGTGTAGAGCTTTGTGTAGAGCTTCGTGTAGAGCTTTGTATAGAGCTTTGTGTAGAGCTTTGTGTAGAGCCTCGCGTAGAGCCTTATGCAGAGCCTCTAAGTAATAAAACTATATAAGATTGTATAAGATTATATTAGATAATATATAATAGTTAAATATATAGTATATAACTTTACCTTAATTGCATGTCAAGAAATATATAGTTACCTTTTAAAGTTGCTAAGTAGGTTAATTGCGTGTTAAGAAATATATAGTTAGCTTTTAAAGTTGTCAAGTTAGTTAATTGCATATTAAGTTAGTTAAATTACGTGTTAAGTTAGTTAATTGCATATTAAGTTAGTTAAATTGCGTGTTAAGTTGGTCAATTGCATGTTAAGTTGGTTAAATTGCGTGTTAAGTTAGTTAATTGCGTGTTAAGTTAGTTAAATTGCGTGTTAAGTTAGTTAATTACATGTTAAGTTAGTCAAATTGCGTGTTAAATTGGTCAATTGTGTGTTAAGTTGGTTGAATTGCGTGTTAAGTTAGTCAATTGCATGTTAAGTTAGTTGAATTGCGTGTCAAGTTAGTCAATTGCGTGTCAAGTTGGTCAATTGCGTGTCGAGTTAGTCAAATTGCATGTTAATTACGCGAAACGCGAAAATCAAAGTCTACTTAAATCTCATCCTGTAAATATTTTCCCGATGAAGAAGAACAGATACTAGTAGTAATTAAAAAATGCGAGTTCTTTACTAAAAAGACTGATTTTGTTGGATTTATTATTAAACTAGGCTAACTTAGTATAGATCCAAAGAAGATTAAGGCCATAGTGAATTGGCAGGAACTAGAGAATGTTATATAGTTAAAATCGTTCCTAGGGTTTTGCAATTACTGTAGAAGGTTTATAGCGCAATAGTTACAGAATATTAAGCTATTTACGCAGTTAACGAAGAAAGAAGAACTATGGGTATAGGGAAGGGAATAATAAGAACTATTTAAGAAAGTTAAAGAGTTATTTACCTAGGAGCCAGTTCTTAAGATCTATTAACTAGGTCTAGAGACGGTTATAAAAACGGATGTATTAGACTTTACACTAAGGGTGTGCTTTCTATAGAAATATCAAGATGGATGGCACCTAGTGGCATATTATAGTTAAAAGATGACACTACTAGAGTTAAACTATGACATCTACAACAAGGAGTTGTTAGGTATAGTTATAGCACTTAAGGAATAGAGAGCATTCTTACAAGGCATAGAGAAACTATTTGTGGTTAAGATAGACTATAAGAACCTTATAGGATTTCTAATAATAAAGAAACTTAACTAAAGATAGGTTAGATGGGCGGAAATGCTTATAGAATACTATTTCGAAATTCAGTATACTAAGGGTATAGACAATGCACGAGCAGACGCTTTAAGTAGAAAGGCTGAACTATAAAGTAATAAAAAGCTATTAGGAGCTTTATTGCAAAAGGATTAAGACGGATTAATTAGGTATAATTATCTAAAGATCGTAACAACTAAGGAAAGTCAGATCTATAAATTACTAGAGAGTGATTGGATATAGAAGATCTAAGAAGTATAGGTAAAGGATCTAGACTTAGAGCAATATAAAAACAGAGAAGTAACGTATATGCTTAAGTCTATTACGGAAGAATTTGTTAAGGAATTCCACAAGGGAATAATATAAGGACACAACAGAGCTATAGGCTTAGTGTTAAGACTTTAAGAGAAATACATTATTTAAGGAATCTAGGGACTAGTAAGATAAGTTATAAAGGAATATCTAGATTGCTAAAGAAATAAACTAATAAGGTATAAGCTGTACGGAGGGCTATAACCTATTAAGACACCAGGAAGACTATAGGAGGTTATATTATAGAACTTTATTATTAAGTTACTAAAGTTAAGAGATCTTATTATAGGACAAGATTATAACACGATCTTAATAATAGTGGATAAGCTAATAAAGTGGGGATACTTTATAGTATGCACTAAAGAGATATCAGTAGAAGATATCGCTAGAATCTATATAAAAGAAGTGTTTATAAGACACAGAGTACTAGATAAGATTATATTAGACAGAGATCTAAGATTTATAGTAGTATTTTAGGAAGTGTTTCTGGCAGAATAGGGGGTTCGCGTAGTAATATCTACAGCGTATTATCCGCAGACGGACGGACAAATGGAAAGACTAAACTAGACACTGGAGCAGTATCTAAGGCACTATATTAATTACGTATAGAACAATTGGGTATTATTATTACTAATTATACAGTTTATATATAATACAACACCACAAGAAGAAATAGGGACATTACCATTTAAGGCGAATTATGGATATAAGCTAAGAATATTATTATTGCCATATTAAGCAAAAAAGACAAGTAGCATAGCTAAGTAAAGAATGGAGATGTTAATAAATCTTTATATAGACCTTAAAGAAACAGCTAAACTAGTATAAGAATAAATAAAAAGGTACTATAACGCTAAGAGATCTAAGGGACCAGATCTTAAGGAGGGGGATAAAGTATAACTACTATATAAAAATTTTAAGAGTTAATGACTAAGCAAGAAGTTGGACTATGTTAGACTAGGACCTTTTAAAGTTAAGTAAAGAATTTTATTGGTTACGTATAAGTTAAACCTACTAGCTAAAATGAAAATATACTCTGTATAGCATATTATAATGCTAGAGCTAGTATATGGGAATGTTAAGCTACTAGTCTATAAGGCAGATATGTATAGAGGATAAAAGGAAGACAAATAGCAAGTTTTGAAGATTATTAGTTATAAGGATGTAGATAACGAAACATGGTATAAAGTAAAGTAGATAGGCTATAGTGAGACTACTTAGGAACTACTAAGCAACCTAAAAAACGCTATAAGAAAGGTACGGGAGTATTAGAAGAAAGTAGGTTAGGTAATATTAATAAAGAAGGATCGCCAAAGAATAAGTTACCTAAGGGGGACCTAAGAGGAGTAATTGCCAAGCTACTTGGAGTTGTTTCCCTTATAGGAGGAGAGCTAGTCCTTTTGTCACCTAGCTTAGACAAACCCTATTAAACTAGTTTCTACTCCTTAAAACGGACCTTCTTATAAACCTTCTTAAGACGGGTTAACTGAGCAAACGCAACCTACTAAGACTTAAAGAAGCGACGTTAAGCCTTAAGGGCCCAAGCGGTCTCTTTAGTAGAACGGTAGAGTTCGGCGCGTATGGCGGCCAACTTAGACTTAAGCTTCGCAGTGGCAGATTAAACATAAAACCCTATAATAAGTTACTTAGGGAACTTAAAGACTGTTAAAAGTAATAGAATGTGTATACTTAGCGTTAAAGATAGAGCGAATATTGCAGGACAATTAAATATTTGCTTTAGTACACTCCGAGCAAGATAAGGGTTGTTAAGATAAGGGACTTGCTATTGCAATATATACTAACCCTGCTTTCGCATAATAAGAATATAGAGACAACATTATCTCACTAAGTGACAGTATGGCAGCTACGGTGCGAGTATAATATTGCGCTTATAAAGAAGAAGAAGCTTTAGGTATAATAAGCAAGGATATTAACCAGACTAATTAAACGGACATTATACCTCTAGTAGACGACTTAGAGATGTTAGGAATCTTTAAGGACAAAGATAAAGAGGAGGGAGATAGTATTACAGACGCTTTAAGTATAATGTTACAACTACTTAGGGAAGAGTCGTAGGAAGCTAGTTGGTTAATATAAATATAGTCTAGGATGGATCTGGTAGAACTATATAACAAGGAATGGTAAGTGAGTTACATAATATTATACGCAGTGTATAAAGTGTATGTAGTGTATAGCTATGTATAATACGTATAACATGTACCTTATGTACAAGAGAGGATTTCTTAGGAGTATGGTTGTGTATTTAAAGGACCTTAGTCCCTACCGTAGATAGTTCTCTCCTTGTAGTAAATCTTAGAATATAATTAGAGTTAATCTGTTGGGCAACTACTCTACCAGTTATTATTACGTTGTTGTTTTATTCTTACCTATATACCTAGCCTAATAACAGAACCCACTGTAGTCTAAGCTACAAGGTTCTATTATACTATGGCAGTAATATAGGCGGGCGAATGATTGGTAAGCCTATAGTATTTAGTTAGCTTTAACTAAGCCGTATTAATATTATAGCGAAAGTAAGGCTCTGGGTAGTATTCGTACTGCACTTTATAGCGCTTAAATTAATCTAGTAGGTACTTAAATATAGGAAGGACCTCCTATAAAGATCCAAATTTGCCTATATTAATAAGTTCGTAATAGAAAATTGATAAGGTTGTTTATATATACCTTCCTTTAAGCGTCCTTCTAGTTGCTTTATAGCAATCTAAAGCGGCTTTAAAATAGCCAGATATTTAGTTAATATAGTCTAATTATCCTCTATTAGGTAGTTCTTAATAATCTTAGGCTCTTTATAAACTCTTATAGGTAGATTCTTTATACTATTTGCAGTAACTTTAGCCTAGTATATTATCTATTTAAGGACTTCGTTGCTAATAATGCGATTAATAGGGTTTCGGAGCTTTATTGCGCGTTTAATTGCTAACTCTATAGAGTTCTAGCGTGTCTCTACTAGCTTAATTGGAAGAAGCTTGGTATTAGCTTATAGCGCGTTATCTTTACTTACTAATACAAGCTCTAGATCTTAAAGCTTAAGAAACTTTTTAATATATTAGTTAGAGTTAAATATCTAAAAGATAATATTATAAAGCTTGTTAATAGGGCCGATTTTCTACTAAGCTAGTATCTAGCGGATAACCTTATCCTTATTCTCTTCTTTTTTGTCTAGAGTGTTTAAATCTGCGCCGAAAAGTAGTATGTAAGCGACTAGATTAATAACATGGCCTATATAATAAAGGTGACGATATAGCGGATTAAATCCAAACTCTACAGAAAGGTTGTTAATATAGGTATTATTATTATTTGTATTATCTGCTACAAAGTAGCCTACCTGCTGCTTACTAATTCTAAACTTAGCAAGGATTTTCTTGACGTTGGCTGCTATATTAACACCTAGGTATCGCTCTTCTTAAGGAGAGAGGGCTAGAAGGAAGGAATGGTGCTAGTTTTTAGCATCTATAAAGTAAATGTCGGAATGTTAGTTATATAACGTGGTTACGAGACCGCGAAGCGAGGCTAGTTAACCTAACCTTGGAGCAACCCCTTACTTCTAGACAATCAATTATCCAATAATTAACAACGCATACATATTATACAGTGATATTCGTGCCCGTTGATTAAAGCATATATACTGACACTGATTAGTAGACATATAGATTAGGAAATACGCAATAGCTAGCGCTTAAGGAGTAGTACTGGAAATAGTTCACCGATCGCCTAGTTTTTGTCTGTTTTACTAAAGGAGAAGACTACAACTTCTACTTAAGCTTGAGAGCGTGTATTGGCCTTATAGCTAATACAGCAGATTGCTGAGAGAATAGCAGCCTTACTAAGAACACTTTATAGGTCTGACGGCTGTAGAGAATGTATACACAAACCTCAACCTTAACTACACCCTTACCCTCGACCTTACCCTTGACCTCGACCTTAACCCTCGACCTTAACCTTAACCTCGACCTTTGTTTAAGCCTTAACCCTTGAACTCCCAGACTAAGGACACTCTATAGGCCCTAAGGCTATAGAGAACACCCTAAACCTTAAATCTTAAACCTTGAACCTCCTTACCTTTAAACCTCCACTTAAACCTTATAGATACTTAACCTACAACTATAATGGAGTGGTATAAGAAGATATTAAAGCATAGTAATAGAATTACTGCTGCTATAGCTTCTAAAGATGAGCTAGGAGACTATATAGCAATAAAGGTCTATATACACATATAGGAGAACTTTACAGACTACACATTATAGACAGTATTTAAGGAGGAATTTGAAGGCTTTACTACTAAAGATTTTAGACGCATGTGAATTAATATAAGAGTAAAGTTACGCACTTATCTACTTAAGAGAGGAGTGTATGTGGGAAAGTATAATAGCAGATATTTAATCTCAGAAGCACTATTCAACCTCCTCTAAGAGGAAGAACCTTATAAATGGATAGATAAGGAAATTATAGAAGCTCTTAAGGCAGTCAGCCCTATAATTACAGTGGCGCTATAAGAACGGCTTAACTTGACATAAATAGCTCTAATATCAAATCAAGCTATACCCCTGTTAGTTATAGCCTCTTTAGCTCCTATAACCCCCCCCTATAGCCCACTACCTTCCTATATAGTGCCGACGCCTATAAGCCATTAACTACCTCCACTACCTCCAACGCCTGCAATCTAGCCTATAGTTACAGCTATAATACCTAGAACGCAAATACCTACCCCTATAACACCCCAACTAGCTGTTATATTTATACCCTAGTAAACTGCACTAACTGCTACCCAACAGCAAGCTGTATCTACCTCTACCTAAGATTAACTACTTACTCTCCTTACTTAACTCCTATAGACGTAGAATTAATAATTATCGCCTATAGTAACTGCCTCTACCCTCCCTCTAGTAACCGCTCCTACTCTACCTAGTCCCCCTCCTACCTAGTATCTTTACCCTAGTACTGCTAATACTGACCCTGCTATGCACCTACCTATGTACAGTAAAGAGGCAGCCACTATTGCTAAGATCTATATAGACAACCAGAAGTATAATAGAGTAAGTAATAGCTTTGACTTTAAGTTAACTATCTTCTATAATATCTGTAAGAGAGCTGGTCTACCTCCTAAAGGCTATATAACCGCACTCCCAACTATGCTAAAGGGACTTACTTAGGATTACTACTATAATAGCAGCCTTTTAACTAGATCATTTACTAAGGCATGTAACTATATATGTTACTTCTTTAAAGGACCAGAGTACTATTAGAGAAACCTTATTAAATGGAATGCTATTAACTTCCAAGGAATTATTAACGAGAACCCTAATAAGCAAATCTATTAGAGTTTCTAACTACTCCTTAATAAGCTCTTAAAACATCGCTACGGATTATACCTAGAGTTTTATATAGACCTCTTCCTTATAAATAAGCTAGTCACCACTTACTAAGGAGTACCAGTATACCATATTGCTATTTCTAACCCTTTTAAAGACCTCTCCCAGTTGATTAGTAAATTGCAATCTTCTGTAGTTACATGGGAGAAGGAATACCCTTCCTAGGCCTTAATAAGACCGTCTTAAGGAACCTACTTTATAGATTATATATACCGCTATAATATCTGTAACAACCATAACTGAACCCGCTCCTATAGATAAAACACCGTTAGATCCCTAAAGGCTAAGTGCTATATTTACTAAAAGGAGAGCTGCCGCTTATGGAAACATATAGAGGAGGAGTGGAACCGTTCTAGAGATGAGTATAAAAGATGTTTTAATAATAATAAGGGCCGCAATGGTAACTTTGAAGAATGCTTTAGACAATATACTATCTACTATAAAGGAGACGACAATAATGAGTATAATGAGACTTTTAAAGCTCTTGTGCTAAACACAGACACTAATAAAAATACTAATAATAATAATAGCAAGGAAGAATTAGAAGACCCTAACGGCTACTACCTTATATTATTTAGGACTCTTATTATAGATAAAGTAACCTTTATAAGTGTAGAACTAGCCAACAAGGCTTGTGCTTACTTACTTACTATAATCTCCACGGAACCTACTACAGAAACTGACCCGTTTAACTATAACACAACAACCGCCGCTTTACGCTATACTTCTATGGTATTTATGGGAATTATGATTAATACCAGTACATTAAAGAAGTCTACGGCCGGTTATGGACAATTCCAGGCACTATAGAACGCGGACTAATCTGTAAGACTTAATACCTTAACTAAAGGATAAGTTAATATACAGTTTGGCATTGGAATCGCTACCTCCATTAGAACTGCGGATATTGTCACCCCTATAGGCAAGATACAGTTTTATGTTGTCTATACGGATACCCCCTTCTTGCTCTGCTTAGTGGATATAGATAGACTCTAAATCTACTACAACAACCTTAGAAACGTTGTTATCACTCGCACCAAAAAAGTACCAGTAGTGCGACGGTTTGGCCACCTGTTTCTCTTATAGAGCTTATTACTACAGTTATATCTATCTGAATCCTTTAACGCGAACCCCTACTACTTAATAGATATAGAGCTACGGCGCCTATATCGTCAATTTGGACATCCCTTAGTTAAGAAATTGCAAAAACTACTCTACTATACTGGCCATGAAACGGACAAAATGGCTATTAAGCAACTAACCAAGTTCTACTACTACTGTCAGAAGTTTAGCAAATCACTAGGCAGATTCCGCTTTACCCTATAAAATGACGTTAATTTTAACTATAATATCATTGTTGATATTATGTATATTAGCGGATTACCCCTCCTATATATTGTTGATAAAGGAACGCGATTCCAAGCTAGCAGATGGCTATAAGACATCAGCGCCAAATATATATAGGACGTTCTACGGATGTGCTAAATTAATACCTACTTAGAGCTACTAGACCTAATTACCTACAATGCCGGAAAGAACTTTGTTAGTAAGGAATTTAAGTAATACGCCACTATTATAGGAATTAGTATAAAGGGAGTACCGGTTAAAGCATATAACTCTATTAGAATGGTAGAGCGCTACTATAGTCTATTATGCCGAGCCTATTAGATTATTATAACTAAAATCCCTAAAATTGACAAGGAGATAGGACTCTAAATAGTGTTTAAAGCAATTAACAATTCAGCTGGCCCTAGAGGACTAGTTCCCACACTTCTAGTCTTTGAAGCCTACCCCTAAATGGTTAAATCTAATGCACCATCCCCCACGGTCACATAACGCGCTGCCGCAATTAAAAAGGCTATGGCAGAGATACAGAAGCTATAAGCTAAACGACAGATCGCTAACACGCTGAATATGCAAAACGGACCTAATGCTAATGCGATTCATGATCTCCTACTAAATTTGCCTGTTTTGGTCTAGAGAGAAGGAAATACTGGCTAAAGCGGCCATTAGGACGGGCCATTTACCTTGCTTACTATTAAGGGTAAAATATACACTGTTAAACTGTCTAGCGGACCTATAGCCTTCTAATCTACAGTCGTAAAACCCTACCTTTAAGCAACTAAATTGTAGGAGCAAATTGTTGGACTAGAATCGCCACCTAAACCTCTATTTAGGTCAGCCCTTCCTAAGACTATCTTAGAGAGACCTACTAAAGCTTAGTAATAACCCCTAAAATGAGGCAGAGGACGCCCTTGTAAATACCCTCTACTTATAGCTATAGCTAACATCACCATCTACCTACAGGATAACAGTTAATTTAGTACTTAATTCAGCGCCTCCTAATAGAAGGAGCTTACTGGTCTACTTAAGAAGGGAGTTTTTAAGATTGTAAGACTTACGGATATACCACAAGGCGTATAACTCTTTAATTCATAATTTGTTGATGAGATTAAGAATAAGGGAACTAATAAGGCTTTTAAGAAATCCTAACTAGTTATGCAAGCTTATAATGACTTAGAAAAGGAACTAGCTCTTACCTAATTACTAACTATTTAACAAATTAGCCAATGACTAATTCTCTATATTGCCGCCATAAAGCTTCTATAGGCACGACTTTACCTTTAAGACATTTTATAGGCCTATATACAATCAACCACCACACTGAATTAAGAATTCTATATACAACCTCCATATGAGCTAATTAAGCAACTTGGGATTAACAAGGCCTCTATTTTAAAGGTTGTAAAACCACTCTATAGAGTACTGGAAGCTGGTAACCACTGGTTTAAGATATATTACTTACATTATATCTAACAGTTGTATATAGACCAGTCTATATACGACCCCTGTTTCCTACAGAGTAACGAACCCTTTAGCATTATAGGCCTATAAACCAACAATACTCTATTCCTGGCAGATAAGACCTTTATAAACGCAGAGCAAAATAAGCTATATAAGGCCAAGTTTATGGCTAAAGAACGGGAATAACTTACCGTTAATACGCCCATTAAGTTTAATGGTGGAGTTATTTAGCTACTAACTAACAGGAGCATTACGCTTACTTAGGAATGATAATGCACAAACCTTAGTATAATTAGTACTAAGCTTGCTATAAGTATAGGATTAAGAGGAGCTATAAGAACCTTAACTCCAAAGGACCAATACATCACTTAATACGCTAGAGGTGTATATATTGCTTTAGTTTGCCAGCTAGAAGCCTTATTTAATTTATCCTTTGCCGCCTAGGTAATTAACCCCAACAAGGAAGACGTAAAATAGTTAAACAAGCGTTTAAACTAGCAAATCGAGAACGCCAATAGAGGCCTTAAGTTTATTAAGTTAGATATCAAAACCCTACAGCTCCTGGTGTTTATAGACGCGTTATTTACTAACAACAAGGACCTCTCTTCGCAGATCGGCTACATTATTATACTAGCTAATGCTATAAAGAAGGCCAATATTGTCCATTGGAGCTTAGTTAAGTATAAAAGAGTTACTTAGAGTGTACTAGCTTCTAAACTCTACGGTACGGCCCACGGCTTTAATATCGGCGTTGCAATCAAATCTATAGTAGACAAGATCCTACAAATTAACCTCCTACTTATGCTTTGCACTGATTCCAAGTCCTTATATAACTATTTAGTACGACTCAGAACTACCTAAGAAAAGCGCCTAATAATTGACGTAATGTGCCTCTGGCAAGCCTATAAACGGAGACAGATTACAGAGGTGAAATGGATTAACGGAGAGGCCAACCCTACTAACGCCATAACGAAGGGAAAGCCCTACGCGGCTCTTTAACGGCTTATTAATATAAACTAAATCAACCTATAAGTTATAGGATGGGTTAAACAAACGAACTCAGATTTAGCTTAGCGTTAGGTAACTAATTGTAATAATATGGACCCTAAATTTAACCAGCTAATTAGGATTTTCCATCCCCGGGATGAAAAATCGCTATTGGCTCGCTTACCACTAGCGCCTTGGCGGCCCTCGCGACATATTAACCTGCTACCCCTAACAATCCTTCTTGCAATTACGGACCTGTAAAAGGAGCGTGGAAGCTATTGCGTATTGATTGGATCTCTAGCTATTGCGTATTAATTGGATCTCTAGCTATTACGTATACGCTGCGAATAAGTCTAGAAGTAAACTTAGCTTTGGAATGTAGATTAGCCTTCTTTTTAGAGTTGCTCCAGTGTTGGAATGTTAGTCATGTGACGTGGTCACGAGACTGCGAAGCGAGGCTAGTTAACCTGACCTTGGAGCAACCCCTTACTTCTAGACAATTAATCATCCAACAATCAACAACGCATACATATCATACAGTAATATTCGTGCCCGTTAATTAAAGCATGTATACCAACAGTAAACAACAATTCCTATATAGTAGTTAGCAATTAATGTAATAGAGGCCTTAGAGTTAGGCTTATTAAGTAGTAATAAATAATTACAAGAGGTCTAAAGATTAAATAATAGATAAATCTTGCCCGGCGCTCTATGTAGTAGAGCAGTAACTACTTCCTTATATTAATTAAACTTGACAATTATTAACTCTCTTATTGTTAAATAAGTAGGTAGGAGGCCTGCGGTTAATATAGCTTAATTAGCGTAACCTATAAGATTGTAAAATATACTGCTTTTAAGCTTATAAAATGGAATATTATTGCGTATAACCCATCGCATTAAAAGCTGTGTAAAACGATCCGCGTTAAGGCTCTAGATAAGGGTGTTTATTTAGGCTTAATCTTCTGGCTTATTAGCTTAGAGTTGTAGCTATTTAAAGATTAATTATCCTTGCTTTGCTTTCTCTATAGGAGCATTACTAATATTATGTTCTTCCTGCATATGCCTAAAGTGATTTGCGGTGCCTATATCTAAATAGATATATCGTATATAAGCCTTCTTCTTATGGCAGATTTTATAGACCTAATACTGCTTGCCTATTTTACTTTGCTTAATATTATATCCGTAACTCTATGTAGGCCCGCGTCGTCTGCCTAACGTTAAATAAGGAAGATAGTAACTAAGGAAACGCGTCCAGTTAATTCCTGCATACTTATCTAGTTGGAATTCTGTAGTAGACGCGTTAGTATTACCGTCTAAGCTGTGATCTGAAGCGCGCTAGAGGTCTATAGGTGCGGTAGGATTAGAACAAGCTATAGAAAGGATTAAGGTGTTTATTTAGCTATTATCTAACGCGTTAGAAGCCATGGTGGTAATAGAATTAATATTATTAATAGGAAAATCTGGTAGCAAAGCTCTTGGTAGTAACGGTGTAAATAATGGGTAATGCTCGGGTAAACTTTTTTTAGTAAGGGAGACTAAGAAAAATAAGGTTTAGGGCATTATAATTTGTTAACTCTAGAAATATATCTATATAATATTAAAGCTTTAATATTTATTAACCAACTCAATTCAATCAAGGCCTCTAGATTAATTGAGTTGCCAAGCCAGCGAACTCTTAGTTGGTTGAATTGATTGAGTCTTGGCAATCAATTCAATTCAATATTGAAGCCTCGTTGATTGATTTGCAACCCTGGAGCCGTAGCAGATGAGCCTAGCACCCTTGTGTTCGAAAGACTGAAGGAGGCCGTAGAGTCAAGGATAGTGGCTATAGAGGGCGCCAAGCGAATGGATGTCCTTCCAGAAGAAGAAGCCCTAAATGTCTAGCTTATACAGGAGCTACGGCAGCAAAGGGATGAGCTCGACCGCAGGAGAGAAGGAAGGCTTCTGAACTCAGGTGTACACAGAGGAGCCCTAACGCAGCAGCAGTCACCCTCTACTGTAGACCAAGAAATGGATGAAATGCTAAGCCAACTGAGGAGTCTGAAACTGACCAAGACGGAGCTTACGGCAGCTGCACGGTCGATGCCGTTCCTTAACCAAATCCGGATAGACCCAAGAAAGTTCACGACACTGCTAGATCAGGCCGCAGTTCAAGGCTCAGCACAAGGATACAGCTCAGCACCAGGATACGAAGACTGGCAGAACAGCAGCCAAGCTCCCTTTGTCCCACAAGGCTGTCGATCTCCGCAAGACTGTCGACCTCCGCAAGACTGTCAACCTCCGCAAGACTTTCGATATCCGCACGATTTTCAATATCCGCAAGATTCCACCGCCTTTGGACGGCCGCAGCAGAACGTACGAGGTCAGCAAGGTACGCGAGGACAAGGCCTACAGACCTGTTTTGGATGCGGAAGAGGTCACCGTTTCACCCAGTACGAATGCCAAGGGTTCAAGGATCTTATTCAGCAAGGATTTGTGCATCTGTCTGATCGAGGAAGACTAGTAGCTGGGACGCGCGAACGACCTGGACCAGTACTTCCGTGGCTCGGCAATGAAGGACGGCTAGAAGGTATCAAGAACTGGCTCCGTACGTACCAGGGAACAGACCTAGGCAGGCCAAAGGAAGAAAAGACGCAGCAGCAGGCCCCTACGTTACGAACTGATTTTACTGCTTTCCATAACGGAGTAGTGCTGAAGAACAGTGACAAAATGCGTACGAACTGGGAGGACTACTATCAAGTACGGCCCACGGACTCAGCAGTAACGCCCAGCCAGCAACGTCCGCAGACTCGCCCGACCCCTAGAGACAGCCGTACAGCCAGGACAACCGTTGAGCCGCAGGCGCTGCCGCAGGAGAAGAATATACGACCAGGAGATGACACCCAGATTATGTCACGGCCTGCAGATGAGACAGCTAAAGCTAGAAAGAAGAATGAATCATCCGATCCTTGGAGACGGTCTTGGAGACAGACGCTTGACCAGGTCAGCCATTAACCCGCAGGCTCCGCAGCAGGCTCCGCAGCAGGTGTTGGGTGTTTGACTAGGGGACAGTCAAGTTCTAAGGTGGGGGAGGGGACGCAGGTGACGGTATAAAAGATTTCTATTTTGTCTGCTTAATTACAGTATTTCCTAAAGCTCCTTTTCTTGTTTACTTTCTTGATCGCAACGCGTCGAGACGCGTCGACCTACTGCAAAGATGTCAGTTCAGCTCACCGCCTGTCACCGAGCCAATAGCGATTTTCCATGCCCGGCACGGAAAATCCTGATTGGTCCATTCAGCAATAGAGCCGGCAGAACTCTACACCGCCTCTGGAATTCGATGATGCGCCAGCTGCACGACGAGAACGGCACCAAGAGCCTTAATTGATTACACGGATACAGAGCCGATTGTACGATGCAGAGCCAGATGCAGAGCTGTACGCAGAGCCTTGATCGAACGACTGCACGGAAGCCTTGATCAATCGAGCGACTGCACAGAAGCCACGGTCAGTCGAAGAGTCGAATCAAGCCTGAGCCTCGATACCAGCACGTCACCGTCACTGAATCAAGTCAGTCGAATGTCGTCAAATTAGAGCCTTCGACCGGGCCGACCTTGTTCCTTATTCGAACGACAGCTGATCGCAGCTCCGCAACCGCCATCCGAATTCAGCACTGCACCAGCTACACGACGAGAACAGACACTGCGGCAAGGAAGGGACCTACACAAGGGCGGCAGCATGACATTGGAAATCAAGTACTGCGGAAACGGTAAAGCAGTATACGAAGAGGCACTGACAAAGATGCTCCGCAAGAGATCGGACAGGGCACAGCTGACCACGTTAAGCCCGAACTATCCTCGTACGACTGAAGACAGGGCTGAGCCGTGTCTGGCTAAGCTAGTGAAGGACCTTGTCAAGGGTTACAAGGGGAACAGGAATTGGACGTACAGGAACCAGCGCTTTTCCTCAGAGGTCGTCTTGACGAAGGACTGTGTTATGGACACAAGGGCAAGGGATATGCGACGGAGGTAGTTACAATAACCGAGAAGCTGCCACCGAATGGTTCCGAAGGACGACTCAGACGAAGCGCGGAGTCAGCAGGAGAACGACAAAGAGATTAGAAGCAGAAGACAATCCTAAGAAGGCTCTTAAGCCGGAAGAAGATCAAGGATACGCAAGCGTACTGCCAGCAGCGGGGGCAAGGAAGCAGCCGCAAAAGCTCAAGGATGCGCCGAAGAAGCCAAGGGCAAAGACAGTCTAAAAAGGGAAGAAAACAGCTGCAAAAGACGTCCTAGAAAGGCACCTGGCCCGCGAAAGTGGTCTACTGGAAGCTGCCGTTTATGCTCACGAGGAAGGAAGTCTTAGGACAGGTATCTGGGTTGGACGTCTGGTGAACACTGAGAGCCTCAATCGACTACGGATGCAGAGCTTTGACCGAACGACTGCACAGCCAGAGTCTTAATCGACTGTCCGCAGATACAGAGTCTACGGATGTAGAGCCTCAATAGAACGTCAACGGATTCAAAAACTTTGATTGAGCATGCAACGATGCAGAGCCCAGGTCGTACGTACAACAGAAGACGCCTTGAGTCAAGCCAGAGCCTCAGTCAAATCTTAATCAATCGGACGCCGCCTCTGCAGTCAAGTCGGATCAACCACAGCTTTCGGTCGGGCCGACCTAATGCCCTATTTAAACGTCAGTCGATCGTACGTTGTCACAGTTAAATCGAATCAGTCACCGTCGCCGTCAGACGTCTTCGATTAGCAGTCAAGGATCCTATAATAGCAGACAGACAGGCACTAGACTTAATCAGGAAACCAGAACACGGCCGGAAGATTGTCGGAAGCACCGCCAGTTAACGTTTTAGAGCCTCTACAGGAACCTCTCCCTTTAACCCCCTTTATCAATCGACTGCCGCCCGTCTCAACGCCCACGGATTGGTTAACCAGAACGATCTTTCCTACAGATATAGATGCGGAGCTTTACACGGAGTCTACGGATATGGAGCATACAGGCGCAGAGCCTTGATTGGACAACAGTACGGCAGCTTGACTGGACGCCTATATGTACGAAGCCTTGATCGAACGGTAGATGCGGAGCCTTAACCGATCGCACGTCTACACGGAAGTGTTGATCAGTTATCTACGGATGCAAAGCCTTAGTCGTACATGCAGCGGAAGACACCTTAAGTCAAGCTAGGGCCTCATCAAGTCTTAATCAGTTGAACGCCGTCCTCGCATTCAGATTAGAACAATCAGAGCCTTTGACCGGACCGACTTTCTACCTTAATCGAACGACCGAACGGTCAGTTACAGCACGTCGTCGCCGACTAATTAGGCAGTCTTCAGCCATCAGTCAAAGTAGGCATATAGGCACGCACGCAGACACGGACGCAGAATATCCAATGCAGAGCTACCGATGCACAGCTAGATGCACAGCCAGATGCAGAGCCAGATGCACAGCCAGATGCAGAGCTAGATGCAGAGTTTTGATATCGAACGACCAACTGAACGATCAAACCAAGCCAGAGTCTCTGCTACCTTGGTCGACTGCCCTGCCACCGCTACCGCTACTGCCACTATTCCGTCCGGCTATTCGTCCCTGCTGTCTCGACTGACTGTTCCGTCTCTACTGTTCCATCTAGCTGTGCCGGATCTGTACTGCTGCTGGATCTGTTAGATCTATTCAGCCGTTCAGCCGTTCTGACCGATCTATTCTGGACCTAATGCTGCTTTAACTGTTCGATTCTGACTGCCGTTCTAACCAACCTGTTTCGTTCTACTGTTTCTACCGACCGCTATTTAGACCGACTGTTCTACTGTCGTTGCTGCTACGGCTACTGCTACTGCTGTCACTGTTTTAACTGTTCTGCTACTGCCATCTTAACCGACTGCCATCGACCGTCTGCCGCTACCGAGATTTCTGCTATTAAAAGTTCTGTTGCCGGATGTCCTACTGCTTACTAACTGTTACCAAGTTCTTCTACCAAGTGTTCTACCGCTGACTGTTCTGTTTTATTTTACTGCGCTAAATGTCTGCTTTATTACTGTTTCTACTACCGTTACTGTTACTACTGCTACTGCTGCTGTTACTGCTGCCGTTATTATTTCTGGTTTACTGCTGTCCTAGTTGCTGCTAGTGGGAAGATCGGATCTTAGCTATGGATAACGGAAGGACGCCGTAGAACAGTTCTGTAGGGTTAAGGATAAGGTTACCTATGTTCTTTTAGGGACGTGTTTTCCTTTTTTCTATTCTGCTTTTACTGTTCTTTTGTTTGGCTATTCTTCTATAGTGTAGAACGTTAGGGAACAACGTTCTTGGTGGAGGAGGTATGTGGTGGGGTAAAATGGGCCACTTCTTAGTGCCTTGGCATTTTCCTGTATATATCGAGCCTTCGGCTTCCCTCCTTATTATCACGACCTACCAGAATACATTCTTTCTTTCTCTTCTTACTAACTGCTTTACTGATTACTTCTGACTGATTACGACCGACCGACCGACAGACCGACGGCACAGTGGCTTTCCTATCTGAGAGTGGTCGTACCCTCCCACACTACTAACATCTACTAAGAACCTGAAAATAATATATAACCACACGAACTAACTCTAATTGCTACACCCTAAACTAAGCAAAAGCTTAAGCTTAATATATAAAAGTACTAGAAGAACTGGTATTCTACTATAAAAAGGATACTTAAAGAACCTAAACCTAAATCTAATACTAACTCTGTATCTAATACTAAACCTAAACCTATATAAGAAACTAAGGATAATCTAAGCTTGTTTAACACCTTAGATATCTATATAATTAGAGCTGCCCTATTAGCACGACTTACTAGAAAACCTAAATATATAATCTTCGCCGCTATAATGGCCGGTATTAAAAAGGCCCTAGCACTAAAGAAGTATACTAACCCTACCACGAAAGTACTAGTATACCACTATAAGCACCTAGAGGTATTCTTATAAAAGGAAGCCGATGTCACAGCACTGACCTGACGCATACTGTTTCCTACTATTAGCTGGCCCACCACTAGCGCCTTGGCGGCTGGCCCTACTCTTTGTACACAATACCCCCTTTTACCCTTCTTCTCTTCTTTATAGCACAACGTAGTTATTTAGTCTACTTCATTGCAGCACTGTGACAGTTTGTGCTATTATTAATTGCGCCCCGTTGCGATTACTGATTCCCCGTATCCCAGTTATCTCCGCCCCAGAGCAATCGCGACCTGCGCGCGACGCGTCCACACGCTACAACCCACTATAGTCCTAGAACAATCCTCAGTTTTTTCCCAGCGCTAAAGATCACCTAAATAGGCGACATTAATAATGCCAAAATGGCCGAAACCCAAAACCCCCGTAAAGTTTTTATAGACTTCTTTATATAGATACACCCTAACATCGCATAGATAATCCACTGCTCCCTACTATACCCTAAAACCTTTAAAGCTAATAAAGTTTACTATACCCTTGTTAACCATACCAATAAATTCCTTAGTAACATTAAAGCGGGACTATAGTTTATATATAACATAAATACCGCCAATAAGAAAGCTAATAAAAGCCTTAATACCCTTATTGCCTCCTAGATAGAAACTATTGCTACTCTTAAATAATTAACCCCTATAACAACAGTAGTAACCTAGCAGAAAAAACGGATGTCTAAAGACCCGCTAATATTCAGCAGAAAAGGCACCCTACTAGAATAATAAGCCAACTTTAAGACCTAGCATATTAAAATTAAAGAAGTCTTTAACTGTAACTAGGACTACTTTAATATAGTCCAATCCCAGATCCTTTACATTTTAGATATACTAGAGGGTAAGGCCTATAAGTTTATTAAGTAAGGCCTAGAGCTTATGTATAAGAACCTAAACAATATGTCTATATAGAAATGGCCCACTAAAGAAGATATACTTAAAGAGCTTACTACCTACTATAAGGTCCTTAATATAACCCAGGTCATAAAAAATAAGCTTAACTATTTTCCCTAGGGTGAGCGTAATTACTAGTCCTAGAAGGAAGAGCTTAATAAGTTAATAGTCCGCGCTAGAAAAATAGATAAATAAAAGGTAGATTTACTCTAGAAGTTTATCTCTTTAAAGATAAAAGAGCTAGTACTTAGACTTGCCCATAAAATTAACAATAGCGACTATATAGGTTAGAGTAAGTAGATAGATGTGTTTGCTAAAAACCTTATAAACTATATATACTAAGCCAACCTTAAGAATACTAACTACCGCCCACCTGCTTAAGCCCCTGCCCCTATATTAACCCTAACTCTAACCCTAGTAGTAACTGGAGAACCTATAGACCTTAATAGAATCTTAGATATAGAGCGTAAGCGCTGCTTTAATAATAGACTGTACCTTACCTATAGCCTACCTAGCCACTAGAAGGATGCTTATAACCCCACTATAATAGCAAACCCGGTTTTAATGCCAGCCTATTAAATAACGTAAACTAATAACCGCGGATATAGTAACCGCGGAGTCTATTATAGCCGTAGTAGATAACTCCCCCCCTTTAACCCTACAGCTTAGTTACTCTAAATAATGCCCTATATAGAAGCCTAACCCGTTAATAATGTCTAGAATTAGTAACTCTGTGCTAGCAAATATAAACACGGCTATATTATTAGTGAGGTACTATCTCCCTATACCCTAACTAAGACTAATACTGCTAGCTAGATAGATACTAGATTACCCTACTAAGACAGCTCTATACCCTAGTTGTTAAAAGGTAGACCCTTAGACTAAGTTATATCTAAGGGTCCAAACTATATAAGGAGGAAAATAAGAAGATTAGGTCCCTATTACTAAACTAATTAGTCCTTTCTATTAATAAACTGCCACTTAATCTTAGATTAGTAAATAGTAATAAAAAATTAATCCTTATTTAAACCTAACTCTCCTTATTACGCAACCTATGCCCCTAAGTTTTTATTAACACAGTAAGCCTAGTGGACTTAGGTAGTACTATAATGGTATTTGCCAATATAGAGTTTATTATAAGAAAATATAATATTATAACTAAGAAACTGTTGGCACCTAGGCCACTACGCCTTATAGACAGCATCCCAACTTTACTTATTATAGACTACTTTACCGCCTAAATATTAATTGGTATCTATATTAAAGCTATGCTCTTTCTTATTACTAAACTCTTACCTAGTACCCTAATTATTTTAGGTATGCCTTAGCTCTAGAAGCACAAGCCTTACCCTAGCTTTAGAAAGCTTAAGATCTGCTTTAACTTAGACTACTACTCTAGGAACTACCTCCCGTGGGGGATAGCCAATAGTAGTAGGGATGCCCCGTGTGGATACTTGTACTACTAAGCCTAGTGCCTAAGACCATATATAAAGCCCTAATAATAGAAGATGTTCCTAATAAAGGGGAACCTATATAGCTGCAAAGCAATAAGATAGCAGAAAACTGGACTACTTTAGTACTTAAGACTAAAATAATAGGCTAGATGGCCTTGCTAAGACTAAGGAAGAAGGTCTGCTTTATACTACTACTACTAAGAATTTAACGCTAACCTAGATACCCTTTAAACCCTAGCCGCCTAGCCCAATACCTAGAACTAAGCTATATGCTATATACGCACACTATAGCCCGCGTTATAGTGAGGACTAGCTAGGGAATTACTAAGACCTAAATAATAGAAACCACGTTACTATAATACCTAACATCGCACCCACTCCCCACACGCCTTGTATAAGGCTGCCGCCTAGGAACCGCTCCTAAGAGCTAATTAAGACAAGCCAGCCCTGCCGCGATATTAGGAGAAGACTAAATACGCCCTAACCTAAACAATATTATAAATATACGCGCCGTAAATTTCGCCCAGTTTTATAAATAAAAAGGCGTAAAAGTAATAAGGATCTATATAGCGGAGCTAATAGAATTAGTAGAATAAAAAGAACGGAAACAATTAATAGATAAACTCCCTACTAGACTAGTTAAAATACTAGACCTAATAGAGAAATCCTTCCACTGCTTAGTTAATGGTGACTATATAATAGAAGAAGCCTGCAAGGTTTTCCTTAGTTATTTTTACTGTTTCCTTAAGGAAAACCTCTAGACTATAAATACTAAGTTCCTCTGCCATAAAGTTATAGATATAGATGTTGAGAAGTTTATAAAAGGCAAACCCGCTCTAACTAGGGATAATATTATATAATACCTCCTAAGGGAATATAGGTACTATATTAAGGGGTTTCTCCTAAAGAATGCTAATAAGCTCCTACTACATTGCCCATAGAACCATAAAATTAAAATTATACCAGGAAAGTAGCCCCTATACTATAAGAACCACCTACTCTCCTCTACTAAGCTCTAATATGTTAAGAAATGGATTAATAAGATGCTTAATAAAGGCTTTATCTAAGAATTAATATTCCCCACCGCAGCCCCGCTTTTACTCGCTGCTAAGCTAGAAGGAGGGGTAAGGATCTACTATAACTATAGAGGACTTAATAACGTTACCGTTAAGAACTAATACCCGCTTCTGCTTATCTGTGAGATACTTAATGCCCTATACGGCGCCAAATTCTATACTAAGCTTAATGTTATCGCTGTGTTTAACAGGATCCATATTACTAAGGGCTATAAATAGCTTATAGCATTTATTACCCGCTTTAGGCTCTACGAGATACTAGTAACCCTATTTAGCCTTTATAATACCCTAGCTATATTCCAGAACTATATTAACCACATTCTTTATAACATACTAGATAACTATTATATAGCATACCTTAATAATATCCTTATATTTTCTAAAACTTAAGCTGACTATACTAGGCACGTTAAAGAGGTAATTCGCCGCCTTAGAGCTGCCGGCCTCCAAATTAATATTAGTAAGTTAGAGTTCTATATAATAAAGATAAAGTACCTTAGCTTAATTATCTTAATAGAAGGAATAAATATAGACCCTAAAAAGGTCTAAGCCTTATAAGTATAGGAGAACCTAACCTTAGTTAAGGAATTATAGCAGTTTCTTAGATTTATAAACTTTTACTATAGGTTTATCTAAAGTTATTCTGCTGTTACTACACCTATAACAAAACTCCTAAAAAAGGACGTTGGATGGCTATAGGGACTAGAACAAGCCAAGTTATTTAAGGCCCTTAAGAGAGCCTTTACTTTAGCACCAGTACTAACATACTACAACTATACAAAGAAAACAGTAGTAGAGATAGATGTATTAAATTAGGCTTCTAGTGGAGTCCTTTCCTAGTATAATAATAATGGTAAACTAAGACTGGTTGCATTCTTCTCCACAAAGCACTCTGCGCTGGAGTATAACTATAAGATCTATAATAAAGAACTCTTAGCTATTATTAAGGCTTTAGAGGAATAGCGTCCTAAGCTACAAAGGACCAAGAAGCCGTTTAAAATTATTACTGACTATAAGAACCTATAGACATTTATAACTACTAAGCAGCTAAACTAATGCTAAGTCTAATAGGTAGAGTTCCTTTTATAGTTTAACTTTGTAATTATATATAGACCTAGTAGCAAAGCTACGCTCCCTAATGCCCTAAGCTAACTACTAGGAACGAAACCTAAGGATACTAATAACAAACGCCTCTGCTACTAAGCCTAAGTTATTATACCGCCCTAGAAAGTTAACCCTATAATTTTAGAAGAATTACTATATAAATCCTGTAACTCTAACGACGTGGAGTTTATAGCTGCTCTAGACCCTAAAATAGCTAAAAAGTCACTAGATAAGCTAATCTAGTTAGGATACTAGAAGAATAAACTTGTAAGAGATATAGTAGCGGCTCTATATAATTAGAAAGCTTGCTATTAGCTAAAGAAGATTAGGAAATTACTCTATTATAATAAGTTAGAATGTAGTATTGTTGATAGATAGATCTACTTCCGCTAACGCCTCTTTATCCTTAATACTCTAGACCTCCACCTAGAAGTTATCCATTGCTCTTATAGTAGAGGCCCTGCTAGTTACCCTGGCCGGGTTAAAACTCTTAACCTCTTAAACTAAATATACTAGTGGCTAGGAATCTCCCAGTTTACGGCTACCTTTGTTAAAGACTGTGCCCTATACTTTCGCACTAAGACCCCCTATTTTGCCCCACCTGGTTTTCTAAAGCTACTAAAACTACCCGCTTACCTATAGACCAATATTTCAATTAACTATATTATAACGCTGCCGGTATGCTAATGCTATGGTAAGGCATATAAATATATCCTTGTTATTGTAGACCGCCTAACTAAAATATAACACCTTATTCTAGTAACAGGACTCTTAACAGAGGAGCTAGTTAATAGCTTTATTAATAATGTATATAAGCTCTATAGTGCACTAAGCATAATTATCTCTAATTGTGGTATATAATTTATTAGCGACTTCTAGCGACAACTAAGTGAACGCCTTAAGATAACCTTATAACTAAGCTCAGCCTAGCACCTAGAAACGGACGGCTAAACTAAAATTATTAATGCTGCCGTAAATAAGTACCTCTATGCTTTTGTTAGCTTTATATAAGACGATTAGGTTGACTACCTGCTACTTACCAAATTTGCTATGAATAACTGAGTTAACAAAAGCACAGGTATCTCCCCATTTTTTGCAAACTATGGCTTTAACCCTCGCCTTAGAATTAAGCCTGCTGGCCCCTACCTACCAACACTATTAGTATAAGCAAAGAAGGAGTTCTTCCGCGTAGACTCTGTAGCCAACCGTTTTAAGCGGATATTAATATAGCTTAAGGCCCTAGCCCGGATTTTACAGTAACGCTATAAAGATAATGCCAATACCTATAGGGACAAGAGTGTGTTATTCTATAAAGGCGATATAGTTATGGTTAGCTTAGAAAATATAAAGACAAACAGACCTAAGAAGAAATGGGATGATAAATAGGACAGCCTATACCCCGTACTTGCAGTATACTAAGGGGTAGTTGTAGTAGACCTCCTGGACCATATCTAAGTAAATAAATCCTTCTATATATCTAAGGTCCGCCTCTAGGCTGCTAAAGAGATCCCTGGCCAAGCAAATATTAATACTGCAAAGCGCCGTAATATATAAGGACGAGTAACAGAGAGAGATAACGACAGTAATATAGAAGATAAATAGGAGTTTAAAAAAAATCCTTAATATATATAATAAAGACCCCTAAGGCCTAACTTATAAGATTAAATGGAAATATTATAAAGACATAACCTAGCAGCTAGAAGAGGACCTAAAGGGTTGTAAATAAGCTATACAGCGCTTCTATAAGTAATACCCTAAGAAGCCAGGACCCCCAGATTGGGCATAAGATAAGGAAAAGCTATACTAAGGTTATGGCCGACCACCATATTAAAAATCTGTGGTGGTTGAGATGTTATAGAACTTTAACTAGCGGTTAAAGTTATCTAATTAATTAGAATTCTCGCTAAGAGCGCTATACGCCAACTTTATTTAATAAGCCAACTAATTAGGATTTTTTAATATTTCTATAGCGAAAATAGGTGGTCCCGCGTACTACCTGTTTAAAGTTATTTGTTTAGTTTAGGGACCAAACCTTCTAGAGAGGGGAGTACTGTCATAGTACTGACCTAACGCATACTGTTTCCTACTATTGGCTGGCCCACCACTAGCGCCTTGGTGGCTGGCCCTACCCTTTATATATAATACCCCCTTTTACCCTTCTTCTCTTCTTCATAGCACAACGTAGTTATTCAGTCTACTTCATTGCAGCACTATAACAGCTGATAAGTTAGCAGAGTACTAACCATATAACCACAAGATTATACTTAAAGAAGGAAAACAGCTAGGATTTAGACTACTATATAGAATATCCTAAAACAAACTCTAAGTGCTGCGGAAGTACTTAAACGAACACCTTAGTAAAGGATTTATTAGAGTAAGCTCTTTGCCTATAGCTGTACCTATAATCTTTGTTAAGAAACCTAGCGGCGGTCTGCACTTTTATATAGACTACTAAGCTCTTAACGCTATTACTATTAAGAATTGGTACCTGCTCCCGTTAATTTAAAAGACATTAAATTGATTAAGTAAGGCTTCCTACTATATAAAACTTAACTTTATCTATATATTTAACCGCCTCTGTATTATAAAAGGAGATAAATAGCTTACCGCATTCCGTACTAAATATAGACTATTTAAATACTTAGTAATACTGTTTGGCCTTATAAATACCCTAAGTTTATTCCAATACTTTATAAATAATACCCTATAACTTTACCTGGACGTTTTCTATGCTACTTATATTAACGACATCCTGGTATATAGTAATAACTTAACTAAATATAAGAAACACATTAACCTTATCTTAGAAGCCCTACGTGGAGCTAGCCTATAATTAGATGTAGATAAATATAAGTTTTATAAAATAGAAGTTCTATACCTTGGACTTATTATTTCTATAGACAGTATATAAATAAACCTAAAGAAGATTAAAGTAATTATAAACTAGTAAGAACCTAAGAACGTTAAGGACGTAAGAGCCTTTATAGGATTTGCTAACTTCTAGTAATAGTTTATTAATAACTTCTCCGCCCTGGTTTTACCCTTTATAGCTTTAACCTAAAAGGATAAAGCCTTTATCTTTAATAAGAAATATAAAAAGGCCATTACCTACCTAAAAGTTATATTTACCACCGCACCTATACTTTAACACTTTAACTTAAACTAAAAGAGTATTATAGAAGCTAACTTATCTAACTATATTACTAGAGGCATTCTATCCTAGTATAATAAGGAAGGAGTACTATACCCTATAGTATACTTCTTAAAACAACTAAGTTTAGCCAAATGTAACTATGAGATCTATAATAAGGAATTATTGGCTATTATTAAATATTTTAAATAATGGCAACCTAAACTAAAAGGCGCTGGATTTCTAATTAAGGTCCTTAGCGATTATAAGAATTTACAGTACTTTATAACCATAAAACAGCTAAGTTATCGCTAGGCCCGCTGGTTAGAATATATATCTTGTTTCTAATTCTTAATTATATATTGCTTAGACGTTTAAGGTTAGAAACCTAATGCCCTAACCTAATGTTTATAAGACATACTAGTATAAGAAGAAGCGTATACCTACCGCAATTAAACCCTGCTTCGCTCTGAGCTATTTAACCCTCCTATTAAAGATGTTATAATACACGTCCTTAAAATAACTAATCGATCGATTAAATAGATAATAGTTAATAAATACCTAAATAACAAGTTTATCTAAGAGACACTTAAGCTAATTTAAGATGGCGTTAGACGCTCTAAAAAGATCTCTCTAAGTAAATATAAAGCTCGTGGAGACTACTTGTACTATTAGAACCGCTTAGTTGTACCTAACTACGACGAACTTAAGCTTAAGCTTCTTAAACACGTATATAACCTACTAGTAGCCGGCCACCTAGGCTATAGAAAAACCCTAGAACTACTCTAATAGGAGTACTAACCAAATAAATATAATATAATATAAAGGTACGTCTCTAGCTGCTATACCTACTAACAAGCCAAAGCTTTGCATAAAACGTATAACGGCTTTTTAAAGCCACTGCCTATTCCAGACTAAAGATAGAAGAATATCTTAATTAACTTTGTTGTTAAGCTCCCCGTAAGTAAAGGCTATATAAATATTATAGTAGTTATAGACCAACTATCTAAGATGAAATACTTAATTGCCTACCCTAATATATTAGCGTCTGCCGTTGCCTAACTATTCCTAGACCACGTATAAAAACTCTATAGACTCCCTAAAATAATTATCTCCAATAAAGGCAGCTAGTTTGTCTCCATATTCTAGAAAGAACTAACTACTTAACTCCGTATTAAAGTACTGTTATTGATAGCATACTACTTAAAAACGGATAGTTAAATGGAATGTGTAAATGCTATAATAGAACAGTATATTTGGATATATACGTTATATTTATAGGACAACTAGATAGACTGGCTTATATTTACTAAGTTTACTATAAATAACTCCGTCTTGGAAACTATAAAGGTCTCCCCATTTCTAGCTAACTACGGCTAGCACCTACGAATAGGTTTAAAACCCTTTAGTAATGTTCCTCGCCTAGCTTATTATGCCTTATAAGTTGTAAAGGCAAACAAATTCGTAAAGAAGATAGAAGAACTATAAGAGTTTTTTACTAATAAAATAATATAGGCCTAATCTATCTATAAAGCCGCAGTAAATAAGAATTAAACCCTAGCACTAGCCTACTAAATTGGTAACTTTATCTAGCTAGATATAAGAAACCTAAACACGAAATGACCTACTAAGAAATTTAATTAGAAGAACGCTGGCCCTTATAAAGTCTAAAAGGTTATCTTTCCCTATGCCTACTAACTAAAGCTCCCTAATATAGTTAAAATCCACCCCATGTTCTATATGTTAGTCCTCTACCCTACTGCTCCTATATTAGATGCCCTACCTAGATAGATTCAGGACCTTCTCCCACCAGTTAAAGTAGATAGTAAGGATAAATACTTTATTAAAAGAGTTAATAATGTTAAGTATAATAAATGGAAATATAAATATATATACCTTATAAAATGGAGAGGCTTTACTAAGCCTATATAGGAACCTGTTAACTCTATAGGACTTATATAAGCCGTAGAAGACTTTTATAAACTCTACCTAAAGCTACCGTAGCCCCATCTTATAGAAGTTTGAGTTTAAAGAGGGGGTACTATTATAGGACACCTCCGTAACACCTTACATATATCTACCTATATCCACCTATTTCCACTAATATAGTAAGAAGAGACTGACCGCGAGATGACAATCTAATAGCAATCTACTGGCAATCTATGGCAATTTGCCGCATTCTACTATATTCTACTAAGTCTACTAAATCCTGCCAAGTTCTGCTAGGACCGCTACTCGAATCCTATTCTACTTTATGTACGTGTTGACCAAGTAACTAAACTAACAATATATATCCTTTCTTCCCGTTTCCTTACCTTCTCTCCTTATATAACGTCTTAACTTCATTACGCAGTTTATATATATAGCTTAATAATATCTACTTCGCTATATATTATCACCGCTTGTGCTTGCTCTATAACAAGCACCTACCTAATAAAGTCCACTTGGCTAAAAAAAAAAGGTATTAAACGTATCCTTAAGTAGACTATTTACTCTATCTAATCTCTTTAACAACCCTTTACTCTTTATGCTATATCGTATTTAGGAGGCGTTAGGTATTAGACCAATTAAGAGGTTTTATTTATAACGTTCGCATTTTTATAATGTCTTTCAGCTCTATTTGTGATTTAGTACTAGTTAGAGGTAGTTTTCTCCGCAATTTTTTAGATACGGGTAAGGGCCAATAGGGGCCGCCAAGCTAAAAGACCCTAAATAGGGGTGCTTAAAGCCAAGATTTTGAGGCGCTGCATTAGGTGGTATTTAAGGCTGAGCGTTAGTTAGCCAAAAAATTACGTATTTAGCCAGCTACCTAAGGCATATTTATGTATATCTATAGCGCTACTAGCGCCAGGCTGTGGATATACGCGTATTAAGGACCACCCACTAATTAAGCTGCTAATTAATGCCAACTATAGGGTTATTAGGGCCATTAGGGCCCTAAGTATATATAAAAAAGTTCTTTCTGCCTAATCCTTAATCGCGATAGCACGTTTACTATTATACCTACTATATAAAATAGTACTAACTAACCGCGTAGAGATTAATCGCTAATAATGCCGAATTATGCGCTAATGGATAGTATGTCCTCGCCCTTACGTGTATTACTAGGCCTAAGAATATATTTTTAGCGTATAGCCTAAAGCAAAAAGAGTTTAAAGTAAGAAGGATATAATATCACTCCCTCTCCTTCTCTTTTCTCTTTCTCTAAAAGTGTCTTTTATATCTAATGCATTATTTAGCTCTAGGCCTTCTATAAACGGAAGTGGTACTATAATAGTAATACTATTATAGAGGATAAGCTACTTCTCTTTCTTATTAAGGAGGTTATAGGCTAGCCTTTAAAAGGGAAGAGCCGTAAAGCTAATAATAATATACTCTAAGAGGGGACGCGTCTTTTATAGCGGTTAGTTTATAGCTATATTATCGCTTTAATAGACCTCTATTAGACATAAAAAGCTATAAAAATAAATAGCTACCTATTTTTGCAGGAGGATTATAACGGTACTAGGGCATTGCCACTTTCCTATTTTAATATCGTTTACTACTAGCGCCTTGGCGCCTCCTATATATTAGCCCCTAATAGCCTTCCTCTTCCCTTTTTCTTTTCCTTAGCTTAGTATTCTTATATAGTAGTAATCTACAAGCTTTGGTTTAAAAGTATTTATATAAGCCCGTTATAAGAATAGCATTAAGGAGTATCTAAAGACGCTATAGTGGAGGGATATATAGCGTAAGAAAGAACAGTTTGCTAATAAGGGTAGAGATACCCTCCTTAAACGGCTATATTAAGGATAAGTTTTAGGCGTTTATTACGAGCTCTAAGCTAAGGGCACTATTTTATCCCTAGAGTGCTACTTCTATATATTTATTAATATCCTACTAGGCTACTATATGCTTACCTACGGTAGTAATAAATACTTTACTAAGATCTTAAATCTATTTACCTTTAAGTTTAAAAGTAAAGGCCCCACGCACTATATACCCTTAATATTTACTATACGCGTAGGTAAGTAGAACTAGTATAACTATCTTAAGACTATTAGGGCCCTATAGAATAGGAGGCCGCTTATTTATATACTTAGCAAGCTAGTTTTCTATTTTCTATACCACTAAGATTTTAGTATTAAGCCGTTTCCGGACTTTAGTAGACGCTTAGTATAGTATAATATACGCCTAATTAAGAGTAGTACTAAAAACCGCAAGGTATCCCTTTTATATAACTTATAGTAAAATTAGGTTATAAAAGCCTTTTAATATATTAGCGTCTTCTTAAAGAAAAAGACCTATATTAGGTAAAGCGTTAACGCTAAGATAGCGGAGCTAAAGGGGGTTAGTAAAAACTAGATTTAATGCGCTAGAAGGTAAAATTAGGAGTAAATAATAGGCTATTACTTAAACTCTTTCTTATAAGAGTTTATAAGGTTAATAGTAGAACACCCTTTATAGATGGGCTGCTTTAAAATCTACTATATAGGTATTTCACCGCCTAATATACTGCTATTAATAATATAGCCTAAATTAGATAAATAAAAGGGCCGGTTTAGTCCGTAGCTATACTAAATTAATAACCTTACTATTATAAGGATTATAAACCTTCTCTTTTACCTTTATAAGGTTATTTTATCCCTTCCCCTAGTAAAATGGGTCCTATGGTTATTGATAAGGGCTAGCTAATAGAACCAATAGGATTAAGGCTTCGTGACTATACGCGTACTTTTAATTCTGGTGTTCGCGCACAGACTAACTCTTGTAGGACCCTACCAGGGGAAGGGATAGGACTTAATAGCCCTCTATAAGATATTTCTAAGCTATCTAGTATAGAGCCACCCTATTTTTTAGTATAAGGCGTATAAGGCCTTTATGTAAAAGCTAGAGCCCTACTTATAAAAAGAAAAGGGAAGCCTAAATTGGCTATTAATTCTCTATTAAGCTATACTACTTCTTACTAACTGGCTAAAGGCTTTATATACTAAATATAAGTAAATAGCTAATAAGGTTAAGGGTTTATTAAACTATTTAAGTAGATCCTAGCAGGCCTAGTCTTTATAGCTTTAGTTACTAATATTTAAAAGCCTTATATTTTAACTAGAAGCCCCTTTAGCTATAATAATAATAATAATAATAGTAGTAGTAGTAGTAGTAGTAGTAGTAGTAGTAGTAGTAGTAGTAGTAGTAGTAGTAGCGGTAGCGGCATAGCCTAGGGCCAGTTTATTAACCCTCTATATCTACCTATAAAAGCGGCCCCTTTAGCTTTATCTATTATAGGATTTAGTAAATATATATCCACTTAGGTAAGCGCTATAAGCTCTTCTTTCTATATAGCTTTACCGCTACTACCGCTGCCGCTACTACCACTACTACTACTACTACTACTACTACTACTACTACTACTACTACTACTACTACTACTACTACTACTACTACTATAGCTAAAGCCGTAGTCCTAGCTAGAGCCTAGGTCTAGGTCTCCTCCTATATACTATATAAGCTATATAGTAAACTCTATATAGGCCCTTTAGTGTAAATAGACTAAAGGGCTAAAAGGTAATCCTTTTATAGTAGCGCTAAATTCTAAATAGCGCAGTAGATAGTAGGCTAGCTAGTAAAAGGAGGTTTAATAGTACTCCTTATAACTTAAGGTTATTAAGGAGATTAAGCGGATTATATAAGCCTAGTAGGTTAATTTACGGTAAAAGTAGATGTAATTATAATGGGCTTATATAACTGCTTCTAAACCAAAACTTGTAGATTGCTACTATACAAAAATACTAAGCTAAGAAGAAAAAGGAGTAGAATACTGTTAGGAACTAATAAAATATAAGGGGTCGCTAAGGCGCTAGTAGTAAGCAAGCTAAAAGCGATTTTCTATCCTAGGGATAGAAAATCCTAATTAGTCAGCTCTATAAGTAGTGCTAGCAGAATATAGCAGAATTTGGTAGGTAACGCGCTCTAGTACTATTATAATAATACTCGCTAGATTAGCTTTATAAACGGCTTTAAGTGGGTAGAAAAGCTTTAAAATAGTTAAATACCTAACTTCTAATAAAATACTAAGGGGTTCTATTAAAGCCTTTATCTATAGTCAATAATAATTATATACTCCCACCTAAATAGCTTAAATCCTTCCACTTTAAGTTAGAATATTACATATATTTAACTTGTTTATACCCAAATTATAAAAATTAAAGTGTTAAAATATAATACCTATAATACATTTAAGATCGTCCTAAGTTAACTAGTGGGGATAGGACTATAAAATGCTCTATAAGGCGCTATAAGAACTAGATAAGTGCTACTATAGAAGGGTACAGTGTCTCTCTAATAGAAAGTCGGTGTACTATCTGTCTGTCTATCAGTCGGTTAGTTAGTTAGTCGGTTAGTGTAAGGGATATTATTATAGTCACCTTAGGTTGCCCTTAAAACAACCCCTAGACACCCCTTAGACGTCCGTTGGTTACGTACTGGAGGCACGTGCCTGTAGTATATAGTCTCCACAATTCTAGAGGCCTTACCTCCTTAAGGATTTGTCTCTCTCACCAATCTATCCTATTCCACAATTGTGCCTTATAGCCCCCTGTCTATAAAGTCCCCTTATATTTAAATCCTTCCTACTCTATTTGGAAGAGTAGCTGGCTTTAAGGACCAGATTATTAATTTATATTTTTTGCCTATATCTACTGTCCTCCCTTAAAATCTCGTAATAACCCGAACGGAAACTCTATAAACACCTTATGGAAAGCCGTCGCGCTAAGGCAGGAAGGTCCCTCTAATAGTAAGAGATTGCAATAATATAAACCTCTAGGCAAGATAGCTGAATAAGCCCTAACACCTAGATGCACTGAGAGCTGAAAGACTCTTATATACCTATGGTTACTAGCAACGCTAAAGAAAATATAGATATCCTTTATGATGGTTATAATGTGGTGGTGTAGATTGGACGTCGCCTACTGTCTTGGGATTTTCCTATATTTATAAAGCCTTCGGCTTCCCTCTTCCTTAAATATCACGACCCTACCAGTTTAAGGAATACATTCTTTTCTTTCTTTCTTATTTATTCTAACTGATTACGACTAACTGACCGACCGACCGACCGACCGACCGACTGACTGACTGACAGCACCGTAACTTTCCTATCTGAGAGACACCGTACCCTTCCACAATAATACTGCTAGAAAGCAACCGGAACCCCTCCGGCCCTACTTAGGCTAATTAGAAAATTAAGCGCTAGAGGCAACCCTAAGATCTTTCCCTAAATTAGAAATGCCAGAGGAATATACTAATATGCCTAACTAGGAACCTAACTGGAACCATTCTAGAAGACCACCGGCCTATAATTGGCATAGTAGTAATATATAGACTGCTTACGAGCTAAGTGGGCCTACCCCTTTAGGTAATCCAACCTAACTACTAACTTAAGACTTAAGTCTTGTAGGGAAACCCGTATTAGCTACTGGTACTAATACTACCTCTATAGCTAGAGCTTCCCTAGGCCTAAGGTTAAAAAGTTAAGAGCCCTATACTAATTTTCTCTAAGGAGGATATTGGGAAGCTGCTATAAGGCTCTTAGAAGCCATACGGGAAGGGGCTACTAATAAATATATTATAAACCTTTAGTGGCAGGTCTAAATCTAGCAGAGCTTAATCTAGGCTAGATAAAAAAATTTATAACCTGGCTAAGGCTAAGGGCTTCTTAGGGGCTACTTAGTACCTACCTAAGGAGGTATAGAAGACTTAGAGAGATATCTATATAGTAAATAGAAAAAGGATATAAACTAACTGGCCAAGGCATCTAGCAGCCTAGAACTCCGCTATAGACCCAATGCCCAATAGTTAGATAACTGGGTTTATAAAGTAGATAACTTTTTTAAGATGCTAATAATATAAGATAATACCAAAGAGTGTATTTAATGGATAATCAGTAAAATTAAAGATCGATCCCTAAACTAGATTATACTTAATTAGCTTAATAAAGAGCAAATTACTATATAGCCGCGGCTGCAAACCTTCCTAAAGAAATAGACTTAAGATCCGCATATTATATAATATAATAATGTAGAACTATTCTAGAATAGGACACAGCTTAACCGCCATGATTTCCGCCAGTTTATAAACTTTATAGAAACTTGTACTTAATTAATAGATCTAGAGCCCTTTAAAAATAAGGACAGTAGCATCTATAAGAAGAAAAAGATTATATTTATCTAGGCTAGAATTAAGCTAGTAATTTGTAATAAAATAGGGCGCGTAGGAGCCCTATTGCGGATTACTATATATACAGATTTTAAACGAGTGGTTTTGAACGCTAAGGACGTGGTAAGGAACTAGACCTCTTCTAGTAAGAAGCTAGGGGATAACTAGAAGTGTGGGCACTCTAGTAGTAATATAGGGCAGACCTGAGCTCTAAAGAAACCGTTTTTAAAGAGAAATCCGGAATGGTTAAAGTTAGGGACCTTAAGTAATAGGAAAGACTCCTGGGGCCAACCTAATACCCATTTAGCACCCTTATAGGAACACTCTAAAAAGTTAAAAGAAAACTTCTCTAGAGGCAAATCTAATTAGAAAAACAAGTAGGGCGATAACCGTACTAATAATCCAAAAAAAGAAAAGCCCTAGTCGCGGACCTCTCCTAGCTGTAATTAGGGCAAGATATAGAAGGAGAGACTCTCCGTATTACTGTTAAGCTAGAAATGGTACTCCCTATAGGCAAGGTATATTAGTTCTAAGTACTATATAACAGCAGCGCCAAAATTAATCTTATATAATATAATTTGGTAAAAGAGCATAAGCTTATCCTATTGCTAAGGTAGCGGAAACCTACTATAGGGTTCCTAGATAAGCACCAGATTAAACTATACAGTGCCTATAAGCTTATAGTGTTAGTGGCTGATATACACAACCACACTAAGGTAGTTGGCCCGTAACCCTTTTAGGCGGCCAACTTTATAGGCTATAACCTTATTTTTGGATATCCTTGGCTTGCAGAAGTAGATCTTAAAATACGCTTTAAAATAGGAGCCTTTAAATAGTGGAATAATAAAGAATTGGAAGGGCGCATTTTACTAATAAGCTTAAAAGACATCCTAGAGGATATAGCTCTAAGAGAAATAGTATACGCTCTACACCTAAAGGGGTATTAGATCTAACCCTTATTTTATAATAAGATGGGTATAAAGCCTAGTATAGGCAATAACCCTTCTATAATGGATACCTTATAGGGAACTGCCAGATAGGTCACAGAGATATTATAAGGAGGTGGCGATCTTAAAGATCTTATAAGATACTTCCACCACCATAGGCTACTCTAGCTTAAGTAATACGTAGAGAGTATACTACAATACCTTAAATAATGTGTTAAAGAGTTCTCTACCCTCCACTGGCTACTGCATAAAACTATTTAATGTATAGTGGCAACTATATATAAACAGCCACTATAGTGCGCGACGCTACCTATAAGCGTCTTAAGGGACCTCTAGGACCTACCTAATAATAATATAGAGGATAAGCGCAACCCTAACCTGTTAAAAATTCCGTTAGGCCTAAGGGACTTATTTAGGGTATTTTCAGGCAGATAAGCTAAAGTCCTTTAGTAGAACTTGGAATATATTTATACAATTAATCTAGAAGAAGATAAACAACCGCTAAACCTTTCTATCTATAACCTCTCTTGTAAAGAGCTTAAGATTCTATAGGAGTACCTTAATGGATTATTGGAAAAGGGATAGATATGGCCTAGTAAGTTGCTGGCAGGCGCGCTGATCCTCTTTATCATAAAACTGGATAGAACTATAAGGCTATATATAGACTATCGCGGTCTTAATAAGATTATAATTAAAAACCGTTACCCACTACTACTGGTTAGTAAAATGCTAAATTAACTATTTAGGGTAAAGATCTTTATAAAGCTGGATCTATAAGACGCCTATTATAGGCTCCGCATTAAAGAAGGAAATAAGTGGAAGACCGCTTTTAAACCCTAATATAGCCACTTTAAGTATCTGGTAATGCCCTTTGGGCTAGCTAATACCTCTATAATATTTTAATTATATATTTACAGAGCCTTAGGGGGACTAGTTAACCGCACATATATTATCTATTTAAATAACATTCTAATCTACTTAGAAGATAAGGATTAACATAAGTAACACATCCGCGAAGTGCTAGAACGTTTAGATAATTAGGGCCTCTACGCTAAGGTATTAAAGTGCATCTTTAATACTAAGCAGGTCAAGTTCCTGAGTTATATTATAACGCCTATAGGTGTAGTTATAGACCTAGTATAGGTGTAGATAATCTAAAAATAGCCAGAGCTAGAGAGCTACTAGGATATTTAAGTATTTCTAGGCTTTGCCAATTTCTATAGGCGCTTTATTTATAACTACTTAGACATTGCCTAATACCTATCCAACCACATTACTAAAGCTTTTTAAGACCTGGCCTAGGAAGCAAAAAGCTTAAAGATAGGAAGGAAGAAAACTAAGAAAGGACTAACTAAGAAAGGAGTAACTAAATAGTATAAACTATAGGTATAGCCCGGAAAGGTATAGAAAGCCTTTTAAAAACTATATATAAAGTTTATAGAAGCTCCACTATTATAGTATTTCAACCCAGATTAGCCACTAATAATAGTTACTAATATATTAAATTTTGCCCTTACTAGTATCCTACTACAACCTAATAGGCATCTGGACGCTACCTAGCTCCACTAAAGACTAGTAGCATTCTACAGTAGAAAATTCTAGAGACCTAAAGTTAGGTATTATACCCATAATAAGGAACTGCTAGCTATAGTCGACTACTGTAAACAGTGGCGATACTACCTTAAGCACGCAAGCTATATCACTTATATACTTTTAGATTATTATAATCTACGCTACTTTATAACTGTAAAGAAGCTTATACCTTAATAAGCTAGATAGGCAGAGGAGCTCACGCGATTTAACTTTAAGATTAAATATAAGCTAGGGGAAAATAACCCTACTAATAGACCGTCACAACGGCTAGACTATGCTAAAGGCTTTAAAATAGGAGAAGGAAAATAGATAATAGATATCTTACTTCCTATATTATAAAATAAGCTCTAAGTATAGAATGCTTAAGCATTTACAGCTCTATATATTAAGTCTTAGGCGGTGCAAACCCTATTAGTCTCCACTAATATTCCAGCTAGTACCCAGACCGTTACTAATAAGGGTCTAAAAATACCTATATAGGACGTCCCTAATATAAGTACGAAACCTAGCAATACGCCACTAATTACTAAGCTATCCCCTTAAACTAATAGTAAAGCTAAAGAGTAATTAGAACTTGGAGTCCTACAAAGACCAAAGGACTTTAACCTCGTAGCGGCCTTCCTAATATATGCGCACTAAGAAGTTATAAGATCTATAGTACTATCTAGTCTTATACTTAGAGTAGTATAAGGCGAAATAGCTTTTACCTAGGAACTATCTAAAAGGTTAACGGAGAGATGCCTTCTATACTATCTTTAATATAGAAGTAGACTGGAAACGTAACGGAAAGGAAGCTACTAGGCGTTACTATTAGGAACTAGACCTAATGGGCCCACTACGTAGATATAGTAAGGTTTGGGTGCCATAAGAAGCAAATCTATAATAGAAGATCCTTATAAGGAATTATAATAATCCTTTAGGCGGCCACTATGGTTAAGCCAAGATAGTAGAATTACTTTAACACAAATACTACTAGCTAAAGCTTAAGCAGGAAGCAAAGGAGTATATTAGCTACTGCGAGAAGTATTAAGTATATAAAATCCAAAGGCACAAGCTATAGGGTTTACTTGAATTAGTTCCCCCCGCTAGTAAGCTATGGTAATATTACACTATAGACTTTATTACGGATCTCCCGCCCTTAAAAGATAGGCAAGGACAAACATATAATTTAGTCCTAGTACTTATTAATAGGTTTTTAAAGTACGTCTAATACCTTCCCGTTAACAAGATAATTAATATATAAGCGCTTATAAACCTAATTAAGGAGAAATGCTTTCTTAAAGTAGATTAACCACACTCTATTATTACTAATAGGGGCAGCGTCTTTATAAGGGCCTGTTTGGTTCGTCGGTTGGAGGCGAGATGGAGGCGTCATCTCAACGGGCTGATATCGAATTGACGCTCCCGTTTGGTTCCTCTAGCTTCATTTCTTGCTCTGATCGCTCCAGCTGAGCTTCATCTCGGCAGGCGCGCCTACACCCCTGCAATTGCCTAAATAGGCTATTAGTGCGGCTAAAAAACGTCAGTTTAAAAAATATAGGGGGAGACTATAATTTAAATGAACTGGAGCCTCCATTTCGTGACGCTAGTGAGCGCCCATTTAGAGCCTCTACTGCCACTTTCTGCCAAGACGTTGACGTGGTGGTTTTGAGGCCTTTAATCAAGCTCGCCATGCCGCCTACCCCCCAGCAAATCGTTATTATCACCCTTATATTAATCCTTATAGCTGTCACCGCCATTATAGAGCATATATCAGCCGACTACTATAAGCCTACTAGCGTTTAAAGCCGTCCTCGCAATGTAAATAGAGGCCAATTATAGGTAGAGGATTGTTTAGAGTCACCGCGTTAACTATTTAATAAGACGCGCATACGGCCCGAAGTATTTAACAACCTCCTTAATTGGCTTATATTAAATACGGATCTTAAAAATTTAAGAGTCTCAGCTATTAAAAAGGTAATAACGTTCTTCTATATATGCGGCCATGGATCTAGCTGGCAAAACGTTAAGTGGAAGGTAGCTTATTTAACAGAGACAATAAGTTAGTATATAGCTGCCTGCAATTAATTTAAATTATAGTAATAATTAGCAGCCATTTTTATAAGGTTCTGGACGCTCTACTATACCTTTACCGTTAAATTATTAAACCCCTACCTATAGAGATGCCAAAGGAGATTCTTAAATCCACTAAGCGTGAGCCATACTTTGCTAATTATATCGGCGCCCTTAACGGCTTATATGTCTTTGCCTATATACCCGCGGATAAGCAGATTCCATACCAAAATTAATACGGCGATATTACACAAAACGTTTTAGTGGTGGTTGATTTTAGAATAAACTTTACCTACATTCTGCCTAGATGGGAAGGCTCTGCTTATAATAGCAGAGTCCTTAAAGACGCCATAAGCAAGGGATTTAAAGCTCCTCTAGGTTAATATTATCTTGCCAATACCAGGTACACCAATTTAAATATAACATTATCACCATATTAAAGCGTAAGGTATTATCTAAAGGAGATTAAAAAGGTAGAGAAAGCGCTTAATAATAAGTTTAAACCATTTAACTATTGTTATTTAAGTCTTAGGAATATAGTAGAGCGTACCTTTGGTATTTTTAAGCGTTGTTGGAGGATATTTAACAGGCCTTATTAATTTAACCTACGCACTTAATTAAAGCTAATTTATGCACTTACTGCTATATATAACTTCATTAATCTGCATTACAATGTAATGGATAATTGGGAGGATCTTAAGCCGTTTAGTAATAAGGAATTAGAGCAATAAAGGAAGGGTTCTATAGTTAACCGTTTATTAGAAGTAGATAACAAGGATTTAATTAATATAAGGCCTATACAGGAGCGGCAGGAGGAAATCGCAAATGAGATATGGAAAGACTATTATTAGGCAACTGGATGTATAATATAGGCGTATATCTACACGTCCTGATGGTGATATATAGAGCTTCTATTTAAAAATCTCAGAATATATTACTACTGCTGTCTTTAATTCTATAAGCGAGTGGCCTAATAAAACTCCCCATCCCCATTTTTATAGGCAAATATTTGCAGAGATATTAGGAGAAAGAGAGTGGTAATAAGCTAATTGTATATAGCGTTAAAAACTCTATTAAGATTCTACTCCTTAACTTCCTTAACCTCTTCAAAATCCTCAACATTAAGATTAAGCTGTACACGTTTATCCCTATTAAAAGACGCTAAGATCTAATATATCTGCTTAATATCCTCGCTGGCTTCTCTTAATAGCTTATAAACCCACTAAATACGCTCCCGTTGGCCTAAGTTTACAAATAGCTTTGCACTAAACTCCTTCTCAAATTTAGTAACAACTATAAGCTGCTAATTAAACTCTAGGTCCTTAAACTAATTTATAAACAGCTTAATCACCTAAGCCTATTTATCTATTATTAAGTCCACTATTGCAGCAAGCTGCTTTATTATTTGGGTGAGATTCTAACCCAAACAATTAGTTAATGTTATCCCGTCCTTCTTCTTCTTCCTAGCTTAAGCATCAGCGGCAAGAGCAGCGTTAGTAGCTGCTCATTTCCTAAGGAAGTTGCCAACGGTGCTATTATCCTTATTTAAATTAGAAGTAGAGCTTTGCTAACTAGGTGTAGTTAAGCGCTTAGTTAAACCAATAACAGCACTACCCTCCATGCAATTATCATTGGTAGCCTTATCGCCCTCTATAAGCTTACTAAGGGTTATAGCTTACTTACCAGTAGCGATTATATCAGCAAATAACTGGTAGTGCAGATCCTTAAGCTCTAGAGGCTTATATCAGAACTTCCTTGCATCTAGATTGGCCTTAAAGTAATCGTTAAGGACGTTTTTTAACGTAGTAGGACAGCCTCTCTCATCCCACCCAAATCCTAATTAACTCTTAAGCTTAACCCAAGCCTTATAGTCCTTCTTACACGAGTTATGCTTTAATTTTATCTGCTTAAGCTCCACATTAGGCCTTTTAGCCTTTTTACGAATAGCCTGCGTGGCGTACTCCCACGCCTACTTCTTATAGCCAGAATCGGCCCACATTCCCTTATTAATCGCCTTAAATATTAAGCCCGAAAGCAGAGCCTCCTTTATATCAAAAGTCCATGCCAACGGCCCCCTCCGTCCTTCTCCGGGTATAATTAAACGCTCGCAATTAGAGGGTAAGGGTAAGAGTAAGGGTGAGCATGAGGTGGATTCGTCTTGTATTTGGAATACACGGCCTCTTGGCGCAGGCGTGCGCGTTAACATCATATAGGTGGCAGGTAGGGAAGGTGGAGGTAAGGGAGGTGGTCCTTCCGTCGACTTCTAGATGGCAGTCAAACCAAAGAGGTCTTCAATTTTACACCGCTGACATGGCGTCTGAGACGCGGCAGAAGAATTACACTAAAATGCGCCAAAAGCTACGACCACCTTAATTTAGAAACTGATACCTCTAGTGGAACCAAACAGGCCCTAAGCCAGCACTAGTCAGATCTATACTTCTATTTAAAGATAGACTACCACTATAGTACGGCTTTTTATCTGTAGATAGATAGGTAAATGGAACGCCAGAACTAGGAACTGGAGTCTTATATATAAATATATTTAAACTACTAGCAAGATAATTAGTATAAGCTACTTCCGTACGCGGAGTATGCTTATAACTTAAAGCAACATTTATTATATTAGTTTGCACAATCTAGATTGCCTATAGTATCTAATTATTAGGATTTGATAGTATACCTAATAATCACTAGCTAAGGCCGTATAATTAATTATAGGATCCTACTAGAAAGTCTAAAGACATTTACTAGAGAGTATAAGGGTACCTTAAGGAATGGGAGGAGTAATAGAAGTATGTAAAGTAGAGCCTATAAGATGCGCAAGAGTAGTAGAGACTTTAGTACAACTATAAATACTAGGACAAGTATTTTGGCGTAGGTAATGAGGTTCTATTATATTTAACAAATATTAAGACCTATTAACTATTAAAGAAGCTCAATATAAGATACCTAGGTCCCTTCTAAATTAAGGAATAAATCGGCAAGCTAGCCTACTATCTCCAGCTACCTTTATCTATGGCCCGTGTGTATCTAGTATTTTATATAAATCTACTAGAGCTATAGTATAGACTACTACTGGAAAAGAACTTCCGTTTAGGCCTAATTAAACACCCTAAAGTGGTGGGTGAGCGGTATAAGGTTAAAGCTATACTACGCTATAAGTCTTTTGTCACGGAACCCGACCGTAGGGGCCTCCATAGGAGAACCCCGTGCTCTCGCGTACACCTCGCGTACACCTTATGTCAGCTACGCGAGGGTATATCACCTCCTTACGCCCTCGACCCTTACGATCGATCGCGCAACGTCTTGTAGACTCCCCGAATACATACGCTTTGTAGCCATTGCCCCCATTCCGTAACATTACGTTGCGCCTTTTTCTTCACCAACGCTTAGCCTATGACCAATTCTACGTCTCTATAATACCGTAGACGCTGCCAGAAGCAGCGTGTCTATGAGTTACCTTACTTTGTACTCCTAAAGAATTAATAATAGTAAAACAAAATTCCTTACTAGCTACTATATTAAACTTAAAGAATAACCTAATACCTATATTAAAACCACAACACCAATTAGTCCCAGGAGAATTTAATTTATTAGCTCTAGCCTTAACCCCTAAAGGGAAGCCTAGTGGCTTAAAAGACTATAACGACTATAAGGGGGACATTAATACTATCTTATCCTTTATTGACTATATAACTATAGATAAATAAGCTAAAGGGCTACTACCTATTAAGATTAAGATATAAGACGCTGAGATATTTGTAAAAATGGTAGCATAAGAACCTAATAAATACTACTGCCTTCTATAAAACTACTATCTAAAGCTTATATAAGCTGAGATGCATACTGCCTAATATTATGATATTATCTAAGACCTATAAGCTTGTGAGGCGCTTGCTAATAATATACGCTAAGAGATTAAAGATAACCTCCGCGCGTCTAAACGCGACGTCTAATAATTAAAGAAGGCCGAGATTATACTTATTGCTATAGTTACTAAAAGAGAGGGTATAATTAAATACCTATAATCTTAGCTTAATAAGCATATTTGTAACAATACTAGATACCTCTTTACTATATATAACGCCACCTAAGTCTCTATGCCCCTGGCAACCTTACCTACTTAATGCTTAACAGAAGGTTAGTACTAAGCAGCTTTACCTAACAGGAACCCCTACTATAGTAGCGGCGATAATAAAAGCTATAATAATTAAACCTAAACTACCACTATAGGGTCTAATATACGCTACCCTGATCCCCTAATCTTTAAGGGTAACCGCAAGGAATATAGCCACTAAAAGATGCAAATCCGCAAAAAACTAACCTAGAGCGCCTGCCTTTTCCCTATAGAAGATACCAAGATTGGCTATATTATTAGATGAATGAAGGGCATCCTATTTAATAGGCTTTTTGCTTAATAAGAGACTAGCAGTCCCTAGAAGTGGTAGTCCTACTAGGAAGTCCTTAATAACCTTAACTAAATGTACCGTGACTATGACCTAGTGGCCACTAGTTAAGCTAAACTACGCGCCCTAAAGATAAGTTCTACTAAATTATTTAATGAATTCTATGTTAAATTCTAGGAATACACCGGAGTTCTTGCCTAAGACAACGCTAAAGACCAGGAAGATCTTCTTAAAAAAGTTACTTATTACCTTAGTCACGCAGCCGCTAGCTATAACTATAACAACGTTTATAATATGGTAGTAGCCCTATAGAAGATTAAACAATGGCTAAACTAGATTACTACTATAAACCCCTACCCGAAGACCTTCGGACCTACTAAACTACTAATACCTACTACCCTAAGCAACACCACTGGTCCTAATATTAACCTCTCTATACTAGCCTTCCCAAAGAAGTTACTAAATGGAGAGTGTAAGCTACTCTGGAAGCTAAGGTATTGCTGTAGATGCTGTTAAGAAGGCTATTATAGCTATAGCCTAAACTGCCCAATGGCTAGGTTTAGTAGCCGCTGTTAAATACCTAACCCTATACCCTAGACACTAAATACGTTACTACGCACCGCTACCACATAAGACGAAGATGTAGTAATGGTAGTAGAATTAGACGTGGAAGTGTAAAACGCAAAGTCCTAGCCCTAAGTTGCAGGTTGGGACACTCTAACGATAAAGGGATCTACATATTAGCTTGCTTAATAGATAGCTTAGTAAGAATAAAAGAATAGAAGCAAATAGTTTTACCTATAGAGGGAACTACCGCTAAGAAATAATATAAAACCCGTTCTATAATTAACTGCAGAGCTACTAATAAATTTATAGATACTTAATTTGTGCGTACTTATAACCTACCTATTTTATCCCTTGCTAAATCCTGCGCCCTATAACTCGCTAATAGTAGTTGTACTGCACAAAAGATTACCTATATGGCATAACTCTACCTAAATATAAATGGACACTAGGAGGAGCTCTAGGCCTATGTTATACTACTTATAAACTACCCTATTATCCTTGGAATAAACTAGCTTGAATAATATAACCCCGCTATTAACTAGTAAAAGAGAGAAGTAACCTTTAACTCTAAATACTATAGAGAGACTTGCCTAGGGCATGGCCTAGCTGCCTCTATCTACTCCCTAGGATATTAACCTAAGGAAACCCTTATTACCCTACCTATAACTAACTGCTACCACGTAAGCGCAGCGGCCTTTTACCGTATAGCATGTAGGAAAAGCTGGACCGTTGCCGCAGCCTCCTAATTATAACTATATAAGCTTAATAAAGATTAAAACTACGTCCTCTATAGTAATAGGATAGATATAGTTAACCTCCTAGAAAATAATGCCCCTATAGAACTCTATAGACTTTTACCCTTAGACTTTAAGAAGTTTATAAAGCTTAAAAAAGGATTTACTAATAAGGAACTCCGTAAGCTCCTCCCCAAGAGATACTATGACTTTATTAATGTATGCTTATAAAAGAGTGTAGATATACTCCCCCCACATTAACCTAATAACTATACTATTAATATTAAATAAGGAAAAACGCCGCCCTATAAAAAACCCTACCTAATATTAAAAGACGAACTCCTAGTTATTAAAAAGTATATTAACAAGCACCTTAACAAAGGGTTTATTCGTCCTAGTATATCCCTAATAGCCGCCCCTATCCTCCTTGCTAAAAAGCTAGAAGAAGGTATTTAATTCTATATTAACTATAGAGGACTTAACGCTATTACAATTAAGAACTGATACCCTATACTGCTTATACACAAGACCATTAAACGGCTTAGCTAAGCTAAAATCTATACTAAGCTTAATATTATTGCCACCTTTAACCGCCTTTAAATACGGGAAGGTAATAAATGGAAAACCGCATTTGCATTACGCTTCGGCTAATTTAAATATACTATTATGCCTTTTAGCGTATATAATGGCCTAGGCAGCTTCTAAAGCCATATTAATAACGCCTTACGGGACTACCTTAACGACTTCTACTCCGCGTACCTAGATAATATACTTATTTATAGTGATAACCCTTTTAAGCATACCGAGCACGTTTAAAAGGTCCTATAGCGCCTTAGAGATATAGGACTTTATATTAATTTAAAAAAGTGCGAATTTTTAGTTATAGAAGTAAAATACCTTGAACTAATTATTACTATTAAGGGTGTTTATATGGACCCTAAAAAAGTATATATAATTATTAGATAGCAAACCCCTACCTATATTAAGGACGTATAAGCCTTCCTTAGTTTTACTAACTTCTATTAGAAATTTATATATAACTTCTTAGGTGTTATGGCACCACTTATAGCAATAATGCGAATAAAGGGCCTTTTTGTAAAAGGAAGAAAAACACATCTATATTTTATCTGGACGCCTAAATATAAAAAGGCGTTCTAAGACTTAAAAGATATGTTTACTAAAGCACCTATTCTAGCTTACTTTATACCAGGATAATAACTCTATCTTAAGACTAACTCTTTAGACTATGTTAACGCAGGAGTTCTCTCCTAGATAGGTAATAATGGTCTCCTCCACCTAGTTACATTCTACTTGTCTAAGCTTACACTATAAGAATGTAACTATAAGATCTATAATAAGGAACTCCTCGCAATTATATAAGCGTTTAAGGAATTCTAACCGAACTTTCCTTAGCAGAACCTAACTAGCCAACTAAAGTCCTTACGGATTATTATAACCTTAAGTACTTTATAACTATAAAACAACTAAGCTAACGCCAAGGACGTTAGAACGAGTTCCTCTCCGATTTTAACTTTAAAATTGTATATAGGCTAGGAGTACAAGGTACTAAGCCTAATATCCTAATACGCCGTTCATAAGACCTTCCTTAGTTAGAAAATAACCCTTATAATTAATTCCAATAATAAACGATCCTAAAAGTATAAAACTTAGCCCTAGGTATACTACCTAAGACAGAACCAACCGCCCCTTAGTTTTATACTACAGAACTAGAGTTACCCCCTAAAATTAATGAACTTATTACCGCAGTATATAACACCTCTGTTAACCTATTACTGTATTAACTAATTGCCGTAAAGATTGCCGGCACCTATATACTGCCTACTAACCTCTAAAGCTTAGGCTAGATTGATATGGCAGCCTTAGAAGTAAAAGAGAATAGGCTCTATTATAGAGGCCGTCTATTTATCCCTAACTTAGAAGACCTATAATAGCAACTAATCTAAATGGCCTATAACCTCCGATTAAGCGGCCACCTAGGTAAAGGAGGAACCTATAAGCTCCTTAGCTGATACTACTTCTAGCCTAAAATAATAGACCTAGTTAAATACTTTATAAGCGCCTGCCATAGCTGTAAATATGCTAAAGCATTTTATATAAAGTACCAAGGACTGCTATACCCTCTACTAGTACCTATACGCTAATAGGCAGATATTGCTATAGATTTTATTATTAACCTACCGCCTTGTAAATGATATGGCCGAACCTATAAGAACATCCTTATAATAATATGCCGACTTATAAAAGAACGCCACTACGTCCCAACTAAAGGCGTAGCTATAAGCGACGTTGCTAACGCCTTCCTCCGCGAAGTTTACCGACTACACAGGTTACCTAACTCTATTATGTCTGACTAAGGCACATAATTTAACTCTGATGTATAGAGGCGGATCTACTAATGCCTTGGTATCTCCGTTAAGATGTCTATATCCTTTTACTATAAAACTGTGGGATAACTGGAAAACGCTAATGCTAGTATAAAGGCGTACTTACGACAGGTAGTTGTCTATAGTTAGGATAACTAGGTAGACCACCTTCTGCTAGGTAAATTTGCAGTAAATAACTACGTCTTAGCCACTATAGGACTTACCCCGTTCTTTACAAATAAAGGATATTACCTATAATCCAGTATAGAACCATTAGAGCTTATTAATAAGAAACTGCCATATGGAAAACGCCTTAAGATGCTACTTGCTAATTAATATATAGACCGTATAAAAGACCTACTTAACTACTATAAAGGAGAGATGGCCTAGGCCTAAGTGAAATAAGCTTACTTTACTAACTGTTACAGAACACTACCACCTGAGATGCGTGTTGGTGACTAGGTATGGTTAAATGCATATAATATCTCTACATAGAGACCTATAAAGTTACTTAATTATAAGAACCTTGGCCCCTACCAGATTAAACGAGTTATTAATAGAGGAGCTGCATATAAACTAGAGCTCCCACCTACCTTAGCTACCCGTAGGATATAGCCTATATTTTACCTATGGCTACTACACCTTTACTAGCCTAACCCTCTACTAGAATAAATACAGCCTAAACCCCCACTGGTATTAATCTAAGATAAGAATAAAGATAAGAACCACGAGGAGTGGACCGTTAAATAAATTATTAACTCTAAATACTTTGGTAAAGGTAGAGGACGGCGGCTCTACTATAAAGCTACCTATATAGGATTTGATATAGATTAGCCAGAATGGCAACTATAGGAAGATTTTAAAAACGTAAAAGATCTAATTAGTGATTTCCACTACGCAAACCCATAGAAACTAGGCCTAAGCAGAGATTTTATACCTAATCCCCTATGGGAGCCGTTACAGCTAAATTGTTGTATATTACCATTATGTGACTACTCTAATGAGATGTTAAGGAACTTTAACCGGCGGTTAAAGTTATTTAATTAGTTAGATTTTAGACGCTAAGGAGAAGCCAGCTAATTAGGATTTTTCATCCCCGGGATGGAAAATTGCTATTGGCTTGCTTGCTACTAGCGCCTTAGCGACACCCTCGCACCTTATCAAGTCCCTAATAGCCTCCTTCCCCTCCATAGCCTAGTACCTTTGTATAGTAGCAACCCACAAGCTTTAAGTCAGAAGCACCTATACGAGCCCGTCATACCTGTAACGATATTTCTTCTTCTAGATACCCCAAGCATTCCCCCCTACATGTATATAGCAACCATAGCGTTGCTGGAGCTCCGCCTTAATAGGAGGGGGGGTAGTGTCACGGAACCTGACCGCAGGGGCCTCTATAGGAGAACCCCGTGCTCTCGCGTACACCTCGCGTACAGCTTATGTCAGCTACGCGAGGGTATATCACCTCCTTACGCCCTCGACCCTTACGATCGATCGCGCAACGTCTTGTAGACTCCCCGAATACATACGCTTTGTAGCCATTACCCCCGTTCCATGACATCTTTTAAGAATAAGCTTTAATATAAAGTTAAATGGCTAGACTAGCCCGCTAAAAACTCTATATAGGAACCAGAAAATCACCTTGATTATCGCGAGGATATTTTAAAAGAATATTAGGACTAAGGTCCGCAATCTGCAAATTATAGAAAGCGCTCTAATACTATAGTGTCATCGCAACCTATAAAGAAAGCTTGTGGTAGGCTAAGAGAGGCCTTAAAAAGTAAATAGGTTAAATTAGATATAGAAGAGATAAGCTCTAGAAACCATCAGAATTAATTAGGGCTACGGCCTAAGGCAGGACAGGTCCTTAGCCTTTTCACATATATAGTATAGAATTAATCGGGTATTTTGCTAGAATTGCATTTCCATTTATTAGTCTATATCAGGAATAGTGTTCCTATGCCTTTCTAAATGCCTTACAAGGCCTTCCCAATTGCTACTATATATAAGAATTAATCCCAAATACCTAAATTAAAAGCTACTATGCCTTATCTCTAGGTGCAGAATTAGTATCTACTAGCCCACTAAGTAATAGCTAACGGGAATAAGATCTAGATCCCTTAGTAGAAGTATAGGTAGGTATAAAAATAGAGGCAGGCCAATAAGGTGTAGATGGAGCAGAGATCCTTAAACACTTAACACTAATATTAGGCCTAAACCAGTACCAATGAAGTTCTTAAGGCGTAAGCTTATAGTTAATAAAGATACGCTTAAGTCTAGAATAAATAGAGACGTTAGCTGGCTAGTAAAGTCCAGAACCACTAAGACCTTACTATGGCAACCGTTAGTTACCTATCTACTAGGTACCCAAAGGGTGACCTACCTAATACCGCATTATATTATGCTCTTTAGAAACTTAACGTATATATACAAACTCCTTTTTATAGTAGTCGATAACCTTCTTCTTATTACCCCCATCTTTTACCTTATCCTTAGTATACCAACCTTACTCCCTTATCAGGCGTTACTAGCTAGCTTGCTGTAAATTGTAGGCGGTGTAGATGGCTATGGCATAGTCTTAAATTTAACCCAGACGCTTAGCATTAGCGCTAGAATAAAAGAGAGCCCGGACGATATAGTAGTTAAGGACATTAAAGGATTGTCGCTACTTAGGCCTAGGCTATATTAAAGCTTAAAGTTAGTAATGGAAACCTATTAAGGATAGGAAATCTTACCTTAATATAACTACCGCTCTTAGTATATATGCATTAATTACAAGGACTAAAGGTATTCGACCTTACACAGTAGATATTGTTATAAGCATCTAGAATCTTCTTGTTAGACTTCTAGTCTTTTAAAGACGTGTATATAAAGTTATTTAGGCAGGACCAGTACTAGTTACAGGTTAGTGGAGGTTGGGGTTCTATATGCAGTGGTAGGGCCAGAATACGCTGTGGAATTGGCTTAGAAGAGCAGTCAGCAGGAGAACGAAGAGGCATATTAAATTGATAATAAAAAAAAGAAAATCTTAATAATATATTAAAGATACGTCCAAATTTGGACAAAGGTTAATAATGGGAAGTAAGGTATTAAGGAAAAGGAGCAGCTTAATAAATAAGGTATCTCTATACTTTACCTTTTAATACCCTTCTAGTAAATAGCCGCAACCTTGCCAATATAACTCTATTATAATAGCGCAGTGCAGAAGGAAGGAAACACGCGTATAAGCTATTTGGCCATTACTTCCTTACAAAAACTAATTACGCGGCTAGAGAAGGTAATTAAGACGTTAATTACAGACGTATATAGGTTAAATTATACCTAAATAATACTACGGTATCAAAGAACAACGTTATGAACGTTCTTAACAATCGCATAATAGCTAGAGGCGCTATTGCGAAGTGTCCCTCTTATTTGCTAGGCAGTAGAGCTACGCTAAAATATAGCACAGAACTATAAGAATAAGAAAGGATTATAGATTAATATTTTAAAAGTTAAAGACAATAGTAAGCCAAAGCTCTGTATATTAAATCCTATACCAAAAGGTTCTACAAAACTATACTAGAACACTAAATTGTCTATAATATTCGTGATTAATTGCAGACTAACATAAAGGCTTGAAAATAAAGTTGCATAAAAATCCTTATATTAGCCTAGGTAGTTACCAGCATACTTTTAATAGGCTTCTAATAGGTCTCCTAGCAATCCTTACGTCTTTTCTCTAGTTATATTTTTTATTTATTAAGGTTTTTTAGGAGTTTAAAGAAGGGGTTAGATAGATAGATAATATACAGCGGTATACTAATATCTCTCCAATATCTCTCCAAACCCCTTCCGGGACGAGCCCTTATAATCTCCCTACCGCAAGGTAATGGCAATTAGGGGCCAACCGTAAGAAAGGGGGGAGGCAATGTAAGGGATATTATTGCGGTTACCTTAGGTTGCCCTTAGGACAACTCCCAAACACCCCTTAGATGTCCATTAGTTACGTACCGGAGGCATATGCCCGTAGTATATAGTCTCCACAATCCTAGAGGCCTTACCTCCTTAAGGATTCGTCTCTCTTACCAATTTATCCTGTTCCACAATTGTGCCTTATAGCCCCTGTCTACAAAGTCCCCTTACAGTTAGTTAGTTGGTTAGTTAGTCAGAATTAATTAGTAGAAGCAGTTAGTAGGAAGGAAAGAAAAGAATGTATTTCCGGTAACTAGTAGGGTTGTAATAACAGGAGGGAGTAAAGCTAAAAGCTCTATAAATATAGGAAAATGCTAAGATAGTAAGCGACGTCTAATCTACACTACTATATACCTCCCCTACTAAGAACGTTATCCCCTAACATTCTATTCTATAGAAGAATAGCCAAATAAAAGTATAGTAAAAGTAAAATAGCAAAGGAAAGCATATTCCTAAAAGAATGTAGATAACCTTATCTTTAGCCCTCCTATAGAACTGTTTTACGGCGTCCTTTTATCGTTTATGGCTAAGATCCAATCTTCCTACTAGTAGTAACTAGGACAGCAGTAAACTAGAAATAATAACGGCAGCAGTAACAGCAGTAACAGCAGTAACAGTAGTAATAGTAACAGTAGCAGAAATAGTAATAAAAGTAGACATTTAGCGCAGTAAAATAAAACAGAGCAGTTAGTGGTAGAACACTTAGTAGAAGAACTTAGTAACAGTTAGTAAGTAGTAGGACATCTAATAGTAGAACTTTTAATAGCAGAAATCTTGGTAACGGCAGACGGTTAATAGCAGTTGGTTAGTAGCAGTTGGTTAGTAATAGTTAGTTAGTAGCAGTCGGTTAGTAGCAGTTGGTTAGTAGTAGTGGGTTAATATAGCAGTAGTAAAATAACCGGAACAGTGGAATAGAATAGTCGGTAGAAATAGTAGTTAGAATAATAGTAGTAGTAGTAGTAGTAGTAGTAGTAGTAGTAGTAGTAGTAGTAGTAGTAGCAGCAGCAATAGAACGGTTAATAGCGGTTAGTTGGAGGCGGTTAGTTAGTAGCAGCTAGTCGGAACGGCGGCGGCGGGGCAATTAAAACAGTAGAGTATGGCGGTTAGGAGAGCAATAATAGAATAGGTTAGTCAGAACAGTTATCTAACAGATCTCGCAGCGGTATAGATCTGGTATAGTAAGATAGAACAGTAGAGACGGAACAGTTAGTTAAGACAGTAGGGACAAAATAGCCAGACGGAATAGTAGCAGTAGTAGTCGCGGTAGGGCAGTTAACTAAGGTAGTAGAGGCTCTAACTTAATTTAATTGTTTAGCTAGTTGTTTAATATTAAAACTCTATATCTAGCTCTGCGTCTGGCTGTGCATCTAGCTATGCGTCTAGCTGTGCATCTAGCTATGCATTAGTAGCTCTACATTGTATATTCTGCGTATATGTCTGCGTGCATACTATAGCTGCTAGCCGAAGACTATCTAATTAGTTAGCGACAACATGCTATAACTAATTATTTGGTTGTTTAATTGAGGTAGAAAGTTAGCCCAGTTAAAGGCTCTAACTGTCCTAACTTAAATACAGAAACGGTGTTTAAGACTATAGCTTTATATCTATAGACAATTAATTAAAGCCTCCGTGTAGATGTATAATTAGTTAAGGCTCCACATCTACTGTTTAATTAAGGCTTTATATATATAGGCGTCCAGTTAGGCTGCCATACTATTATCCAATTAAGGCTCTGTAACTGCACGCTCTATATCTATAGACTCCGTATATAACTCCGTGTAAAACTCTGTGTAAAGCTCTATATATCTACAAGAAAGATTATTCTGGTTAACCAATCTATGGGCGTTAAGATAGGCGGCAATTAATTAATAAAGGAGGGTTAAAGGGAGAGGTTCCTGCAGAGGCTCTAAAATATTAACTAGCAGCGCCTCTAACAATCTTCTGGCCGTATGCTAGTTTCCTAGTTAGGCCTAGTGCCAGTCTATCTACTATTATAGAATCTTTAACTGCTAATTAAAGACGTCTAATGGCGATGGTGACTGGTTTAATTTAACTGTAACAATATACAGTTGACTAACATTTAAATAGGGTATTAGGTCGGCCCGGTTAAAAGCTATAGCTAATCTAACTTAACTATAAAGACGGCGTCTAATTAATTAAGACTTAATTAAGGCTCTGCATCTATAGGCGTTTATTAAGCTTCTGTATTATTGTCTAATTAAGACTCTATATTATTAATAACTAATTAAAGCTTTTAAACCCGCTAACGTTCCATTAAGACTCTGTATTTATAGGCTCTGCATTTACGGACAGTTAATTAAGACTTTGGCTATGCAGTTATTTAATTAGGGCTTTGCATTCGTAGTTTATTAAGGCTCTTAGTATCTACTAGACGTTTAATCTAGAGACCTATCCTAAGACTTCCTTTCTTATAAGTATAAACGGCAGCTTCCAGTAGACTATTTCCGCGGGCCCGGTGCTTTTCTAGGACGTCTTTTATAGCTGCTTTCTTCCCTTTCTAGGTCTATCCTTGCTTTTAACTCTTTTGGTATATACCTAGGCCTTTATAGCTGCCACTATAGGTCCTAATTTTCTTCTATCTTAAGAACCTTCCTTAAAATTACCTTCTGCTTTTAGTCTCTTTGTTATTATCCTGCTAGTTCTACACTTTATCTAAGTCGTCCTTAATATCTTTAAAGCCATCTAGCGGCAGCTTCTTGGCTATTATAACTACCTCCGTTATATATCCCTTGCCCTTATGTCTATAACACAGTCCTTTATTAAGACGACCTCTAAGGAAAAGCGCTAGTTCCTATACGTCCGATTTCTGTTCCCTTATAATCTTTAACAAGGTCCTTTACTAGCTTAGCCAGATATAGCTTAGTTCTGTCTTTAGTTATATAAAGATGGCTTAGGCTTAACGTGATCAGTTATGCCCTATATATAATCTCTTATAAAGCATCTTTATCTATTTCCACGGTGCTTGTTTTCCAATATTATGCTGCTGCCCTTATATAGGTCCCTTCCCCGCCATAGTATCTGTTCTTATTGTGCAGCTAGCGGAGTACTAAATTTAGATGGCGGTGGCAGTATGCTGCGATTAATTGTTATTTAAATAAGGAATAAGGTCGGTCTAGTTAAAGGCTCTAATCTAATAATATTTAATCAATTTGCTTCAGTGACGGTAACGTGCTAGTATTAAGGCTCTAGCTTAATTTAACTCTTTAACTAACTATAGCTTCTGTGCAGTTGTTTAATTAAGGTTTCTGTGTAGTTATTTAGTTAAAGTTCTACGTATAGCTCTACATCTGGCTCTATATTGTATAATTAGCTCTACATCCATACAATTAATTAAGGCTCTTAGTGCCGTTTTTATTGTGTAGCTAGCATATCATTAAATTCTAGGGGCGGTGTAGAGTTCTGCCGGCTCTATTGCTAAATGGGCTAATTAGAATTTTCCGTCCCTAGGATAGAAAATTGCTATTAGCTTAGTAGTAGGCGGTAAGCTAAGCTGATATCTTTATAGTAGGTTGTTGTAACGCGTTGTATCGCTATTAAGAAAGTAAATAAGAAAGGAGCTTTAGGAAATATAGTAATTAAGCAGATAAATAGAAATCTTTTATTTAGCTATTATCTGCATCTCCTCTCCCACCTTAGAACTTAACCGCCTTCTAGTTAAATATCCTACACCTACTATAGAGCTTACTGCGGAGCCTATAGATTAATAGCTAACCTAGTTAAGCGTCTATCTCTAAGTCCGTCTCCAAAGATTAGATAATTTATTCTTTCTAGCTTTAGCTATTTTATCTACAGGCTATAACCTAATCTAGATGTAATCCCCTAGTCGTGCATTCTTCTTCTATGGCGTAATAGCTGTCCTAGTTATATAGCTATCGCTAGGAGTCAGGCGAGTCTAATAGTAGTCCTTTTAGTTTGTACTTTTCCTATTACTATTCTTTAGCACTACTCCGTTACGGAAAGCAGTAAAATCCTTTTGTCCTATAGGGGCCTACTACCAGGTCTATTCTTCCTTTAGCCTATCTAGGTCTATTCCTTAGTATATATAGAGCCAGTCCTTAATACCCTTTAGCTGTCCTTTATTGCCAAGCTACGGAAGTACTGTCCAGGTTAATTGCGCATCTCTACTACTAGCCTTTCTTATTCTATATACACAAATCCTTACTGGACAAGATCCTTTAGCCCTTGGCATTTATACTTAGTAAAACAGTAACTTTCTCCGTATTTAGAATAGGCCGCCGGCCTTATCTTTACGTGCCTTACTAGCCCTATGCGTCCCACTACAGCTATCCAAAGGCAGTAGAATCCTGCGGATATTAAGAGTCTTATGGAGGTTAACAGTCTTATAAGACAAAGGGAGCCTAGGTGCTATTCTGCCAGTCTCTATATCCTAGTACTAAGCTATATCCTTATACCAGACTTTAAACTACAGCCTAATTTAATACTATTGCGTGCTTCCTTAGGTCCAGAAGTTGTTCTTCCCTTTAGCAGCTAAGCTCATTCCTTTACTGCCGTAGCTCTTATATAAGCTAGACATTTAGGATATCTTCTCCCAAAAAAACAGCTATTTGCTTAATATTCTCTACTGCCATTATTTTTAACTCTATAGCCTCGTTCAGTCTTTTTAATACAAGGGTACTAGGCTTATCTACTACGGCTCCTATCTTTTCTATTATATACCCACGGTATTTAATAGGGAGCCCTTGCATAAACCACCACCCCTTTTCTTGCTTAGTAAGGTTTCCTATAGCTACCGCTTTAGCTAAGATAGTAGTAAAGTCCTATATATAGTAACGTAATTCGCCTAGCTGTTTCATAGATTTTTAAACAAAAGCTTCTATAAAGTCCCTTAATTCTATATATTGGTAGTAGTTATCTACCTAATACTTAGTCCGTAATTAAGTCGCTAGCTCCTTCTAGTCTCTTTAGCCAGACTCTAGTATTACCTAGATAGCTTCCGCGTATAAGCCTTCGCAATAGTTAGGGAAATATATAAGCCTACATTCTTTGCCTACGTAATACCTTTAACATATACTGTCACGGAGTAGGCACGAGCCGGGATACAATGCACTAAACGAGGTAGTAATTGAGAAGGCTACGTACACGTAACTATGCGTGGTTGATACAAAGACATTGGATGAAGAAGAAGAGTCTTCGTGTGCCAGGTACAAGGTATAAATAGGGGTTGTAGGGGAACGTGCGTAGGTGTCTCGGGACGAACGTGAGCACGGGTCAAGAACGTCAAAGACGCGCAGAGACGTGAGAACGAGTGAGTCCCGTGACATATACCCTTATAGCCTTTAATAAACCTTAAGATATTCTTTCCGTTAAACTATAGAACCCCTTGCCTAAAAGGATCTAGTATTACTACCATTAGAACAGACACATAGTGTACTTCCCTTGCTACCTAAATGCATACATATTGCGGCTAGTCTACTTATATAGCCATAGTCTTAACAGAGGATATCCCAAATAACTATCCTAGTGGGACCTTAATAGGTACATACCTTGGCTGGTCTACTTATACAGCTATATCCCTAATAGAAGGCGCCTACTTCTTAATGCCTAAAAGGGGGTCTCTCTAAGAGAATATAGAGTCTTTATTAACTACTACTACCAGAACTTAGCATGTTTATCTACTTTAGCCTACTATTATTCTACGCGGTAGTTCCTTATAAAGTGCCTTAAGGGCCGCTACTAATATAATCTAGATAACTTAAAAGAGGATAAAGCTAAGCTAGAATAGGAAGCTTTTAAAAACAGATCCGATTTTATGTGCTTGCGGCCTTACTTAGTATTATCTCTGTTCTTAAAGGGCAGTGTTAACTTCCTTTACTACCAGATATCTTAGATCTCATTTCTATCTAATTAATTGGCCCTTAGCTTGTCGTCTCTATATCTTCAATAATATTCTAGCTATACTTATGCGCGCGCAGGTAGCAAGACTTTAATTACTAATAGTTATCTAATTAGCTTACTAATTTACTTAACGCCAAATTTCTAAATATAGGCACTAAACCCAACTCCCAAGACCTTTTAACCTACATCATTTTGCCTTTTATTGCCACTCTTTTGGCCTATATATTAAGTCTAGCTATCTTATCTTTTCCCAGAACTGCCTAGTTCCCCTCACTATCTAATACTACTTAGTTCTCTGCTTTTACTATCTTATCTATCTAGCTGGCAGTTCCTTTATAGCTAGTTATTCTTCTACAGCTAGTAGTTCTTCTATAGTTGTAGTATATTCCTACATATCTCCTGTGTATATAACACTAGACTTCTACTTTAAAGAGCTTGCTGTCGTCCCCATATAGAATGCCAAATAATATATAGGAGGGTACGGTGTCTCTCTAATAGAAAGTTGGTATGCTATCTATCTATCTATCAGTCAGTCAGTTAGTTAGTTAGTTAGTTAGTCGGTTAGTTAGTCAGAATCAATTAGTAGAAGCAGTTAGTAAGAAGGAAAGAAAAGAATGTATTTCCAATAACTAGTAGGGTTGTAATAATATGTAAGAAGGAGGGAGGAAAGCCAAAGGCTCTATAAATATAGGAAAATGCCAAGACAGTAGGCGACGTCCAATCTATACCACCACACTACTACCTCTACTTAACATCTATAGATTACTATAAGGGCGCAAAGAGGCTTTAGGGAATATTTAAAGGAAGAATATAAATTCTATCTAAATTTAAGGGTATATAGCTCTTGTAAAGAACAAGACATTATGTAAAGAAAAGAAAGGAATAACAAGAGAATTATATAATTAAATAGTTATGGGTCTTAGTGATTAATATATACGTATATACGTACGCGGTCTTTAACGGACTTTAGTATTACGGCGCTAGTAGAAAATAGTATATTATAGCGGACAATTATAGACAGTTATAGATAGTTGTAAATAATTGCAGACAGTTATAGGCAATTATAGATAGTTATAGATAGTTGTAGATAGTTTTAGATAGTTATCTATTAAGTGTTTCACCAAGACATTCCTACTGTAACTAAGCTAGTCCCGTTATAGTACCTCCCCCTTTAGCTAAAGGTCTAAAACAATTCAATTTAGTTAAGAATTTATAACTTATTGCGTTATAAGCGTCGTAATATATTTTAAGTTCTTTTTAATTTCAGGTTTCCTGCTATTATGTTTCGTGTATTTATATTAGGTAGCAGTTATTTGCCTTTATATTATGTCTATCTAGCTAGAGTAGGCCGCGAAGGATAGTCCTTATAGAATTCTTTTACTAGGGAAGACATGTCGGCCTTAATCTATTTATAGGTTTCCTAGGTTTATATTTTATATCCTTTCCACTTAATAAGAAGTTTAAATTATTTAAATTATATTTTCCATTGCATATTATTAATTAAGTTAATAAAGTAAGAACCGTTACCGTTATTAATAATTATAGAAGATAGCGGTAGGATTTTATAAGTTATAAGATTATTTTTTAAAGGTTGCAATAAATTTATATAAAACTTTAGGTATATTTTTATCTTAGTTGGCAGTTTAAGCTTATAGGCGTATAGGTTTAGTTTTTTATTTATTTAGTATAGGCCCATAAACTTCTAATTAAGTTTCTTTAAGGGCCGTTAAGTCTGCAGGTTTTATATATTTAGGTAAACCATATTACCTTCCTTAAAGTCCTATACAGAAACTCGTCCTTTATTTATATACCATTCCTATACTATTTAAGCGTATATTAATTTACTTTATAATAGTTCCATTAACTGCTTTATTTAATTAGTAAAGTTATACGCATTAATTAACTAGATCTATTTAATTATAGGTCTTGTTACATTAATTTTAGGTTATAGTTTAAATCCAAGTTAAGGGTCTTATCTATAGGTTATATAGAACAGCGTTACGCCTATTAATACGTTTATTATATTATTTGTAGTAAACTTAGCTAAAGGCAGCTATTTTTCCTAGTTGTCTTATAGGTGTAATAGAGCCTTATAGTAGGTACTATGGTGGACTTGTTAATGGGCTAGGTATATAGGTAAATAAGAAGTTAACAACGTAATAATAACTAGTGGAGTGGTTGCCCAACAGATTAACTCCAATTGTATTCTAAGATTTACTACAAAGAGAGAACTTTTATTTTATTTTATTTTTTTATATCCATTGTATTATACTACGTACAATACTGCGCATGCAGCCTCAGGCTATGGCGCTATAGTTCTATATACATGAATCCTTTCTAGGCAGCTTAACATGTATTAGTAGCTATGTCCTAGTAGTTTATAAACACCTAAACTAGAAGTTTATAGTTCCTTAGTAAAATACTAAGTTCCTGCAACTACTAGGGAATGAGAAAACGGTAGAAAAAACTATAAGAAATCCTAACACCTGTCCCTATCCTTTTGCAATTTATTTCTGTCCTTTTGC
>Ga0307507_10001131_pt1 | contig 59166 bp, 15 predicted proteins | sample 7_EM_MG_FD_207223 | JGI IMG/M metagenome (GOLD analysis project Ga0307507, IMG submission 207223) | Populus trichocarpa ectomycorrhiza microbial communities from riparian zone in the Pacific Northwest, United States - 7_EM | ecosystem: Host-associated > Plants > Roots > Unclassified | place... | reverse complement strand
TTTAAGTGCTAGGTACTAGCAAAACCGCTAAGAACTAGCCCTAAAGTGACCTTATAGCCCTGCGCCTCCCAATCATACGGTTAAAATTAAAATATCCCCTTACGTGACTGCGATAGATAGATTGCCTTAATAAAGTCAAATTAATGTAATTTTAAAAGAGAGTTGTAGCATTTTTTGTACTTCTAATAGGGCAAAGTAGCTAGTAGTAGTGATAATATAATAGTAACTAGTTAGGGCGTGGAGGGGTACTACCTAGGTAGACTGCCCTACCTTCCAAAAAGGGAATAAGGGGGTTAGGCATTAAATTATTTTCACGGCTTTTTTCATTGTCACTTATTTCCTATTATACTTCACCTATTAACTTCTAAGCCATCGTTATTAGCGTAGTTTTGTTATATTTAATTAAATCTATAAGGAGTAAATACAATATAAATAAGCGGAAAAGCTTTATGTATAGAAGCATTTATGGGTTAACTATCAAGCCTATAAGACTAAAAAACGGCATCTGCTTTCTATATGGTCCTATAAGCGCTCCCTTATATAGCTACAAATCCTAAGACCAATCCCCCTAAAAACCTTAAGTGAAATCCTCGGAGTACTAGGTAGCTAAAGACGTTTAGCGCCCTCTATTATATATAAACAATATTAATGGAAGAGGTAATGCATAGGACTTAGAATTTCTCTAATACTAAGCTGGAGTAAGAGGCATTTAAAATAGTAATACTCTCTATAACTTATGGCAACATATTTTTTACTAAGTAATATATAGTATGGATAAGAGGTTAAGATAGATAAGAATATCACTATTAGCAATAATATATTTATTACGGACAAGGATATCCTCGTAGTCTTTATGCAAAAGTAAAGTGGTATTAGGGCAGTATAGGCACCTCTATATAACTTGATCGGTATAGGTCCAAATAAATAAGGTTAGGCTATTGTTAAAGTACGCAGAAGATATATGCTTTTTGGTAATCCTTTAGTACGGGTTTTCCGCCGTAGTAGAACTTAATAAAGAGTACTCTAATAGATTAAAACCTAAGCCGCTTAAAAATAATACTAAATTTTTATCGCCTAAATTAATTGTTAGAAGTCCGTACTCCCTTTTCTATAGAAGTTTAAATAGGACGCTTTCTAAAGGATTAAACTTTATAAGTAAGAAATTAGTAAGAAGTTGCGGCGTAATAGAGACTATATATAACCTATTTTCTCTATATAGTAATATAGTTTCTTCTAGGAGATTAAAGGAATTATTTGGGTCTGTTACTTAAATATCTGTATTAAGGATAACCTAAGTATCTTAACTAAGTCCCCCTAGGTAAGCGGTAGGTTAACTATCTATTAGGAAAGTAGGTATATTTAGTGCTTCTAGATTTAAATGTTTTTAGGTTAGAGTATCTTAAATTAGCAGGGATTTATAAGGTACTATTAAGTTAGCTATAGCGTATTATATATTAGTAATCTACTTACAATTATTATTATATTTTAGGTGTTTCGCAACTTAAGTGCCTATATTAAGACCATTTAGGCTCTAGTCGCCTTAAGTATAATTAAGAGTTATTGTTTAATCGTATTAACTACTATATAGTATTAAGGCTAGGTCGTAGAGCTCTTATAGAGCGATATTATAGGCTTAATTACTAGTATAAGTGGCGTAACCGTCTGGGGTGGTTAATAGGCTTAGTTGATGCTTTTACTAAATAGAGGATAAGGATAGAGTAGGTGTTACTAATTAGTAAGGTGATATTAGTAAATAAAAGGCTAAATTATTTTAGATACGCACATTTTAATAACTGAGTCTTTATTGGTTAAGGCTTTACTAGTTAAATCTTTACTAGCTAAGGCTTTACTAGCCAAGGCTTTACTAGCTAAGGCTTTATTCCCATTAATTCCTTTTATAGGTCTAAGTGTTTTACTTTACGGTGTTAATTAGGTAGCTTTAGGGGTTTAAAGTCCTCTCCGCAAAATTTATAGAGTTTAGTTTTTAACTGGCGGAGGTAGGTAATATGGACTATACTCGGCAATTCCGCCCTTATTATATCCTGGATATATCTTAAGAGGGATAACTACCTAGTAAAATTGGACCTGCACCCCTTAACCATATAGTTAAACCTCTTCTTTGGCTTTAGCTTATTTGCATTCTTTTTTAATTGGCGCGTATAGGGCTCTGCGGCGTCCTCTAGAATGCCAGTTTCCTCTTTGGAGCTAAACTTAGGATTATAGTTAAAGTCTTCTAGTTCTAACAAGCCCGTATCCCCCTAGGTGTTACTAGGATACTCTAAAGATATTTAACCTATTGCCTAATAAGCATAAGATTTGGTTGTGAGATATAAAACAATATGCTCTCTTACTATACTCTTGGTCTTAAAGATGCTTTATTGCGATAACAATAATATAGGAAAGGTATAGTAGGATATACACACTGAAATAGAAATAGGTTCTAGTATTTGTGTTATTTTAATAGAAATAAGTTAGTGCTCTACTAGTGGCGGCTATTGATAAGGGCCGGGGAATTTAAAAGACGTGCGCGCGGTACTACTTGGCTTGGCGAACCGTTAACTAGTTATTTTATATTCTGGCGTATAAGCTACTCTCTATAGCCGCTTCCTAGCATAGTTTAATAAACTACGCCTTAAATATAGGAGAATTGACACACTATTGGAGGCGGTGCTTAGTTAATTTTCTAAAAAACGAATTTGGAACCCAGTTTAGCAATCCTAGATTGGAAAAAATTAAAATCTAGATTTAAGAAACCAAATTCCGGGATTCTAAATCCTAAATCTTTCCTACTTTTAAATATACGCGGGTTTTTAGGGTGGCGGATAATATTTCACCCTCTTCCAATCTTCCCTCTTATAAACTAGGCTTATATTATAACTACTTTTAAGATTTTTTATAGCTCGTACTGCACTTAGAAGAAGAGGTGATGGTAATAAATACGCTAGATAAAGACTTCGCAGCTATTAAAGCGTAGTATTTTAGAGGGGTTACAAAGGTTGACCTTAAAGCACTCAATTTTAAGCATCCTTTAGCGCGCAAATATTATTGTAGGCCGTCTAAAAAAAAGGTCATAGTCCTAAAAAAAGTTTTTAAGAGAACTAGTTATGACCGGTTAACTAAGGAATATTTTATCAAGGCTATTATGGATAATAATGTACTTGTAGATGCCCTTAGGGTCTCTAGTATTAACGAGAATATACTTTATTAAAAGGAAGATACCATGAAGATTCCCTACCTTCCTATAGCCTAAGTTGATTACCTTAATAGATTATACCGCATCCGTGCTATTAAGCAAATTCTGGATCTAAATAATCAATAGTGGACTGTTAAGCTTTACTCTAAACGTAAGTTTTGATATTTATACCCCCTTAAGTATTTAATGCAATTTCTAGAACTCTCTTTAAACGCTTTAATAAATATTATAGAGGCCTTTAGAAATGAGCAGCCCTTTTTAAACGGAGAAATATTTTATAAGATCTTATATTATTGTTAAAAAAACGATAATAAATCGGAGAACCGATGGTAGAGTTAGCTTATATCTATAAAAGAGAAAGATTTACGGCAGCTATTAAAGAATAAGCGTTTTCAAGATATATTTTACGCACTTAATAATATACCAGAACTCTTTTACCCAATTTAGCTAGGCACTCTATATTGTTTTCTGGGTTTAAAATATAATGAGGTATGCTTCTAAACTATATAGGTGTGCTCTTACTTATATATGTTTAGGAGATCCTTAATTATCTTAAGCGTATTTTAATTAAGTGGAATTAAATTCTAGGCCGTGAAACTGTTCTACCCTATATAACTATTCTACCCCGTAAAACTTTAAACATCTTATATTCTGCTATTAATGCCCTTATGGTATAGAAACTGGAGCTTTACGCACCTACTATCTCTAAAAGAGACCGGATTTCTATTAAAAGTTAGATGCAATTAAAAAGAATATTTCCTACTATTACAGACTCCTATAAGAGAGAAGCGCTTCTTAAGAATATTTTGTTAATTCCTTACTTAATTCCTACTCTACGTAGTTATTTTAAAAATTTAAAGTATCTTAAACCTTGCTATATTATCCTTAAATAACTCCTAGGCTCTAAACAAAACGGTACTATTTGGCGTGGCTTTTTAGCTGTCTATTTTCGTCCCAAAAATCTTAATATTAAATATCTAAAAGACCAGATAACACCGCTATCCCTAATAACATTTAAGGGGGACAGATAGTTGGGTTACGTTACACTATAGGCATTTTGCATGCGTTATTTTCCTAAAATAATATATATAGCTCCTAAAAAGGAGTAAGGTAAATAAAAACCTATTATTAAAGAGCCAAATCTAGCTCTTTGGCATAAACTAGGAAATCTTGTTGTTATTTAAGGTTTTTATATAGATTAGGCCCTTAAACTGCAGAAGTAGGATCCTAATAGGGAACTTGCTATCTATTTTCTTAAGCAAGCAAAGCCTGGTTGTGGGGATAATATTAGTAGACCTATATCTTAGGTCACGCAAGTGCTAAAGTCAATAAAGCATTCCTATGGAGAACAACAGCTTTCTTAGTTCACCTCTAAGGCAAAGTTACTTAGTAATTGTCGCTATGGCTAACCTTTTAAGGATAACCATATTAAGGATTAGTCCTCTTTATTTATTCTATCGATCTTCTTTATAGACTATATTTAAGGTACTAAAATAACCTTATTTTATATTAAGCGTAACTTATGTTATAGCTTTCTTAAAAGTAGCACCTAATAGGTAAGGCGTTGGATATTAAAATCTAAATACTTACTAATAATTCAAAGTTCGATTTCCTAGAGACGTTGACTTCTTTCTATAGGCATATTGACGCTAACTATGTCCCTAAGGCTCCTCTAGCTATATTGTAAAGAGACTTATTAGCCTAAAAGGTGGAACGGCTTAAGAATATTAAGCGTTAGTTACGTGCTAAGATTGAAAGCCTAAAAGGAGAGTTGTAGGAAGAGAGAGATTCTAAGGGAGATATGAGAAGACAGTATAAATAGGACTTAACTATAGAGAGAGATAAGAACCAGTAGTTATAAAATAAGGTTAGAGATCTTAAAAGACTCTATTAAAACGTAGTACAAGACGCCTAACAAGAAAAGGCTAAATTAGGAGAAGCGGAGATAAAAATTTAAAATTAGCAAAGTCGGATTAATAAACTTGAGGATTCTGCCGATATTAATGATTTTATAAGTCATTACTCTAATAAAGAATTTAGTGCGCCAGACCTATAAGAGACTATTTCCCTCCTATAGGGAAGAATAAAGTCAATAATAAAATATAAAGAAGCTTTAAGCGTAGAATTAGTAAAGCAAAGAGAGGGATATATTAAGTATACCGTATACCTTAAAGCAGAAAATTCTAAGCTATGGGTCTAGCTAGTAATCTAGAAAACAGAAAAAAATAAATTAACCTCTAAGCTCTAAAAAAATAAAGTAAGTGTCTAAACTATTTAATTCTAGAATATAGAAGTTCAAGTTAATCTATTAACTAAATAGGACCGTGCTAGAGATAAACAGATTACTCTATTAAGGAACATGCAAGCCTAGCTAGAGGCTAAAATAAATTAACTTAAAGCAAGTTTCAAAGCAGAAAATGGCGGACTATAAGCCTAACTTATAGCCTAGAAAAGAGAGAATAATAAATTAATATCTAAGCTTTAAACAAGAAGAGTATAAATACAGGATTTTAGTGTCCAAACTATTATTTAATCCCCGAATAGAGAGGTTTAGGATAGTTTACTAACTATATAGGACCGTGCTAAAGATAAACAGATTACTTAATTAACGAATAGGCTAGCCTAGCTATAGACCAAAGTATAGCAACTTTGTAACCAAACGGTTTAACTACTAAATCCTAACCTTAAGACTAATAAAGCAAAAATATTATAATATAAAATTATTAACCTCGAATCTAAACTTAAGAAAACCTAAGCCTAGCTAAAGAGCAGAGAACTTATAGGCTCCTAGCAGGTCTAAATAATTAATAACCTTATATACTAGAAGGAAAAACTTTAAGCTACTGCGTATTAGGAAACTCTTAAAGCCGTAGGCCGCGCTCTAGGAGTATAAGCTAGTTAGGAGAGAACCTGGCGATATTATACCATTACCAAAGAGACTAATAATAACGTTATTATATGTAAATCTAGTTTGCTATAGAGACAGAGCGCTACTACTTAGCTTGTAGATATTAGAGAGATTAGGCAAATAAAGTCTAGGGGCGGCGAGTATATCTTAGTTTTCTTAATTTGACTTATTTACGGTTTTAGGTGCTATTAGATAGATATTCTAAAGGACAAGGAATGTATAGCCAAATTTGTGCAATAGTGTATAGAATACGCAGGAGATATATATACTAGCCGCTTTAGTATTCTTTAGCTAGTTACGCCTAAGACCTAGACTATAAATCTTAAGGATCTCTACCTTAAGAATAGTGGTTGCTATTTTAGGGAATTGGTGGATATAGGGACGTTTGTAAACAGTGTTACCAAAATGGCGAAGAAATGTTACTTAGCGCTGGCGAGAAATATAGATAAGGATATGGAGGAGGTTGTTAATAAGTTAGACCGTCGTCTAATTGCATGTGGGAAATAACGGAAGTTAATATTCCTAGATTAGGAGATTATGCCTTTACCAGGATAGATGGAGTGGGAATTAGGTCTAAAGAACTCGGTAAAGGACTTGGATTTCTGGGTTTGTAAGGCGCTCCCTATGGCGTCTACCACTGCTACTAATAAAAGCGCTATTTAGGAAAGTTAGACTAATATTAATATTGATAAAAAGCAGAATAAGGCTCTAAAAGAGAGGGCTATAGCTAAAAACAGAAAGCCGCGAGCGTCGCTACTGCTGCTACTACTACTACTACTGTAGGGCGGCTTTATATACAATACTTTAGGACTGTCAATAGAGCTTAATAACCCAAATAGTAATGCTAGTACTGGTAGAAACTAGAATAAAGGACGGCTATAGTTACCTAATACCAAAGATAATAATAAACTGTAAATAGGAAACAAATGTAAAATAGTATTAAAATAAAAGACCGTAGAGAATAAAAGTAGATAGTTAACCTAGTAACAATAATTAGATTATCTAAAATAAAATAAAAGAGCTACCTAGTCCTTAGCCATCTCTAAGATAATGCAGAATTCTAATACTAAAGTATTATAATAGTTACCTAGAACCTAACAGTCCTTTACCAGTCGCAGATATCTAATTTTAAATTATAATAGTTTAACTTTAACAAATTAGCATAATGTAAATATACTAAAGACCCCACTTAATTATATATAACTATCTATTATTTAAAATAAAACTGTTAGGTATAAGAGCTAGGTTTAAAAGTTAGAGGTAGCGGTCCTATCTAAAGTAAGTTAAATAACCGGGTTCTATTTAATCTATTATTTACATACCGTATTAGTAATACGGACTTAGTATAAACTCCATTCCAATAGCTAGGAGAGCGACTACTACGCTATACGTTTTTAATAAATCTACTAGTGGGATGTAACCCAGCAGAGAAAGACCTATTTAAGTTAGGCGGACTTGCCCTTTATTATATAGCCATACCTTAAGCTACCCTAGCTATTTAAGCCTAGGTTATATTCTAAGGTTGGTTTTAATTAGCTATAGCAGCGCAATGCCTCTTTTTAACTCTACGGCTTAACTATCTAGTACTGGGTTAAAGGGTATAGATAGATAGCAGCTAGTTAGATATATTTTAGAATTGCTTATCTTTTTCTCTAATAGGCGTAAGATGGGGGGAGTTCTTATTATTATTATTATTATCTAAGAAGTCTTTATCTAGTTCCTGGTTAGGATCCTAGTTATCTTTTGTAACGTTATTACCCCTATTATAAGAGCTAATAGGAAAGTTATTAAGGGGTTAGTTAAGCATATTCTTAATAAACCTAGAAGTCTATATGCCTCTACTAAGCCTATTAAAGCTAATCTAACCGCCGTCAAAGCTTAGATTAAAGGAGGTTTAGGTTTACAACGTTGTTATTACTAGGTAGGCTACTATTATATCTCTAGTAAGGAGCCCTCTAGCTTCTTAAAACTCGTTAACAGTTTAGTAGTTAGCTAGGTAGTAGTTCTATAAATTATAGCGTTGCTATAAACTTTAGTTAGCAAGATATATTCTAGCAAAAACTTAAAGGAAACTAACTATCTCTTCTATAGATTTAGGCCAGTTCTTATTAGGGTAGGAATGGAAAACGTGCTTAACTCCATTTCTTTTAATAATAAGGGCAAGTTTAGTGTTAGGGACTCTTCTTGTAAGCTTATAATATTTCCTATTAATTCCTTCTTTACGGCGTTTAAAATTTTTTGCACTATAGACATTGTGGTGGGAACGGCTAAGGGTAGAGAGGAAAAAATATGTAAAGCTTAAATCTTAGTAGTGGTTAAATGTTAATAAGTTAATATAAAGTTAACGGATAAATATATAAGGAGAATGGTAGACATTTATATACTACTAAATTTAGCTTTTACTACTAACACTAAGCTTTTTAAGACTATATATTCTAGTCTTGTGGATTTAACTATAGAGTTAGGGGATATTATAGCTCGTGCGCGTGAGGACTAGTTAAAGGGTCTATAGAGAGTGTTCTATAGTTAATTGTTCCTCTATAGAAGCCGTGTTTAATAAACACTAGTTTTATAGCTTTTAAACTTTTGCTCTAATTAGCTGCGGCAGTTAATTAAGATTTTAATTATACTCTTGCTGCCTATTGGCTTATGCTAACTGTTAGATGCGAGCTCTTAATATATATACCACGAATTCACCTATCTAAAGGCTTATATACGCTGGTAATACTTTCCCGCTTGGCTATACCTTATTCTCCCCCAATACCAATAAGAAGGGAGTAAGATAATAGACGTCCGTTAGATGCACCTAAGTAGCGTACTCTGGACGTGGCCCCCTTATTTACGCGCGTTAGAAGGAATTAACGCTAGGGCTTTGGCGTTAAAACTAGTAAGCGGCTAGTTAGAAGGTATGCATACTAAGAAAGGAAGGCGAAGCCGGATGCTGAGTAAGTTAAGATTGGATTTTAAGGATTAGGGATTAGGGATTAGTAATCTTAGATGCTAGATTTAAGATTAATTATAAAATCGCAATTGCTGATTTACAAACCCCACCTTCTCTAAAAACGGTTTCTGGATTTTAAAATCCGTCTTTATATATTTTAAAACTATCTGCTTGGGCTAAATTATGTAAGTAAAGTATATATCTAAGTACTGGTATATAATGTATATCTTGCTTAGGATGTTGAGCATTATAGAACACCACTATATAAATAATTACAATCTTCCTTATCTCCCTTAGAGCCGTATTTGGAGTATTTACTTTATAGAAGCTCTTATAGCTAATTAATGCACCCACCTATAAGTTGATCTTCTCTTTTCTTTACAAAAGACTTAATTATACGTTAGTTATTAAGCGCCAAAAAGGAAGCTCCAATGTAAGCGTACTTACAGTAATTTTTATTCTTCTTTATGTTACAGCAAATATTATTATCTACACTTTTGGAATTTTAGGCCGCGCTAAGTTAGCGAAACATTATGGCTCTCTTTTTGTTATTAATATGGTCTTATTATATCTTAGTAGTAGGACCAGTCTAATTAGTGATAAAGTCCTTTATCTAAATCTGAGCTAATACGGCCTACTCCACTACTAGGTAGGCCGTGTTTACGTAATTTAAGGTCTTATATATAGTTTTATTAACTTCTTAATAGTTCCCGGTTCCACTTAGGAAATATTAGTTCGTTACTCCATACTATACTTACTCTTGTACTAAAAGAATACTAGCTTATTTCCGTTGTTGTATTACTTAGTAGACTGTCCGTATTATATCTCCGGCGCTATATATATAAAGTATTCCTTAAATTATACTTAGTCTCCGCGATTGCGCTTATAGGTATGCTATAGGTTTATATTAGGTTAAGGAAAACCCTACTAGTAATTTATCTCTTAATTAGCTCTATATTATAGCTTATTTATTATACAATCTAGCTTATCTATTTATGCTTTTAAAACTGCGGGTCTGGTCTAGCTAATAAAGTTACTGTAAAAAGTTTTCTATATTAGTTAGACTCTGTGCAGGCTATATAGGTGTTAATTATTCTTAAAAAACCGTGGAAAGTCACGCCTGGGGAATATGTATATCTTATATTGCTAGGCATCGCTCGCTACTCTGGTGGTTTTTTTAAGCTTATCTATACTTAATTGTATAGTATTTGCAAGACTCTATTACCCTCTTAATATAAAAGTATAAAGGTTTTAGTAATACACTAATAATAATGCCAAGCCAGTTATCTGCAATCGTTAATGGCCCGTATGGTTAAATATGGAGTTTAGATAAGTTTGATAAAGTTCTTTTCGTTATAAGTAGAGTTAGGATCGCCACTTATCTACTCTTAGCTAAGCACCTCCTTGAAGCTTATAAAGATTGTAGCGCTTATATACGCAGACTTTTATTAATATAGTTCTTAGAGATATTAGGTAAAACTTTAATGCCTTACCTAGGTTACTTCTAACCTTCCTTAATAGATTAAGAGGCCTAGGCTAGCTAGTTCTTACATCTTTTACTTAAGATGGATAGTTGGGGGATTTTTACTATTACTCTCTTTGTTCTGAACGCAACGTAAGGGTCAATAGCTAACCTTTAGATAATATTGCCGCTAGCGCGCAATCGCTTATTTAGGACGGATAGATCGTTAGATCTGCCCTAGTATATTAAAAATAAATAGTTAGTAGAGGTTGGTAATATAGTAATCTCTAGTAAGTATGCCTATTTGCGGGGGTTTCTCCTCTACTAATATTACTGTAGTTTATAGAACTCCTACTTTTAAAAGCGCAGTAAAGAAGATAGTGCGCTTATGCCAGCAAGATATATACATTTTTAATACTAGATTTTAGCTAGAAGAGATAGCTGCGAGTAAATTAGCAATAATAAGATATTCCTAAGAAATGGTGGGCTAGATAAAACTAAAACGTGTTATATATAGGAAATAATTAAATTGCCTAATAGTAACTAGAAATACTTAGCAATTATTTAGAAACTGTTAAAGTACTATAGGAGAAAGTTCTGTTTCTAAACTATTTAGGCCTAAGTCTACTATATGCTATTTATTTCGGGATGAACTCTGCTTCTCTTTCGTTTTTAAAGATTCGCCATCAATCCCCTTTTTACTACTTTTATTAATGGCGTTTCGTAGGGTTAATCTAAGGCTCTTCTATATTCTACTCTTATCTACTAAAGCTATAAGTATATTTTTATCTTTTTTTTTTAAGTGCCTCTCTAAGCTCTTGGAACCTTATAATATGCTTAATAAACTTGCCAAGATTCCTTTTATAATAAGATTAAAGTTTATAGGACATTAGGTTGGCTATAGGCTCTTTAGTAGGCTTCTAGCACAAAACTGCTACTCTATCTATAATGTAAACTAAGCAATAGCTTAAATTCTTATTTCTCTCCACGGCTCTAATACTCGTCAGCCTAGGCTTCCACTCTACTTAGTATTTAAGTGCACTATTTTCGGTTACGCCTTTTAAATTTTGGTTTGGTCTTCTTAGGAATCTAGTAGGTTGTTTGTCTTTGCTTTTATAATCTAAGCTATTATTAGAAACATCCGTAAAGTGGGCTTTATTGCTACCTGCTTGGCTATTAGTATAATTAAAAGGTCTATAATTATCCAGCTACCTTACTAGGAGGCATTAGAGAAACGTACTTAATACTAGCAACTATATTTACGGGGTTAGACGAGTCTATTATTGGGTAAGAAGATTAATAAGCTAAACTTAAAATATAGGACTGGCCTTACTATGGCTTTCCGTATAGTCTGTTCCCAAGATATATACATCCTTATACTCTTAGGTGTTGTAAGGATATAAAATTTCCGTTTCGGATATTTGGGCAGGTAAAGATAGTATTCCCACCTATCTAGAATTGGACGGCTGCGAGTGGTCCTTAACTAGAGGAAGCATAGCTAGCAAGAGCTTAGGGCCAGTATAAAAGAATTAAGAATTATAAGTGCTATAGAGTAAAAAAACTGTATAATACGCCCTTTATACCCTTACAGGACTAACGCTAGAAGTATAGCTCTAATCTAAAAATATTAAACTATATAAGCTGCTTCGCCGCAATACTAAGTCACATTAACAGTTATAGGATAATCTCTTTACCGCCTATAGCTTTTGGGTATTTAGGGGGCTAATGCCTCTACCGGCATCTAGTGTCTAAGCCCCTTCTTATAATATTAAATAAATCCCCTATTTAATTCTAAGTGTAAAACTTAGCTTAGCCGGATTATCAGCTTTAAATAATAATTAACTATTAGGGCTATCCCTAATTACTAGTACGTAGAGTCCCTTATCCAGTTCTAGATAGAGTGGGAACTATATTCCTAAACTTCTTTTTAGTTATAGTAGAGCCTGCCAAATACGCCGCGGCTTTATCTCCTAATTCCTTATTTATACTATATGCCTTAAAAACCATAGCACAGCGCTTAGAAAGTAGCATTGCTTTTATATACGTTATATAGATTTAGGTAGAAATATCAATCTTAGAGTAACTTATACAATTCCGGTTAATAAATTTATGCAAACTTCTTTAGCTACTAAAGCGTGCGGTATTTATATAAGCTTCTTTATATTAATACTAACAAGAGCTCAAGCATTAAGACTACTTATAATCTAATAAGTAATAATAGCTAAGCACTGCTTATAAAGCTAGATCCCTAGCAATGCCTCCTTTAACCTAAATAGCTACTGTTAAATTTAGTCTAGTAGCTTACGCTTTTAGGCATAGATAGTATACTAAGTAAGGAGTAATTCTAGCTAATAGATATTATACGCCAGCTAAAGGGTAAAGGGGCCGCTAATAAACTTCGCCTTATTTAGGCAATATTAATCTCCCTTTCTAATCTTAGTCTTAGCTTAGCTAAGCAGTAAAGGAAATATTATAAAGGTAGTATTTGCCTTGCCTCTAAATGTCCTTAAATTAAGCTACCTTTTCCCTAGATACTAAGCCTCGCTAAAATATATTTCTTTTCTATACTTATTAAATAAGTCCTATTATATATAATGCCTTAAACAAACCTAAATCGGACTGCTAATAATTCTTATAGGCCTATAGAAAGAGATTAGGGGACGATCTATATATACCCTAGATACCCTAGCTACCCTAGCTTTATATATTTCCCACCTTATAATTAACTTGCCACTAACTTCTTTAGTAATGATAATTAAGAATAGGAAGAGAATAGTAATAAAGATAGTAATAAAGAGACGGTAGTTTAGAACAACGGTAATAAACTGCGGACTTCTAGCCACACTATTAAAGAATTACGCTAGAGTAACTTAGTAGAAGGGCGAACTAATACTACTAATATTGATAAACTGAACCGGGGTGACAATAATAGATTATTAAGTAACAATAGAGAACTTAGGATTTGGCGTAATTTAGTAGGTAAGACTCTATAAGTGCAATGCTATATAGAAGAATAAAGTAGAAATTTAATAAGAAATTATAGAACGCTTATAGAACGCCTGGTGGTCTATCTATATTCTAAAATCTACGCTTTTGTCTCTCTTAGCTTAACCTCTTCTAAGCTCTATATAATTTATAATAATCTCTTAAGTCTCTCAATACGGGCAGAAGATTTTATTCGCTATATTACCAATAAAGGACAACTAATATATAATAATAACCCTAAACTCTATAAGTTTCTTTCTAAGCTTAAACACTTACATCCTAAGTAAGTGCTAGTTATGTTTAAGGTTAGTAGGCTTATAGATTTATATATTAAAAAGTTAAAGAATAATATCTAGTATATACTCTTTAGCGCTTATTCCATCTATTGCAATCTACTAAGTAGGATTATATACCTCTACTAGTGTAATAAAAAAGGGTTAGGAGGAAGTGTAATAGGGCTTCTCTTATGGGAATTTCTTAAGTTCTTTAAGCCTGTAGAATCTATTATATGGGAACTTGTCTAGCATGCTAGGTCTATAGGGCTCTTTATATAGAAATAGCTTCTCCTTTATAGTGTTAAGGTCATTTTCATTTTTATATATTTACTATTAGTACTTTCTTAGCACCTGCTTTATGCCTATACTTACTAAAATAGTTTTCTAATTACTACCCTTTTCCTTTAAAGAAGCTTCTTAAATTAGGGCTTAAAAAACATGTCTACTAATCCCTTTTATAAGTGACTTAAAAATCGCCTTGCCCTCTATTAAGGGTTTTAATGCTATATAATTAGTTAGATACAGAAGACTATTAGAGGTATAACTATTACTATTAATAGAAGTACTTTCTCCGTTACCCCTATTTTTTTATTCTTAGCTAGAATATAGCTGTCTTTTAATCGCATCTAAGCTTTTTATAATATAATTGTAATACTATTGCTCTATATTACAAAGCTTCCGGACTTCTATATATAAAGAGCATATAACTATAATTTATTTAGTAAGTATATCAACCTCACTTTCCTATAGTACTTGCCTTCTCTATTAAGACTATCTTTATGCTACAATAAGTTAGTTATATCTATTTTAAACCATATATAGTAGACCCTATAGCTATAGTGCTGTTTATATAAACGCAGAAAGCGACAAGTTTTATACGTCGTTTTTTAAAAAAAAAAAAACGAAAAGTAATAGCGTTTTATTTACCTAAAATATAATTTTAGGTTTCCAATTTCTGCTTTACTAATCCTTACCTAGTTTTAGACTTTAGCTAAAGTTAGTTTTCTATTTTAAGTTTCTGGTTAGGATCTAGGTTTTCGGTTATTAGTTAAGCAAATTAATAGGCAGTTTCCTATAGAGGCTCTTATTATATACGGCTTTTTTTAGCGCGTAGGCTTATTCCCTTATAGGCTGTCACGGGACACCCCCGTGACACCTTACACACATCTACCTGTTTCCACTGACTGAACAACTAAAGACCGATCACGAGACGGCAATCTAACAGCAATCTGCCGTATTCCACCGCAATCTGCCGTCTCTACTATTGGAGTTGCTAATTGGCAACTTTAAGGACCTCTAACTGCCGAATTCTGCCAAGTTCTACTAGAACTGCCACCTAAGCTCTATCCTGTCTGTATGTAGTATAGTACCCGTTAACCTAGCAACTAAGCGAATGTTATATACCCTTTTTCCCCTGTTTCCTACTTTCCTTTTCTTACGCAACGTCTTGACTTTATTACACAGTTTATATATATAGCTTAATAATATCTACTTCGCTATATATTATTATCGCTTATGCTTACTCCGTGACACTACGTTGTGTTAACCCTATATACTACCCTCCGAAATGCAGAACGACCCTAAAGCCCCTATAATAGCCGTCGGCATTATATCCGCACTCTAAGAACAATTGGTAGAAATATAGAAGTCCTTTATAAACGCCCTTATATAGAACCAAGCCACTTTAACTCAATAATAAGCCGAATAAGAAGCACGACATTGGTAATTAATTAAAGACCTCTAAAAAGAAATCCGCACCCTTAAGATGCCTATATTAGGGCCCTAAGACTAAATACTATCTCTAGAGATAAATACGCGGAACGAGAGCCCCGAACCTGTAGTAGTTACTTACCCTAAACCAACTACTACACTGTAATGATCTGAACGACTACTAGACCCTCTGATATTTACTAGTAAATAATAAGAACTCCGATTATTCTTAAGCTGGCTTAAAAATAAGCTAACTGGTAACACTAACTGCTACCTAACTAAAGCTAACCGACTTTACTACGCCCTAAGTTAATTAGGAGGAGACGTAGCTGACCTTATTAAACCTCTTTAACCGAACTCAGTACTAAGCCTAATTGTACTTCTTAAAGCCACATATAGTGACCTAAACCGCTAAGCTACTGCTTAGAGAAAGATAAACTATATAACTTAAGGAATAAAAAGCTTCCTAGTATACTTCTCCGAATTCAATTGTTATGTAAAAGAAATAGGCTGGAACGACTCCGTACTAATTAATAGCCTTATTAAATCCCTAAGCCCTAAACTAAAAACCTCCCTAATAGGTATAGACCTACTAGGAGCTTTTAACGCCTACGCAAACGTTATTAATAAATAATATAATAATATACTATGCCTGACACCGAAGTCTGCTTTTTAATATAATATAACAAACCTGTAAACGTTTATTAAGTTATTATCTTAGCCTAAGCACCCTGATGCCATGGATATTAACACTGGAACCCTAGGATACGCCCCACTAGGGTCCTCTAAATAAGAACGACGCACTAAGCTAGGCCTCTGTTTTAAGTATAGAAGTAGCTCCTACCTCTTTAACTACTACTCCGCCCTTATACCCTAATATAAATTACGAACGGCCAATACTAGTAGCCGTTTACTGTATTAATCCTCTAGTTACCGTCCCTAATCTCTACCTGGTTCCAGCCCCGCATCCAGTAAGTACCACTTATAAGGACGAAGCTATAACTAATATGCTATAAGAACTTCACCCCAATCGCCTCTAAAAGGAAGGTCCTGGAGCTAAGTCGCTCTCTAGGATAGCGCTGCCTTAGGATCTCATTAAATGCTTTAGATGTTATAAACTCTAACTCTTAGAATTACAGCATAACTATTAACTGTCGTCTTTGGCAGAATAATTAATAGGTTAATGCTTAAGTCCTAATTAATATAGGAGCTAGTGGCATAGGATTTATTAACAAGATCTTTATATAAGATAATAGTTTTACTCTAACCCCCCTTGACCAGCATATTAACGTATTTGGATTTAATGGCAAATGTACTGTCTTAGGCCGTATTACCTATATAGTATTCCTAAGACTCTAATACCTGAACCATAAAGAACTGATTAAGCTTTTTATTACTACTTTAGGTTACTTAGTGATATTTAAACAACCTTAGATAAAGCTATATAAGGTAACCATTAATTGGGACAACCTTAAGCTTCTATTTACCGCCTTCTATTATAAGCAGAAGTGCCTTATAACTTACTACTTAGACCCCAAACTAAAATCTAAAAAATCCACTAGGATCTATTAGTCTAAAAAGTCTACCTAATTCCACTAAGAACCCAAAAATCATACTAAACTATATAAACCGACCCTAACTACTATACCACCCCGAACTAAGCAGAAGCTTAAACTTAAGCTTAATATATAAAAGTACCAGAAGAACTAGTATTCTACTATAAAAAGGATACTTAAAGAACCCGAACCTAAATCTAACACTGACTTTGTACCTAACACTAAACCTAAAGTTAAACAAGAAATAGTAGATAATTAAAAGGAAGTTGCTAGCTAGCAACTCGCCCCCCTTTCTATAGATATCTGTATAATTAGAGCTACTCTATTAGTATAACTCGCCAGGAAACCTAAATATACGATCTTCGCCATTATAATGGCTGATATTGAAAAGGCCCTAGCACTAAAGAAGTATACTGACCCTGCCACAAAAGTACTAGTATGCTATTATAAGCATCTGGAAGTATTTTTATAAAAGGAAGCTAATAAGTTAGCGGAGCACCAACTATACAACCACAAGATTGTACTTGAAGAAGGAAAACAACTAGGATTTGGACTCTTGTATAGAATGTCCTAAAACAAACTCTAAGTGTTGCGGAAGTACTTAGACGAACACCTAAGTAAAGGATTTATTAGAGTAAGCTCTTCGCCTATAGCTATACCTGTAATCTTTGTTAAGAAACCTAGCGGCGGTCTACGCTTTTATATAGACTACCGAGCTCTTAACGCTATTACTATTAAGAATTAGTACCCGCTTCCGTTAATTTAAAAGACACTAAACCAATTAAGTAAGGCTCGCTACTATATAAAACTTGACCTTATCCACGTATTTAACCGCCTCTATATCGCAAAAGGAGATAAATAGCTTATAGCATTCCGTACTAGATATAGACTATTTAAATACTTAGTGACGCCGTTTAGCCTTATAAATGCCCTAAGTTTATTCTAATACTTTATAAATAATACCTTACGACCTTACCTGGACGTTTTCTGTACTGCTTATATTAACGACATTTTGGTATATAGCAATAACCTAGCTAAATATAAGAAACACATTGACCTTGTTTTAGAAGCCCTACGTGGAGCTAGACTATAATTAGATATAGATAAATATGAGTTCTATAAAACGGAAGTTTTATACCTTGGACTTATTATCTTTATAGATGGCATATAAATGGACCTAAAGAAGATTGAAGTAATTATAAACTGGCAAGAACCTAAGAACGTTAAGGATATAAGAGCCTTTATAGGATTTGCTAATTTCTATTAACAGTTTATTAATAACTTCTCTGCCTTAGTTTTACCTCTTATAGCTCTAACCTAAAAGGATAAAGCCTTTATCTTTAATAAGGAATATAAGAAGGCCTTTGCTTATCTAAAAGTTATGTTTACTACCGCACCTATACTCTAATACTTTAACCTGAACCGAAAGAGTGTTGTAGAAGCTGACTTATCTAACTACGTTACTAGAGGCATTCTGTCTTAGTATAATAAAGAAGGGGTACTGCACCCTATAGTATACTTCTTAAAATGACTAAGTCTAGCTGAATGTAACTATAAGATCTACGATAAATAATTATTAGCCATTATTAGATGTTTTAAACAATAGTGACCTAAACTGGAAGGCGCTGGATTTCCAATTAAGGTCCTTAGCGACTATAAGAATCTATAGTACTTCACGACTATGAAATAGCTAAGTTATTATTAAGCCCGCTGGTTAGAATATTTGTCTTAATTCCAATTCTTAATTACATACTGCCTAGGCGTTTAAGGTTAAAAACCTAATGCCCTAACTCAACGTTTATAAGATATGATAGTATAGGAAGAAGTGCGCGCCTACTATAAACAAACCTTGCTTTGTCCTAAATTATTTAATCCCCTAGCTAAAGACCTTATAGTATACATCCTTAAAATAACTGATTAATTAATTAAATAGATTATAATTAATAAATACCTAAATAACGAGTTTATCCAAGAGACACTTAAGCTAATTTAAGATGGCGTTAGACGCTCTAAAAAGATCTCTTTAAGTAAATATGAAGTTTGTGGAGACTGCTTATACTACTAGAACCGCCTAGTTATCCCTAATTATAATAAACTTAAGCTTAAGCTCCTTAAACACGTATATGACCTACCAGTAGCCGGCCACCTAGGTTAAGGAAAAACCCTAGAGCTACTCTAATGGGAGTACTACTGGCTAAACATATATAATATAACACGAAGGTATGTCTCTAGCTGCTATACCTGCTGACGAGCTAAAGCTTTATATGAGATATATAACGGCTTTCTAAAGCCACTGCCTATTCTGGACCGAAGATGGAAGGATATCTTAATTAACTTTATTGTTGATCTCCCTAAAAGTAAAGGCTATACAAACATTATGGTAGTTATAGACCGACTATCTAAGATAAGACACTTAATTGCCTGCCCTAATATATTAGCACCTACCGTTGCCCAACTGTTCCTGGATTACGTATAGAAACTCTATAGACTCCCTAAAATAATCGTCTCTAATAGAGGCCGCCAGTTTATCTTGGCGTTTTAGAAAAAACTGACTATCTAACTTTACATTAAAGCACTATTGTCTATAGCATATTACCCAGAAACGGATGGTTAAATGGAACGTGTAAATGCTATAATAGAATAGTATATTCGGATATATATGTCGTATCTATAGGACGACTGGATAGACTGGCTTGCATTTACTAAGTTTACTATAAATAACTCTGTCTTAGAAACTATAAAGGTCTCCCTATTTCTGGCTAATTACGGCTAGTACCCGCGAATGGGTTTTAAACCCTTTAGTAATGTTCCTTGTCTAGCTTATTAGGCCTTATAAGTTGCAGAAGCAAACGAATTTGTAAAAAAGATGGAAGAACTATAGGAGTTTCTTGCTGATGAAATGATATAGGCCCAGTCTGTCTATAAAGCCGCAGCAAATAAGAACTGAACTCTAGCACTAGCTTATTAAATTGGTAACTTTGTCTAGCTAGATATAAGAAATCTGAATATAAAACGACCTACTAAGAAACTTAATTGGAAGAACGCTGGCCTTTATAAGGTTAAAAAAGTTATCTCTTCTTATGCCTACTAACTGAAGCTCCCTAATACGGTTAAAATCTACCTTGTATTCTATACGTTAGTCCTCTGCCCTGCCGCCCCTATATTAGACGCCCTGCCTGGATAGATCCAAGACCCTCCCCTACTAGTTGAAGTGGATAGTAAGGATAAGTACCTTATTAAAAGAGTTGATGATATTAAGTATAACAAACGGAAACGCAAATATATATACCTTATAAAATGGAAAGGTTTTACTAAACCCTTATAGGAACCTGCCGACTCTATAGGACTTATATAAGCTGCAGAAGACTTTCACAAACTCTACCTAAAACTATTACAGCCCCATCTCACAGATGCTCGAGTTTAAAGGGGGGGTACTATTATGGGACACCCCTATAATACCTTACACACGTCTACCTGTTTCCACTAACTGAATAACCGAAGACTAATTACGAGATGGCAATCTAACAGCAATCTGCTGTATTCCGCCGCAATCTGCCGTCTCTACTATTGGAGTTGCTAACTAGCAACTTTAAGGACCTCTAACTGCTAAATTTTACCAAGTTCTACTAGAACCGCCACCTAAGCTCTACCCTGCCTATGTGTAGCATAGTACCCGTTAACCTAGCAACTAAGCGAACGTTATATACCCTTTTTCCCCTGTTTCCTACTTTCCTTTCCTTATACAACGTCTTGACTTTATTATACAGTTTATGTATATAGCTTAATAATATCTACTTCGCTATATATTATTATCGCTTGTACTTACTCCGTGACACAGGCCTATTTCCTATATTAGCAATCGCGCTAATATATTCGCGCCCCTTATAGGCTTAAAGCCTATATGGTCCACTTACCTATATAGGAATTTATCGCGCATAACTTGTTTTAGCGCATAGACTTCTTTCCCCTACTAGCGTATACCCTATATTGACTTAGAGCCCGTGTAATCTACTTACCCGTATGGGAATTTATCGCGCACGGCTTATTTTAGCGTATAGACTTCTTTCCCCTACTTGCGTATGCCCCGCATTAACTAATAATTATATAATTATGTAACCTATGCGAGCTATAAGCCTACAGACGCCACTTTCCTAGGCGGGATAGTTGGGCCTAGGGGCTAGGCTTAGCGTTCGCAACCTACCACAAAGCTACTATAAGGGCTTTTTACCCCTACGGGAACGGAATTAATTATTTGGTAACTACTCCTCTATTTCTGCAATACTAGGGAAATTATCTATTCCCTACCTTACCCTAACCCCTTAATTTAAAAAATAGGTCCATTAAGACAACTATATTATAATATTTAAATAAGTCTTCTAGCAGTTTAAAGCTCTGACTAATATATAGTTTAGGGTAAACCTCCTAGTACCTCTCTATAGTAACGCCGCTAAATCCCACTAATAGAGAGTGTAAGGTTTAACTCTAGTAAATTACCTAGCGTTAAACACTAGCGGGTTTAAAGCACACCAAAAATACTTAAGCTATAGCTTAAGTAGTGAAAATAGAAGGTTAGTAAGGAATAAATAGCGCTGCTAGCGCTTCGAATAAAGACTAATAATGTTATTATTTATAACTGGTTATATAGTTCGGTTAAAATATATCCTATTAGCAAGTTTAAAGTTCGCTTTGGCCGGAAAGTAGAATTGAAAGGAAACGCCATTTAATATAATATTAGCGGCTATCTTAGCGTGCCTTATAGTCTACGCTATAGCTAAATAAGGTTGTATGCTACTTATATATTTTAAGCGCCCAAGACTATAAAGCAGGGAAGGGATATAGAGACCCCAGATTCTAGCGCTAAAGAGGTATAATTTAAGCATTTGAAACGCTAGGGGTAATTAAGCTGCATCGTTATAAGGGTTCTGGCCTAGTGGAAGCCATAGTCAGATATACTAATTAAGTAATATATTTTTCAACTCAAGCCCATAAATAAATGCAATATTATTAGAAATTGGTCACTATTAGCCGCTATGTGTAGCACAGTTCTATTTAAAATCAATTAAAAGCTAGAATTTCTTTACCTTAAAACCCCCCTATACTTAAGAGTAACTCGTATAGATTAGCTACATTCATCTTAGATAAACAAGGATTTTACAAATTCTCCCTTTATCAACACTGTTTGCCTTACTTAAGTCGCAGCCAATATAGATTATACCCTAAGCCTTCCTAAACCTATTATCGAACCTAATATATATTACTGTTAGATATATCTCTGCACCTATACGCTTAAAGAAGAGCTTATTAGAGATTATGTTACTATTATATCTCTATAAGATAAGCAGTCGAGAACTAAGTTATAGTTTTAAGACTTTTAGCTACAAACTCAGCGTAAACTTGAAATAATTAAGAGGAGGCTTAACGGAAACGATAAAGTCGTTAAACGCACAAAACTTGCTATAGAGAGACTAGAACAAATATTAGAGCGAATTACCATGGCACAGGAGTGGAAGAAAAAGAATAATGCTTTAAGAGCCCTTATAAGCCTCGGATTAGCTCTACTAGAATGTCCTCTAGTACTAGAGTTAATAGAAGCAGACAGTTAGACTCTCTTATATCTTCACCAGTTATAAACTAATCTTGCATTAAAGTACGATTTTATAACGGAAGAGGGAGATACTAGAACACTTACTGGTTATCTACTCTATAATAGTGTTATCCTTAATTCTGGAACCACTATATACGCCATTAACAATTAATTGAGATTCGTTGACGAGCTCTGGCTAAGTAATGGCTTTATATACGCCGGAACGGGCCTAGATCTAATTAAGGACTTTAGAACTGCTAAGATTATAATTTGGACACTGGACGGAACTAGGAGAATCTAGCTTAAGAATGTAGTGTATATACTAAACTTTTATATAAGCCTAGTCTGTCTTTAAAAGTTTAATAAATATAGAGTTGTTTAGGACAATAAGAACGGCTTGCTGTACTATGGCGATCAATAGACGTACGCCTATTGCGGTTAGTACAGCAATTAGTTAACCCTTAAATATCACGAGCTTAAGCTAAGGGCCCTTAGGGAGGAGCCAGTGAAGAAGCTTAGGGGAGAAAGTATTGACCTAAATTGGGTTTGCTTACCACCGTTTTACTACTATCTTTATTGCCTACTACCCTATAACCTACTACCCTACTACTTACTACCCTATAACTTACTACCTATTTCTGTTCCTTATACCTTCCTTATATATATATAGAGGCCCTAAAGCCACGTTTAATAGATAGAGTTATTAATTTTTTATCTCTTAATCTTACGATCGACAGGAAGAATTAAGGTTAATTAAACGCCTATATCCAGCATGGCTACGGACGGTTTAATGAAAGCTTTACCGTATTAAAAGAATAAGACGTTCGTTCGCCAATTAAATTTAGTTAATATTAAGAAAAGGATTAAATCTAGGTGACGTTTAATTAAGGAGAGTTCTTAGGGTATATTTAACCCCACACCAAATTAATATCGCGATATTTTGTACATTTTTTATAACAACTTAGAAGGTTCTATATAGCTGGGGGGTGTATTAACCTGTAAAACTTTAGACGTCGCATTAGTCCTTAATTAAACGACTGACGTATAAAGCTTTAACTAATTAACTAAATATATTATAGATCCATAAAGCTAATTATAACTTCTTAATGTATATATAGAAGCTCCAGAACCACGTTTAATATAGCAGAGTTCTTATTTTTAATCTAACCGTTTAATAAATTAGTTTAACAGCCTTAACTATTTTAAATATTAGCTTAAGCATTATTGGCTATCACTCCTAATGGACATTAATTAACAATAAAGCGTATATTCTAAAGGATATTTAGAAGGACCTAACTCCTAGAAGCACTGCTTATATTTTAGATAAAATTTGCAAATAAACATTTAATCTATGGCTTAGGATGCAGATTTAAAACAATTTTTAAATAACTAGATTCTAAAATTAACGTAGTAAATATATAATAAATGCTTAAATAAGATAGTAACAATCTGTTAGCGTATACAATCTTAATTCCTCCTTGTGCTTTTAGCAGCTATTATAAATAAACTAGCATCTAAGACGTATTATATTATCTAAATATCTACGCAAGTTGTGTATATCTCCTACTTTCCATTTAGTAAAACTGGTAGATTTGGCAATGTAGGCTAATCCCAAACCTAGTATAGTATATATATACTACCATGAACAAGGTCCTAGGGCAGCTTGACTTAAGTACTATACTACAAATTGTCACCCTTAAAGTCCTTATGTTGTCGCTATGGTAGGTTTTAACAGCGGAGAGACTTGGGACCGCTATTTATCTAATAGCAGCTACCATTATTAAAAGGTGCTCGTGTAAGAAGGCGCCCATAACTATCTCCCCTAGTTCCGTTACTATTCCATACCTAATAAATTACTAGTAGTAAGTCAGAAGGAGAAGGAACTGCTATTTTATAAACAGAAACTTCTCTAGAAGAGGCCTTACCTAGGGTTTAATTTAGTAGGGTAATATGGCCATTTTCTTAATATATTAGCAGTATAGTATCTCCTGTTAGTGTAGATAATATAGGACTCCCTAATGTTTGGTTGTAATTTATTTAAGTTTATTTGTATATAGGGTCTATAGGTAGAAGAGTATCACCATTATAGCTATTGGGAGGTAGGAGATAGGTTATATAGGTATCTCTATTAAAGAAAGGCGAGGTGCGGAGAACTTAAGATTAGTGTTAGCAAGGCTAATACTTCTAGCGTGCAGTATGGTTTACTATTTCTTTAAGAGAAACTAGGAGATCCTTCTAGGACGTTATAATTATCTAAAATTAATGTCCGCTCTACTTAAGTATAAGCAAAACACCAGCGTAAGAGACAGAGAAGACAGATTAAAGGAGAAACTTAAAGGAGATAGAACATTTTTGCGTTTTATTTCTGGTGTAAAAGTAGGAAAATATAATTTTATATTTTTAAATGCTATAAAACGATGTTTTTAGTAGCGATTTGTTCTATATCCGGTATTACTAATTTTAGAAACCCAAAATGGGAAACGGGAAATGGGAAATGGGAAGTAAGAAATAGGAATATAAAATTTAAATTATAAAATAGGAAATTGAAAAGACTAAATGGAAATATTAAAATAATTTTCCAATTTTGGGTTTTAACTTTAACGATCTATTAGGGACGGTGTATAGTTAAAAGGTGTAATTGCTAGCTACTGGGGATCGCAATATACGTTATACTAACCGTAAACTTAATCTTCCTTATAAAAACTCGCAAAGGTTAATACTGTACCTAAAAAAAATCTCTATAAGATTCTAAAAGCTCTTGTTTTAGTAAGTAACCCTATAATAAAGCTAGCAATATAAGCTAATAGAGTAGATATAGATAAGAAGAGTCCTAGCATTTCTAATTTCCTCTACCCTAGTAGCATAAGCGGTATAGTTGCCGTGGGGATTACTATAATTACCGCTATTATTTTAATAGCATTGGTCCTGTTTCTAATTATGCGCTATTAGCAAAAGCATCGGCTTTAGGATGTAGTTTGAGATGCGGTTAAGAATGTGGGGCTTAGGGAAAAACAGGGGAGGGTGGATAGGTAACTAGATTACCTTAACGCATATTATTTTTTAAAGAAGAGCACTTCTAGGTATTCTAGTCTTAAACCTATAGCTATAAAATTAAATAAATATTTTTCGATGTTATAATTTAGGATATCTTGGATATAACCAACGGTAAATATCGTATAAAACCGTTTGTATAGCCACTATGGTATACCTGACTTGCAAGTCTGTATATATACTTATATATATAATAGGTATCGTTTCTTAGAAAAGTAAGGATAAAGCGCTCCTCCTTTTTTACTACTACTAAGAAAGAAAGAAATAGAAAAGATTATAATTAATAAACTCTAATTAAGCCATTCTAATTATAAAGTCCTAAGCTAATATGAATCCCTAGCTTAGCTATGCCATCACTTTCCATAGCTAGCGCTTTATCGCCTTATTAATGTTAAATTTACCTTTACTAACCCCCGCCCTTCATCTTTCCGCCAAGTAAAAATCACTAGAAATAGACCCTAAGCTAAAAAGTAGCAGTACCCAAAATAAGAATATATAGACACTTAGATACCGCTTAGCGCCTAATAGGCCCTTATTTCTAATCGCTGCTTAAGAGGTACTATAGTGCTACGTTAAACGTACAGCCGCGCGTAGTTATACTCTTTACTATATATTAAACAGCGACCATATAGAGACTTCCTATTGCATTTCGTTTTTATAACCCAGCAATTAGAACATAGTAATTAATGCTCCACTTTGGGACATTCTAGAGTAGGTTTGACATTAATTAAAGTTTCTCTATTATAAGTAGTCCCAGTAGCCGTTAGTAGGGTAAGCTAATTTAACTAAAGTTGCTCTTCTATATCCTAGAACTATATATCTAATAGAATCTAATTTTAGGTAACTTACTTGGCCCTTATAAAGTTTAAAGTGGTATTATTGTAGTAATTGTTAGAAGTCGTTAAGGTATATTACTACGCAGATAATTAAGGCTCCGGATACGTTATAAGAAAGTACCTATAATTTATCCCCGTCTCTAGAATAACCATTAACGTTTCTTTATTGGATTAGTATGGATATTATAAACCAAAGGTCTCTATCTGGTCCTTAGAGACGCTATTAATTGCTAGTAGGGCCTAGAGTTGCTCGTTCTCTTATTATATAGTACTTTATATTTCCTAGGAGGCTTTTACATTTTAAGCTATAATATTGACCTGCTTTTATAGCTTAGCGCAGTTTTAGCACTTTCTTGCCTACTATGGTATTATAGTAAAAGCTCTACCATGTGGGTTGTTCCTAGCGGCTTAAGGTAAAAGTTTTAGCAATAAGTTAGATAAGCAAGTAGTGGTAGAAACGGAGGATTAAGATACTAATAAGCCTATAGGGGGGGATATTAAACCTTAAATATAAGAAGACGCCACTTACTATAACACGTTTTATGCCTATACACTAAGTTCTCGCTATGCCGTGGGTGGTAAAGGTTGGTAAAGGTTGAGGCCTAATTCGGGGTCGCTAAATAGGGCCGCTATAAGATATGCGGCAAATGGGGGATATAAGTGCACTATAAATATATATAAAGATGCAAAAACAGTATATAATGGTTTACTTTGGCGGTGAATTCTAAGTATTAGAGGTGGCCGCAGTCAGTATTAATATAAATCTTTTGCTATGCTATTTACAAACTTAAGAATAGTTCTATTATAGGGATTCCTGCTTAGGTTATGTTTTTAAGGCTTTAGTAACGAAAATGTCTTTATACTTAGAGCGATTCCTTCTATTAACTAAAAGTATCCTTTAACCTCGCTGGAAATAGCACTGGGAATACTAATTATGCTAATACTTACAAGACCTAACAGAAGGACTTCGTACATTTCGACATTTACACTATCCCGCTATTAGCAGTGCTATAAAACTATAAGTAGGTACGCTTATATAGGTCCAACTTATTACATCCTATATTATATTCCGTTTTATTCCCCCCTTGCAAGTTATATAGGCTTTATATTTGCAATTTGGACATTTTTCTTTTATTACCACGTGTAGACCATCTCTGTAATTATACTAGCTCCGTAATTAGGATAAGCTTAGTAATTAGAATGGCTAAACTTATATAATACCATTCTCTATTCCCTATATTTAAACAATATACATATATAGTATAGCCGTATAGATAACAATCATTTATAGGTTAATCTGCGCTTTTATACTAACACTATCCTCTTTATTAGGAAAGACTATATCTGGTGTAAAATTTCTTATATAGGACTAAGTTTATAGGTGCAGATTAAGCTAGTATTGATTATACTAGTAGTGATTGTGTTAGTAATAATTATGCTAGTAGTAAATATGCTGGCGCTAGTTATACCGGTGCTAGTTATGCCGGTACTAGTTATGCCGATATTATTTCTGCAGATATATTATAGACGCGATTGTTCTAATACGGATTTAACCCATCTCTATATTTATACTAATCCATTAATTATTATAGTATGAGAATATAGTGGGTAGACTTACGCTATAGCACGTTTTATTTATATTATATGCAGCTAAGATAAATTAGGCATAAAGAATAATAGTAAGCAGTACGGCCGAAGTTATATTCTATCTTAGCTAAGATCCTAGGCGCAGCTACTAGCGTAACGACGCCTTGCACTATACCTTATATAACGCCTTATATAATGCCTTAGCTTAGCCCCAAAGCTTCTTATATAAATAACATAAAAAGTGCCTTATATATTTGGATCGAAATTCCAAAATTAATTAAGAATCCTTAATATAATTACGCTCGCCATCTTATGCTATTATGGAATTAGGAACACTAAAAATACTTATAGTTTGTTAGATAGATAAGTTACCTATAAGAACTCTATCTTATTGCAAGAGGCTCTAGATCCTTACTATATATACTAAATAGGTAGCAAAAGGCTAACGACGATTTATAACTATTACTTAATTGCTATTAGGTCGATATTGCCACTTAGTTAGTAATAGGTAATAAATAGGTAATAGAATTAGGTAGTAAGATATAGGATGGCAAGAAATAGGGTAGTAAGTTATAAGGTAGTACCTTTAAGGCCAGTACCTAATAGGGTAGTACCGTCAAGGTTAGTACCTAATAGGGTAGTACCTTTAAGGTTAGTACCTAATAGTAACATTGGCGATTAAAGCGGATCCTATTTCCAAATAGGTCGGCATATTACGCAATTTAGATATTAACAACAATGGTAGTTCTCCCTATTTATGTAAGAGCTATATTTATACTATACCTACTATTAGACTATATAATACCATTATAAAGGGTACCTATACGCATTCCTATAACTGTTCCTCTACGTATTCCTATAACTATTTCTTTACCCCACTATTTAATTCGTCTTTAGCGGATTTTAAACTCACGCTATCTATTACTTCCTTAGCGGATCCGGAACCAAGATTAGGCTTTCCTTTAAGGTTTTCTTCAATATAGTTAAGTTACGCAGAGGTTTTATTAGGCTTTCCTTTAATTCGGTCGTATTATATAGGATCTTTCTCTCGCCTAATAAGCACTTCTTTAATACGGCCAAGTTGCGTTAAGACCTTCTCTATACTAAAAAATTCTTTACTAGAGATATAAAAAGGCTAAAAGCCTAGAATTTATATAGTAGGTAGGGCAGGAAACAAAAGCATATACTATAAGTTTAGCGCGCCCGTGCCACCAGCCTACTAATATAGAATTGTCACTATCTGTAAGGTGTATATGCTAGCTTTCTATTTTATTTAGCTCCCGTCTCCGCCTTTGTCCGTCACTTTTTACTACTAGTCTATATCATATAGTATAGCCCACGTCGACTAAGTAACTTAGTATAGCCTCCCCTTTCCGCTATCTCTCTATTTTCCAAAATAATAATCTTATTAGCGTCCCTGATTATATTAAGACAATAAGCAATAATTAAAGTTATTTAACCTTCTACTTAACTTTTAAGTGATTTATAAATTGGCACCTCCGTTAGATTATTTATAGCAGATATAGCTGTTTGTATCAACTTAATGATACAAGTAAGTCATATCCAGGGGCACGAAATACGTATAGTATTGTATGCTCGTTTGGATGGTGGTGACTTTTGATTCTATTGAGGTAGACTACGTGGTCTATATACTGACGCGCCCTCCCCCCTGATTAGTTATAAGCAAGTGGTTGGTACACTAAACGCGTAAGTACGCGTTTGGTACAACAGGTGCTGTAATCATACAATAGCTTTATTAAGAAGTAGAATCTTTAGATTTTTAAAAACGGCCCTTACGATAGCAATACGTTAACGCTTACCGCCCAATAGTTTAACACCTTCTTCCCTAATCTTAGTGTTATATTGGGTTTTAAAACCTATTATCTAGTTATATATATAAGCGGCTTTATAGGCTTCCTTAATTTCATTAGCCTTAGCGTTAAGCCTATACCCCACAATTTCCTTAATTAACTTATTTAGTAAGTTAAGGCTTTAGGGTATAATTGCAATATTATCCCGTAGGCTACTTAACATAATATTACGGGTATTTTAGCCATTAATTTTAATATCCCCTTTATTAGGGTTAATAAACCACTATAAGAGCTTAAAGACTATAGACTTACCGCTTCTACTTTATCTAATAAGCGTAACAGTCTTTCTGCCCTTAACTATAAAATTAATCTTATTTACCGCCGGCCAGTTGCTATCCGCATAGGAAAATAAGATATTGGTGAATTTAACGCGCCCAGTAGTAACCTTAAGGCGTATTACTCCTTCTTTATTAATAACAGATAGCCTAGTTTAAAGAAGTTTAAAAAAACGTTCTCCTGCACTAAGGCAATCTATAAGAATATCGTATAATCTTATATAAAAGTTTACAAATTTAAATATTCTTGGCTAGGATTTAACTAGAATATATAAGCTGCCTAGAGGCGCGAGACCCTCCGTAATACAAAGAGCTAAAAGCTACACTGCAATTACTAGGCCGATTATTTTTGTTATATGCTCCGCTAAATTGGTAAATAAGCGTAGCCAAGACATTTGCTGCATTAGTATAATAAAATCCAATAACATAGAGGAATATTAGCGGTTCTTATAATCTTAACAGTTGGCTAAAATTACCAGCTTCTAATATTTTATTGCTTCGTATTTAATCCGGCTTTCCCTATATCGCATTATAGTATAATCTTAATATATCTAAAAAAAGCTTAGGATTCTTAGCAAGCTCGGCCTAAATTTATAAGATAATTACGGCTATTATAATAAATCCAATATATCCATTAATAAAGTGCAATAGATAGACTATAATGGTAATAATATTGATTATAGAAGGCATTATATTAAATAATAGGTAATCCATAAGATTAACAAACCGTTTTCCTAGGTTTATAACCTCCACAACTTCTATAGAGCTTTTATCGTTATAGAAGTCTATTAATAGTTCTATAATATGTTTAAGGGCTCCCTCTTTAATATTGCGCTTTAAAGACGCCATAACCTACGCTTTTACTAGCGGTATAAGTAGTGTTATAAGAAAGCAAAGTAGTAACCCTATATAGAACTAAAGTTCTTAAACAGGTAAGGGACCTTTAGAAACCAGTTAGTAAATACTATTAAAAAACGGCACGAATATACACACTAAAAGGCTTAAGAGTAGTCAGAAGTGCACTTAGTAATATTAATAGTAAAATCACTAGTGGCCTATTTAAGACTTATATAATACCCACTATATAAATCAAAAACTATATTTCTGGGCCCTTTAGCCGTAGGTAAGGTATAATTACCAAGAGATCCTCCATATAATCCCCCTAGCTTTTAGTGTTACTAGCTTAAAGCTATTCTATAAGTAGCGGCTTAGCTTTAGCGAGCTAAGGTATTCTATATAGGGTAGAGAGCCCAGCCACTAAAAATATCCGTAGAACTAGTATTATTATTATTATTATTATTATTCATTCATTGCTTAATGTCTGATACGGATCCTATGCGGCCCACGCAGACTACTCCATACACAGGGGAAACTTGTAAATTTACAGGAAGAAAACCCCTAATATGTTGGGGGAGGAAAAACCCTATGAGCCACCTCAGTAGGATGAAAAACCCCGAATTGCCGTGCCTGCACGTAGCAGCGGCCCTGCGGGCCTACAGCTACGTCCTCCTCCTTGGATGTTTTGAACTCCTTGGGAACCACTGCTTCCTTCTCTGGCTTATCCAAAGCTAGGGTTCACTACGTCCTAGCTAGGCCTTACCAATTGATTGCCGTGTGCTTGTGCTTGTAGTTGTGTCCCGTATCTTGACCACCCCTGTATGCTATCTCTTGTTGACCATTGCCATATATGCCTTGCCCCCCCCCCCCCCCTAAGGCCTATCAAAGGCGTAAGGGGGATTCATCCGTTCTACCATCCTAATACTGAAAACCGAAAGCGGGATGTGTGTGTGTGTGTCTGGGTATCTTTTGTGCCTAGGCCCCAGTCACTAGGCCCTCTCTAAGGGCACCACTCCGTTGAGAGGAGACAAGGAAAACCGTATGGGGTTATCCGGCTGCTGGTTTCAGTAGTATTACGGCAGTACGGCGAGTGACCGTATGCTCCGCGGGCGATCGCCCTAGGGGTTAGGAGGGGCTGTATATTTGCTCGTTCGTTCGTTCGTTCGCTCGTTCGTTGATGTGAGGTTGTCGATGCCTTCAACTGGGGGTTAGGGGATGTTATTGAATACCGAGCATCTATGTTGGATCGTATAGGTGCCCTGGATAGGAGAACAGCGTAGTAGTCGTCGTATTGTAGAGGGCCAATAGTAGCGGTTTTCAAGATCTCACCATCCGAAAATTTCTCACCACCGCCCTTAACGCCCACAACCACCACCAGGTCCTGTCCGCACGCTGTGCGACGTCTCTGCGTTGGCTCTGGGTCTGAACTTCGAAGACCTAGGTTCGTAGCCGTCACCACGTACAGGTGCAGAGTCCGATTTCGACGGCCAGAACTAGTATTATAAGGCGCCAAACTCTATAGACGTTGGTCGTTAATTAATTAATAGTAAGGAGGATTAAATAGGTGGCTTTAAGGGTATAGGAGGTTAGGAAAAACCCAAAATAATAATTCCTTTTCTGAGGTAACCGAACTATTTCAAAATATAAAAGTATCCAAATGCTACTCTATATAAGTATTGGAATTTCTAAGAAGGTCTAAATGTCCGGTTAGTATAGAGCTATATTCTATATAGATTAGGTTTATATATATATGTATATAGTAATTTACTAGGACACAGTGTGGAGAATACCTTCTATAACTCTATAACCTAGTAGTACTATTAAAATCTACTGGTAGTTATAAAATTTAAACTCTTATATAGCTAGCTATAACTCCTACTACTATCCATAATATATAAGCGGGCTGCTTCTTCTATATAACTAATAACAACTATAACCTTAAAGACTAGACAGTATAGAAAAGGAAGGAAATAGTTAGAAGGAAGAGATAAATATAATTAAACGTCTTAAATCGCTTTATGGTTTGGAATAAGATATAAGGATATAGAAGATTTCAACATTCACTCTCTATAATATTTGGGTGTAAGGAGGTAATAATAGATAAGGGTTAGACAAGAGGTCTCAGAACGACTATTTATACGGTGAATAAGAATTGGGCTATACTAGATGCGGCTTATACCTTTAGTCGGCACTATAACTAAGAGTGCTTTGGTTAGAAGCTTCCGGATTAAACTTATATATATACGACTTAATCCTATAGGTAGGTAAACTGTTAGGAGTTAGTGTTAAAATAAATAAGGTATTAGTAATATAACTCTATAATCTAGATTAAAAGTAAATTCTTACCGTTAAAGGCCTAAATAGGTAATTCTTAGTTCTAAAATATAATCTAGTGCGTAATAGAGGGCACGGTATGCTTGAGATCAACTAACCTATATATATACGCCAAGATCGCAGATAATAGAGTATCATTTATACATAGAGATAGTAAACGCTATAAAAAACGGGCAAATACCGCCTCGCTTTATAGACAGTATTGAATGCGGGGCTACTAGTAATCCGTAAAGTCGAGGATGACTTAAAGCCGTTCTAGGAGGCTAGACGGCATAGAAGATAGTATTGATAGCCCATTAGGTAGCAATAGGACGCCACGCCTTATAATTATCGCTAGCTATAAGGGGCTTAGTTAGTTTATAAGGCTTACTACAGAATATAAGCGAAGCTGTTAGATTTAGCCTAACTAAAATAAGCTTAACCAGTGAAAGCCTAACTAAGCCCTACCAAGCTCTACTAAAAGGCATTATTAAATCCTTTTTGTTGTACTACGGTGACTTACGCTCGCAAAGTAATAGTATACTTCTATTAAACTTTACTAATTTGGATACTAAGATCTCTAGGCAGACTTTGCTATCCTAGCTACTTAATTATACGACGCCCTAAATAATACCTTCCTGTATACCTCCCTATATACACTCCCTCTTTATAGAAACCGTTTTCCTAATATAGACGCTACCTATGCCCAAACATTTAAAGGAGGTCCTACTAGACGCTCTTAACCATATCACTTTAGTGTTATTATATCTTAGGGACAGAGGAAATGTTTAGGTTAAAGCTTTAAAGCCTAATTTAGAGAAATGCGTTGCAAAAAAGCTAGGTAATAAAATTAAGACTTTATCTCAAATAGCTGTAACCAAGCTCTATATAACTATAAGCAAAGCCGGTATAGATTTCTATGCGGATACTAACTACTAAGCTATATCTAAAAAACTAGGTGGTTTTTTATTTAAAAGATAAAGCCAGAATAGGAACACTAAAAGATTAGTTTGTTATTCCTCTTAATATCCAGAGCCTACCCATATATATATTCACTAATAAAGATATGTCTATTAATAAAGCTACTAATAAAGATGTGTCCATTAATAAAGCCATCAATAAAGATATATTTATTAATAAAGCCACCTATAAACATGTTATCCTATTGCTTAGGTATGCTATCTTTTACGCATCCGGCAAACCGGCTTTTATTAATAGGGACGTAGTATTCTATCTCCTATTAGTCTAATTAGGACGCCCCTATACCGGGATTAAGTAGGTCGAAGCTCTTTAAGTCTAAACTAAAGTTGCCTAATTCTGGCGTAATAGTGGCAAAATCTGTACTAAAGTCTGCAAAGTCTAACTGGAAATTGGCGGAATTGAAGCTTTTAAGTAATAGCCACCGATATACGTTCTCTAGTAAGTTAGTAGGGCTTTAAAACCAACATTGTCTAAATCTTACTAGAAATGCTATAACTGTTCGTCTTAATAGAGTCTAGATAACTTGTCCTACCTACTTGTTCTTACGCTATCTAATTCGCTAAATGCGCTTCTGGTTTGGCTAGGGGCTGCGAGTAAGACTTAGAAAAGGTTTAATTAATAATTTGTTTAGATATTTGACACCGCTTTAAATAAGCCGATCCTAAGTTATATATACTTAGATGCCGTTTTATAGGCCCTAGTAACTCTAAGTAAAGTCGGTACAGTTCTAACTAGAAGTCGCGGATTTCCTTCGCTACTTTATTCGCGTTATATTTCTTCACTTCTTTGGGGACTAGTTTCTTAATAGGTTCGAGAACACTGGCCAAGTTAGAGGCTTTCTTTGGGAGGCTTTCTATCTATCTAGGGTAGTATGTAAGCACTAAACAACGCGAACTTAGGAATATAACTTACTTATCTTAAGAGATATAACTCGCAAGTAGGAACCAAGCGCTCTCTCCTAGCTTAGCACTGATAAGATAACACTATTACCCAAATTTTGCCTATATAGCAATATTATTAGCTATTATAGGACGTGCTAGCTCACCTATAACTTATATATAAACCTTTTTAATAAGTGGACTAAGTACCTTTCTATAGGGCAGAGGTCCTATATCATTTTTTTCCCTATTAGTGAACCGGATTAGAAGATCGCGAAAAAATAGTATAAAGAAAATCCAACGGATGGTATCAGCTTCCTTTTAATATATAAGTTTTCGTATATTATAGATTTTTTTTATAGAATTTCACCTTTAGGTTAGGTCGTTTCGTTCCAGCTTTGATGTTTTTAGACTTAGATTCGATATCCCTCCGTCTAAATCCAGCGATTTTAGGTTCGGATTTGGTGCTTTTGGTTTTAGACTCAATATTATTAAGCTTAGATTTAACGCCGCTAGGATTGGGTTTGACACCACTATACTTAATACTATTAGATTTAAACTCGGCGTTATTAGGCTAGAGGCTCTAAGGCTTAAAGAACTTTACTAGTTCCTCTTTCTACTTAGCTAGTAAAGGTATAAGTAAAGTCCTAAACGCAAGAGTCTTCACTTTATTTATAGCCTATTGCGCAGGTCCTCGAAATCGGACTCTGCACCTGTACGTGGTGAGGCCTACGAACCTGCTGGTCTTTGGACTCAGCAGAGCCAACGCAAAGACGTCGCACAGCTGCGGGTAGGAGGTCGTGGTGGTGGTCGAAATGTTGTGGGGGGTAGTGAAAAGTTTTCACATGGGATGGTGAGATCTCGAAAACCACTACTGACGGTACCCCCTTCATAGTAGACAACTGCTACACTCCTATTCAACCCTGTGTAATCCTCGCGGATACGAGATGGAATCCAACGTCCCCTGACCCCCAATTGAAAGCATCGACGACCTCACATTGACGAACGAACGATCGCGAACGAACACGAACGAGCAAGTATACGGCCCCTCCTAACCCCTAGGGCGATCGCCCGCGGAGCATGCGGTCACTCGCCGTTAGCAAGTACCAAATACCTAGCAGCCTGGATTGCGACCCATGGTTTTCCTTGTCTCCTTTCAACGGAGTGGTGACCCTTAGAAAGGGCCTAGCTGGGGCCTAGGCACAAAAGATACCCAACACACAACATATCCCGCTGTTAGTATTACGGTAATTGGAACAGATGAATCCCCCTTACGCCTTCGATGGCTCTAGGGGGGAAGGAGGCAAGGCGTATACAGCAATGGTTAACAAGAGATAGCACACAGGGGACAGTTAAGATATGGGAGAAAACAACAACAAGCGCAAGCACACGGTGATCGATTGGCAAGGCCTAGCTGGGACGTAGTGAACCCTAGCTTTGGATAAGCTGGAGAAGGAAGCAGTGGTTCCCAAGGAGTTTAAAACATCTAAGGAGGAGGACGTGCTGTAGGCCCGCAGGGCCGCAGCTACGTGCAAATATGGCAAATTGGGGTTTTTCATCCTACTGAGGCTGCTCATAGGGTTTTTCCTCCCCCAACTGCAGGGGTTTTCTTCCTGTAAATACACAAGTTTTCCCCCCTGTGACGGAGTAGTCTGCGTGGGCCAGTAGGATCCGTATCAGACGTTAATCAAAGAATTACTACTACTAGCCTATTGCGCACGTTTGGTCCTTGACCTTATATTAGGGTTTAGGAGTTTTTTAGGATTAATAGCTTTAATAATACCATAAAGGATTTCCACTTTCTTAAAAGAAGTCAGCCAAATAAGAAAGGTTAAAGATTAATATTCCGCTTACGTCTTTAAATACGATGCGTAATATAGTATTAGGGTAATACTTGTTAAGAATGGCTAAGAGATTAACTATTTTTAGAGCAAAGGAGGGTAGTTAGGATTAAATAAACAAGTTTAAGCTTAACCAAAATAGTGTTTCTAAAATGTTCCTAGAATATTTTAAAATACTATTCCGGTTAGTTTTATTTCGCACCTATTAGCTAAGCTAGTCTAAATCCCTTTGTCTTACCGCTTGTATCCGCAGCCTAATTATCCTTATATCTTCTCCACTTTACCCATTCCATTGTCGCTTATTCTAACTATTTTCCTATAAAATTAAGCAAATAGAGTCTACCACCCGCTTCCCTGTTATTTCTATTATCGCATTAATAAATAAGACTATAAAATTAGGAAGTCAATGGAACCGGCTAATATGGATAGTTAGGATATTATTAATCTCCTCTACGGACGTCTACGATTAGGGGTCTTAGTATTAGTGCCTTAATAAAGCGTTAAGCCTTTTAGGTTTTAAGCTAGCTAAAGCTAAGGCTTGGTACCAATCACTATATAGTAGGCGTTGGCTTATAAGGCTATAAATATTCGTTTACCTAATCACTCTATATTTTACGCCCGCTCTATTACATTACCTTTATTGCCTTTTTATACAACTTTATCTATATATATTCCCGCTAGGCTAGCCAGATACTATACCTCTAATACCTACTCCGCTATTCGTTGCTCTTATATATATTAAAAGGGTATGGACCCTATTTACTTAGCCTTATCTTATCTAACCATTATCTAAGTAGGAAGTTACTTAAATTGCATAAATTAGGGTATGGACCCTATTTACTTAGCCTTATCTTATCTAACCATTATCTAAGTAGGAAGTTACTTAAATTGCATAAATTAGGGTATTTAGATATAATATCCTAGTGCATGTTTTGATGCGTAAGTACTTCCTAGTAATATTAGTGCACAAGCAATTAAGGTACGACTTCGAAGAATTTACATTGGCCTAGTTTTGCGCGTCTTTTAGGGGGAGGCTATATTGAAAAAACTAGGTCCGGGAGTTACCAGAACTGTTAAAACTTAGGGGTCGTTTAGTTGTAATCTAACGCTTTTAAATCTAAACTAAAAGTCCGATAGAAAGAACGCGTTCCTTCCCAATTTGATACGCGTCTATAGCTCTACGAGTTACATAGACGTATATAATCTAAAGCCTTTAGATTCAACTAAGGAGCTCGAGGCTCCTTTTCAAATTAACGCCAAGACCTTTAGTTCAGATTCTATATATAGTAAAGTGCGCCTAGTTTTAGCGTGTTTTTTAGGCAGTTAGAAAAATATTAAAAATTTATAGCTAAGGTCAAGTTGAACTAGAATTTAACCGAACAGTCGCCTTAAAATTAGATTAGAGCTCTAAATCAACTCTATTCTAAACTAAATCTAAGGCCTCTAGATTGCAACTAAATAACCCCTTAGTCCTTAGTACTAGAGATATTGCGGAAGTTTAAGAGTCCTGGTTTTAATATGGTTCTTTTCTATACGGTAGAACCAATAGATTTAGCTTTCTGGGGTTTTTGGCTCGCTTAATAAATTTTACTAGGGGTAGGAAAGCAGGCTGATCCAAGCTTCTTGCTTATAAATATATTTTCTAAAGACTTACAATCTAAAGCACTTGCCTTCGCCATAGTCTTTCTAAGGCTTGCTTTACTAATAGTGACCTATTTACTTATATATATTCTATTGGAACAAGAAGCTAGTAATTCGCTATTAATCCTAGGTAGTATCTAGTTATACTGTAGTGGTGTGATTTGGCCCCCTGGATTCAACATCTAGATTAGGCGTAGCTTTGGGAGAGCCTAGGCCTTCTATATATTTTATATAGATTGGTCTAGAGCCCTTAGAGTCTTTAATAACTCAGATATAGCCGACAGATAGATAGTTTCTTTCTTTAAATATGCTCCTTTCTTCTCTCTCTATAGACTGCGTGCTTATTGACGGCTTCTTATTAAAGGTACCATGACTTCCTATCTACGAGAGCCCGTACCCTCCTATATATTTTATGGCATTCCACGTGGGGATGACGGTAAGCTCTTTAGATTAGAAGTCTGGTACTCTATACGTAAGAGACGCATAGGAACGATCTAGAACTGTAAAGGAACCAACAGACAGAAGGACGTGCGGAGAGGAAGGCAAAAGTATAGACACATTAGCAACTAGTACGCAGCCACCGCCACAGTAATGAACTGATAACACTTGCCGAGTTCTCCATACGGGAGCAGAAGGCGGCGAACAGCGATAGGAAGGCGGGTACGTAGTATAGCAAGACAGGGGATAAAAGGAGGGACTATAGTATACTAGGAACGGCAGAGAAAAGTCTTTTATATTTTATTTACTATATTTGCAACGGTCTACACAATTATTCTTACATTTATAGGAGCAACCTTTAAATTTATAGGAATAATGGCGATAGTACCACCAAAGGGATTGTTAGGTATGTTAGGACCATTCTATAATAATAGTAAGGGCGCTAGAAAGGGAGAGGAAAGCAAGCAGCCTGTTAAACTATAAAGCTCTCTTAAACTAGGGGATGCGATACTAGCCCTAACCTCCATAATATTAAGGACCGATAACCTATAACATATAGAGGATAAGGGCCATAAAGTCCACCTACCTAGTTATAGGGAAACTATAAGTTCGTTGCCTTCCAACAGACCATTAATGGCGCGAGATAAGGTATATGTTATAGCCTAGCCTATACCCACTCTAGGAACCCCCAGGACTCCTTACTTTACAGGACAAAACGTGTCGCAATTTATTAAATAGTACGAGCGACTATATATCCGATACCATGTTACAGATAATAAGAAGTATTAAGGACTCCTAGAGTATTATAATTACTAAATAGGGACCTAGATCCAAAGCCTGCCTAAGTTTATAATTGGTAATTAGACGGAACTTGTAAAGAAACTTAGAACAGACTACTAAGGAAGTAACTACTTTTAATAAGTTAAAACGGTAGAATTCTTAAAAGCTTATATGCTGTAATATAGGAATAATCCACCTAGCAGTATACGCGAGTACTATAGGCAGTTTACGCTAATCTCCTAAAAGGTTACTAAGGCTGGTAATTTAGACAACCGTAAACGAGGGTACTGGTTTATAAGAGGACTCCCATTTAAATATTAAAGATATGCTATAACTAAAACAGGGGCTAATCCGGATAGATAAGAGTCTTTTAACTTCCATCTGCTAAGGAGAACTATAGAAGACAGGCTTAATTCGCATAAAGGTATAGACTGTCTGTTATTAATGAATCCTAAGGAGCAAGGTCTTTGTTAGCTAGTTAGATAGTTCTATAAATAGCAACCAGCTATAGCTAACTAAAGAGATGCTGCCCTTTAGTTACCTATAGTCTCTTAGCTAAGTGAGCCGGTAAGCACCTATTAAACGACCTAGGAAATAGACTTAAAACTAGAGAAACTTACTAGTTAACTTTAGAAGCTTAATCTTAGGACAGTTGAGTTAGTAGGGGTTGCGTCTTTAATGCTGTTCCTAGACAGGATTTGCTAAAATCCGACGCGGTATACACAGCTCTTAAATAGGGCGTTAGTGCATTAAATATAAACAGGTCCGCGATAGGCACTAAATAGCAACAGAGTACAGCCGTTCTATAAGGGAGCGCTATAAGAACGATACAAGCCGGGCCTAAGGAGGTATAGAGGGCCAGGAAACTTTAACGCATACTAGGCATAGGCTTAAATGTGCTATAGGTATAGGGGCCCCCACCATTTTATTAACTAGTGTCTATAGCTCCAGGAATTAGTTCGCCGTGGCTTTCTATATATAAATAAAAATAACCGAATCTGTACTAGAATACGTAAGCGCCCAGGAAATATAATTCTGTATTTACTAAATAATAATCAGATCTAGTTCCTTAAAGACTGGCTAAGGCAGAATGCAAATATTAATCCTAATACCCTAGGAACGGGTGTTTAACCAAAGGCGGCTTTAATAGAGCTTATAGAAGGTAGTAACACTAAAAGTGAGGAGGAACTCAGCAAGTCCTAGGAAGATATATACTAAGTGGAGTTAATATACATAGATTTAGTTAGAGCCGCAACCTAGTCACAGTCTATACCATAGTCGTATAATCTTAGGAAACCGTAAGGGGAAGTAAGGGTGATAAAGCCGCCTCTAAAACCATCTGGTTAGCGACCGGTAGTAGTTTAAAATATATAACCAGGAGGACATGTCCAAATTGCACTATAGCCCTAGCAGCAAGCTCCTTAACCACCGTTAGGCAGTGACGAGGTTAATAAAATAAACTACACTAAATAGCTAAAACAGACGGAGCAGATAGCGGATGCAATAATAATAGCTAAGGCACTACAACCAAAGCCAGTTAGGATGATGGATATACTAAAAGGAAACGTCCTAAGCCTAACTATAATGGTAGATAAGATCTTATTAAAAACTATTAAAGTTACTATTAGTAACTGCCTTGTATATATGCCTAAAGTTGTAAGATTATTCTTTAAGCCTTTCCTGCCACCCCTTACAGAACCTTACTGATAGAAGCAAGAGGATGTTAAGGCATTAGTATTATTAGCGTATTTAACGTTCTATGCTAATTAAGCCAGCTTAATAACTGCTAAAGGGGACCAGATTGAATAAGAAGTAGGATTTGTCTGGGTTTAAAGATAATACCCAAAAGTTAAAGCGTAGATAGGAGATGGAAGGGTTAAGTATTTAATTAACTCTGGAGCTAAGCTTAACCTTATTAAGAAAAGCGTAGCCCTATAGCACGGCCTACTAATATCAAGTCTGCCTTTATAGCTATAAGGCGCGCGTCTAACGTCTGTAAATAGAACCTAGTCTGAGTTTATTGGGCTAGTATATACGGTCCCTATAGTAATAGGTAACGTCTCGATATCCATAACGTTTATTACTATAGGGGAGATATTATATAAGGTGATACTTGGTAAGCCATAGTTAGTAAGGGCTAGACTAGTAATAAAATGAATAGCAACAGGTTAGATATCTTGCATTATTTAATTAAAAGATGGTAGAGTTAAAATGAGGTTCTTAATATCCTATAAGAATGTAATGTTCTTTAAACCAGATAAAGGCATTAATATAGACAACGGTTTGGGAAATGTATAGCTAGTATAACCGCTGGGATTATATCCGGGGTTACTTATAACCCGGCGCATTAGGATAAGGAGGACGTTAAAAATAAAAAAAGAGGAAATAAGGTGCGGCTCTAATATAGATATTTACTATTTTGGATACCCGCTAGGTAAAGCTATTAGTGGAAAGAAGAATATAATATTAAATAGAGGGAGCTTAATAATAAAATGTTAGGGGAAGTCCTAAGGAAATACTTAAAGAAGAATTGGAAGCTAGTATTTAAAGCAAAAGCTAGGTCCCTTACGTATTAAATATTATAGATAATAGATCTATTTATAATGCGAATAGAAGGCTATTAGAGCAAGGCCTAATAAAACGCTATAAGCATAGTAACTGCGTATAAATAAAAGGCAGATAAAGTCCACCTAGTTAATTTATTAATACCAAACGGAACCGTTCTAGGAGGTATAATGGAATGGCGAGAGGTAGCCTTATGTTAATAAAAGGCGTCTATCTGTAGATTACCTCTTAGTCCATATAATTATTTCCTTAAGCCGCAATACACTAAACTAGCCTATAGTGCACGACTAAAGCCAGAACAATTAGAGCGTATAATTATAAGAGACATTTAGCTAAGAGAATAAGAGATCCTTAAGGCCATATTATTTAACCAAGAAGAGGTGCTAGCATGGGAGTTTTCTAAAATAGGTTAAGTTAGTAGGGATATAACTCTGCTACTAAAGATTAAAACTGTGCCGTATAAAGTATAGTAAGTACCAAACTTTCCTATACTAAGGGCCCTGTGAGGAGAGGTAATAAGTATATTACGAGAATAACTAGCTTAAGGGACTCTAGAATATTATAAAAGCCTATATAGAAATCCATGGTTTCTTATAAGCAAAAAGAAATATAATAAGTACCAACTAATTAATACGGCGATGAATATTAACCAAGTGACTATTAGGGACGCAAATTTGCTACTATATGCTAATAAGTTTTCTAAGGAGTTTGCTAGGTATAAGGTTATATCTCTAGTAGACTTCTTCTCTAGCTATAACTAGTTAGAGCTTAATATAGAAAGTAGAAACCTAATAGCCTTTATAACACCTCTAGGACTTCTGCAACAAATAACAGTACCTATAGGAGGAATGAATTTAGTTGCTTAGTTTATAAAGATAATTACTAAGATCCTAGAGCGCTATATTCCACACTATGCCTTACCATTTCTGGATGACATTATAGTAAAGGGCCCATAGATAGTGTATAATGGAGAGGAGAGTCTTCTAGGCGTACGCAGATACATTCTGGAATATATTATATGGCTAGACAGAGTACTTGCAGATTTAGAACGAGCCGGATATATAATTTTAGGCGCTAAGTCTTATTTCTGCAAAGATAAGATTATAGTGGTTGGTTACCGCTGTAATAGAAAAGGATGGTATTTAGAGAAGTTAAAGTTCGCGAAGATTATTTACTAGAAGGACTGTAAAGATATTATATTAGCCTAAGCGTTCCTAGGGGTTTGCGTATATTACTAGATATAGGTAAAGGACTTTATAATTAAGGCAGAGCCAATCTTCTAACTGCTATAAATGGATGTTCCTTTTATATAGGGCATGGAGCAGATTGCCACTATAAAGATTCTAAAGTATATACTTACCACCGCGCCCGCATTAGTTCAGCTGGATTATAGTAAGGGGGCTGGGCTAATTATTCTTGCTATCAACGGATATAAGAATGGATAGGGATGCGGTCTTATATAACTAGATATGCAAGGTTATTGTTACCCATATTAATATAAGAGCAGCATCTGGTCTTAAGCGGAACAAAGATATAACTTAGGAAAGCTTAAGTGTTAGGCGTTACTATATGCGCTAAAGAAGTGTCGCGTGTATCTGTACAGCGTTTAATTTATAGTGGAGATGGACGCAAACACCTTAGTTGTATAGCTAAATTGTGCTGCCACTAATTTACCCAGAGCCTTAATAATAAGATGGCTAGCTTAGATCTAGCTGTGGGACTTTAATATTAGACATGTGCTAGGGAAGAAGAATAGCCTAGTTAATAGACTTTTATGACGGCTACCTAATAGCAAATGACCTGATAAGCCAACTGAGGATATTAAAGAGTTTATTAACTATAAGCTGAGTGCCTTAGAATACACAGCTAGCCCTCTTAAAATAGAAGCGGGTCTGCTATTAGAAGACTTATATTTGGAAGAATCTTAAAGGATTGCGAAATAGCTAGTAACCTTACGGCGTCTAGAGGAGATAAATACTAAGGAATTAAAAAAGTTTAAGTAGTATACGCTAAGGTTCCTAGTGTGTAACTAACAGCTCTTCTACTAATAGTCTAAGAATGTACTAATGTGAAGGGTAGTTAATAATGAGACTACTTAGCAGGAGATTATTAAAAGCCTTTATAATTAGAGTGGATATTACAGACGGGAGGGAACGTATTAGAGGGTCTTAAATTAATACTAGTGACCAAGGCTATGGGATTAAATATTATAGCATATTAAGTTATACTTATAGTGCTAACAGCGACAGCTGGGATAGGAAGAAGAAGTAATATACCCTATATAAAAGTCTACCTTGTGGTAATAAGTAATAGTGGATATTATGTTTATACTGCTAAACCGTCTTGGGTTCCGATACCTGGCTATTGCTTAAGAGTATATATCTAGATAGGTGGAAGCTGTTAGATAATCTGTATTCTCTAAGGCGTGGGACACGTGCACGAGTCACGTGCACGGGGCACGTGCATTGTAAATCTCTTCAGAGCCCCAGGGGCCCTAGGTCAAGAGATCGACATCAATTAACGATCAAGTCAAGATCATTAATCAATTAACCCATTACATTAATAAACCCCTCTATCTGAATTTCGTGACAGTTATAAGCCCAGTCCGCCGACTTAAGAAGCTATTTAGCTATTACTTAATTATTTGAAGAAATTCTACCTCATCGTCAGACTCTGACACCTTATCATTAAGACGCAGACTCTGATAGAAATCCTACCTTAATTATTACAAGATGAGTCTTTGACAAGATTCCACGAGATTCTATAAGATTCCACCTTAATCTAATAATAAGAACGATCCTAATAACAGGATGATCCTAACAACAAAATACTATCTCAATTCCTCCTTTGCCTATTAGTCAAATGACTCCACTAACGTCGAGCTTGTTAACAACGATCATCCTTAATAAGTCAGAAGACTGGGAGTAATAGCTATAGCAACTCCAAGCCCTCATAGATTAGCGAATTTGGGCCCATGTTAACCCAAATAGTGCAGTACTTTAATGAGGTCTACTATAAGAACCAACCTATCCAGAAGTTACAGATTTTAATAAAAATACAACCTTATATGCGCAGCTCTTAACAAATCAATAGAAAGCGTATAAGAATAGCAGACGATACTATAACTAGGACATAAAGTATTTCCTAAGATAGGAAGATTATCTTTAACAGATCCGCACCCAAATTATGTCTATAGTATCAATTCAGAAGAAGCTACTGCTTAACCCTTTCTTAACAGTTAAAGAATGGCTATCTCAGCTAAAGGAGAACACAGAACCTACCTTATTATTTATTAGAAAGAAGGTACAATACTAATACATAGAAGCCCTTAAGGGGTTTAAATAGTTGTCAAAATTGAACTAATGGCTAGATTAATGGGAACACGCAATATCCCTAGGAGAGAAGTATAAGATCCCTTAAATGTCCAATAGTATCTGGCTTTAAGATTTAGCAGAAGTTATTTAACCTTTCAGCGACGCCTACTATATAAATTACACTACCGAGTTAAATAACCCTTAGAAGTCAAGATCTTCCAAATACCATAGAGTAGCAAAGGAGCTGCAAGAAGGACTTAGAACACCCTTAAAGAAAGCTAATACTACTATAAGAGGCAGTACCTTTAATACAGACTTTATAGAGCAAGCTACTAAGGATCACTCTAATACTACTAAAGGTTTATAAAGAGGAAAGGCCTTAGCACGTAATAGACGCTTAAAGAGAGCCGGGACACTAGTAGATGAGGAGACGTCCTACAAGAAGCCAACGCCTAAGTGCTTAGTGTGTGGAATACAAGGACACTCTCTACAGGACTATTAGTGTTTATTTAAAGACAAGAGACCTGTAGGAGTTATAATAGGAGATGCGCGCATTAATAGGGCACTAAAGAAAGTAGAAAAGAATAAGAATTTTACTAACTAAGTTATAAAGATTAGACTTAAAGAACAAGAAGATAAGGCCTAATAATAACAAAACAAGAGCCAGGAAGTTAAGATTAAGGAAGAAGCTAATATAATATTCCTAGAATTGTATTACACCGGTTAAAGCTATCTACTAAAGCTATTAACTATTCTTAACTTAGGAACTACTCTCCATATCTTTAATAACCTCTCTTATTTTTACAATTTTAGGAAAGCTCTAAGACATAAATATGTCACCGCCGGCAGCTTAGAAGTGCCTATACTAGGCTATAGCGATATTACTATCCAAATCATAAAACTAGACAAAAGCAAGAGAACCCTACGTCTTAAGGACGTTGCCTTTTATACGGACTTTAATACGAATCTAGTATCATTCCGTCTGCTTTAAAAATGAGGGTTCTGCTAGGATAATAAAGGAGACAATAATCTTCTAGTTTAAAAGGATGACACGATCCTATATTAAATAGAAAAACATTATAGATAATAGACTATTAAATACGTCCGACTAGGAAGTTAATTAGCGTTTAATATAAGCCGACTGCTACGCCGCTAACGGAAGCGTAGAGTATTATTAAGAGACGCTCATCTAAATTTAAAAGGTAATGCGCATTTATGGCATCTGCGTCTAGGTTATCCAGGACCTATAAGCCTTTATTATTTAGGTCTTAACGCCCTAGGAGTTAAGCTTTAAGGCCCAAAGACAACGGAATGTTAATATTATAGTCTCGCCAAAATCAAGCGTTAGGTCTTAAGAAGGTTCTTAAAACAGAATATTAATAAACCTTATCTTAACCTCTATATTAACTGGACTGACCTCAAGGAAGCGCATACTGGATTTATATAAGTTATATTTATCTATAACACCTTCTCAGGGAGAACCTTCCCGTATTTTATAATAACGCATAGTAAAGAGAAGGAGACACTATAAGTGCTTAAAGATTTTATCTAATGGATTTATCTAAGGCATAACCTTAAGGTTAACACTATTAGATTAGACAACGAGCTAGGAAAAAGGAGAACCCTTAAATAGCTACGGACCTAAGGGATTATATTTAAGCCTTTGGTGCCTTATACCCAAGCTTAAAATAGTACCACCAAACGCTTAGGGGGTGTGATTATTAAGAGAGCATATATAATAAGAATTGCTGCCAATCTACCACATAATCTATGGAAAGAGATAGTCAACTATATAGTCTACCTTCGAGATCAAACGCCACGGAAAAGCAATAGTTAAAAATCGCCCTACAAGAGGTTCTATACCTTCCTAGCTAATGGGTTAAGAAAGCCGCAACTAGCGCACCTAAAAGCCTACGGCTGTAAGGCGTACGCGATAACGTCGGACGCCTAGCTAAAGAAGAAAAGGCTAAGCAAGCTAGATCCGCGAGCCTATATCAGCTACCTCGTTGGCTATAACTCTACCAATATCTACAGGATCTGGATCCTATACAAAGGTATTATTATCTCTACTAGGGACGTTATCTTTGACAAGAAGACGTTCTTTGACGGCAAGCAAACGGACATCTTAAAGGACCTACACGCTAAGTTAAACACGCTAATTAAGAAGATTTAACTCCCTAATACCCTAACCAAGAATATGGTCCTTCTAGAAGACAATAAAGAAGTATTTAAACCGTCAATTTAAGAGGAAGACGATAACGTTGATAAGCTAGTTTAAACCTTTAATAAGTTAGCAGATCTTAAGCTTATAAAAGCTCTTAAAGATGTGTATTATACGCCACCTCTAATAGAAGAAGACGAAGAATCTCTATATGCCTTTTACATTGAGTATCCTATAAAGTTAAATATATAAGGTACTAATCAGGACATCGTCAGCTAAGTAGGAGACGGGTTTTACACTTAGGGGGTGTTTAACAACTCTATTAAGAACTTATTTAAGAAAGCCTATAATGACAGGTTTAAAGACTTTGTTACCAAAAGGATCACATTAGCCTATTATAGCGCCTTCTTAGCAGGAAGGAAGTTTAACCTTAATAGTCAACTTAATAACAGTAAGCTAAAATCAGGCAGAATACGCGATGTTAGATTATATAGGAAGAACTTACCTCCGCTACCTTAGTTAATCCGCAACCTTAATACGCATCCTCTTTAAGATTAATTCTAAGAAGCTTAATAAGCTTACCTCTAATCCTATTATTAAATAAGGTCATTTTAAGAAACAGATAAAAAGCACGCAAAGGGACAGTAGGTTCTTAGCTTAATGTAGGTGTTCATCTACAAGATGGATAAGTATGGATTTCTCCAAAAATGCAAGGCACGATTAGTAGTCTATGGAAATTAACAGGCCCCAGGAGACCTACCTATAAGAGCTACTATATTAGCTAGTACAACCTTCCGAACACTTATAGTGATCACCGCAAAATTCAACCTAGAGACGACACAGATAGATATAGTTAATGCGTTTGTCCATTATAATCTTAATAAGGTTATCTATATAAAGCTACTGCCAGGGTTTAACAAAGGAAATACAGACAAAGTACTGCGCTTAAGAAAAGCCCTATATAGACTATAATAATCACCACTATTATAGCAGAAGAATCTCACAAGCTTATTAAACAAATTGGGTTTTAAAGAGGTACCTTAAGAGCCATATATTATGCTAAAAGGTGGAATAGTCGTCTTCTTCTATGTTAATAATATTGTCTTCTGCTACCAAAAGACAGATAAGAAGAAAGCTTAAGAAGCAATCAAGGAGCTAAGCAAGAAATACCAGATAAGTACCCTTGGCGAGCTAAAATGGTTCCTAGGAATCTACGTGCTACGCAATTATAGCCAGAGGCTCCTATAGCTATCCCAGGAAGCCTATATTAAGAAGATAGCTAACTAGTATAAGATAGATCTTAAAGGGCGTCTTCCAAACACTCCTATGGCAGAATTAGAACCCCTCCCTATTAATTACCAATTGATCTATCTAACGCGTCCGTCCCCTGATATAGACCTATTAGTCCGCCCTATATCCCTACCAGCCTCTACAATGCTATATCAGAGAAAATTAGGTTTAGTACTCTATGCAGCCACTACAACGCGTCCGGATATTGCGTTTACAGTATTAAGGCTAGTAAGGTTTAATTAGGACCCAAGCCAAGAGCATTATTAAGCGGTAGATAGAGTTATCTAATACCTATATAGCACAAGAAGCAGAGCAATCTACTATAGAGGAAATAAGGAAGGAATAAATGGTAGAGGGAGAGACAAAGGAATACGCAACAAAGGACGAGACGATGGAAGAGACGGTAGAGGTAAAGCGCAATTATTTATCTATGCCAGTACTGCATCATTCGCAGACAACTCCGTTAATAGAAAGAGCTTATAAGGATATATTATAAAGCTATTTAGGGGGCTGATCGCCTAGAGAGTAAATAAGCAGGGTATAGTTATAACATTAAGTATAGAAGTTGAGTTATTAGCCCTATTACAAATAGTAAAGGAAGCTATCTTTACCAGCAGGCTATTTAAAGCAATAACGTTACGCCTAAATAAGCTCTTAATTATTAAATGTAATAACACCTAGACGCTCTAACTAATTATAGAAGATATAGCAAAGCTAATCACAAAGCTCCAATATGTTAACATCTATTAACACTAGCTACGTTAGGAATACGCAATGAGACAAGTATGATTTTAATAGATAGCAATAAAGGAGATAATCGCCGATAGACTTATAAAGGCCCTGCCCAAGCAGAGGTTTTAAAGTTTTGTTAATATAATCGGGATAGTGGATATCAAGGAGCAGCTGGATAAGGAGAAGCAACTAGAGGACTTAAGGGACGGTATTAAAGCAAGATAAAAGGATTTAGATAAGATTACGGTTTAATTAACTCATTAACGGATATAAGAAGGTAGCTAGCTTTAACCTCAAAGAGCTTAAAGCTAAGGGGGTGTATCAGATAATCTGTATTCTCTAAGGCGTAGGACACGTGCACGAGTCACGTGCATGGGGCACGTGCATTATAAATCTTTTCAGAGCCCCAGGGGCCCTAGGTCAAGAGATTGACATCAATCAACGATTAAGTCAAGATCATCAATCAATCAACCCATTGCATCAATAAACCCCTCTATCTGAATTTCGTGACAGAAGCCCGGGCCCTTTGGAATAAGGATGTGAAAAGTATAATAAAGTTCCTCTATGAAGACGTTATCTGCTAATAGGGAGTGTTCGGATAGCTCTCTATAGATAGTGGAGGAGAGAATGCTAATATTACCGCTGCGCTTGCGGAGCTCTATAAGATTAAGAGGGTTGTGGCTTCCGCATATTACCCGCAGTCGCAAGGCTTTATAGAGCGAGGTCACAAGCCTATAGTGGACGCTTTGGCAAAGATAGAAGGCTTATAGCTAGACAATCTTTATACAGTCTTGTGGGCAGATAGAACAACTGTTAAGAGGTCTACGGGAATGACACTAGCAAGGGTTATATACGGATATAAGTACGTCCTTTCTGTTAAACTCTGCATACCCACCTAGTAGACGCTGCCTTGGGAAACAGTCCGGACTACTATAGAGCTACTAGCACTTTGCGCAAAGCAGTTTGACTAAAGAGACGTAGATGTACAAGAAGCTATTACATGCATAAGACGACTAAAAGTTGCAAATAAAGAGTATTTTAATAACACCCACTGTATTCACTAGGACGGATTTAAGGTTAGAGATATAGTTATGCTTTATAACACGCAGCTTAAGCAAGACTATTTTAGTAGTTATAAGTTGGATCTAAAATAGCTGGGCCTGTTCCGCGTACGTAAGAGTCACCCTTATAAAGGATGGTACTTAATTAAGGATCTTAATAGCACGCCGTTTCGCGATTAAACTCTAGGGAATAGATTAAAGAGGTTCTATTAACAACAGATATCCAAGGTCCGTTAGAAGGACCGGCTTAACCAGTTAGGCGGAACTATACTATAAGAAATAATAGTAGAGCCAGAGCCTAAGGAGGATGTTATATAAAATCTACTAGTATTGTAACGCTGCGTATTTTAAGAAGTGCGCATTCTAGAAAGATTATTTGATAAAACTAAGTATAAAATGTTTAACTAAGGGACAGTTAAGTTCTAAGGTAGGGGAGGGGATGTAGATAATAGCCGCGTAATCCGTCTATTTATTTACTATATTTCCTAAAGCTCTTTCTATTGCGCTTTCTTATTTGCTTTTTTTAGTTATAGGAATCTAATGCGTGTTAACAGTAAGGTAAGGATAGAAGAATGTTTATATATAACCATCTAGTATTGTTTACTGTAAAGATGTTAGTTCTGCTTACCGCCTTTATTAAGCCAATAGCGATTTTCTATTCTGGGGATGGAAAATCATAATTAGTCCATTTAATGATTAGCGCTAGTAGAACTCCACACTGCTACTAGATTTAGTGGACTATTTATATTAGAAAACCCTATTAAGAACTTTACCTTTTCGCCCTTAATAAACCTTAAAGATAACCGTAATTAGCTAAAGTACAAACTAAGTAGAATTAATAATAGTATACTTATTATATCTTTATCTAGCAGACTACTAGTACTGTATAAAGGAGCTAAGTAACAGATTAATAATGTTCTTGCAAAAGTTAGAGGCTTTATAGTTAATTGGCGTTATATAGTGCTTATCTAAATCTATAACGAGATTCTGCTTAAGAGAGAGAACTATATAGATGCTGCTAGTATGGTAGTTGATTTTGTTAATTATAATAATAGGTTATAAGTATCTCTAGGAAAGGATATATTCTTAATAATCTTTAAGGATATCTCTAATGTTAGTAAGATGGTAAAAGATTAAAGGAATTAGTATAATGAAGCTAGAGAAACTATCTAAAAAGCCTAGGGACAGGATATTTTTAACAGACTGCTAAAATACGTAGTCTCCTATTACTTTCTTTCTACTGCCCGAAAGCTTACCGTCTACCTACTTTATGAAGTAACAGCGCGAGTTAATAAAGCCCTGGTTAAGAGGCTCGATTATCTAGGATATGGCATTAAGAACACTACCTGATTATAGCTAACTAACTTTACACTCGCGCCTAAAATGTTAGGAAGAGCGATATTAGATTAGGTGGTAAATAAGTATAATTTAGGGAGACACTTAATTAGCTTCCTTATTCCAAATAAGGACCTGCCGCTAAGAAGTAGGAGACTAACTACTATAGGACTAGAGGTTACTAATGTCGGAATTAGACAAGTGGGAGAGAGCTTAGCTCTTATACTATAAGCGCATTTATAATATACTTCTAATATAATAAATCCCTTAGCTTTTTAGCTATTAACACCTGTTTAAAGAGGAGGCGTTAGTATTATGCCAAGCCCATCCTAGCAAGGATTGCCTATGTTAGTAGACTTGCCTTTATTATCTATAAATAAAAGCATTCTTGCGGCTAAAACGCCTGTTGGCTTGCCCCTATGGCTACTAGTATTCTCTTTAAGGAGGAATCTAAGGAGAGGGCTTGCGGTTGCTTATCCAGAAGTAGGAGGGCTAGGAGTGGAATTGCTATTTAATAAAAACATTATTAAGCCGGGAGATAATAAAGAATACATTAAGGAGGCCGCAGATGCTATGGCGATACTCCGCGTAAAATAAGGATGTAACTGTAAGGATAATATACTAGCTTATTTTAAGGCGTCCCTAAACTAAACTACTAAAATTAAACTAACTAAGGTTATAAAGCTCTTGCGTAGTTAGTATAGGGCGGCTGGTTTAAACCTGGAAATATATAAGGTCTGCTAGATACACACATAAGCCATAAAAGGGCGTATAGGTTTAGTGATAAAGGGTCTAAACTATACCGCGCTATATTATAGACTCCGTTTAATATATCACGCTCGCAATTACTTAGGCACTATAAAGATAGACCCTACTATATACTCCTAGTTCTGAAAAGCTCACAGGCCTCTAGTTCTGTCCGACTTCTTAGGACTATATAAGTTTATTTATAACTCAGCACTAAGGTTTTCCTATAACAGGGAGGCTTTACTTAATTGGATGCTGTCACTAAATAACTAAAATATATAGTAGCGAGAAGGATCCGTGGTTTTAAGCGTATTTAGGTAGTAGTAGGATTCTAGCATCTTAGTAATAATTAATAAGGAAATGCGTATATACCGCCATTATCAGTGTCTAATTAATGGGCGACCAAATTATAGCTAGTTAAGAATAATGGTCTATAGTCTCTGTTAATAGCTAATAAGACAAGACCCTTAGTATTATTGCCTTTATTATGCTCTTAGGCCTAATAGCTGGTGGCGACTTATTTTCTACCCTTATTATGCGAAATTCGCGGTTAAAGGAGACTCTACGGCTTTCTGCTATATTGATGTTAATATTCCCTCGCTCCTTAAAAGTGGACATAGTACTAATATGATTTAAGGGAGCATTTCTCTAGATAATAAGACTAAGGATAACTGCATAATTATCCTTCCCGGTATACATTATTACTTAGAATTATGGTGGGTAGATCTTAAAGCATAAGAGTTAGCTAAGGGTGACGGATTTATATATAAAATCTTAGACCATAACTAGACCGCTAAGGACGTAAAGAAATATATAACCGACTAGGTAGCTTAGCTATATAAGAAGGGAGATGTGTATATAACTATACCTTACCTTCCTTATAGAGTGAAAGGACCTTTAACTAGGACCCAGCGAACAATACTACTATAGTTTATTGGTATTTAGGATAATTATAATAACCTCAAGGTTACTAAAGGAGGTACTTAGATAGAGTTAGTAGATATATACCAAGACTTAAAAGCGCCGCCCTATACGCTATCTAGATATACTAATCTCTATAGCGTAATTCCATATCGCTTCCCTATAGCAGTTAAGCTTATGGCTGCCAGCGCTCTATCTAACGCCCTTCTTAGTAAATAATAATGGGATTCTCTAGTAGTGATCTAAGATTATAATCTTCTTTTTACTGGTAATAGGAACAAAGTTATAAAATAGATGCATTCCTATTGTCTAAAGGCCATTAAGAACTATAAGGATGCGTTTTAGCTTATATATATAACTAAAGTGGAGCGCTTTAATAGCCGCTTATACTTCTACTGCGTTAACAATGGAATTAAGCCTTTAACTATTATAGTAGATCCAAGTAGAGTACCCCTAATTGTTATAGAAGGATAGAGTTATGTAGAGCTGCCTAAAGAATTATAGGACAGAACCAAGTAAGTGGAAGGATATAAAAGAGCTATATTATCCAAGAGCCACCAGTCTAATACATCTCGTACTACTTAGCCAGGCGGACGAGAACGGTCTTGTTTAACTAGAATAGAGTCTCCTCGTTTACTATCTTAGGTTTATAGTAAAGGCAAGAAACGCATGCGATTACCTACCGCGCCTTTATTTTAAAGATAAGGAGTTTTAGAGTTTCGGAAGTCGTTAGGGGACAATAACTTGGGTGGGGGAGGTATATAGTAGTGTGATTTGGCCCCCTGGATTTAACATCTAGATTAGGCGTAGCTTTAGGAGAGCCTAGGCCTTCCATATATTTTATATAGATTGGTCTGGAGCCCTTAGAGTCTTTAACAACTTAGACATGGCCGATAGACAGATAGTTTCTTTCTTTAAATACACTCCTTTCTTCTCTCTCTATAGACTGCGTGCTTATTGACGGCTTCTTACTAAAGGCACCATAACTTCCTATCTATGAGAGCCCGTACCCTCCCACAATACTCCCTAAGTTAATAACTAAATAGAGAGAATAAGTTAGCACTAGAGCGAAATATCTCCTCAATCTTCTACTTAGGGATAGGCGTAAGCAATAATACTATGCCCAGACCGCCACTATAAAGGCTAAAATAGTGCCTATAGCTAGCTAATAGTCGGTATACGCGGACATAACTTAATAAGGACGTAGAAGCTAGGTTGCATTAATGGAATATAGATAAAATTAGATAATATAAGTTTATATAGGTTTAATTAAGGAAGGTTAAAGGTAAGTATATATCTCTAATAAGCCTTCTAGCTTTCTTCTACTATCTTATTAGTTTTCCTTCTAACGCCTCTAGCTTAAATCTATTTAGATCTACTAAAATATACATGCTATATCTAGCGTCTACAATTAAATTTCTACAGAATATCTTAACCAGATTGGCGAAATTAGTCAGAATTTTTCTACTCAAATTTATTCTGCAGCTATGCCAGTAGATAAAACCTATCAACTATAAAACTAGGTTATTCTTAAGGTAAAATTAGTTAACAATTTATTTAGGTTCCTAAGAGGCAATGCCTAGCTTGTTATAAAAGGGGCGAAGAAGTTTAGGTAATCCTAAAAAAGAACTATCACTAGTATAGTACTCTAGTAAACAAGTTAAAGTATTTAGTAAGAAACTTTTTCTAGCAATTTCTATATAAGGCTAATATATGGAGTACCCTAAAGATAATAGAGGGCTAGGTTTGTAGGTAATAAAGGAGGTAGGAGTTACTATAAGCACTAAGTTCCCTAATTTTCAAAGATGCTTATAGTAGTAAGAGTGACATTATATATATTTTACTTCTTTCTAGCTTTATTAGCTATATACATATTAACTTATAAGGGGAGCTATCCTATAGTTAGCATTTATAGCTATTTAACTCACTATATATTACCAGATATGTAATTACACCTAGGTTTACTATAAGTGTACTTATCTCCAGTATACCGTAAAGGCTTAGTATATAAAATACTAGAAGACAGGAGTAAAATACCTAGTAAATATAGTCATAATATAAGAACGAATACTTTAACATATTAATATATGGCCAATGCTCTCTATAAATAGTACAGGATTAACAAAAATAGTAGTTTATCTTAACTGTTTAGACAGTAGCCTAAGTAAGCTAAAACAACCATTTCTTTTAGGTGACTGCTATAGCAAAATTAAGGGTACTAGTAGGTATAATAGCATTAGTAAGCAAGGCCAAGTCCTAACCTAAATAATTATATCTAGAAAACCAGGTTAAGCTATATACCGCCATTTATAAGGGCCATTCTAACCGTAGTAACCTTAGAGGTTAATTAGGCGGGCGGAGTTTATATAAATAGCTAAAGGAGACGAGCTTGGATTAGATCAGATATTAGTTGCTTATAATAGGCGAAGTAGTTACTACTCTATTAGTTAAGGCCAAATCTTACTATATAGTCCAATATTTAGAGCTATAGCTATTAACTTCTAGGAAGGTAAGAATAGTGCTAAGATATAAAGCTAGGACGTTATATCGCCAATTAAATTAAATATTTGGCTTATAAACTTAAAGCGGTTATAGAATAGAATGCGTATCTTATAAGTAGCTAGTGGCTAGTAGCTAGTATAGCACATACCGTCACAGCAAATTCTGTTCGCCGTTATCAACTGTAACGCGTTTAATCTCTACGCCTTTACTATTACCGGACTGCTTTTTATCACTTATTAAAAAAACCATCTCGCTTACTTAACAAATCTCCTAAGAAAACTTCCCTATCTTATACATATCCTCCTTATGGTTAGGGACACTTAAAATCTTCTACTATAATAGTCCTATAAGATGGCCACGCCTACTAAATTTAGCGTACTACCTATTAAGGCTGTAGATCTGGCTAGACTCCTAAAAGAAGAGGCCCAGCGGACTCCTAAGATCGAATTCCTAACTAGCAACGTTTAGCAATCATACTAATAGTTATGCGAAATAGAATATAATAGATTTCCACTAAGCCAGGTTAACAAGCTTTAATAGAATATCACTTAGCCCAAATACTGGGAATGCGAAGCCTAATATCTAAAGGACTTACTTAGTGAGCATATCTGGCAAAATACTCTTCGTAAATATAATATAGATGAGATACCTTCTATGGATAGCTAGCGGGGTATTATAGCGTTTTATATATATCTCTTAAAGTAATATAGGCTTTCTTTAAAGCAAGTAAGGGAATGCCAACTATTAATCAAGACCTAGACCTACTAGCAGCCTAAGGCAAAACTTCTTTAGGAAGTTTCGGCCCTTTAAAAGATATAGATAGTGGAGAAGCACTTAGTAAAGAAAGTATAATAAGCACAGCAGTTAAAACCAACTACTAAATTAGTTCTAGCTAGCAAGGTATTAGCTAAAATAATAAGGCCTAAAGCTAGCGACTCTATAGGAGCGAGGGTAGTAAAATGTAGGGGCGGGGTCGGCGCTAAGGCACGCTAGGTTTAATCCTTCGCGTTATTATACAATCCAGATCAACTATTTTTCCATTCTAGCACACCCCCTACCATAAGTCAGGGTCCTAGCACCCCCTTAGTATAAGTCTATAGGTCCTCTTATCCCTATAGCCCACCAACGCTCACCTATAATCTTGTTAATTTATTTCCCGTCTCTATAACTATAGCACCTACTAAGACTATTAATCTCTCTAATATTTTCTTAATTCTTAGAAATTTTAAGGGTACACCTAATATCCTTACATTGTCCAGGAATTCACAATATAAGTTCACTTCCCCTATTAATGCCCTTCCGGCGAACTAGAAGAGAGGCTAGTCTAAAAAGTAGGAGCTTACTAGCCCCTTTTTTGCCCTAACTTTTAAAAATTACTACTCTCCGGATAGATACTTCCTTGGTTTTTCTAGCGAAACTAAAATATATAACCTCTAGCTTGTTAAGAACAATAAGACTAGCATTAGTAGGCGGCACATTAGGTTTAATATTAGCCCAGTTATAAGACGCCTAAGAGTAAAGACGCTGTTAACAAATCCTATTTATATAATCAATGGTAACGGCCGCAAAGTAGTCCTTATATAGGGATTATCCATAGAAATCTCTGGCCCAGTTACTATTAATCTTTAAATAGCTAGTTTCCGGGCATAGCGTCCAATCCTATTACACAAAAAAGAAAGCAGTTGGTAAGAAAAAGCTATAAAATTTACTAAAGAACTTCTAGACTCCCTACTAAGACCGCTTTTTAGTCTTAAGGCCAAGATAAACAAGAACCAAACCAGCAATCTTAGATTTAGAAAAGATAATACTATATATATTTAGAGAAAACAACTTTTGGAGCTCTTGCTGCACCCGGCCCAAAAAGACCAAACCAACCAAAAGAACCCTGAAAAACACCCTAATAATCCCCTAAGATGCATGCATCACAGGGAAGGCACAGGTGGAACGACGGTGGTACACAGTTACGTGTAACCGCCAGACCTATACCCAATAATAGCCCCCCACAATAACAACAAGGACGGGCGAATACCATACCAGAAAGCGGAAATACCCTAATTAAGAAGGCATCTAATAAAATATAAAGCCTATTGGACGCGTCTAGTATCCGGAACTGTAGGGGAGTATCTGTTAGCTATTACGAACTAATATAGCTAGCAGAATGGCTCTAGTCTAGCGAACCTTAGGCGCCCCTCTAGCAAACCCTTAATTAAATCCTCTAACGGCTAAACAAAATTAAAGATAAACAAAACCCCCCCCTATAGGCGAACCGTACCTAGGCCGCCATAGCTGCGCTCCTACAGTATAGGGAACCTACCCCCCTAAAAACAATAACTGGGTATATAATCACAATACGACCAAATATAGAAAAGGCAGAGGAACTTAGGGGATAATTAGAAACAGAAGTTCTTATAGAGATTCGCAAGGAGGTCTATAACGCTGTCGTAGTCTAACACCTTAGGAGTGGAGATATTAGAGTCACCCTAAAGGACCAATAGGTAAAGGAACGGGCCGTAAGGGCAGGGGACAGGCTAGGAGAGCGTATTGGCATAAAAGTGCTTTGTAAAGATTACCTAGTTAAAGTCCTGTCGGTTCCCA
>Ga0307507_10001130_pt1 | contig 59171 bp, 13 predicted proteins | sample 7_EM_MG_FD_207223 | JGI IMG/M metagenome (GOLD analysis project Ga0307507, IMG submission 207223) | Populus trichocarpa ectomycorrhiza microbial communities from riparian zone in the Pacific Northwest, United States - 7_EM | ecosystem: Host-associated > Plants > Roots > Unclassified | place... | reverse complement strand
AGAGTAATAGTGTTATTAAATTAAGCTTTTCCTTTAGCTTTGCTATAAGATTTGCCTTTACTAACTTATCTTCTTTAAGAGCTAAGAATTGGTCGTCTCCTAAGATAATTATATTATTAGTTTATATACCAATAATTCCAAATGGAGTTCCTATAGTTATAATTAGGAAGCATAGGTTAAATATAAAAGTAGTTATTAAAAGCTTCTCTTTATAGTGCTTACTATAGGTGTAACGGTACTAGAGCGCGACCTGCCAAATTCTGCCATGCTGCTGCCATATTCTGCCAACCTATGATTGGCTCGCTTACTGCTAGCGCCTTGGCGGCTGCCCCTTTATATATGTTTACTATGGTCCTTGCGACCCCCTTCTTTTCTTCTCCTTAGCTTAGTATCTTTATTAGATAGCAATCCACAAGCTTTAGTTTAGAGGCATTTGTAGGAGCCGTCACAATAGGTAGCCTACTAATAGATTCCTACCTCTGCAATTCCATATAATGGCTTAAGCATAACTATAATTATATCTTTAGGATATTGGTAACGAATTTGCTCTAAAAGGTATACCAATATTAAGCGCTAAAGGTGCGTCTCTAATTAGGTGTAGGCCTAAGTAATATTTTATAAATAAACCGCCATTCTATTCTTTATTAAGGAGGGAGCTAGTGTAATAATAACTCGCTAACTAGCTTATTAAATTATAGGAGATTACGTAAGAATTACCTCCTTACTATTATTATTATAACCTTAGATAATAAGCCTTAATTTCTTAAATAGGGTATTAGTAGCTTTGCCCTTAATCTTATTAACTATTTTTAACTTAAAGATGCGAACTCCATTAAACTTAGTAAGGTTATACTTCTTAAATTTAAAAACTCCTCTTATAATAAGACTATCAATCTCCTGCTTATTAGATGCTTAGAAAGGAGCTCTAGGGGTTATAATATAACCTTTCTTTTAAAGCTGTTTTGCGAGCTTAAAGTTAGCCTTCTCCTTAGCTATTATAAAGGCTATTAATAACTCAACTCCATTCTTAATAGCAGTAATAAATTACTCTTTAAAATTAACAAAATGTTGGCAATTTTATAATCCCTTTAAGTAACCTCTGCCGCGTTATAGTTGCGGAACCTCTACTATAATTATATTAGAATTATAGTCGCCTTCTAGAGCATATTAATTGTAGTTCTCCTCTAGGGCATCCTATAAAGGTTTAGAACTATTATCTTTATAGTAAGGCTTAATAATGGTTAAACGGAATTAAGTGGGTCTGTAAGGCATCTAAATAGTGCAAGTTTAACTATTAGTTGCAATAAGTTAATATAGGCCTGACCATCCTCCCTTTTTACGCTATATGCGTACCTTAGACTAGAGTAGTAGATTAAGCGTAGTTAAGGTATTTAGGCCATTTCTTATTCCTAGTGCGTTGTTGACCTAGCGTATAGCGTAGAGACGTCGTACCTCCTTTATTGCCTTGCAAATAGCCTTAGCTCGTTACATAACGGAGGGAGATAGTATGGAATTGTTAGTTATCTAAGGGTAGGCGCTAAAGACTAGTAATATGGGTACGAGTTTATCCGGGCTAGCGGAATTATTAATGGCTTTAATAGCTATTTATAAGGTAAGTTCTTCGCTAGCATCTTCTAGTTCTAAAGAGATAATCTTATATACGCGGCGTAATAGCGTATAATATCGTTCCACTTTTTTAATACTATTATGTGCCTTAACAGGGACTTCCTTAACCTTAATTACTATTGCCTTTATCTATTATTAGAACTCTATAAATAAGAAGTTCTTTTTTATGTTATAAATAATTTAATTAGGGGGTCCTAAGTAGATATTAATCTAGCATAATTAAAGGGTATCCTATATGTTTCTAGCTAATATATCTTTTAAGAAACATGCGGCTTAGAAGAAGGTTAAGAAGTTAATAACTTAAAGTACTAGCTTACCACTAAGATATATAACATTAATAACAATATAGAAGTTAAAGTTGTAGTTATTTTTAAGGGTGAACTTAAATTAGCCAGGGGACTTCTGGTTTATTTAGCAGTAATAGTAGTACTTTATAAGATACTTAATTGCCTTAACCTTAACTTTATAGCCTACTTACTAAAGAACCCTAAGTAATTAGTAAATAGATAGGTGGCTAAAACAATAGTATAGTTAATATAACTCTAATTTAGTTAAATAGCTCTAAGCAACACTCCTTTCTAGTTATTAAAGGAGTAGCTAAGGGTAACCCTATTTATATATAATAGGCACCTAATTATCTCCCTATACAAGCATATTCTTAAGGTTGTTAAGCTTAACGCCTAATTTGTCTATATCCCTAATGTAGAATAGAAATGGAGTGTTCGCAGGAATAATGTAGAAAGTAATATATCCTAAGGGGGTTTGGACCCTAATTGTGCCAAGAGAGATTGTGGTACCCTTGCTAAAACGTATTATATATTAGCCTACCGTTAATTAGTTAATCTAAATAGAGCTATTAAGCTACTAAAGGGCTTAAACTTAAGGTTCTTCTACTGTAGATACTTCTGTGGCTCTAGTATCTGGTATAATACCATAGAAGACGTTTGCTGAGTATTTATTATTAATTAAAGGAGAATGCGGAGCTTTCCTTTAGCTTATTAAAGATATCTAACTTTGTAATAGAATAGAGCGTAGATTGGTTATTAAGAATAGTAATAGTTTATATACTATCTACCTTACCATACTTAGTAAAGTATTGGTTAGGAGAGTAGTCCTTAGTTTCTATATCTATAAGAAGCTGTTTAGTCTTATTAACCTTACCCTTAAGATCTTCTACGCCTTTATATTTAACTAGGAAGCTTTGGAAGTAGGCTATAGTAACTTTATAATTTCTAACGTTTCTTGTACTCTGGCAAAACTTATTATATACCTCCTTTTGCTTATTAAGGGAGTGTCTAGTTAACTAGTAATTTAGCTTTTTATAAATATAGTACTTCTTCTAGTAATTACTTTAAAATAAACCTCCACAAGTACCTCCATAATTACCTTATAGTTGACGTTAATTATACCCTTTGCTATATTCCCTATTAGGCCGTCGAAAACGGACTCTGCACCTGTACGTGGTGACGGCTACGAACCTGGGTCTTTGAAGTTCAGACTCAGAGCCAACGCAGAGACGTCACACAGCGTGCGATACGACTTCGTGGTAGTAGTTGCGAGCGTTATAGGCGGTGGTGAAAAGTTTTTACATGGGATGGTGAGATCTCGAAAACCACCACTAATGGTACCCCTTTACGATAACAGCTACTTCTATACTGCTCTATTAGGGCACCTATACAATCCAATATGGATGCGCAGTATTCAATAACATCCCCCGACCCCTAATTGAAAGCATCGACGACCTTACATTGACAAACGGCGACTGTAAACGAATGAGTAAATATACAGCCCCTCCTAACCCCTAGGGCGATCGCCCGCGGAGCATGCGGTTACTCGCCATTAACTACCAAATACCTAGCAGCCTGGATTGCGACCCATAGTTCTCCTTGTCTCCTTTTAAGGAGTAGTGACCCTTAGAAAGGGCCTAGCTGGGGCCTAGGTATAAAAGATACCCAAAACACAACACAATATATCCCGCTGTTAGTATTATAGTAGTTAAGACGGATGAATCCCCCTTACGCCTTCAATGGCTCTAGGGGGGGGGAGGCATGGCGTATATGGTAATAGTCTACAGGAGATAGCACACAGGGGATGGTCAAGATATGGAACATAAAGCATATAGCACATATAGCAAGGCCTAGCTAGGATGTAGTGAACCCTAGCTTTGGATAAGCTAGAGAAGGAAGCAGTAGTTCCCATGGAGTTCAAACATTTAAGGAGGACAGGACGTAGCTATAGGCCCGCAGGGCCGCTGCTATGGACGAATATGGCAAATCAGGGGTTTTTCATCCTACTGAGGTGGCTTATAGGGTTTTTCCGTCCCCTACACAGCAGGGTTTTCTTCCTGTTAATTTACAAGTTTTCCCCCCTGCGACGGCAAGTGTCTGCGTGGGCCTAGATAGGATCCGTATTAGATATTAATCAAAGATCATATATATATATTCCCTATTACGGCTACTATATATTTAGTTAGTCCAGTTGTGATTATATTGGTTAGGAATACTTAGTTAGGTAGGGTTTTCGGCATAAAACTATTAAGATTCTTATGTTTGCATTATAGTACCTACGGCGGAGCGTAGCTTGGTATATACTCCTTTAAACATACCTATAGATTTATATAGCGCCAAATTATACTTAGAAACGCCATAGTAGGCTAAAATAACCTAGTCCCTTAGACTGTTCTTATTTTAGTAAGTTTTAGTAAGGCTATATTAGATTTTCTAAAGTTTATTAAAGAGTAGTTAAAGGCACTTTAAATAAGTCTTTATTAACTTAGAAGCGATAACTCTTTAGAATATAGTCTCCCGCTATTTAGATATATAAAGCTGGCAATTTTTATTAGTCTTAAAGTGGGCTCTAGTAAGCTAAAGTATTATATTAAAGCTATAGTTTCTACCCGTAATATAGTTATAATAAAATGTTACCACCTGTTCCTTTAATATAACTAAGAAAGTATAATAAAACTAGTGGCATTAGATTCCAACCTTGCTATAGTAGTTATAAAAGACCTATAGTTTTATTCTAAGTATATTATACAGTTCTCCTCTAAACTTTTTCTCCTTGTCTAAATATACCTTTATTAGATTCGTGACTTCTCGTAGTAAAGGCTTACTGGTTGGCTAGGGTAGAGGAGCTAGAGGCAGCGGAGGTAGAGAAAGAGTACCTTTAGGTAGGAGAGCACCTCTAGGTAGAAGAGTACCTCTAGGTGGAATAGTAGTATTCTAGGGGTTTCGTTCTAAATTAAAGTTGCCTTTTAAAGAATATGGGTTGGTTTTAGGTTTCCGTAGTTAATGTATAATCTTAGCTTCCGTCTATACTGGTTCTTCTATACTAATAATAACGGCCTGGATATTACTAGTAATTAGGTTACTGTTTTTAGTAATATATACCCTATTTCTATAAAGGAAGTCTTAAAAATCCTAAATAATATTAATATTACTAAGTGCCTAGGTATTAGCGGTCTATTCTACGAAATCCTCCCTAAAATATTCCCATAGCTATAGATCGGTGTAGTGTCTACTTTAGTAGAATATAATATAGTATAGGAGAAAGCCGTTAACTTATTTTACGGTATAAGTTATTATATTAATGGTAAATTCATCCCAATCTTTATTAATAAATTTTGTGTATAAAGCTACCCCTAGTGGTAAGGAGTCTTCCTAGTCGTTTAAGGTAGGCGTAGCCATGTTTTTAGGGGGGGGGAAGTGTTATTGGGGTAGGGATTGTTATTTAGTACGCGTTTATTATTTAGTACGCGTTTATAACGTATATTTGCGATTATAGGGCTTAGGACTAGTTCTAGCCTTAAATCGCAAAGACTTGTAAAGCGTGTTATTCTGCGTAATAGACGCAAGAATCTATAATCTAGGAAAGGCTTAGGACCAGTTCTAGCCTTTAAATTCTTAGATTTATAGAAGAGTTCTATTTAAGGTTTAAAACTAGTTCTGACCTTAAAAGATAGCTTTCTCTAGCACGAGTAGCACTGGTATAGTGGCTTATCTCTTCTTGGTGGAATACCTAGCTGTTCTATAGTATAATAGTGAAGTTAACCACTAATTAGTGTTAGTAACACAAGGTAATATTACGTAGTTATAGTTTATAGCTAGTATAATGTTGTTTAATTATATATCTCCCTCCTGCTTAAGGAAGGGTGAGGAGCTTAAGGCTCCTCGCCACGCTAGTGCCGCGGCGACACGTGATGGCAACTTGCCTGTATTCCCAACAGCTACAGTTATAATTAACCACCTAAAAGGGAAGAGGCAGATACAGCTTTTAGGAGCAGCCTTTATACTAGGCTTTTATACTAACCTAATATGCCTCTAAAAGCTTAATAATAAGGGCGTCTATTAGAACAATAAAAAGAACACTCTTTACTATGGCGATAATATAATATACACCCACTATAGCTACCACTATGGTTAGAAAACCATTAAATATAATAAGCTAAAAAAAGACTTACTAAAGGCTTCCTTTGCAACTTAATTAAAACCAGTAAAGTATTTATTAAAGCCTCTACTAAATTAGGCAGAAGGTCATATATAGTACTAGTAATTAGGCTATATAGGAAAAGAAGCAATTATATAACTACTTAAGTTAGTAACAGGTGCAATTCTAAAAGGCCTAATAATAGTAGAATATAAAGCGTATAGAGTAAGTAAAGCTTATAAGGTAATATCTAAAAGAACACCAACTTAGTTAACAGTTCCTTTCTACAAAATCCACCTTAATTTAATACCCGGAATAGTTATATTTAATAGCGATAAGTACGCGGTATACTTTCTTAATAATATAACGCGAATAAATAAGGTAGATATAATAGTTAAGAAGTCGTCCCTTACCTAAAGAGTTATTATATATTATAATATTATTAAATAACAATACGGCTTTAAGGTAGCCATAATCTATACAGATAGAGAGACATCTCTTAGAGACAAATTTAAGGATTAGATAGCTGAATAAGAAATTACTCTTAAAAGATTAGCACCTAATACTTAATTATAGAACAGTCTAGCAGAACAATTTGGGGGGGTAATTATATAGAAGGCTCGGTATATAAGGATTAAGGCCTATTTATTAAAAGAGCTAATGCTAGAAGCCTATAAAGTAGCTACCTATCTACTTAATCGGACGCCTAGTAGAAGACTTAGGTGGAAAACACATTTTAAGAAAATCCAGTTAGCAATAGGTATAATACCACTAAAACCTAATATAGGACACCTACAAGTCTATAGCTATAGGGCCTATCCTCTTAAATATAATATTCTATGCCTAAATAAGCTCGCGCCAAGGGCCCATATAGGATATCTAGTAGGGTATAATTTAACAAATATCTTCTAAATCTACATTCTAAGTTAGAAGAAGGTCATTAAAACAAGAGATATAAAGTTTAATAAGCAGTTGCTCTATAATAACTTACAGCCAGATCTTACAAATATACTCTAAGTAAGGACTAACTAAATATTAGAAATTATTAATATCCGTTAAATAGAGAATCTCTAAGATAAATTAAAATTATTATCTAATAAAAGCAATAAGACTCTAGACGAGATTCGAGTTAATACTAAAGAAAGACAATAGGTAGATTCTGGTGGAAATTAAGAGGAGCCTAATACTAAAAGTAGTAAGCAATAAGATTTAAGCTCCAAAGACGACTTAGCTCTAGGGCTTCCTACCCTAGATAAGACGCCAAAACCTAACTTACCGGAGCCTCCACTACCGTCCTTAAAGACCTCGGTAAAGAAGCAGCACTATATTATAGTTCCGACTAATAAAGCTAAGCTAAAGAAGAAGATTAATAGCGATATAGGGGAGCAAAACGTAGTTAAAGGAAAGAGACTTAAAGATCAATTAAAAACCTACGCAGGTTTTCTTGCTAACGTTACCAACAACTAAAGCCTTTAAGCTTAAAGATCAGCCTTTAATATAGGGCTCACCTTTTATAAAAAGCTGCACCATAATTAGCTCCTACCGCTGCCTAGGAATTAGAAGGAGCTTTAAAGACATTAATATAAGAAAGAGTTTGTGGCTGCTACTAAAAAGAAATACGCGGACCTGTAAAATTAAGAAACATTCTAAGTTGTTAATAAGATAATCCATATTAAAACCGTGCCTATTATCTAGGTATTTACCTATAAGACTAATAACAACGGATATCTAACGAGGTTTAAGGCTTATCTTTACGTAAGAGGTAACTTATAAGAGTTAGTTTATAAGTGTCGGTATACTCGCTTTATCAACGTGCACGAATATCACTTATAGTGGTACGTATGCGGTGTTGAAGTTGGTAGTTAATTGATGTCTAGAAATAGGGGTTTGCTCCAAGGTCAGATTAGCTAGTCTTGCTTCATAGTCCTATAACCACGACATATAACTAACATTCCGACACTAGAGCAACTCTAAGAAGAAGGCTAATCTATACTCTAAAGCCAAGTCTGTTTCTAGACTATTTATAGCATATACGTAATAGCTAAAGATCCAATTAATACGCAATAGTTTCCACGCTCCTCTTATAGGTCCGTAATTGCATAACTAGTGTTACGGCTTATACCAATACCTCTAAACTAAAGCTTATAGAATGCTGTATTATGGGGACACTAAGCTAAGGAAAAAAAGTAGAAGAATTATTAGGGGTATCAGGTTGACATATTGCAAGGGCCGCTAAGGCGCTAGTGGTAAGCGAGCTAATAGTGATTTTCTATCCTAGGGATAGAAAATCCTAATTAGCTAGTTAAATTCAGGGTCTATAGAATATGGCAGGTGGTATGCCCTAGCACCATTATAACCCGTAAACCACCTTCTATTGCTCCCTACGCTCCACCCAACCTATAGCCTGTATATTGACTTGGTTCATGTTAATAAGTCGCTATAAGGCGACGCAAGGCTTCCTCTTGGTTATCGCATTCGCAGGGTTAGCTTTACTATTAATCTATTTAACCTCCGTAATCTGCCGACGTTCATAGGCTTATTATAGGCACATTATATTAATTATTAATTGCTTCTCTTATGTGGTTCTAAGTCGTATAAGACAGTTGTATAGCGACTTAGAATCGGTGTAAAGTATAAATAGGAGGTTAATCTGTAGGACCTTGTCTACCGTAGACTTAATGGCGACGGCGATATTAAAGCCGTAAGCTAGAACGCTTCTAGTAACTCTTTTACACTTAATTAAGCTCTAATGGATAACATTAGCCTTCTTAGTTGCGTTAGCTAGTATAATAACGTAGCCAATTTGCGAAGAGAGGTCTTTGTTATTGGTAAAGGAAGCGTCCATAAAGGCTAAGAGCTGTAGGGTCTTAGCCTTTAATTTAATAAACTTAAGACCTCTATATAAGTTCTAAATCTGCCAACTTAGGCGCTTATTTAACTCCTTCACGTCTGCCTCTTTAGGATTAGTTACCTGGGCAGTAAAGGATAAGTTAAATAAAGCCTCTAGTTAACAGACTGAGGCGATATAGGCTCCTCTGGCGCGTTAAGCGATATACTAGTCCTTTGGCGTAAGTAGGCTGTGTATAATTTCTCTAGAGCTAGTGCTGTTTGCTAGCGTAGTGTTAACCATACTAAGGTTCTTATACTGGCGCTTTTGCGTTAGCGTAATACTCTTATCTTATGCCAATTAAATGAGTTCTCTATTAAACTTAACTGGTGTATTAGTGGTTAGTTACTCTCGCTCCTTAGCTATAAATTTAGCCTTATATAGTTTGCTTTATTCCGCCTCTGCAAAGGTGTTATCTGCAAGGAATAGCGTATTATTAGTCTATAAGCTAACAATTCTAAAAGGTTTGTTGCTGTAAAGTAAGTAAGGGTTGTATGTAGACTGGTCTATTCGCAGCTAATTAACGTGGTGTAAATGGTAGGTCTTAAACCAGTGGTTTCCAGCTTTAGGCACTCCGTAAAGTGGCTTTATAACCTTTAGAATAAAGTCCTTATTAATTCCTAATTGTTTGTTTAGCTTATATGGTAGTTATACATAGAACTCACAGTTTAGGTTCGTAGTAGACTGGATATAAGCTTATAAGATGTCTTAGAGGTAGAGTTATATCTACAGTAGCATAGCAGCAATATAGAGAATTAGCCGCTGGCTAACTTGTTAAATTATTAGTAACTAAGTAAGGACTAGCTCTTTCTCTAAATTGTTATAGGCCTATATAACAAGTTGTGATTTCTTAAAGGCTTTATTAGTTCCCTTATTCTTAATCTTGTTAACAAACTGTAAATTAAAGAGTCTAACCCCCTTTGGCATATTATATAGCTTAATAATCTTGAAGACGCCTTTCTTAAATAGGCCTATAACCTCCTTTTGCTATAAAGCGCTAAACTGGGTATTACCATCGTTCTATAAGTAAATAGTAGTGTTAGCTATATCTGCGGTATCATTATCCTGCAAGTAGATAGCAATATTGGCCATGTCTGTAATATTACCCGTAAGGGCATCTATGTCTATCGTAGCATCCGTAACAGCCGTGTCTGCGACGGCCGTAAGTAATGGGTATTTGCGGAGGCGACCTCTACCTCGCTTTGGCGGTAGCTATGGTTCAGCTTTAGGTAACGGTTAAGGTTCAGCTAGTGTAGGTACTGGTTTAGCTGATTTAATAGACTTTTATAGTTTAACTAAGTCTTATAGGTCTAGTAGGTAAGATTTCACAACCGTAGAGTGGAAGGTTATAGGCCCATTTGGTAGCTTTACAGTGCAGGTCTTACCGTTAACAGTAAGTAGCATATATGGCCCGTCCTAATAACCACTTTGGCCAGTGTTGCCTTCTCTCCAGACTAAGACAGGCGAACTAGGTGGAAGGCCGTAAATAGTGTTAGTTTATTGTCCATTTCGCGTATTAAGAGCGTCAGCAATTTATTAGGGAACGTTCGGTTGCAATCTGGAGGCCTCAGATTCAGTTCAGAATAGAGTTAATCTGGAGCTCCAATCTGATTCTGAGGCGAACGTTCAGTTGAACTTCAGTTCAACTTGACTTCAGCCACAAATTTTTGATGTTCCTCTAACCGCCCAAAAAACACGCTAAAACTAGGCGCACTTTACCATATATAGAATCTAAACTGAAGTCTTGGCGTCAGTTCAAATAAGGAGCTCGAAGCTCCTTAGTTGAACTCCAGATCAATCTGAAGGCTTTAGATTGCATACGTCCGTGCAACCCGTAGAGCCACAGACGCGTGTCAAATCGGGAAGGAACGCGTTCTTTCTGCCGGACTTTCAGTTCAGATTCAAAAGCGTCAGATTGCAACCGAACGACCCCTTATTCAGCTTATAGCTTCTAGATTTCCACCATTACTTTCTTAATAGCCGCAGCTCGCTATGCAACTAAAGGTAATAGTACGTCCGATTTAACTATTCGGGGGTAGGCTCTAAAGACTAGGAGTATAGGGACTAGGCCTTCTAGGCTAGCCGTGTTATTAATAGCTTTAAAAGCCATTTATAGGGCCATCTCCTTGCTGATTTTAGGGATTTCAGATATAATGATTTAGTAGGCTCATTGTAGCGGACTATAGTAGCGCTCTACCATTCTAATGGAATTGTGTAATTTAACTAGAACTGACTTTGTAGTTACTCCTATAGTAGTAGTATAGTGCTTAAACTCCTTACTAATAAAGTTCTTCCTAGCGTCTATGGTGATTAAGTCTGGTGGTCCTAAATAGCTGTTAATCTAGCACATTTGTAGAATGTTTCAAGTGTGCTTAGTGCTGATATCTCGTAGCTATCTGCCAGCTTGAAATCAAGTTACTTTGTTAACTACGTATAGTAGGGGGGAGCCGCTAATATACATAATATTAACGATAATATTGTAGTTAAAATTAACGTCGTCTTATAAGGTGAAGCGAAATCTACTTGGAGATCTGCTAGACTTCTAGTAGTAGTGGCAGAGTTTAGTTAGCTCTTTAATAGCAGATTTATTAGTATTATAGCCATGGCCAGTCTTGTCAAGAAGCTTTTATAGTCTATTAACTAACGGGTAACCAAATCGACGGTGCAGACGTCGTAGCTCTATGTTAGTTAAGTAGTAAGGGTTTGCGTTAAAGGACTCAACTAGATAAGACTGCAAAGAGAAGCTCTATACAAGAAACGGGTGGCCAAATCGTCTAACTACTAGCACCTTTTTAGTGTGAGTGATAATAACGTCCTTTAGGTTATTATATTTGATATAGAGTCTATCCATATCTACTAAGTAAAGTAGGAAAGGAGTATCTGCTTTAACAATATGGAATTATACCTTACCTATAGGGCTGTTAACGTCTATGGTTCTAATAGACGTAGAGGCTTTAATCCCAAATTAAATAGTTACTTGGCCTTTAGTTAACGTGTTAAGACTTATAGACTTATCTACGGCCTATAGGGCTTGGAATTGGCTGTAGCCAGCCATAGACTTATGCAAAGTACCCATATTGATCATAATTCCTATAAAGACCGTTAAGGTGTATCATGACGTTGTAACTGTAGCCGTACTATAGGCAAATGGGTTAGTCTCTGTATGGGGTTCTATAGTAGACTCTATAGTGAGTTCTAAAGCCGTAAGCAGGTGTGTACAAGCCTCATTAGCTAGCTCTACGCTTATAGAGGTTGCTTTCTCCATAGTAAGTGTTCCAAAGGTAGTAATATAGGTAGAACTATCGTTAGGTTCTCCAGTATTACTTCTAGAGTTGTCAGTGTCTTATATGTAGGCTTTAAAGTCTAAATTGTTATCTTTATCTCTTTTACAAGCAGCGACGTATTACTTAAAGTGGTTGTCAAAGTTACCCTTATTACGGCCCTTAATATTAACAAAGCGTCTCTTATAGTTATCTCTGGACCGATTACGCTCCTCCTCTATATATTTCTATAAACAGCAGTCCTCCTTCTTATAGACGTAGCACTTGGCCTTTAGTCTGCCGTTGGTTCTATAGGGGTGATTGCTGCTATAGCGATTAGTATTTCGGTCTCGATTTTAGTTATTTTAATAGTAATATTAATCCATAAAAAAAGCTTGGTAAGACAATCTTATTAAGGCCTATAGGGGGTGTTCTTTTGCCCACGTAATAATAGAGGATTATAGCTTACTAATTAACTAAGAGAGGTCTTCTAAAGGGTTAGAGACAGTAATATGGTATACTAGCACTTTCTGGCAAGCAGTAACTAACTTGTTTATAAGAATGCGGTTTATATAAAAGTCTAGGTGTAGTCCATAACGTTACTTTAGCAGTTTATCTATAAGCAGTTAGAAGTTTTAATAAATTAACTTATTAGGGTTCTCGTCTATAACTCCTTAGAGGGTTATGCTGTTCCACTCTATAAGGTTCTTGTGGTAGTATTCTAGCCCTTTAAAGAACTGTTATATGTGGTTGCAGGCTTCCGTAAAAGGTCTTAACTTAAGGTTGCTATTATAGTAGTAGTCCTAAGTAAGCCCTTTTAGCATACTAGGGAATGCTATTATATAGCCTTCTAGTGGTAAGCCAGATCTCTTATAGATATTATAAAAGATAGTCAGCTTAAAGTTAAAGCTATTATTAACTCTATTATACTTTTGGTCGTCTGTATAGATCTTCGCAATTATGGCCACCTCCTTACTATATTCAGGTCCTTGCTCCACACTAGGCACGGCTGGTTTAGGTAGTGTATATATATATAGCTACTGCGGCTGCTATAGCTGCTGCGGCTGCTGCTCTCTTAGCTATAGCAGTTAGTTAATAAGAGCGTGGATTTAGTTATAATTGGAGGATTAAGAACCGGGAGGGGTAGCAGGGGTAATAGGGGTAGCAGTTGGGGTAGCTAGCGGTACAGCAACCGGAGTAGCTAGTGGTACAGTAGCTGGGGTAGCTGGCGGTGCAGTAACCGGAGTAGCTGGTGGTATAGTAGCTAGGGTAGCTGGCGGTGCAGCAACCGGAGTAGCTGGTGGTACAGCAGCTGGAATAGCTGGTGGAGTTAGTAGAGTACTTAGTAGTAGGGCTAGAGGTATAGCAAGCTTATCTAAGGTCAAATTAAGTCGGTCTTATAGAGTTGTTATAATTATTAGCTTTACCTCTATAAGGGCCGCGATAAGCTCCTTATCTGTCCATTTATAAAACTCTTCTTTATTAGCAACGTCCGTCAGCACCTTGCTAAGGGAATATCTCTTATCTTGCTTAATAATATATACTCCTCTCTTAACTAGGTATTAACGGATTCCCATTCTAGTATTAGATTATACTTATTTAAAGGTCTCTAGCGTAAAGTTCTTAAAGTCTTCCTAAAACACTATCCACAATACAAAGTCTATAAGGCTGGATTATGCATATAGGTATATCTTGGTCTCCATATACTCCGTTAGGTCGTTATCCATAGCCGTCTCCAAGTCAATTCCGTAGCCATATTTAGTAATTCTTTCCTTCTAGTCAATTTCCATATTGTCGTGTCTTTATATATAAGGGTAGGTGTAAGGGTAGGTATAAGGGTAGTCGTCGGTTTAAAGAAGTTAAGGTTTAAGGTAAGGCTATAAAGGTGTATACATGTCCTATCGACGAATCTACAGTTCTTGGACACTGTAGACGATTCTTAGCAAAGATATAGTCCTCTAGGCGATCTAACGCGTTAACAGTTAAGCTAATACATGGTTTTAAGCTTTAAGGGTCCTCTAGGCGATCTAACGCGTCAATAGTTAAGCTAATGCGTGGTTTCGAGCTTTAAGGATAACGTAGCTCTCTTTAAATAAAGATACGATTCTCTAGGCGATCTAACGCATTAGCAAGCTAATACGTGGTCTCAAGCTTTAAGGGTAACGTAGTTTTCTCCTTTAACTAAAATAGGGCGATAGCTCTGCAATCTAACGCGTTAGCAGTTAAGCTAATACGTGGTTTTAAGCTTTGCTATTGTGTATTTCCTAATCTGTACGTCTACTGATTAGTGTCGGTATACTCGCTTTATCAACGTGCACGAATATCACTTGTAGTGGTACGTATGCGGTGTTGAAGTTGGTAGTTGATTGATGTCTAGAAATAGGGGTTTGCTCCAAGGTCAGATTAGCTAGTCTCGCTTCGTGGTCCCGTAACCACGACACATAACTAACATTCCGACAATAAGGACATGTATACCGCAACTCTGGCAGTAAAATTATTCAGAGCCTTAATGGCGATCATTACAGTATTTAACCTAGACTGCTAGCAAGGCGACGCCGTTAACGCGTTCACAAACAGCAAGATTGACGAGGTTATATACATTAAGTGTCCAAATAGATTTTTAATTAAGGGCAAGTGCCTACTACTTTAACGAGCGCTCTATAGATTGCAACAATTACCTCTACTATAGCATAGTAACTTAACTATAACACTAAAAAAGGAAGGCTTAAAGCCAGTGGCGGAGGAGCCTTGTGTTAGCGACTCGGTTAATCGAGGCACAAGCACGGCAAGAGGGTCGCGCAAGCCTGTACGATTGGATTGTCTATAAACGAGGATCCAAAGCTAGAGAAAGGAAAGGGGAAGAACGGAAGCACCGCTCGAAGCTATATACAATCCTCTGGTCACGTAATGGCAATTTGCCAGTACCGTTTTCCACCAGCGCCGTAACACCTTGCCTATATTATAATAATTGGCTAATAGTTTTCTTCTACGTTAACAATATTATAGCTGCCTATAGGAAGAAGGACCTACTTAAGCTTAAAACGTTTAAGGAGCACCTTATAAAAAGGTATAAAATAAAAAACCTAGGTAACCTCACCTGGTTCCTATGGATTTAAATTATTCGCAACTAAGAGAATAGGAAGATTTGGCTTAGCTAGGACTCCTATATTAATAAGATCGCGACCAGCTTTGAAGTAAAAGATTATCGCAAGATATATACTCCAATAGGCATTAAGGAACTAAACCCTAATCTACCTATCTATACCAGAGGAAGGTCAAATTAATGCTCTATGCAGTAAATATTACCCGTCTAGATATGGTAAAAACGGCAAGCAAGCTGTTGGAATTCTTATAAAATCCGTTACTAATACACAATAGAGCTGCTATAAGGGCAATTACCTACCTATATTAAACAAAGACCTTTATAATTAAGTTCTTAAAGGAGAATATAATGAACCAAATCTTCGCAAGGGCAAGCGACGCATTATTTAAAGATGATTTAGTTAACAGGAAGAGTATAGAAGGCTACCTATTTACTTTATTTGGAGGACTAATTAACTAGCGATTAACTAAGCAAAAATCAGTAATAAAATTAAGCACGGAGGCAGAGCTCCTAGCTCTATTGCATGCAGCTACTAAGTCAATTTAGTAGCAGCAATTCTTTAAAGAAGTCGGATTCAACACTAATAAAAAGCAAGTAATCTACTGCGACAATATATAGACGATATAACTCCTTATTAAAAGCAACGCTAAGCTTAACACCAAGCTCTAATATATTAATATTTATTACTACTGGCTCCGCCAGGAAGTTTGTAAAGAAAGGATTAATATTAAATAGGTTCCTACTACGGATATAATAGTAGACGGCTTAATAAAGGCTCTACCTTATTAAAAGCACAAGACGTTCGTTTAATAATTGAACTTTATTAACATTAAGGATCTGTATGATTACAGCACGTGGTATACTAGACGCGTAGTTACGCGTTTAGTGCACCAACTACTTATATGCTAACTAATTAGGGGGGAGGCGCGTTAGTATATAGACTACGTAGTCTACCTTAATAGAATCGACAGTTACCATCATCTAAAAGAGCATATGATACTATACGTATTTCGTGCCCCTGGATATGACTCACTTATATTATTAAGTTAATACAAATACTAATTAGTAAGCGCGCATAGATTAGCAATTACTTGACACCTCCCTGAGTGATACATAACAGCGACTACCTGTTTATATCCTAGTACGACCTGCTAGAAGGTCGGAAGTTGGGGATTACGGACTATATTACCATCTCTGTATACTTATTTAAGTCTTAGTACGGTTTACTAGAAGTATAATAGATATAAATATAGACCTTTATAGAAACCCCTTACCTTAAACCTTAAACCCCTATTCCTACTATACCCTCCCTTAATACCCTGACCTCTTTTCGGACCCTTATGGAAACCCACTACCCTCCTATGAACTGTTATGGACCTGTTAATTACCTTTACAGACTATTATAAGACCTCTTAAACTGTTACGGACCCGCTAATTGATTTTACGGACCGTTATAAGACCTCCTCCACCTGCTATAAGCTACTACCACCCGTTACAGCTTATATAGACATACTACGCTATATAATATGGCAGATATAAGCAAGCAAATCAACGAAGGCTAAAAGAAGTGGAGTTAAGGAGTCGACCTTATGTCTGCGGACGACGTTAACAACTATATTAATTTTAAAATCCTTAAATACGGATACTTTAAGCTCCTAAATAACGACCTATAGGAATAATATAAGGAAGACTTTGCGGACTTTATAGAAGCTATCTTTAAGGCTTGCAACCTTGTAGCTACCTATAACCTACGGACCCTTCTTGTTACGGACAGCTTAAGTACAATGTTACGACTACTTAGAGAAGAGTCGGAGGAAGCTAGTTGGTTAATATAGGCATGGTCTAGGATGGATCCGGTGGAACTATGTAACGAGGAATAGTAGTTGAGGTTATGTAATGTGATCTATGTGATCTGTGTAATCTGTGTGATCTGTATAGAGCGTACAGAGCATACATACCTCACGGAGCAAAGGGATTTCTTAGGCGTATGGTTGTGTATTTAAAGGACCATAGTCCCTACCTAGATAGTTCTCTCTTTGTAGTGAATCTTAGAATACAATTGGAGTTAATCTGTTAGGCAACTACTCCCCTAGTTATTATTATGTTGTTAATTTGTTCTTACCTATATACCTAGCCTAATAATAGGACCCACCATAGTTCCTACTATAAGGTTCCATTACATATTTACTACTAAGGTTACGGTATTAAATAAGGTTAAGTAATATGCCACCTAGAGCACCAGTCACAATAACATTGGCGGCAGCCATAACCTTAGGACTAGGAGATACCAGTATGGCGGATACGGATTCTTAAGTGGTTATATAAGGTTAGTTATAGGAAATAGTTAATCACTTATAGGATAGTAATAGGATACTTAAAGAACACATTAATGGAATTAGAGTAGCAAAAATTAAGCTACCTTTAATTAAACGGTTCTTAGAAGAGAAGTTAAAGCTTAAGGGATTTCTTACGCAGATGCACTTTAAGGTAATATAGGAAGAAGCGAAGTTAGCAATATTGTTGGATTAAGTAGCCTATATAGGATTGTTCCTAACAGGAAGGGCACTTAAGTGGTTTAAACTATACCTCACGGAAATATAGGCTAATGGCATAACAACTACTAACCAGGATGTATGATATATATTTACCAGTTAGAACAGGTTTGCAGAATAACTAACGCAGATATTTAGAGACCTAAAGGCCATAACTATAGCAGAACGAAAGCTTTAGAACTTAGTATAACGCACTTTAGTAATTAAGTATACAACACAGTTTTAAACACTAGCTATATAGGTTGAGTGGAATAATAGGGCGCTTATAGCATAGTATAAACAAGGACTTAAGGCTAAAGTCTAGAACGTAATTATCCTAATAGAAGATGCGGATACTCTAAGGGAGTTAATAGACTAGTTAATAAAGATTAATAATAGAATCTATTAAAGGGAATAAGCTAAAAAAGGGCAAAACAGAGTTCTATAGTTATATAAGGCGCAGAGTACATAATAACAGATATAGAGTTAAAAACTATAGAGTGGCGCAGAGCTAATAGACCTAAGTAGTACCAAAGAAACCTAAAGGTGGGGGAAGAAACTATAGAAACCTAAGGGTTAAGGATTTAGTAATTAAAGGACCTAGGAGTAGAGGCTAAACCAGGGATCTTAATAGTAGAAGATGTTTAGGCAAACTCTATAGCAAGAAAAGTGGTTCAAAGATAGGGCTTATATAAATTATAGAAAACAAGGTCATTTTGCTAAAGACTATAGAGGTGGTTAGAGTAACTATATAGTAAAGGGAACCAGGCCAGCCAACGGTATATATATATAAAGGGATAACGGCGTACTAAGAGGAACAAAAGAGTGTTTAATTAACAGTTTTGCGTTTTATTATAATAATATATACTAAATTTATAAGGATACCAAGTACAGCGTAAGCTATTAGCTATAGGAGCTATTATTATCTAAGTTTAGAGGAACTAATAAACCAGCTTATAGATTGGATATTAAAGATAATAAGTTTAATATAGGCGAAGTATTTACCAATAATAAGGCAATAAGGGCAGCTTACTAGAAGCATACAGACCTTAGAGAAGTTAAAACAGAAGTAAAAACTAAGACTATTATAGAATAGGGTTTAGTAATAGATGCTATAATACCATTAAATACGATTTCTATTGCTTTATAAGATAATAGGAGTAACGTTTAGAAGAAACTAAGCAAGTAGATAACTACTAGTGCTAGCTTATTACTTAATAAAGGCAAAAGGCCACAGGCTTAAGATTCTTAAGAAGAGATATAAGAAGCTTAAGACTTTTAAAATAAGATAAGATATACCTAAGGACCCATAATAAATAAAAACTGATAGAAAAGAGTAGTAACTTAGTTTATAAACAAGCAAATAAGTATAGGACGCAAGTTTAAGAACTATAAGTTTAGGAAACGAATAAGAACGTTAGTAATCCTAGGTAAACGTAATATTTAGCCTAAAGATTAAACAGTTAATACTAGGATTAAAAAGCAAGACGACTATAAGAATTCAGCTACAAGACACAGAAAATAAAAAACTATAGATAAGTTTAGGACAAGAATTATTATATAGTAAGAGCAAAAGCTAGATAAGAGATTAGCTATGCTAGGTCGTATAAAGGATAGAGCACCTGTATAAAGAGTTATTAATAGGCTAAGTATAGGGACACCTAGGGCAAAATGGTTAGATAAACTAGAATAAGAAGAGGAGCTAGATATCCTAACTAGGTTTAAAGAAAGATATACTAAAGGATATTACAACGTAGCAATAACAAGGTACTTTCTAATAGATAGACTATATACACTAAACCAGTTATATGGAAAGTGGTATAGGCAATAATACAACGATAAATAGAAAGACTTTTATATATAGCTAGATAAAAAAGTTGTCTAAGACTAACCTATTACAGAGAAACACATAAGTTATATTAAAGGGGTATTAATTATAATATTAAGGAACCTAAAAGAAGGATCTAGGGACTAAAGAAGTAAACAACAAATCTTAGTACCCGTAGTAGAGATACTAGTGGTTAGGTTAACTAGGTATAGGTTTAAACTTAAGAATAAAGATAAACTAAGAGTTAACCTAAAACACATAGCGTATTATATACTATTATGGATAGCTTGTGTGGATGATATATATAATATATATAGAGCACTAAAAAATAAGAACTGGAAGTACCTAGTAAGGATATATTAGGCACCTAAGGAAAGGTGGTTTAGAAACGCTAAGTATATATATAGATAGCACCTAGTAGAAGTATAAAGTTAAGGGGACTTAATACTTTAACTAGGAAGATTCCTTACAGAAGAATACCTAGATAGATAATAGTGGTAAAAGTGCCTAGAGAATACTTATCTATGGTATATAGAGGAAAAGAAATAAACTAAGTATTAGCCTAGGACGGACTAAGTATAAGTAGAATCTAGCAGCTAATAGTTAGGAAAAGGGGAGGCGTATAGGACTAGAGGAAACTAGTATTAGAACCTTAAACCCTTAAAGAAATTTAAGAATAATACCTAAATTTATAAGTTAAATAGCAAGATCAGCAGTTTAAAGTATTAGTAGATAGTAGAGTAACTAGAAACCATATATCACTAAAGGTAGTAAAAAGAATAAGGTTACTATATAAATAAAAGAAACACCTATATCTACTTATAACGATTTTAGGAGATTAGATAGCCTATAAAGGAGGTATTATTAATCTTAAAATAGGACCTATTTAGTTAACTATTAAGGGGAGACTGGTAAGAATATCTTTTAATATCCTACCGTTAGGACAGGATAAGGCAATACTAGGAATACCTTAGTTATAGGAGTACAATTTAAAGGTCGATTGGGTTATAGGTTAGGTTAATATTAGGGATACTTAATAATATAAAGTACAATAGCAAACTAAGTTAGTATAGTACCAAGTTAGAGCGATATATAAAGAAACTAAGCGAGGCTTAAGTTACGTACCAAAGAGATACCATAAGTATGGTAAAAAGTTATAGTTACTAGAAAGTAAAAAGCTGTTAAAATATATAGTATGGGACTATAAGATAGAATTAAAAAAGGGAATAAGTCTAAAGTTCTTTCTAATCTATAAGCTTACTGAAACGGAGTTAGTAGCGCTTAAGGAGTTTGTCCAGGAGAACTTATAAAAGGGATATATTAGACCGTTACAGTTATTAGTAGGATATTCAGTACTATTCATTCTAAAGAAAAACAGAAAACTTAGGATATGCATAGATTATAGATAGTTAAACAGTATTACTAGAAAGGATAGGTATTATTTACCCTTAATTAGCAAAATCTAAGATAGAGTAGGCAACGTAAAGATCTTTATAAAGATAGATCTAAGATAGGCGTACCACCAGATTAGGATTAAGGAAGGTAATAAATAGAAGGCAGCCTTTAGGTTAAAGGAAGGACTATATAAACTATTAGTTATATAATTTAGGCTTATAAACGTACTAGTAACGTTCTAGAAGCGAATTAATAGCGTATTAGGAGAACACCTAAATAAGTTTATTATAGTATACCTTAACAATATTATTATCTACTTAGATAGTAAGGAAGAACATAGAGAACACATTAAATAGGTCTTAAAAAGACTACAGGAAGAATAGATATTAGTAGCTATTAAGAAATACAAGTTCTTTATAAGGAAAACTAATTTTATAGGATTTATTATTAAACTAGGAAAAATTAGTATAGACCTAAAGAAAGTTAAAGCTATAGTAAGTTAGCAAGAACTAGAGAATGTTATACAGTTAAGGTCATTCTTAGGGTTTTATAACTACTATAGGAGGTTAATAGCATAGTGGTTAAAAAGTATTAAGCTATTTACAAGGCTAACAAAGAAGGAGGAACCGTGGAATTAGGGTAGTAAATAGAAGAAACTATTCTAAAAACTTAAGGAGTTGTTTACCTAAGAGCTAGTCCTTAAGATCTATTAACTAAAGTTAAAAACGGTTATTAAGATAAATGTATTAGATTTTGCACTAGGAGTATACTTACTATAAAAGTACTAGGACGTATAGCACCCAGTAGCATATTATAGTTAAAAGATAACACCACTAGAGTTAAACTATAATATCTACAATAAAGAGTTGTTAGGTATAGTTGCAGCACTTAAGGAATAGAGAGTATTTTTATAAGGTATAGAGAAACCATTTATAGTTAAAACAGACTATAAGAACCTTACAGGATTCCTAATAATAAAGGAACTCAACCAAAGACAGGTTAGATAGGCGGAAATGCTTACAGAATACCATTTCGAAATTTAGCATACTAAGGGTATAGACAATACACAAGCAGACACTTTAAGCAGAAAGGCTGAACTATAAAGTAATAAAAAGCTATTAGGAGCTTTATTATAAAGGGATTAAAACGGATTAATTAGGTATAATTATCCAAAGATTATAGCAACTAAAGAAAGTTAGATCCACAAATTACTAGAAAGTGATTAAATACAGAAGATCTAAGAAGTATAGGCAGAGGATCTAGACTTAGAGCAATATAAAAATAAAGAAGCAATATATATGCCTAAGTCTATTATAGAGGAGTTTGTTAAGGAATTTTATAAGGGAATAATATAAGGATATAACGGGTCTACAGGACTAGTGTTAAGGCTTTAAAAGGAGTACATTATTTAAGGAATTTAGGGATTAGTAAAATAAGTTATAAAGAAATATTTAGATTGCTAAAGGAATAAACCAATAAAACATAAGCTGTATAGAGGGCTATAACCTGTTAAGACACTAGGAAGACCATAGGAAGTTATATTATAGGATTTTATTATTAAGTTACTAAAGTTAAGAGATCCTATTACGGGACAAGATTATAACGTAATTTTAGTAATAGTAGATAAGCTAATAAAGTGGGGATACTTTATAGCGTATATAGAAGAGATATTAGTAGAAGATATCACCAGAATCTATATAAAGGAAGTGTTTATAAGATATAGAGCACCAGAAAAGATTATATCAGATAGAGATCTAAGGTTTATAGTAGCGTTTTAGGAAGTATTTCTAGCAGAATAAGAGGTTTACGTAGCAACCTCTACAGCGTATTATCTGCAGATGGACGGATAAATAAAAAGACTAAACTAGACACTAAAACAGTATCTAAGGCATTATATTAATTACGTATAGAATAATTAGGTATCATTGTTACCAGTTATATAGTTTATATATAATATAACACCATAAGAAGAAATAGGGACATTACTATTTAAGGCGAATTACGGGTATAAACTAAGAATGTCATTATCGCCATATTAAGTAAAAAAGACGAGTAGCACAGCTAAATAAAGAACGGAGACGTTAATAAACCTTTATATAGACCTTACGGAAACAGCTAAACTAATATAGTAAAGGGTAAAAAGGTACTATAATACTAAGAGATCTAAGGGACCAGATCTTAAGGAGGGAGATAAAGTATAGCTACTACACAAAATTTTTAAGAGTTAATAACTAAGCAAGAAGTTAGACTATATTAGATTAGGACCTTTTAAAGTTAAGTAAAGAATTTTATTAGTTATATATAAGTTAAACCTACCAGCTAAAATGAAGATCTACCCTATATAATATATCGCGATACTAAAACTAGCATATGGAAATATTAAGCCACCAGTCTATAAGGCAGACATATATAGAGAATAAGAAGAAGATAAATAGTAAGTTTTAAAGATCATTAGTTATAAGGACGTAGATAACGAAATATAGTATAAAGTAAAGTAAATAGGCTATAATGAGACTACCTAGAAACCACTAAGCAACCTAGAAAATGCTATAAAAAAGGTATAAGAGTATTAAAAAAAAAAGGGTTAGGCAGTATTAATAAGGAAGGATTACCAAAGAATAAGTTATCTAAGGGGGACCTAAGAGGAGCACCTACTAAGCTACTTAGAGTTGTTTTCCTTTTAGTTAGAAGAGAGACTAATTTTTTATTACTAAGTTCCTGTAGACCTTGTTAAATAAGTTTCCACTCCTTAAAACGGACCTTCTTACAAACCTTCTTAAGACAAAGAAGACGCGCAGAGGTAAACAAGTACGCCTTATAAGCAGTATAAGTACGCTAAAGCTTAGCAAGGGAGGCTAAGAGCTCGTTATTAAGTTTTATAGCGGTAGATTAAATATAAGACCCTATAATAAGTTACTTAGGGAACTTAAAGGCTATTAAGAGTTATAGAACGCGCACACTTAGTGTTAAAAATAGAGCAAACGTTACAGGACAATTAAATGTTTGCTTTAGTGCACTCTAAGCAAAAGAATGGTTGTTAGGTAGAAGAACTCGCTAGCGTAATACAAACCAACCCCTCTTTCACATAATAAGAATATAGAGACGGTATTATCTCACCTAGTGACAGGATGGAGGAAACTATACATACATAATAAAGGGTTAAAGAAGAAGAAGATGCTTTAGGTATAATAAGTAAGAATATTAACTAAATTAATTAAACGGATATTATACCTCTAGTAGACAACTTAGAGATGTTAGGAATCTTCAAGGACGAAGATAAAGAGGAGGGAGATGGTATTATGGATAGCTTAAGTACGATATTATAACTACTTAGAGAAGAGTTGGAGGAAGCTAGTTAGTTAATATAGGCACAGTCTAAGATAGATTTAGTGGAACTATATAACAAGAAATAGTAGCCAAGGTTATATAATATAATCTATATAATCTGTGTAATCTATATAATCTATATAGAGTGTATAGAGCACACATACCTTACGGAGCAAAGGGATTTCTTAGGCGTATGGTTATATATTTAAAGGACCATAGTCCCTACCTAGATAGTTCTCTCTTTGTAGTAAATCTTAGAATATAATTGGAGTTAATCTGTTAGGCAACCACTCCCCTAGTTATTATTATATTGTTAATTTGTTCTTACCTATATACTTAGCCTAATAATAGGACCCACTATAGTTCCTACTATAAGGTTCTGTTACACTTCTATATTACTAAGGTATATAGGTTAAGAAGGATAAACGAGTTACTATTATATGGTCTTTATACAATATACTACGCAAAGAAGACTAAACGGAATGGACTAAAGAGCAGATCCTAGATTATATTAAAACTAGCGGACTCTTTACCTCTTTTAAACTTAATAGGATCTCCAGTCTTATAGACGACCTATTTAACTAAATTCGCCCTATAGACTAAGGTAGTCTTGGAATTAATCTTACGGGCCAAAGCATACCCAGTACTTAAATTATGGACTATAATACCCCCGTAAACCGAAATACGGACTAAAACCCTTCCGCCGCTTAAGCTATAGATCCGCAAACTACCTAAGTAAAGACCTATAGCAAGGAGCTAGCTAACCTGGCTAAGCTCTATACCAATAAATCTAAGTATAGTAGTGAAAACAATAACTTCGATTTTAAACTAACTATCTTTACGGACCTTTGTTAGAAGGCCGACATTCCTAAATAGAAATTTGGCCAAGCCTATTCTACTATATTGCGCGGCCTAGCCCTTAACTACTACTATACCAACCTTAAAAGTAACCCCCTTGGTGTTTCCTTTAATAAGCTATATAAAGCTATACGTAATTACTTTAAAGGGCTAGAATATAAGCGTAATATCCTTACCTAATAGAATGCAATCAAGTTATGGACCGTAATTAATAAGAATACCAAAAAATCGACTATAGAGTGCCTGCAAATTCTTATTAAAGACCTTTAGCACTTATAGTATGGCCTTAATGCTGTAACGGAACCTTATAGCAGGAACTATAGTGGGTTCTATTATTAGGCTAGGTATATAGGTAAGAACAAAACAACAATATAATAATAACTAGTGGAGTAGTTACCTAACAGATTAACTCCAATTATATTCTAAGATTCACTATAAGGAGAGAACTATCTACGGTAGAGACTGAGGTCCTTTAAATACATAACCATACTCTTAAGAAATCCTCTCTTATACATAAGGTACGTGTTGTTTATATTAAACATAACGTCCCTCTTATTTAACATAGTTAACGTGTTTAACACTATATAACCTTAGTTACTATTTCTTATTATATAGTTCCACCAAGTCTATCCTAAACTGTGCCTATATTAACTAACTAGCTTCCGCCGTCTCTTCTCTAAGTAGTTATAACATTGTACTTAAAGCGTCTATAACACTATCTCCCTTCTCTTTATCTTTGTCCTTAAAGATTTCTAACATCTCCAAGTTATCCACTAGAGGTATAATATCCGTTTAATTAGTCTGGTTAATATCCTTACTTATTATACCTAAAGCTTCTTCTTCTCTTTCCTGGGTTAAGTGTTACCTTTATACAGTTTCCTCTATACTATTACTAGGTAAGGTAATGGCGATCCCTTACTCTTATTACGCTAAAGAGGGGTTAGTATGCGTTGCGCTAGCAAGTCCTACGTCTTAACAACCCTCCTTTTACTTTAAGTGTACCAAAGCAAACGTTTAATTATCCTATAACATTCGCTCTATCTCTAATACTAAGTATACGCGTCCTATAACTCTTAACAGTCTTTAAGTTCCCTAAGTAACTTATTATAGGGTTTTATATTTAATCTACCGCTGCGAAGCTTAACAGTAAGCTAGCCTCTGCGTTACTTAAGGTTTAATATACCTTAGAAGAGTCCACACGCGTCCTTAAAGCTCAACATTTGGCTTATACTTGTCTTTAACGTCTTAAACGTGTCCGTAAGAAAGTCCGTTCTAAGGAGTGGAAACTAGTTTAATAGGATTTGTCTAAGCTAGGTAATAAAAGGACTAGCTCTTCTCCTACAAGGGAAATAACTCTAAGTAGCTTAGCAATTGCTCCTCTTAAGTCCCCCTTAGGTGACTTATTCTTTAGCAATCCTTCTTTATTAATATTACCTAACCTACTTTCTTTTAATACTCCTATACCTTTCCTATAGCGTTTCTTAGGTTGCTTAGTGGTTTCTAGGTAGTCTTACTATAGCCTATCTACTTTACTTTATACTATATTTCATTATCTACATCCTTATAACTAATAATCTTTAAAACTTACCATTTATCTTCCTCTTATCCTCTATATATATCTGCCTTATAGACTGGTGGCTTAATATTCCTATATACTAGCTCTAGCATTGCGATATATTATATAGGGTAGATTTTCATTTTAGCTAGTAGGTTTAACTTATATATAACCAATAAAATTCTTTACTTAATTTTAAAAGGTCCTAGTCTAACATAGTCTAATTTCTTACTTAGTCGTCAACTCTTAAAATTTTTATATAGTAGCTATACTTTATCTCCCTCCTTAAAATCTAGTCCCTTAGATCTCTTAGCATTATAGTACCTCTTTATTTATTCTTATACTAGTTTAGCTGTTTCTTTAAGGTCTATATAAAGATTTATTAATATCTCCATTCTTTGCTTAGCTGTGCTACTCGTCTTTTTTACTTAATATGGTGATAATAATGTTCTTAGCTTATATCTGTAATTCGCCTTAAATGGTAATGTCCCCATTCCTTCTTATAGTGTTGCATTATATGCAAACTGTATAACTAGTAATAATAATACCCAATTATTCTATATATAATTAATATAGTGCCTTAAATACTGCTCTAGTATCTGGTTTAGTCTTTCCGTTTATCCGTCCGTCTATAGATAATATGCTATAGACGTTACTACATAAACTCCTTATTCTACTAAAAACACTTCCTAAAATGCTACTATAAATCTTAGATTTCTGTCTAATATAATCTTATCTAGTGCTCTATATCTTGTAAACACTTTCTTTATATAGATTCTAGCGACATCTTCTATTAATATCTCTTTAGTATATACTATAAAGTATCCCTACTTTATTAGCTTGTCCACTATTACTAAAATCGCGTTATAATCTTGTCCTATAATAGGATCTCTTAACTTTAGTAACTTAATAATAAAGTCCTATAATATAACCTCCTATAGTCTTCCTGGTATTTTAACAAGTTGTAGCCCTCTATACAGCTTATACCTTATTAGTTTATTCCTTTAGTAATCTAGACATTTCTTTATAACTTATCTTACTAGTCCCTAGATTTCTTAAATAATGTATTCCTCTTAAAGTCTTAATACTAAGCCTATAGCTCCGTTGTGTCCTTATATTATTCCCTTATAGAATTCCTTAATAAATTCTTCTGCGATAGACTTAGGTATATATATTACTTCTCTGTTTTTATATTGCTCTAAGTCTAGATTCTCTACCTATACTTCTTAGATCTTCTATATCTAATTACTCTCTAGTAATTTATAGATCTAACTTTCTTTAGTCGCTATAATCTTTAAATAATTATACCTAATTAATCTGTCTTAATCCTTTCGCAATAAAGCTCCTAATAGCTTTTTATTACTTTATAGTTTAGTCTTTCTGCTTAGAGTATCTGCTTATGCGTTGTCTGTACCCTTAGTATACTAAATTTTGAAATAGTATTCTATAAGCATTTCCGCCTATCTAACCTATCTTTAGTTGAGTTCCTTTATTATTAGGAATCCTGTAAGGTTCTTATAGTCCGTCTTAACTATAAATGGTTTCTCTATACCTTATAAGAATGCTCTCTATTTTTTAAGTACTATAACTATACCTAACAACTCCTTGTTATAGATGTCATAGTTTAACTCTAGTGGTGTTATCTTTTAACTATAGTATACCACTAGGTGCCATCTATCTTAATATTTCTATATAAAGTATGCCCCTAGTATAAAGTCTAATATATTTATTTCTATAACCGTCTCTAGACCTAGTTAATAGATCTTAAGAACTGGCTCCTAGGTAAACAACTTTTTAATTCTCTTAAATAGTTCTTATTATTCCTTTCCCCATACCTATAGTTCTTCTTTCTTTATTAACCACATAAATGGCTTAATATCCTTTAACCATTACGCTATAAACCTTTTACAGTAATTATAAAACCCTAGAAACAATCTTAACTATATAACGTTCTCTAGTTCTTACCAGTTCACTATAGCCTTGATCTTTTTTAAATCTATACTAAGTTAGTTTAGTTTAATAATAAATCTAACAAAATTGGTCTTCCTAGTAAAGAACTCGCATTTTTTAATTACTACTAGCATCTGTTCTTTTTATAGTCTCTTTAAGACCTATTTAATGTATTCTCTATATTCCTCCTCGTTTTCTAAGTAGATAATAATGTTATTAAGGTATGCTATAATAAATTTATCTAGGTGTTCTTCTAATATACTATTAATTTACTTCTAGAATATTGCTAGTACGTTTATAAGCCTAAACTATATAACTAATAGCTTATATAGTCCTTCCTTTAACCTAAAGGCTGCCTTCTATTTGTCGCCTTCCTTAATCCTAATCTAATAGTACGCCCATCTTAGATTTATCTTTATAAAGATCTTTACGTTGCCTATTCTATCTTAGATTTCGCTAATTAAGGGTAAAGAATACCTATCCTTTCTAGTAATACTGTTTAACTGTCTATAGTCTATACACATTCTAAGTTTTCCATTTTTCTTTAGGATAAATAGTACTGGATATCCTACTAATAACTATAATAGTCTAATATATCCCTTGCATAAGTTCTCCTAGATAAACTCCTTAAGTGCTACTAACTCTGTTTTAGTAAGCTTATAGATTAAAAAGAACTTTAGACTTATTCCCTCTTTTAATTCTATCTTATAGTCCTAAGCTGTATACTCTAACAGCTTTTCACTTTCTAGTGACTATAACTTTTTACCATACTTGTAGTATCTCTTTAGTATATAACTTAAGCCTTACTTAGTCTCTTCATATATTGCTCTAACTTAGTACTATACTAACTTGGTTTGCTGTTATACCTTATATTATTATATATCCTTAATATTAACTTGACCTATAACCCAATTAATCTTTAGATTGTACTCCTGTAACTAAGGCATCCCTAGTATTACCTTATCCTGTCCTAATAGTAGGATATTAAAAGACATTCTGACTAGTCTCCTTTTAATAATTAACTAAATAGGTCCTATTTTAAGATTAATAATGCCTCCTCTATAGGCTATTTAATCTCCTAAAATTGTTATAAGTGGATATAGGTATTCCTTTTGTTTATATAGTAACCCCATCCTTTCTACTGCCTTTAGTGATATATAGTTCCTAGTTACTCCACTATCTACTAACACTTTAAACTACTAATTTTGCTATTTAGCTCTTAAATTTAGGTATTAACCTTAAATTCCTTTAAGGGTCTAAGGCTCTAATACTAGTTCCCTCTGGTTCTATATGCCTCCCCTTTTCCTAACTATTAGCTACTAAATCCTGCCTATACTTAGTCTAACTTTAGCTAATACTTAGTTCGTTTCTTTTCCTCTATATACTATAGATAAGTGTTCTCTAGGCACTTCTACTACTATTATCCGTCTAGGTATTCTTCTATAAGGAATCTTCCTAGTTAAAGTATTAAGTCTCCTTAACCTTATACTTCTACTAGGTGCTAACTATATATATACTTAGCATTCCTAAACCGCTTTTCCTCTAGTGCCTAATATATCCTTACTAGGTACTTCCGGTTTTTGTCTTTTAGTGCTCTATATATATTGCATATATTATCCATATAAGCTATCCACGATAGTATATAATGCGCTGTATATTTTAGGTTAACTCTTAGTTTGTTTTTATTCTTAAGTTTAAACCTATACCTAGTTAACCTAACTACTAATATCTCTACTACGGGTACTAAAATTTATTACTTACTTCTCTAGTCCCTAGATTCTTCTTCTAGGTTCCTTAATATTATAATTAATACTCCTTTAATATGACTCATGCATTTTTCTATAATAGGTTGGTCTTAGATAACTTTTTTATCCAGCCACATATAAAAATCTGCCCATTTGTCATTATATCGTTGCCTATACCACTTTCCGTACAACTGGTTTAGTATATATAGTCTATCTATTAAAAAGTACCTTGTTATCTCTGCATCATAATATCCTTTAGTATATCTTTCTTTAAACCTAGTTAGAATATCTAAATCCTCTTCTTATTCCAGTTTATCTAACTATTTTACCCTAGGTGTTCCTACACTTGGCCTATTAGTAACTCTTCGCATAGGTACTCTATCCCTTATATAACCTAGCATAGCTAACCTCTTATCTAGCTTTTGCTCTTGCTATATAATAATTCTTGTCCTAAACTTATCTATAATTTCTTGTTTTCTGCGTCTTATAGCTAAATCTTTATAGTCGTCTTGCTTTTTAATCCTAGTATTAACTATTTAATCTTTAGGCTAAATACTACGTTTACCTAGGATTGCTAACGTTCTTACTTATTCTCTAAACTTGTAGTTCTTAAACTTGCGTCCTATACTTATTCATTTATTACTAAACTAAGTTACTACCCTTTCCCATCAGTTTTCTTCCATTATAGGTCTTTAGGTGTGTCTTATCTCGTCTTAAGAATCTTAAGCTTCTTTTATCTCTGCTTAAGAATCTTAAGCCTATAGCCTTTTACCTTTATTAAGTAATAAGCTAGCACTAGCAGTTGTCTACTTACTTAGTTTCTTCTAAACATTGCTCCTATCATTTTATAAAGCGATGGAAATTGTATCCAACGGTATTATAATACCCGTTACTAAACCTTGTTCCGTAATAGTCTTAGTCTCTACTTCTATTTTAACTTCTCTAAGGTTTGCATACTCCTAGTAAGCTGCCTTTGTTGCTTTATTATTGGTAAATGCTTCGCCTATATTAAATTCATTATCTTTAATATCCGATCTATAAGCTGGTTCGTTGGTTCCTTTAAACTTAGATAATAATAGCTCCTATAGCCAATAGCTTATACCATACTTAGCATCCTTATAAATTCGGCATGCGTTATTATAATAATACGCAAAACTATTAATTAAACACTCTTTTATTCCTTATAGTGTACTATTATCCCTTTGTATATATATACCGTCTGCTAGCCTAGTTCCCTTTACTATATGGTTACTCTAACCACCTCTATAGTCTCTAGCAAAATAACCTTGTTTTCCATAATTTATACAAGCTCCATCTTTAAACTATTTTTCTTACTATGGAGTCCGCCTAAATATCTTCTACTACTAAGATCCCTAGTTTAGCCTCTACTCCTAGGTCCTTTAATTACTTAATCCTTAACCTCTGGGTTTCTATAGTTTCTTTTCCCACTTTTAGGTTTCTTTAGTACTACTTAAGTCTATTAGCTCTGCGCCATTCTATAATTTTTAACTCTATGTCTGTTGTTGCGTACTCTACGCCTTATATAACTATAGAACTCTATCTTGCCCTCTTTTAGCTTGTTCCCTTTAATAGATTCTATTATTAATCTTTATTAACTAATCTATTAACTCTCTTAAAGTATCCGTATCTTCCATCAGGATAATTATATCCTAGACTTTAGCCTTAAGTCCCTATTTATATTATACTATAAGCGCCCTATCATTCCACTTAACCTGTGTGGCTAGTATTTAAAACTATGTTATATACTTAATTACTAAAGTGTGTTGTACTAAGTTCTAAAGCTTTTATTCTACTATAGTTATAGCCTCCAGGTCTCTAAATATCTATATTAGTTATTCCGCGAACCCGTTCTAACTAGTAAATATATACCGTACGTCCTAGTTAGTAGTTATCATACCATTAGCCTATATTTCCGTGAGATATAGCTTAAACCACTTAAGTGCTCTCCCTGTCAGGAACAATTCTGTATAGGCTACTTAATCTAATAATATTACTAACTTTACTCCTTCCTGTACTACCTTAAAGTGCATTTGCGTAAGAAATCCTTTAAGCTTTAACTTTTCTCCTAAGAATCGTTTAATTAAAGGTAGCTTAATCTTTGCTGCTCCAATTCCATTAATGCGTTCTTTAAGTATCCTATTATTGTCTTATAAGTGATTAACCATTTCCTATAACTAACCTTATATAACCACTTAAGAATCCCTATTGTCCATACTGGTATCACCTGGCCCTAAGGTTATGGCTACCATTAACACCGTTATAACTAGTGCTCTAGGTGGCATATTATTCAATCTTATTCAATACTATAACCTTAGTAGTAAGTGTGTAACGGAACCTTATAGCAGGAACTACGGTGGGTTCTATTATTAGGCTAGGTATATAGGTAAGAACAAAACAACAACGTAATAATAACTAGTGGAGGGGTTACCCAACAGATTAACTCCAATTATATTCTAAGATTTACTACAAGGAGAGAACTATCTACGGTAGGGACTAAGGTCCTTTAAATACACAACCGTACTCCTAAGAAATCCTCTCTTATACGTAAGGTACGTATTATCTATATTAAACATAACATCCCTTTCGTTCAACACAGTCAATATGTTCAACACCATGTAACCTCAGTTACCATTCCTTATCATATAGTTCCACTAGATCCATCCTGGACCGTGCCTATATCAACCAACTAGCTTCCTGCAACTCTTCTCCAAGTAGTTGTAACATTGTACTTAAAGCGTCCGTAACACTCCTTATAGTTCTTATCTTCGTTCTCATCTCGGATTAGTACTAGTAGAGGTTTAGGCTATATCTATCCCAGTAAGGGGTTAGGCTAGTAGAGGTATAGTAGCTATAGGTAAAATATAGGCCATATCCCACGGGTAGCTAGGGCAGGTAGGAGCTCTAGCTTATATACGGCTCCCCTATTAATAACTCGTTTAATCTAATAGGGGCCGAGATTCTTATAATCAAGTGACTTTATAGGCCTCTACGTAAAGATATTGCGTGCATCTAGCCATACCTAGTTACCAACACGTATCTCTAGTGGTGGCGTTCTATAACAATCGGTGAAGTAGGCCTGCTTTGCTTAAGCCCAGGCCATTTCTCCCTTATAGTAGTTAAGTAGATTTTTTATATGGTCTACATACTGGTCGGCAAGTAGTATCTTAAGGCGTTTTTTATATAGCAGTTTCTTATCAATAGGTTCTAGTGGCTCTATACTGGATTAGGGGTAATAACCCTTATTTACAAAGAACGGAGTAAGTCCTATAGTGGTTAAGACGTAGTTATTCGCTGCGAATTCACCTAATAGAAGGTAATCTACCCAGTTATCTTAACTATAGGCGACTACCTATTGTAGGTACGCTTTTATGCTAGCATTAGCCTTTTCTAGTTACCTAGCAGTTTTGTAGTAAAAGGATATAGACATCTTAACAGAGGTGCTAAGGCGTTGGCAGATTCGTCTCTATACATCAGAGTTAAACTGTATGCCTTAGTTAGACGTAATCAAGTTAGGTAACCTATGTAATCAGTAGACTTCGCGGAGAAAGGCGTTAGTAACGTCACTAACAGCTACGCCTTTAATTGGGACGTAGTGGCGCTCTTTTATAAGTCGGCATATTATTATAAGGATATTCTTATAGGTACGTCCGTGTCGTTTATAGGGTAGTAGGTTAACAATAAAGTCTATAGCAATGTCTGCCCATCATCGTATAGGTACTGGTAGAGGGTGTAGTAGTCCTTAGTACTTTATATTAAAGGCCTTAGCGCGCTTATAACTGTGGCAGGCACCTATAAAGCGTTTAACTAAGTCTGTTATCTTAGGCTAGAAGTAGTATTAGCTAAAAAGCTCATAGGTTCCTTCTTTGCCTAGGTAGTCGCTTAACCGAAGGTCGTGGGCCATTTAGATTAGTTGCCGTTATAGGTTTTCTAAGTTAGGGATAAATAGGCGGCCTCTATAATAGAGCCTATTTTCTTTTACTTTTAAGGCTGCCATATTAATCTGGCCCAAGCTTCGGAGGTTAGTGGGTAGTATACGGGTGCTAGCAGTCTTCGCGGCAATAAGTTAATATAGTAGTAGGTCAACGGAGGTGTTATATGCTGCAGTAATAAGCTTATTAATTTCAGAAGGTAATTCTAGTTCTATAGTATAAAGCTAAGGTGCAGTCGGCTCTATTATGGGTAGCATACCTAGGGCTAAGTTCCGTGCTTTTAGGATTATCTATTATTGGAACTAATTATAGGGGTTGTTTTCTAACTAAGGAAGGTCTTGCGAGCGGCGTGTTAGGCTATTAGGCTTAGTGCCTAGTACCCCTAGCCTATATACAATTTTAAAGTTAAAACTGAAGAGGAACTCGTTCCAACGTACTTAGCGTTGGTTTAGCTGCTTTATGGTTATAAAGTACTCAAGGTTACGATAATCTGTAAGGACTTTAGTTAGCTAGTTAGGTTCTGCTAAGGAGAGTTCTGGTCAGAATTCTTTAAACGCTTATACAATCGCAAGGAGTTCTTTATTATAGATCTTATAGTTACACTCTTATAGTATAAGCTTAGACGAGTAGAATGCGACTAGGTAGAGGAGACCGTTATTACCTATCTAGGAGAGGATGCCTATATTAACGTAATCTAAGGAGTTGGTTTTAAGATAGAGTTATTATCCTGGTATAAAGTGAGCTAGGATAGGTGCTTTAGTAAAGGCGTTTTTAAGGTCTTAGAACGCCTTCTCGCATTTAGGCGTCTAGGTAAAGCGTAGGTACATTTTTCTTCCTTTTATAGAAAGGCCCTTTATTCGCATTATTGCTGTAAGTGGTGCTACTACGCCTAAGAAGTTGTATATAAATTTCTGGTAGAAGTTAGCGAAACCAAGAAAGGCTTGTACGTCCTTAATATAGTTAAGGGCTTACTATTTGGTAATTATGTATACCTTCTTAGGGTCCATGCGGACACCCTTAATAGTAACAATTAGTCTAAGGTATTTTACTTCTATAACTAAGAATTTGCATTTCTTAATATTGGTATAGAGCCCTGCGTCTCTAAGGCACTGTATTACCTTTTAGATGTGCTTAGTATGCTTAGAAGGGTTATCGCTGTAGATAAGTATATCATCCAAATACACGGAGTAGAAGTCATCAAGGTAATCTTATAGGGTATTATTAATGTGGCTTTAGAAGCTGCCTAGGCCGTTATATACACCAAAGGGCATAACGTTGTATTCGAATTGGCCAAAACGTAATGCGAATACGGTTTTCCATTTATTACCTATTTGCACTCGAAGGCGGTTAAAAGCAGCAATAATATTAAGCTTAGTATAGATCTTGGCTTGGCTAAGCCGTTTAAGGGTCTTATGTATAAGCAGTACGGGGTATCAATTCTTAATTGTAATGGCGTTAAGCCCTCTATAGTTAACGTAGAATTAGATACCTCCTCCTAGCTTCTTAGCAAGAAGGATAGAGGCGGCTATGGGGGATATACTAGGACGGATAAACCCTTTATTAAGATACTCGTTAATATACTTTTTTACAGCTAGAAGCTCGTCTCTTAATATTAGGTAGGGTCTCTTATAAGGTAGCATTTTACCTTCCTCTAGGTTAATAGCATAGTTATTAGGTTAATACGGGGGGAGCATATCTACGCTCTTTTATAAGAAGAATTCAATAAGATTATAGTACGCTTTAGGGAGAAGTTTATAGAGTTTCTTATTAGTAAGTTCTTTCTTAGGTCTTATAAACTTCTCAAAGTCTAAGGGTAAGAGTTTATTAAGTTCCGCGGGCGTGTTGTTCTCTAGAAGGTCCACTAGATCTATCCTATTACTATAAAGGATATAATCCTGTTCTTTATTAAATTTATATAGCCGTGAACGGGAGGCTGCTATAATGGCCTAGATCTTTCTTTGTGCTATATAATAGAAAGCTACAGCACTAATATAGTAACAGTTGGTTGTAGGTGGTATAATCAGGGGTTCTTTAGGTTAATAGCCTGGGGAGTAGGTATAGGCGGCTAGGCTATACCCTAGGCAGGTCTCTCTGCAGTAGTTAAAGTTAAAAGTTACTTCTCTTTTTATCTAGTTAATAATAGGGTTGTGCTGCTTAAGCCAGTTTATTCCAAGAATAATAGGGTAGTTGGCAAGAGGTATAATATAGGCTTAGAGCTCTTCTTAGTGTCCGTTTATATCTAGGTGGAGTTATGCCATATAAGTAATCTTTTATGCAGTACAACTGCCGTTAGCGAGTTGTAGGGCACGGGCTTTAGTAAAGGGTAAGGTTGGTAGGTTATATATATACACAAATTAGGTATCTACAAATTTATTAGTAGCTCCGCAGTTAATCATAAAACAGTCTTTATATTGTTTTTTAGCAGTTGTTTCTATTATAGGTAAGACTATTTGCTTCTATCTATCTATTCTTACTAAGTTATCTATTAAGCAGGCCGATATGTAGATCCCTCTATTATTAGGGTGTCCCAGCTCGCGACTTAGGGCTAGGACTAAGCATTTCCCACCGCTTCCGCTGCTGCTGCTTCTTTATCTTATACGGTAACGGTGCGTAGCGAGGTATTCGGTGTTCGGGGTATAAAGTTAGGTATTAGGCGGCAGTTACCAAACCTAGCTATTAGGCAGTTTGGGTTTTTATATAAGGGCGTAAAGAGGCTTCGGGGAAGATTCAAAGGAACAATATAAATTCTATCTAAATCTAAGGGTATATAGCTTTTAAAGAGAACAAGACGTTATATAAAGAAGAGAAGGGAATAACCAGAGAATCTTATAATTAAATAGTTAGGGGTCTTGGTCGATGCGTACGCACGTGCGCACGTGGACGGACTTTGGTAGAATTTGATTAATCTGGCAGAACTTGGTAGAAGTTAATTAAGCTAGCAGAATTCGGCAGAATTCGGTTAAAGCGTCAAGTTTATCTTATTAAGTGTTTTACGAGACATTCCTACTATAACTAGGCTAGTCCCGTTACAGTACCCCCCCTTTGGCCGAAGGTTTAAAATAATTCAATTTAGTTAAGAATTTATAATTTTATCGCGTATTATATTTTCGCGTTAGGTGGCGGTCTTAGCAAGGCAGATTTAACTAATTAGGGAACGTTCGGTTGCAATCTGGAGGCCTTAGATTTAGTTCAGAATAGAGTTGATCTGGAGCTCCATTCTGATTCTGAGGCGACTGTTCGGTTGAATTTCAGTTCAACTTGACTTTAGCCACAAATTTTTAATGTTCCTCTGACTGCCCAAAAAACACGCTAAAACTAGGCGCACTTTACCATATTTAGAATCTAAACTGAGGTCTTGGCGTCAGTTTAAATCTGGAGCTTAAAGCTCCTTATTCGAACTCCAGATTGAATCTGAAGGCTTCAGATTGCACACGTCCGTGCAACCCGTAGAGCCACAGACGCGTATTAAATCGGGAAGGAACGCGTTCTTTCTGCCGGACTTTCAGTTCAGATTTAATCTAACGCTTTTGCAACCGAACGTTCCCTTAGACAACTTTAACCGCCGGTTAAAGTTCCTTAATATCTTGCGTGTTATATAATCGCGTTATAAACATTATAACTTATTTCGAGTTCTTTTTAAATTCAAGTTTTGTGTATTTGTATTAGGTGGCAGTTATTTGCCTTTATATTATATCCATCTAGCTAGAGTAGGCCGCGAAGGATAGTCCTTATGGAATTCTTTTACCAGGGAAGGCGCGTCGGCCTTAATCTAATTATAGGTTTCCTAGGTTTGTGTTTTATATCCTTCCCACTTAACAAGAAGTTTAAATTGTTTAGATTATGGTTTCTATTGCATATCATTAATCGAGTTAATAAAGTAAGAACCATTACCATTATCAACAATTACGGGAGGTGGCGGTGGTACTTTATAAGTCATAGGATCATCTTTTAAAGGTTATAATAAGCTTACGTAAAATATTGGGTGTATTTTTATCTTAGTTAGCAGTTTAAGCTTATAGGTGTACGGGCTTAGTTTCTTTTTAATTTAGTACGGGCCTATAAACTTCCAATTAAGTTTCTTTAAGGGCCGTTAAGTCCGTATGTTTTGTATATTTAGGTAAGCTATGTTACCTTCCTTAAAGTCCTATGCGGGAGCTTGTCCTTTGTTTATATGCTATTTCTGTACCGTTTAAGCGTACGTTAATTCACTTTATAACAGTTCCGTTAACTGCTTTATTTAATTAGTAAAGTTGTGCGCGTTAATTAACTGGATCCGTTTAATCATAGGTCCTATTGTATTAATTTTGGGTTGTGGTTTAAATCCAAGTTAAGGGTTTTGTCTGTAGGTCGCGTAAAACGGCGTTACGCCTATTAATATATTTATTATATTATTCGCAGTAAACTTAGCTAAAGGCAGCCATTTTTCCCAGTTGTCTTATAGGTAGGAGCAGTATATTTATAGGTATTGTTCCATAATTGCATTCGCAATTTTGGTTTGACTATCTGTCTCTAAATAAAACGCAGTTAAGAGTCGTGTTTAAATGCTTAATTGTTTACATAGAGCTTACCAGAAGTCTGAAACAAACTGGCTTCTATGGTTGGATATTATTGAGTTAAGAAGTCCATGTAGCTTAAAGATATGCTTAACAAAACATTTAGCTACTAATATTGTATTAATCGAGTCCATAGGAATCATATGTCGCATTTTTATAAGGCAGTCAACAACTACTATAATATTCATAAACCCATTACTGCTAGGCAAGTCAACTATAAAGTTAATTAAGATGTCGCGCCATCTTTATATTGGAATTGGTAGTGGTTAAAGTACTCCTTACTTCTTTATATAAGAGGTCTTTCCACGTATATATATCCTGTATGCTCGAACGTATTTTCGTACGTAGTCGTGTATTATAGGCTAGTAGTATGCTTGTTGAATAATCTTATAGGTTTTTACACGGCTAGGATGCCCTGCTACAGGGGAGTTGTGTACAAAATTGAGTATCTTAAATTGTAAAGGTTCGGAATTCGGAACTACCATCTTCTATTAATAGTATAATTGATTGTTTCGAATTTCGTATTTAGCGAGTGTAATATCCTTATACTGTCGTTTTCCTGTTTAAATTGCTTTTATTACATTTATTATCTATATGTCGTTCTTATATTCGTATTCCATTAGCTCATTAATTTCTATTTCCTATTTATTAACTTTTAATTTATTTCTGTCGAGTTCCGCATCTAGGAACATAGGACGTAGCTTTTTAAAACTTTTAGGGGGCAGTAAGATCCGTAATTAATTTGTAATCCGTTTATCTAAAGCGTTTATAGGTAGGTCCTATAATTGTTGTATTAATATATTAGGCTTCTGATTAAGTTTGCCTAGTTAGTATATAATCTTAAAGTTAAATCATAAGAGGTATTCGGCCCAACGAATTTGGCGCTGCGTTAATTGTTTTATAGTTATAAAGTACTGCAGGTTCTTATGGTCTGTTAATATACGTATTAGGAATAACAATCCTTTAAGCTTAGAACGCCATTGTTTAAAGTATCTAATAATTGCAAGTAGTTCCTTATTGTATATCTTGTAGTTTGATTTAGTAGGGGCGAGTTTCTAAGAGAGAAAGGCTACTAGACGTAGCTCGCTGTTCTTATTATATTGCGATAACACTCCTCCTAGTGCATAATTAGACGAATCTGTTTTAATAATGCATTTAAGGTTAGGGTTAAAGTGGGCGAGAATTAGAGTAGTTATAAAACGATGCTTTAGGTTGTTAAAAGCTTATTTATATTTAGTAGTTTATTTAAATTTTATATTCTTTCTTGTTAGGTTTACTAATGGCTAGGTAATTTCTAAGAAGTGGTTAATAAATTAATAATAGAAGTTTGCGAATCCTAGAAATCCTTAAACATTTTATATATTACTAGGGCTTCCCTAGTTTATAATCGCGGCGACTTTCTTAGGGTCCATTTTGATTCCGTTATGGGATATAATTAAGCCTAAGTATATAACCTTGGACGCGTGGAACTTGTATTTCTTAATATCGCATTATAAGCCCGCATCTCGTAGGTGTTTAAGAACCATTCTAACGTATTTCTAATATTTAGAAAGCGAGGACGAGTAGATTAAGATATTGTTGATATACGCGGTAATAAATATATTAAGGAATTTATAAAGCGTATTATTAATGTATTGCTAAAACGTACTAGGACCGTTTTTTACACCAAATGGTATTACTAGGTATTTAAAGAGTCCCCATTATGTATAAAAAGCTGTGTACTTCTTATCTCCTTTATGTATACGGATTTTATTAAAGGTAGCGACTATATTAAGCTTTGTAAAGTACCATGCCTTTACTAAATGGTTAAGCGTTTCTTAAATTAGGGGAATCGGATATCAGTTTTAAATTATAATTACATTTAGAGCTCAATAATTAATATAAAATCTTAAGCCTCCTCCTGGCTTTTTAACGAATAGTATGGGTAAGGTGAATGGAGATTAACTAGGGCAAATAAATCCTTTTTCTAGATGCTTATTAAGGTATTATTGTATTATAAGCAGTTCTTCTTGTGATATACCATATAGCGGACCAAACTTTGGTATTATACCAGGCTTAAGTTCTATCTTAAAATCGTGCTTATCTTGGTGCGGGGCTAGTTAGTCTATAAATTGTTTTTTAAACTTGTTAATTAGATTATAGTACTCTTTGGATATAAGAGGTTAAGGATTAATATACTATTTCGGTTCTAGTGCTTTCTTAATATCTTTTATGGTTATAGCAAAGATTTTGTAATCTCGTCTTTTTACTAACGAGATAAAGGGTGCGGCCTATATTATACAAATTTTAAGAGGTTTTGACGTAACATCTTCACATTCTTTACTGCAATTGGCAGTTATAGCTTTATCGTATTAGTTTAAGGTTCGTGGCAAGGGTAATTTATATTGTTTTAAATTTAAATAGTTATGTGCATGTTTATAGGGCAAATGGGTTTTTAAGTAATGACTTTAGTAGTAGGTTATACGGAACTTTAGTGTTTCTTTAACCCAGCTAATTAAAGGGTTGTGTTGTTTTAGCTATCTATGTCCAAGTATTATCTTATATTGCTTTAGGGGTGTTACAAATAGGGAAACGTATTTAAGGTATTCGCCTATCCGCATTTTTACAAGAGCGTAGTGTGTTAATTTGCTATATATTAAGGGTTTGCCGTTAAAGCCTTATAGGCCTTGGGGCTTATCGAGTTTCTTTAAATTTCGGCGTTGGGTTTTCGCGTAGTTTGTATTAATAAAGCCTATACTAGTGGCTCCGCTATCTATAAGGATTTGTACCTCCTTCTATTTTTTAAGTGTTTAAATTTCGCCAAGTATATTAAGGGAGTTGTGTTGTGTATTAGCGCTAGAAGAGCCTAGACACTTATACTCTTCTACTTTTTATCCTAAGGCGTGACTTGGCCCTAGGATAATTCGTTTTCCAAGTTAGCTAAGGGTAAGATGCTTTATAATAACCGGGTATAATTTATGGAATAAGTATAAGTTAAGGAGCGAGTACGGCTTAAAGAATAAGTGCGATTTAAGGAGTAGATGCGATTTAAAGACCGGGAGGAACTACAGCAGACTTTTTTAAAAGGGTAAGTTTAGTAATTCCTTTAGATATATCCTTTTCTACCACATCTAAAGCATTCTCTATTTGCGGCTTGAGTTCTTTGTTTGTTGGTTCCTAAGGGTGCGTAGAATTGAGTGGCGTCGAGGTCTATAGGGTTATACGTAGGTTTTGGAGAAGGGTCGCGCTTTAAGGTATATATCGGTTTCGTAGAGCTTTAAACATAAGTTGTGGTTAGCTTTAGAGAATAAGTCTATTTATTATATTAAAGGTCCTTATTAATTCGTTAACATATTATAGCAAATTTGGGTAGGTCCTTTGGCAGTTTTTTGCTTACTAACTATGCTCTAATTTTATCCGAAATAGCTTATTAAAGAGTAGCAACTCTAGCAGCTTTATTCCAATCTAGTTCGCTAATAAGGCCTAAAAATTCTAAAAAGAAGCTTGTAAAGTCTCGGTTCTATTATTATAGGTTTTTAAGTTTAGTAACAGCGGTATATTCGCGGCTGGCGTTATCATACGTTTGTTCTAGTAGAGAGATAAAGGTTTTGAAATTAATAAAGGTGCCGTTATAGAAGAATAGGTCCATAGTTTATACAGCATCTTTGCTTAAATAAGACATTCTATAGCTAACATTGCTAGCTTTAGTAGGGTATCGGTTATAGTTTATTAAAAGTTTAAGACGGAGCTTGGTTATAAAGGGATATAGGTTGTTTTAATTTCTATTAAATATCAGAGGGTTAGGAAGCTTTTCTGATTTCGCAGCAGGTACTAGGTTTGTTATAGGTATAGGTTAAGCTACCGTTACTAGTTTAGGGTTTGTATTTAATGGGCTAGGTTCGGATATAGTTATATTAATTTTATTTGTAGGCGGTGTTAAGGTTTCTAACGTAAATGCTTAGATGTTATGGAGTTCTTTATAGAGTGCTTCTATTAATCGCTGATGCTAGGCTTCTAGTGCAGCCCGCTGCTAAGCTAAGGCATCTGTAAAGGACTATTGTATTATAGTTAACTGTTCCCTAACTAGGGATATGATACTTATAGTTATCAAAAAGGATTTGGGTTCGTTTGCTATTTCGATAGTAATTGTTTTTTAACGTAACATAATATAAGGGCGCGAAGAGGCTTTAGGGAAGATTTAAAGGAATAATATAAATCCTATCTAAATCTAAGGGTATATAGCTTTTGAAGAGAACAAGACGTTGCGTAAAGAAGAGAAGGGAATAACTAGAGAATCTTATAATTAAATAGTTAGGGGTCTTGGTCGATGCATGCGCACGTGCGCACGCGGACGGACTTTGGTAGAATTCGATTGATCTGGTAGAACTTGGCAGAAGTTAATTAAGCTGGCAGAATTTGGCAGAATTCGGTCAAAGCGTCAAGTTTATCTTGTTAAGTGTTTTACTGAGACATTCCTACTGTAACTAGGCTAGTCCCGTTACATTTTATAATAATAGCCTTCTTAATAGCATCTATAGCAGCACCCTAGCTTCTAAAGTAGCTTACGCTCTCCGTCTAGGAGTTTACATGGAAAGGTTAGTATAGAGAGGTTAATATTAGCTCCGGTAATAGTATCCCTAGTAGGCGTTAGTAACCTAGTGTATATAGGTATGGTTAGCCCGGAGGGCTTTTATATAGGAGCCTTTAGGCGAGGGTTAGCGGTGGAGATCTAATTTAACCGTTGTTCAATCTTCCGTAGGCCTGCTACTATACTGTGTATGTTATTATAATTGTAACTAGCGGCAGCGTAACTAAGGTAATAGGTAACCTTTTTAAGGAGATCTTCCTGGTCTTTAGTGTCGTCTTAGGAGAGGACTCTAGTGTATTCCTAGAACTTAACATAGAACTTATTAAATAACTTAGTAGGACTCATCTTTAGGGCGCGTAGTTTGGCTTAACTGGTGGCCACTAGGTTGTGGTCGCGATATATTAGGTTAAAATCGTTAAGGACCTTCTAGTAGGACTGCTACTTCTAGGGGCCATTGGTCTCCTATTAGGCGAAGAGTCTATTAAATAGGGTACCCTTTATACGCCCAATAATATAACCAATCTTGGTATCCTCCCTAGGAAAAAGGCAGGCGCTCTAGGTTAGTTTCTCCCGGATTTATATCTTCTAGTAGCTATATTCCTTACGGTCTCCCTAAAAGACTGGAGGATTGGGGTATCGTATATTAAACCCCACAATTATAGCTTGAGTTTGGTTGCTGATATAGGGGTTGTCCCTATTAGGTAAAGCTGCTTGACGCTAACTTTTAGCCAAGCGTTGGGTGGGTAAGGTTGCCAGAGGCATAGAGACTTAGGTGGTATAGTGCGTAGTAGGGAAATGCTCAGCATCGTTACGGATGTGCTTGTTAAGCTAAGACTATAGGTATTTAATTGTGCCCTCTTTCTCAGTAACTTTAGCAATAAGTATAATCTTAGCTTTCTTTAATCGTTGGACGTCGCGCTTAAATATACAGAGGTTATCTTTGGTCTCTTAGCGTATATTATTAGCAAGTGCCTTACTAGCTTGTAAGTCTTAGATAATATTATGGTCTTAGGCAGCACGTAGTTTAGCTTATATAAGCTTTAGGTAGTAGTTCTATAGAAGGCGGTAGTATTTGTCAGGTTCTCGTGCTACCATTTATATAAACATCTCGGCGTCTTGTATTTTAATCTTAATAGGTAGCTGCCCTTCTAGTTACTTTTCCGTGGCTATGTGATTAATAAAGGATAAGATGTTACTGGTGTCTATCTCGTTAAGGTCGTCGCTGTGGCCACCTATACTAATAGGGGTGTACCTATCCTGCTAGGCTGGTTAACTCTTATCGTCTTTAAGGTGGTGCTAGGTGCTCAGGGGTACTTATAGTTATAACTCTTTTAAGCCGCTAGGCTTGCCCTTAGGGGTTAAGGCTAGAATTAATAAATTAAATTCTCCTGGGATTAATTGGCGTTGTAGGCTAGGTTGGGGTATTAGGTTGCTCTTTAGGCTTAACATAGTGGCTAGTAAGGAATATCGTCTTACTATTATGGTGCGAAGGTTGCTCGTAGACACGCTGCTTCTGGCAGCGCCTGTAGTATCATAGAGACGTAGAATTGATCGTAGGCTAGGTGTCAGTGGTAAGAAAAAAAAGGCGCAACGTAATATCACGAGGCGCGGAACAGTGGCAGCTGAACGTATGTATTCGAGGAGTCTACAAGACGTTGCGCGATCGATCGTAAGGGTCGAGGGCGTAAGGAGGTGATATACCTACGCGTAGCTGACGTAAGCTGTACGCGAGGTGTACACGAGAGCACGGGGCTCTCCTATGGAGGCCCCTGCGGTGGGGTTCCGTGACAATAACCTTATTAAAATTATAAGAGATAAACGCATTAACTATATCTATCTATATCGTCTCTAGGTTAAATTTTACGGTGATTACCATAAGGGTTTGGAAGGTTATACTAGCTAATATAGTAGCCTTTATAGGTAGGTCTCCTAGGGCCTATTAATTTCTATATACTACTAAGCATGCCTTACATTTCTGGAGGAATCTATGCTTGTATATCTTATAGATAAATACCTATATTAAGCTAAGAATCTACTATCCCTTTATATGCTTTTTTTCTATTTCTTAAAATAAACTTATTTAATAATGGGATTAAAGGTGGGCTTATTAAGCTTCTTAGAACTAATCTTAAAGAGGATATATATTAAGGTCGCGGATTAACTAAGGTAGTGGAGGTAAATTCTTCCTATATAATCTAACATTACATATTCTACCTGATTTTAGCTTACTATTATTAAGTTAACTATTAAGGTTAAACTTCCTTCCTACTAAGAAGGCGCTGTAATAGGCTAAAGTAATCCTTTTAGTAATAAAGTCTTTAAACCTATTATTACAGGCTTCCTTAAATAAGTCTTTAACCAAGTTGTTAAACACCTCCTAAGTGTAAAACCTATCTCCTACTTAGCTAACAATGTCCTAATTAGTACCTTATATATCTAACTTTATAGGATACTTAATATAAAAGGCATGTAGAGATTCTTCGTCTTCTTTTATTAGAGGTGGTGTATAATATATATCTTTAAGAGCTCTTGCAAGCTTAAAATCTACTAACTTATTAGTAGTAGTAACTCTTTGATTAACGTCTGATACGGATCCTACTGGCCCACGCAGACTACTCCGCACAGGGGGGAAAACTTATGTATTTACAGGAAGAAAACCCCTGCAGTTAGGGGAGGAAAAACCCTATGAGCAGCCTCAGTAGGATGAAAAACCCCGATTTGCCATGTTTGCACGTAGCTGCGGCCCTGCGGGCCTACAGCACGTCCTCCTCCTTAGATGTTTTGAACTCCTTGGGAACCACTGCTTCCTTCTCTAGCTTATCCAAAGCTAGGGTTCACTACGCCCTAGCTAGGCCTTGCCAATCGATTGCCGTGTATTTGCCTCTCCCATATCTTGACCATCCCCTGTGTGCTATCTCTTATTGACCATTGCCATATACGCCTTGCCTCCCCCCCCCTAGAGCCATCGAAGGCGTAAGGGGGATTCATCCGTTCTAACTACCATGATACCAAGCAGCGGGATATATTGTATTGGGTATCTTTTATGCCTAGGCCCCAGCTAGGCCCTTTTAAAGGGTCACCACTCCGTTGAAAGAAGACAAGGAAAACCGTGGGTCGCAATCCAGGCTGCAGTATTACGGCAGTAAAACGGCGAGTGACCGCATGCTCCGCGGGCGATCGCCCTGGGGGTTAGGAGGGGCCGTATATTTGCTCGTTCGTTCGTTCGTTCGCGCGTTCACTCGTTCGTCGATGTGAGGTCGTCGATGCTTTCAATTGGGGGTCGGGGGATGTTATCGAGTACTGTTCATCCATGTTGGATCGTACAGGTGCCCTGGATAGAACAGTGTAGTAGTCGTCGTACTGTAGAGGGCCAACAGTGGTGGTTTTCAAGATCTCACCATCCGAAAACTTTTCACCACCGCCCTTAACGCCCACAACCACCACCAGGTCCTGTCCGCACGCTGTGCGACGTCTCTGCGTTGGCTCTGGATCCGATCTTCGAAGACCCAGGTTCGTAGCCGTCACCACGTACAGGTGCAGAGTCCGATTTCGACGGCCTCTACTAACTTATTAAAGGTTTAAACTAGCTTATTAACGTTATTATCTTCCTTTTAAATTAACAATTTAAATACTTCTTTATTATTTTCTAGAAGAACCTTATTCTTAGTTAGGGTATTAGGGAGTTAAATCTTCTTAATTAGCGTGTCTAATTCAGTATATAGGTCCTTTAAAATATCCGTTTGCTTACTATTAAAGAACGTCTTTTTATTAAAGATAATATCCCTAGTAGAGATAATAATGCCTTTATACAGGATCCAGATCCTATAGATATTAGTAGAGTTATAGCTAATAAGATAGCTAATATAGGCTTACGGATTTAGCTTACTTAGCCTTTTCTTTTTTTTAGCTAGGTGTTTAATATTATTGCGTACGCCCTATAGCCGTAGGCTTTTAGGTGCGCTAGTTACGGCTTTTTTAATCTCCTATTAGCTAGAAAGGTATAGAACCTCTTATATAGCGATTTCTAACCGTTGCTTTCCTATAGTGTTTGATCTTAAAGGTAAACTATATAGTTAACTATCTCGTTTTATAGGTTATATGGTAGATTAGCAGCGATTCTTATTACTTATACTCTCTTAATAATTATACCCCCTAAGCGTTGGCGGTACTATTCCAAGCTTAGGTATATAGCGCTAAAGGTGTAAGGGATCTTTTGGCGGCTGCCAAGGCTAGCCTTCGGCTAGCCCTTGGCACCTCCTTATAAGTTCCCTTGGGCTTGCAGCCCTTCCCTCCTCATCGGTTCGTCTCCGTACGAGGTATTGCCATACCTACTCTTTACCATATCGTCCTCTTCCATCGACTCTCCTGTGACTCATGCTCGGCTTGCCTACTCCCTACCATACACCTAGGCAATAGCCTTATAAAAGGCTTAAATATAATTCCTTAAGTCTGTAGCTATTTAAAGGTTCTCCTTTTCCCTAGCTTATTGTCTAATCTAATAGTATTAACTTTAAGGTTATACCTTAAACAAATCTATTAGATAAAATCTTTAAGTACTTATAGTATCTCCTTTTTTTTTACTATGTGTTATTATAAAAGATAGGAAGGGTTGTAACGGAGCCTTGTAGTAGGTACTATGGTGGACTCGTTAATAGGCTAGGTATGTAGGTATAACTAAGGTCAACAACGTAATAACAACTGGTGGAGTGGTTGCCCAATAGATTAACTCTAATTGTATTCTGAGATTTACTACGAAGAGAGAACTATCTGGGTAGGGACTGTGGTCCTTTAAATACACAACTATACGCCTAAGAAATCCCTTCGCTCTATAAGGTACGTATGCTCTATACGCTCTATATAGATTATATAGATTATATAGATTATATAGATTATATAGATTATATAGATTATATAGATTACATTACGTAACCTTGGTTACTATTTCTTATTATATAGTTCCACCGGATCTATCCTGGACCGTGCCCTTATTAACTAACTAGCTTCCTCTAACTCCTCTTTAAGTAGTTATAATATTGTACTTAAAGCATCCGTAATACCATCTCCCTCCTCTTTATCTTTGTCCTTAAAGATTCCTAACATCTCTAAGTCGTTTACTAGAGGTGTAATGTCCGTTTATTTAACTTGGTTAATATCCTTACTTATTATACCTAAAGCATCTTCTTCTTCTTCTACTATTTAACGTGCTCGCACTATTACTGCGATACTGTTGCTGGGTGAGGTTATACTATCTCTATATTCTCGTTATGCGAAAGAGGGGTTAGCTTATATTGCGCTAGCGAGTCCTTTATCTCGGCAACCTTCCTCTTGCTTAGAGTGCACCAAAGCAAATGTTTAATTATCCTGTGACGTTTGCTCTATTTCTAACGCTAAGTGTGCGCGTCCTATAACTCTTAATAGTCTTTAAGTTCCCTAAGTAACTTATTATAGGGTCTCGCGTTTAATCTGCTGCTATGAAGCTTAATGATAAACTCTTAGCTTCCCTTGCGAAGCTTTAGCGTACTTGTCTGCCTCTGCCCGCCTGCTTTGTCTTAAGAAAGTACGTAAGAAGGTTCGTTCTAAGGAGTGGAAGCTTGTTTAATAGGGTTTATCTAAGCTAGGTAATAAGAGAGTAACGTCTCTAGAGAAGGAAACAACTCTAAGTAATATAGCAGTTGCTCCTCCCGGGTCCCCCTTAGGTGACTTGTCCTTTAGCGATCTTTTTTTAATGCTCCCTAACCTACTTTTTTCTAATACTCCCGTACCTTTCCTATAGCGTTTTCTAGGTTGCTTAGTGGTTCCTAGGTAGTTTTACTATAGCCTATTTACTTTACTTTATACCACGTTTTATTATCTACGTCCTTGTAACTAATGATTTTTAAAACTTACCACTTATCTTCTTCCTGTCCTCTATATGTATCTACCTTATAGACTAGTGGCTTAATATTCCTGTGTGCTAGCTCTAGTATTACAATATACTATATAGGGTAGATCTTTATTTTGGCTAGTAGGTTTAACTTATATATAACTAATAAAATCCTCTTTATAATTTTGAAAGGTCCTAGTCTAACATAGTCTAACTTTTTGCTTAGTTATTAACTCTTAAAATTTTTATATAGTAGCTACACTTTATCTCCCTCCTTCAGATCTGGTCCCTTAGATCTCTTAGCGTTATAGTACTTTTTTATTCTCTATTATATCATCTTAGCTGTTTCTTTAAGGTCTATATAAAGATTTATTAACGTCTTTATTCTTTCTTTAGCTATACTACTTATTTTCTTTACTTAATATGGCGATAACGATAATCTTGGCTTATATCCATAATTCGCCTTAAATAGTAATGTTCCTATTCCTTCCTATAGTGTTGCACTATATATAAACTATATAACTAGTAGTAGCAATACCTAATTATTTTATACGTGATTAATATAATGCCTTAAATACTGCTCTAGTGTCTGGTTTAATCTTTCTGCGGATAATATGCTATTAAGGTTACTACGTAAACTCCTTATTCTGCTAAGAATACCTCCCAGAATGCTGCTATGAATTTTAGATCTCTATCTAATATGACTTTATCTAGTGCCCCGTGTCTTATAAACACTTCCTTAATATAGATTATAGCGATATCTTCTACTAATATTTCTTCTATGCACGCTATAAAGTATCCCTACTTTATAAGCTTATCTACTATTACTAAGATCGCATTATAATCTTATCCTGTAATAGGATCTCTTAACTTTAGTAACTTTATAATAAAGTCCTATAATATAACTTCCTATGGTTTTCCTGGTATTTTAATAGGTTATAGCTCTCTATACGGCTTATGCCTCGTTAGTTTATTTCTTTAGCAATCTAGATATTCCTTTATAACGTATCTTGCTAGTCCCTAAATTCCTTAAATAATATACTCCTCTTAAAGTCTTAACACTAAGCCTATAGCTCCACTGTGTCCTTACGTTAGTCCCTTATAAAATAACTTAATAAACTCTTTTATAATAGACCTTGGAACATAAGTTGCTTCTCTATTCTTATACTATTCCATATCTAGATCCTCTACCTATATATCTTAGATCTTCTGTATCTACTTACTCTCTAGTAATTTATAGATCTAACTTTCTTTAGTTATTATAATCTTTGGATAATTATACCTAATTACTCTATCTTAATCCTTTTACAGTAAAGCCCCTAATGGCTTCTTATTACTTTGCAACTCTGCCTTCCTACTAAGTACATTTGCTCTTATATTTTTAGTACCCTTAGTATACTAAATTTCAAAATGATATTCTGTAAGCATTTCCGCCTATCTAACTTATCTTTTATTTAACTCTTTTATTATTAGGAATCCTATAAGATTCTTATAGTCTGTCTTAACTATAAATGGTTTCTCTATGCCTTGCAAGAATGCTCTCCATTTCTTAAGTGCTGCAACCATACCTAACAACTCCTTGTTATAAATATTATAGTTTAGTTTTGGTAGTGTCATCTTTCTACTATAGTATGCCACTGGATGCTATGTGTCTTGGTGCTTCTATAGTAAATATACTTCTAGTATAAAGTCTAATACATCTATCTTAATAACTGTTTCTAACTTTAGTTGGTAGATCTTAAGGATTAGTTCCTAGGTAAATAACTCTTTTAGTTCTTTAAACAGTTTTCTTTACTCTTCTACCTAAACCTACGGTTTCTCTTTCTTTGTTAGCCTTATAAACGGCTTAATGCTCTTTAACTATTATGTTATAAACCTCCTATAGTAATTGCAAAACCCTAGAAACAACCTTAACTGTATAACGTTCTCTAGTTCTTACCAATTCACTATAGCTTTAACTTTCTTTAGGTCCATACTAATTTTTCCTAGTTTAATAATAAATTCTATAAAATTGGTCTTTCTTATAAAGAACTTACATTTCTTAATTACTACTAGTATCTGTTCTTCTTATAGTCTCTTTAAGACCCACTTAATATATTCTCTATGTTCTTTCTTACTTATTAAGTAGATAATAATAATATTAAGGTATGCTATAATAAACTTATTAAGGTGTTCTCCTAACACGCTGTTAATTCACTTCTAGAACATTACTAGTACGTTTATAAGCCTAAACTGTATAACTACTAGTTTATATAGTCCTTCCTTTAACCTAAAGGCTGCCTTCTACTTATTGCCTTCCTTAATTCTGATTTAATGGTATGCCTATCTCAGATCTATCTTTATAAAGATTTACGCATTACCTATTCTATCTTAGATTTTGCTAATTAAGGGTAAAGGATACCTATCCTTTCTAGTAATGCTATTTAACTATCTATAGTCTATATACATCCTAAGTTTTCCGTTTTTCTTTGGAACGAATAATACTGGATATCTTACTAACAACTATAACAGTCTAATATATCCCTTTTATAAGTTCTCCTAGATAAACTCCTTAAGCGCTACTAACTTGGTTTTAGTAAGCTTATAGATTGGAAAGAACTTTAGACTTATTTCTAGTTCTAACTCTATCTTATAGTCCTATGCTATATACTTTAACAGCTTTTTACTTTATAGTAACTATAACTTTTTACCATACTTATGGTATCTCTTTAGTATATAACTTAAGCCTTACTTAGTCTCTTCATATATTGCTCTAACTTGGTACTATACTAACTTGGTTTACTATTGCATCTTACATTATTAAGTATCTCTAATATTAACCTGACCTGTAACCTAATCTATCCTTAGATTATATTCCTATAACTAAGGCATTTCTAGTATTACCTTATCCTTTCCTAATAGTAGGATATTAAAAGACATCTTAACCTGTCTCCCTTTAATAGTTAACTAAATAGGTCCTGTTTTAAGATTAAATATAATGCCTCCTCTATAGGCTATTTAATCTCCTAAAATCGTTATAAGTAGATATGGGTATTCCTTTTGTTCATATAGTAACCCTATCCTTTTTACTGCTGCTAGTGATATATAGTTTCTTATTACTCTACTATCTATTAGTGCTTTAAACTGTTAATCTTGCTACTTAACTTATAAATTTAGGTGCCAACCTTAAATTCCTTTAAGGGTCTAAGGCTCTACCACTAGTTCCCTCTAGTCCCGTAGGCCTCCCCTTTTCCTAACTATTGGCTACTAGATCCTACTTATACTTAGTCCTCTTTAGGCCAATACTTAGTTTATTTCTTTTCCTCTATATGCCATAGACAAGTGTTCTCTAGATAATTCCACCACTATCTTCCATCTAGGCATTCTTCTATAAGAAATCTTTCTAGTTAAAGTATTAGGTTCCTTTAACTCTGTACTTCTACTAGGTGCTATCTATATATATACTTAGCATTTCTAAACCGCTTTTCTTCTGGTGCCCAATATATTCTCGCTAAGTATTTTTAGTTCTTATCCTTGGGTGCTCTATATATGTTATACATGTTATCCATACAAGCTATCTATAATAGTGTGTAATACGCTAGGTACTTTAGGTTAACTCTTGGCTTATCTTTATCTTTAAGTTTAAACCTATACCGCGTTAACCTAACTGCTAGTATTTCTATTACAGGTACTAAGATTTGTCGCTTACTTCTCTAGTCCCTAGATCCTTCTTCTAGGTTCCTTAATATCATAATTAATGCTCCTTTAATGTGACTTATGTGTTTCTCTATAATAAGTTAGTCTTAAATAACTTTCTTATCTAGCTATATATAAAAATCTTCCTATTTATTATTGTGTTGTTGCCTATACTACTTTCCATATAACTGGTTTAGTGTATATAGTCTGTCTATTAGAAAGTACCTTATTATTATTGCGTTGTAATATCCTTTAGTATATCTTTCTTTAAACCTAGTTAGAATCCCTAGATCCTCTCCTTATTCCAATTTATTTAACTATTTTACTCTAGGCGTCCCTGCCTTAGGCCTATTAGTAGCTCTTTGTGTAGGTGCTCTATCCCTTATATAACCTACTATAGACCTTTTATCTAGCTTTTGCTCTTGCTATATAATAATTCTTGCTCTAAACTTATCTATAGTTTCTTGTTTTCTATATCTTACAGCTAGATCCTTAAAGTCGTCTTGCTTCTTAATCTCCGTATTAACTTTTTAATCTTTAGGCTAAATACTGCGTTTACCTAGAATAGACGTCTTTACTTATTCCCCAAACTTATAGTTCTTAAACTTACGTCCTATACTTATTTATTTGCCTTTAAACTAAGCCATTACTCTTTTCTACCGGTTTTTGTCCGTTATAGGTACTTAAGCCTTCCTTATTATATCTTATAAATCTTAGGTATATCTTATTTTGTTTTAAGAATCTTAAGTGTCTCTTATCTTTTTATAAGAATTTTAAGCCTATAGCCTTTTGCCTTTTATAAGTAGTGAGCTAGCACTAGCAGTTATCTACTTGCTTAATTGTCTTTAGATATTGCTCCTTCTGTCTTATAAAGTAATAGATATTGTATCTAATAGTGTTATAATACCCGTTACTAATCCTTATTCTATAGAGGTCTTAGTCTCTACTTGTCACGGGACTCACTCGTTCTCACGTCTCTGCGCGTCTTTGACGTTCTTGACCCGTGCTCACGTTCGTCCCGAGACACCTACGCACGTTCCCCTACAGCCCCTATTTATACCCGTACCTGGCACACGAAGACTCTTCTTTTTCATCCAATGTCTTTGTATTAACCACGCATAGTTACGTGTACGTAGCCTTCTCAATTACTACCTCGTTTAGTGCATTGTATCCCGGCTCGTGCCTACTCCGTGACACTACTTCTGTTGCATTATTAAGGTTTAAGTGCTCCTAGTTAGCCTCTTTTTCTTCCTTATCGCTATTAATTAATAAGTACTCTAACTCTATTATTATTGTTGCTAATCTTTGTCTATATATTACTGTAATATCTTAATCTAGCTTATAGAGTTAATCTTATTTTTTATCTAACTCTCTAGTTCCCTTAAGTCCTCTTAACTCTAGCTCTTATAGCCAATAGCTTACGCTATACTTAGCGTCCTTATAAACTTGGCATGTATTATTATAATAAAACGCAAAGTGCTTAATTAAACACTTCTTGGTCCCGCGCAATATACCTATATTTGTATTATTGTACTCTAACAACCTAGTACCTTTTACTGCGTGGTTACTCTAACTACCTCTACAGTCTTTAGTAAAATAACCTTTCTTTCCGCAATTTATACAAGCTCTATTTTTAAACCATTTTTCTTGCTGTTAAGTCCGCCTAAACATCTTCTACTACTAAGATCCCTGGTTTAGCCTCTGTTCTTTAGTTCTATAATTACTTAATCCTTAACCTCTAGGTTTCTATAGTTTCTTTATCCATCTCTTAGATTCTTTAGTACTGCTTAGGTCCATTAGCTCTACACCATTTTATAGTTTTTAACTCTATATCTGCCGCTGCGTACTCTACGCCTTATATAACTATAGAACTCTATCTTACCCTTTCTTAGCTTATTCCCTTTAATAGATCCTATTATTAATCTTTATTGCTTAATCTATTAACTCTTTTAGAGTATCCGTATCTTCTATTAGGGTAATTACGTCCTAGACTTTAGCCTTAAGTCCTTGCTTATACTATGCCATAAGCGCCTTATTATTCCACTTAACCTATATTATAAGTGTCTAAAACTATATTGTATACTTAATTGCTAAAGTACGTTGTACTAGGTTCTGAAGCTTTTGTTCTACTATAGTTAATACCTCTAGGTTACTAAATATCTATATTAACCTCTCTATAAACCTATTCTAGTTAGTAAACATATACCATACTTCCTAACTAGTAGTTAATATTCCGTTTATCTATATCTTGGTAAGGTAAGGTTTAAACTACTTAAGTGCTCTTCCTGTTAAGAATAATCCTACATATACCACTTGGTCTATAGACGTTGCCAACTTTACTCCTTATATAACCTTAAAGTGCATTTATATAAGGAATCCTTTAAGTTTTAACCTTTCCCCTAAGAATTATTTAATTAATGGTAGCTTAACCTTGGCTGCTCTAATGCCATTAATACAATCCTTAAGTATCCTATTGTTATCTATTAATTAATTAACCATTTTCTGTAACTAACTTATTATGACTAGCTGCGAATCTATATCCCTTATACTGGTGTCTCCTTTTAACCCTAAGGTTGTAGCTGCCGTAGATAGCGTTGTGACTGGTGCTTTTAGTGGCATATTGTTTAACCCTCCTGGTTTAATACTGTAACCTTGGTAGTAAATATATAACGGAGCCTTGTAGTAGGTACTATGGTGGACTTGTTAATAGGCTAGGTATGTAGGTATAACCAAGGTTAATAATGTAATAATAACTGGTGGAGTGGTTGCCTAATAGATTAACTCTAATTATATTCTAAGATTTACTATAAAGAGAGAACTATCTGGGTAGGGACTGTGGTCCTTTAAATACACAACCATACGCCTAAGAAATCCCTTTGCTCTATAAGGTACGTGTGCTCTATACGCTCTATACAGATTACATAGATTACATAGATCACATAGATCACATTATATAACCTCAGTTACTATTCCTTGTCACATAGTTCCACCGGATCCATTTTGGACCGTGCCCTTATTAACCAACTAGCTTCCTCTGACTCCTCTTCAAGTAGTCGTAATATTATACTTAAAGCGTCCATAACAAGGTTCTTTTTAAGAAGGTATTATAGATAAGCATAACTTATATAAATCTAGTATGCGCTTTCTTAAGGTTAGTTTAGTTAATATAGAGGTTAAGATAAGGTTTATTAATATTCTGTTTTAAGAACCTTTATAAGACCTAACGCTTAATTTTAGCGAGACTGTAATATTAATATTCCGTTATCTTTAGGCCTTAAAGCTTAACTCCTAAGGTATTAAGACCTAAATAGTAAAGGCTTATAGGTTCTAGATAACCTAGACGCAAATACTATAGATATATATTACCTTTTAAATCTAGATAAATATCTCTTAATAATACTCTGCACTTCCATTAGCAGCATAGCAGTTGGCTTATATTAAACGCTAATAGACTTCCTAGTTAGATATATTTAATAGTCTATTATCTATAATATTCTTCCATTCAATATAGGATTGTATTATCCTTCCAAACTAGAAGATTATTATCTTCTTTATTATCTTAGTAGTACTCTTATTTTTAAAGTAGATAAAACAATACTAGGTTTATATTAAAGTCCGTATAAAAGGCAACGTCTTTAAGATATAGGATTCCCTTGCTCTTATCTAGTTTTATAACTTAAATAGTAATATTGCCATAGCCTAGTATAGGCACTTTCAAGCTACCGGCAATAATATATTTATATCTTAGAGCTTTCCTAAAATTATTAAAATAAGAGAGGTTATTAAAGATATAGAGAGTGGTTCCTAAGTTAAGAATAGTTAATAGCTTTAGTAAATGGAGTTAACTAGTATAATACAATTCTAGGAATATTGTATTAGCTTCTTCTTTAATCTTAACTATCTCCTAGCCTTTATCCTATTATTATTAAGCCTTATCTTCTTATTCTTTAAGTCTGATCTTTATAACTTAGTGAGATTTTTATTCTTTTCTACCTTCTTTAATGCCCTATTAATACAAGCATCTCCTATTATAACTCCTGCAGGTTTTTATCTTTAAATAAACACTAATAGTCCTAAAGAGAGTGTCCTTATATTCCACACGCTAAGTATTTAGGCGTTAGCTTCTTATAGGATATCTCCTTATCCACTAGTATCCTGGCTCTCTTTTAGCGTCTATTATATACTAAGGCCTTTCCTCTTTATAAACCTTTAGTAGTATTAGAGTAATCCTTAATAGCTTACTCTATAAAGTCTACATCAAAGGTACTTCCTCTTATAGTAGCATTGGCTTTCTTTAAGGGTGTTCTAAGTCCTTCTTATAGCTCCTTTACTACTCTATAGTATTTAGAAGATCTTAACTTCTAAGCGTTATTTAACTTAGTAGTGTACTTTATACAGTAGGTGTTGCTAAATGGTTAAATAACTTCTGCTAAATTTTAAAGCTAGATTCTATTAGATATTTAAGGGATCTTATACTTCTCTCCTAGTAATATTATATATTCCCATTAATCTAGCCATTAGTTTGGTTTTAATAATTATTTAAACCCCTTAGGGGCTTCTATATACTAGTATTATACCTTCTTCCTAATAAATAATAAGGTAGGTTCTATATTTTCTTTTAGCTAAGATAGCCATTCTTTAATGGTTAAGGAAGGGTTAAGCAGTAGCTTCTTCTAAATTAATACTATAGATATAATCTAGGTGCGGATCTATTAAAGATAATCTTCTTATCTTAGGAAATACTTTATATTCTAGTTATAGTATTATCTACTATTCTTATACGCTTTTTATTAATTTGTTAAAAGCTATATATATAAGGTTACATTCTTATTAAAATCTATAACTTCTAGATAGGCTAGTTCTTATCCCTTACATTGTCGATATAATATAAAACGTGGCCCGTGCGCGCGATCAAGAACATCAAAGTGCGAGCCCATAGTATAGCTAGTATTTCTATCACGAAGTTCAAATAGATGAGTTCATTGATAAAAATGGGTTGATTGATTGATGATCTTATATCATATCTTTTTGACCTTAATCTGACGTGTCTTCAGTGACATATCTTCGTGCACGTAACTCATACACGTGACCCACGCCTTTAGAGAATACAGATTATCTAACACACCCCCTTAGCTTTAAGCTCTTTGAGGTTAAAGCTAGCCACCTTCTCATGTCCGTTAATGAGTTAATTGAACCGTAATCTTATCTAAATCCTTCTATCTTGCTCTAATACTGTCCCTTAGGTCCTCTAGTTGCTTCTTCTTATCCAGCTGCTCCTTAATATCCACCATCCCAATTATATTAACAAAGCTTTAAAACCTCTGCTTAGGCAGGGCCTTTATAAGTCTATTAGCAATTATCTCCTTTATTACTATTTATTAAAATCATATTTATCTCATTGCGTATTCCTAACGTAGCCAGTATTAATAGATATTAACGTGTTAGAGCTTTATAATTAGCTTTACTATATCTTCCATAATTAGTTAGAGCGTCTGCGTGTTATTATATTTAATAATCAAGGGCTTGTTTAGGCGTAATGTCATTACTTTAAACAGCCTACTAATAAAGATAGCTTCCTTTACTGTCTGTAATAGGGCTAACAACTCAGCTTCTATGCTTAACGTTGTCACCATACCCTACTTATTTGCTCTCCAGGCAATCAGCCCCCTAAATAGCTTTATAATATATCCTTACGAGCTCTTTCTATCAACGGAGTTGTCTGCGAATAATACATCGCTGGCACAGATAAATGATTACGCTTTACCTCTACCATCTCTTCCGTCATCTCGTCCTTTATCGCGTATTCCCTTATCTCTCCCTATACTATTTATTCCTTCCTTGTCTCCTCTATAGTAGATTACTCTGCTCCTCATACTATATAGGTACTGGATTACTCTGTCTACCGCTTAATAGTACTCTTAGCTTAGGTTCTAATTAAACCTTACTAGCTATAATACTGCAAAAGCAATATCCGGACGCGTTATAGTGGCTGCATAAAGTATTAAACCCATTTTTCTCTAATATAGCATCGTAGAAGCTGCTTCTCTTAGTAGGGACATAGGACGGACTAGTA
>Ga0307507_10001129_pt1 | contig 59188 bp, 20 predicted proteins | sample 7_EM_MG_FD_207223 | JGI IMG/M metagenome (GOLD analysis project Ga0307507, IMG submission 207223) | Populus trichocarpa ectomycorrhiza microbial communities from riparian zone in the Pacific Northwest, United States - 7_EM | ecosystem: Host-associated > Plants > Roots > Unclassified | place... | reverse complement strand
CAGACGATGAATATTAATTGATTCGTGATGCAGTAGATGCGGTTGATGTCTATCTAGATTGACATGCAGAGCTCGCTCTCGCGACGTGTCCAGAGCTTAGTCAGCATCTCTCGCTTAATTCTGACAACCCCACATACAGCTTGATCCACCAAAGCCAAGTTCAAAACCGATCGAATTGCGATCCTTAATTGGCCACTAAATAGCCCCAATCTCAGCCCAATCAAAGCTCTCTAGAAGATTATAAAGGAGCGACTTGCCCAGCGTTGTAATAGGCCTTATACGGAGCAGCAAATGCAGCAGGCAATTTAGGAAGAGTAGGAGAAGATTACACGGGAAAATCTATACCGCCTCGTTGCATCTATAAGGCAACGCGTACACGATGTAATTAAAGCCAGAGGAGACATTACCAATGGTAGATCTAGGTAAGAACTTGAAGGAAGCAATTAGGCACTCGTTTGGCAATTTGACGATCGCTTGATCGCGACACCGTACGAATTCGTAGATGGGCAAAAGCTTACACAATCCTTTAATTTTAAAAGCTTCATTTAATTTTGATATCTGTCGTTTTTCTAAGCGTGCTTGTCTGTTGTAGATTAACCCCATTTTACCTAGTAAGACAGGCGGGTTTCTCCGAACGATCGGCAGCGCTTTCAACCGGATGCGCCTGGGTGGTGTACTTAACAGTCTCGGGTTACGCATCTAGATTTTTTCCATCGCTCGTCCCAATGCACACGCGATGTGTCATCCTAATAATTCTTTCCAAGTTTAAAAAACTTCATCCGAGCTTCATCCCTAACTACATCTAGTGATTCCTATGGCTGTGGAATATCCACGTCCTAGCAATGTTACTAAAAAAATATCTTCACCTAGAAACAAAAGCTTTTTCTAGCACTACCGACGGAGCGCGATCGTTCCGTGGCTGTCAATGCGGTGCTCTCACGGCCCTCTTTATCGGCATCAGAGCCACTTTGGTCTACGGAGAATTGCGCAAAAAGAGATTTCTCTTTCCTTTTTGGTCAGTCCCCTAACTAAATGGCCAACGCTTCCACGACTGGTTTGAGCTTCCGGGTTTGCATGCCGGAACCCAAGATCTTGTTCTACTTTTCCGCACTTTTCCGAGACTCTGCAGATGCAGTTATCTTTCTTCGCAACCAAGAATGTGGTGTGTTTCTTATGACCTGGCGTTCTTAGCAGCTCCTTCGTGCGGGTGCTAGGCGCCGCCATCGCCCAAAACCCTCAAGCGTCATTTTTAGAAAGCCCACATACTAATAAAATTAAGACACCTAAGGGTTTCTAACAATGTTCGGCCATAGACGTCGTTAAAAAGACGATTTTTAAATAAGTTCGGATAGATAATATTATGGTTGTAGGTAAGGAGCTTTTAAAGCGGCTGCCAGTTGCTTATATATATAACATAGACAAAAATGACGTCCAATTCGACCGTATCCACTGCCTCAAGATCCGTTAATAGGTGAGGGAGTCGACATTACAATGAGATTCGATTGATATGCATTAAAAAATCGACATCTGCTGCCTCAGGTCCGAAATCGCTGAGGGTAGCGGTGCGGCAGATTCCGAACGCCAGAGCCGACCAAGCTTATTACGGTATACTTCCTAATCCGAAACGCCAAGAAAACAGTTTGGTGGCTTATTGGTGGCGCATTTGTGGCGCAGGGGGGCCAGAAACTTTTGGCCGCTGCCTCCGTAGCTACTAGCCCCTGGGGGGGTGTGTCAACCAATAAAATACGTCCTATTTGGCTTCGCCAAGAGGACAGGTCTTTTTGGGCCAATTGGGCGTCGACAAATATGGAAGAATTCAATCCGCTATCACCCAGTATGTCGAAGCTTCAGAGTTGTACACTAGGAATAGGGTTTCCGCGAACGATGAGAGATAGCGTGCATCGGCAATGGATGATACCCGTTGCTGGCACTGTCTTCCTCCTATATGATCCCTAGAGTCGCTGTATGACAGGACTCTAGCAGATTTCCGTAACCTTCTCTTTGAACTATTATAGAATTCGTTTGTTCATCCTTTCCTTTAGGGATCATTCATCAGACTTTTGAATTAATTATTCGTTTCACCATATCGACCCCTGGATCCTTAGGGCATTCATATCGTTCTATTATGCTTTCCCCCCAAGCAGAACCGCGCCTTTCAAGGTACTACGAAACTGTTGACTCCCAGTCATCTAGTCCTTTACCAAGTCCAAATCCCTTACTCAGCCCTAGCCCAATATGGAGTCCAACATCTTCACCTGACAGCTCTTCTAACAATTCGCTGAACGAATCTTCCATAATTCTACTTAATCAATTATCAAGTAATGGATTTCCTCAACGGCCGCGCCCAGCATTCACCAGGGCAAGTTCTTATACATCTCTCGAGTCAGACGATCTAGGAACAACAGCTTGTCCTACACCTGCAGAGCCCTGGGAGAATGAGTCGAGCGTAGAATATAATGTAATCCTTTCCTTACACTTCATGCCAGGCCAGCATATTTTGTTAATGCAATTATTTCAGAAACTTGTATTAAACAAGGAGAGGAGTTTACCGGGACCTACGTTCGAGCAGAGATATTCCGACTCTTGCTATTTCATAGAGAAATTACATGAGCACGATGATGGGGAGCAGTTACGCCCTTGGAAGCGGATACTCCATCGTGCTGCGCCGCTCTCCACCTTGTTGGCCGTTGGGGCTTACATTTTGTATTTTGGATACCGAATTAGCTGTACAATGGACGCACAACGAAGCTATCATAAAATCTATATCATGGCTTGGATCTTTATTGCCGCCGAGGGTGCTGTTGCTTGTAAGTATCATTCCTTCTTTACGCCTCTATAGCTCATAGTTCTAGTGCCCGCCTTTTTCCATCAACTTTATTCACTTCTTGCAATAAGAGGTCGTAGCCGTCCAAAATTGCGGCTTCAAGGATCTGTGGTTCCCACGGTGGACGTCTTTGTTACATGTTGCAAAGAAGATGTCGATGTAGTCCTAGATACAACTCGAGCGGGTAAGTTGAGGAATATTCAGTATGCTAATATATATATTCAAGATCTGACCCATCTCTAGCCTGTGGAGTAGATTACTCAAACGAACGATTTCGGGTCGTTGTGCTTGATGACGGCGCTGACCCTGAACTGAAGAAAGGTGTTGAACGTATGCATCTGGAATACCCAAACTTATACTACTACGCTCGAGAAAAGCTCCCCGGAGTACCCCATCACGCGAAAGCAGGAAATCTCATCGGTGGCACCGAATTCGTGACCGAGCTCGATGGAGGGGCTGGTGAATATATAGCCGCCTTAGATGCCGACATGATTCCGGAACCAGACTGGCTTCGGGCTCTTGTCCCTCACCTTACCTCAGACCCTAAGCTAGCTCTTGCTTGCCCACCTCAGCTATTTTATAATATTCCTGACAACGACCCACTTGTTCAAAGCCTAGATGCTTTTGTCCACGTCATGGAGCCTATCAAGGATGCTTGCGGCGTTGCATGGTGCACAGGGAGTGGGTACGTGATACGCCGTAGCGCACTTGAATCCATCGGAGGTTGGCCCGTTGGCACCTTGGCTGAAGATACATTTACGAGCTCTATGCTACTTGGTAAAGGATGGAATACCGCTTACGTACACGAAGCACTTCAATTCGGTACTGTCCCCGAGTCATATGTTGGACATCTGAAGCAGCGCACACGTTGGACGCTGGGGACGTTACAAAGCGCCCTAAAACAGCGTTTTTGCCTTTTTGGCCCCATCGTCAAGAAGATGACCATTTTCCAACGGCTCTCCGGCTTTGTCTTTACTATTGATGCCTTTTTTAAGATCTTCCTCTTTATCTCTGTCCTTACAATTCCAATTGTACTCATTAGTGGTGGCACACTGGTTGCGTATTCTACTTACACTCAACTCCGCTGGCAAGTGCGCCTCGCCTTTGCCGTCCTCATTCTCGGTCGGGTAAACGAATATATTACCTACCTCCCCTCCGGCTACCGCCTCTCCCAGCGCGACGCTGGTGCCCAGTTATGGATGGCGCCTTACCACGCTCTCACTATTATCAAATGTTTCATTTTCCAGCGCCCGATGGCCTTCTCCTCGTCGGGTTCACTCAAAGATGCACTTAATGAGCGGGACGCACACCTCCGCGCCCCCATTTGGCGACGCCTCAAAGTTATACTCTGGGACTGCAAAGCCTGGATGCATGTGTCGTACGTAGCCTTCACTGTCACCGCCGTGGTTCTGTCCTGTGTGCGCGCCTTCACCTCTCACCTATCCACGCACAAAGTCCTCATCTATTTACTCACCCATGCCTTCTTCCCACCTATGCTCTGGCTACTGTGTCTGACAGCTTTCTGCGTCCCGTTACGCTACGCTGTTTTCCCTCCAACTATGCCGGACAGGGAGGAGCTACTGGAGCGCGATCCAAAGACAGGGATTGCGCACCCGAAACCGTACTGGAAGAAGCAGAGGTGGGGTGTTGGGCAGGTGTGGTACGAGAGTCAGTATTTGATAGTTACGATTTTTACGGCGGTCGTATTTGTTGGTAGTTTCTTTGTGTGAGAACTAATCTTTAGAAAGGAAACAGGCGTTGGTTTAAGCTTAAAGGGAGGATATACAGAGTGTACTCAGCGCGCTTGGATAAGTGTGGTGACTTTTGGTAGTTTATAATAATTTATAATAGATGTTTACAAAATACTATTTAGTTACGTATTCACTTCCTGGAAATTAAGCCCCACGCTTTCTCAAATATTCGGATCAAGCTCCCCAATCCCTGATTACGTACTTTGGGTTTTCCGAAAGTCACACCGCCCTTCCCCTGCCCCGCAACTTCCCATCTGTATTCGCCATTGGGGACGCAGTGGTTTCGTATTAGGACCATACTGCTCCCTTTTCGAGGGGTGTGACTCTAATTAGTTGAGGCGAAGGGATATTTATAATTTTGGAAATAGCTGGCAGCCTATTTGTAAGACAGGGACGGTGGTTTTAAGAAAACCTTTGCGAGGTTCAAGACCGGCCATCAATACTCAACGTGACCCGTGACAATCATTTAGGACGATAACGTGAGTGGTAGGGTTATGACGGCGATATAGTTATGACGGTTGGCTACTACCGCCTTCCTAATGTAGATGGAACACCAAAATACTGCCGAAATACTGCCAAAATGCCTTGAAGCAGCCGTTGGGTCGTGCATGCCGTCGGGTCGTGCACGCCGTCGGGTCGTGCACGCTGTCATATCGTGCACGACCCAACGGCTACTTCTAAGGCATTTTGGCGGTATTTCGGCAGTATTTTGGTGTTCCATCTACATCAGGAAGGCGGTAGTAGCCGACCGTCATAACTATCCCTTAGACCGGCCGCGTCCTCCTAAAAGCACAGATCAACCTTAAGCGAGGGCGATTTGACTAATTAGATTGCTAGAATCCTCAACACTAACGCTATGCACCTTAGTACGCGCACAGTCCACTAGCTTATGGGAGGACGCGGCCGGTCGAAGGGATATCGCCGTCATAACCCTATCACTCACGTTATCACCAAAAGGATTTTGAACATATTACTCGGGCCCCGTCGGGTTCTTCGAATGCTGCGCAGCCCCCACGTAGTGGGGGCCTACGCCCTCAGCACAAAAACACCCTCAATACAAAATTATTCCTATACATACAATCCTACACGTATTTTTACAGCCATAACCTTCCTGCGCACCCAAAATGACGAAACGGAAGGTTAATGCATATACTGTTGAAGCCCAGAGGATTGTAGAAATTGTGAAGGAGCTTAAGGCCCTGCCGTATAAGCCCAGTTTTACATCGTCTTGATGGGAAGCTCATCAGAAAGTCATGGCTTTAGATCACACCACAAAGTAGCAGATACTTTTATCTCAGCAGCTTCATGTCTGTTGCCTATGCCTCTGTCAAAAATAACCACATTTCAGACTTCATTCGATCACACCGAAAAGAAAAATTGAAAACCGAACACAAGCGTTCCCATCTCAATTTACTCGTCATTTCCCTTTTTTTTTCTGGCAATAAGAAACATCATCTCCTTGCAAATTTCCCTTCACTTTGGGAGGAACGTCAGAGGAAAGGCATTACAGAGTCAATGAAGAACATCCTTAAGATAAGAAAAACCAACATCGAAATCGTTTCGTCCCTCCGGAACCATGTCAAGAAGGTTCCATAGCGGACTCAGCAAGTCCATTCCTCTCCCCGTATCCAAATCAAAATTCGGCAACTGAGTATACACATGCCTCACTGCACCCTCGCCATTTTTCTTAAACACGCTTATCCCAGGCGCCTGCTTGCACTCAGGCATCCAGCCCGGATGTTCCATATCCATATCTTTATTGAATGTGGACCCCTGGCTCGACAGCAACCGCACATGGCTCCACCCTCTCCGCCGTCCCCACTCCCGTAGCTTCTCCAGCGACGCTTTCGCCACAATAGCCAAGTTGACGCGCTGCGAGATGTGCTGCCCGACACCGTTCAGTGCATCGACAAATGACAGGCACATCGGGCACGGCTTGTCCTCGTCTTCGGCGAACATCATGTGGCAGATGACGACGCTGCGCCCTTCGGCTGCGAGGTCTGCGAGGGTTGTTTGATGCGATGCGGAGGTATTGGACAGGCCCGGTGGGCCGGAGGTGAACGTGTAGTCAGCCATGGGTGCACCCAAGGGGAGAGAGCGGCGCATTTCGGCTACTCGCTCGATCTGGTTGCGGAGAGCAAATTCCGCTTTGGTGAGTTCGTTGCGTGCGGCAATATATTCTGGACTGGCGTTTTTGGGCCATTTGATGAATTTAGTTTCAGACATGACGTGTCCCTTAATATGGTAGGTAGCAAAGCTCAATTGTATTCGATGGAATTGCTTTCTAACAAATGTAGGGTGAGCGGTTGATGGGTTGTCTTCAACTATATATCTTGTTTGAGGTTATCTTTCAAACTGCAATCGACCTCCCAGGCATCAGTCAACTATACGAAATACGAAATACGAAGCCACGAATAAAAGGATAGGCTCACCATCGCACACAGCGCGGGCTGGTTCCCCGCAGTATGCAGACTGATCCCAGGGACGCGCCTCGACCACGATATCACGAGGGACTAGCTTAATTTAGGATAGCCTCCTAGCACTTCCTTAATGCAACCAACGATGCATCTACTGTTTTTTCCCCAGCAGTACTATCAGCATGCTGAAGCTTTATGTCTCAAATGTTTCATCAATTTTCCTGCGAGACCTGGTGGATAGAAGAGCACATGGCACCGAGCAGGGCCAACTCCGTTCCTATGCCTTATATCGTTGATCAGCCTAACTAGAAGGGTTTCAGCCAAAACAATGCCGGATATTTTACTGTTCCACAGACTATGTCTTAGCACAAAAGGCTTTTAGATCAAGATTCAGCCTTCTCTCTATAAAGAAATTATACAGAACTCTAAACACTGTGTACGCTCACATCCGAACTGCGCAAAGAGGATACCCAGACAAACACCAAGAATATAACTTGCTTTCCCACTTGTTCAGAGAAGACAATCGAGTTCCCTGAGCTAAATCTTGAGGATAGTCAATTTCCGATTCTTCGAAGAATTGCTTTTAGATCATACCCCGTTGCTAGACGAGCCGTTCCTAACATTGTAGGGCCGGATCGAAGTATGGCGCAGGTCTCCGAACATGGTTGCTGAAACAACTGAGAAAATCGGGGTCGTACAGTACAAGACATTAGGCGAGGTAACAAACTCTGACTTACTGTCGACCTGATATCATATCTATTCTACTTGTGGGAACACGATCGCACTGATCCACAACATGCGAGCCACTAGATTTATTCTACACAAAAACTGGCTCTACTCTCAACTTGGCCTTTATGCTCAAAGCTTCTCCCTCTGAGAATTCAACTGCTTAGCCAAATGCACCGTGTGATCCTCAGCGAACTACCCCTCCTAGCGATACGAATTCTCCTTAGCCTTCTTGATGCTCTCACTGAAGGCTTTAATTTCATGACAGCTTCTGAAGTAGAAGATATCTTCGTCGTACGGTGTTATTCGGCTCCAAACAGGCCAACAGGCATTGCAAAATGTATGAGGGGCTTTGCTTCGTAAGCGTACGGCTTTGTGGAAATGGATCTAGAATAGACTTGCTGTAGTGGACGCGAGAGGTATGATGGAGGAGAAGGTAGTCTAAATTTTCCGTATTGGTGGCATGCTGGATGTTGGAGAAGCAGTGGGTGACTGTATGTTTGCGTAAGCGCCTTGACCAGAACACATACAAACTTTCAAGAGATTGTTTTATATGCGAAAAGTCCAAAGAGACCTCTCTTTTAATGTTTTATTTGACCGTTCAGACAAGACTTCCAATAGTAAAAGTTTCCAAGCCTTGAAGCTGGTAGTAGTCTTATTAAATTAAGCAGTAGTGAGAAAATCAAAACCGTATTCCTTGACTTGTTCTTCACCACTGTCACAGAAATCTACTTGCAACTGCGAAGCACGACGGAGGTATAGGATTTACGAAACAAAACCATACCTACTAGTATATGTTAATTAAGCTCTATACAATAAAGCTCTAAATTAAAGCTTTGGGTTAATTAATCGGCTTATTAATCATAAACTCGGGTCAAATTTTTCGTTGGGGGGTACCAACGATCCGCATGTTTAACTTAATTGCTTGGTTAATACGTGCACGGGGTAGAATAGGATTCGGGTAGCAGTCCTGGCAGAACTTGGAAGGATTCGGTGGACTTGGCAGAATATGGCAGAATGCCGTAGGTTGCCGTCAGATTGTCGTCTCGTGGTCGGTCTCTAATTGGTAAGTTGGTAGAGACAGATGGACGTGTATAAGGCAGTGTGGTTTAAAATAAAATCTTAACTGATAAGATCAATAAATAATTTTATTTTCGTATTTGTTATTATTTTTATTAATTAGCTAAAAAAATATATAATCTCTTAGTAACCCCGCTTTACCTCGTCTAATATTAAGAATTCTATTAATTATTATTCCTATTCTATCTTTATTATATAGCATAATGGCTTCTAAAGCAGACTTATCTATCTTATCTACTCTTAAATCTACCGAGATTAAAGAACCAGAAGCTATTGTACGCGGGCTATTAGACATCTCTCTCCACAAGCACACTCGGCCGCCGTATAACCATAAACCAAAAAGATATAAGAAGAATAAGATTTATTACTATAAATACTATATAGATCTACCGTACGGCGGAAAATCTATAATAAATCTTTAAAATTACCTTAAAAGTAAGTATTAAATTAATTGTCTAATTAACAGCCTAGGCATTTATATAATAATAAAGATGCGGCTTAAGAAGTTATATATAAGGCTCTTAACTACTAATTAAGGAGAAGAAATTAACTAGATTATACTCCATAAAGTCCTTAATAAGGAGCTAGTTTATAAGGCTCTTATTTTATTAATTATTATATAATATCTTCTGTTTTAAATTATTAAATAGCTAAAGTTCCGTATACTTTATTATATTCTTAATCCTTAAGCAGACGATATTATTATAATAGCTTATTCTAAAGTTAGTAAACTAATTAATACCTCCTAGCTCTTCTAAAAGGATATTATACGAAATAAGCTTTAGGCAGCAATATAAAGCATCTATATCTCGCTTAATATCTAGATATCTCCTAAATAAGCATCTTCTTATAGTTTGCGCGCACTTTACTTAATAGAATAAGTAGAAGCTTTTAAGGGCGCTTAGGCTTCTTACTCTTTATATAGTACAATTTTATAGCGGCAAGGATTAATTTAGATTTCTCCTTTCTATTTTATAGGACTTTAAAGTTATATAACAGATTAGTGTAATTATTTATAATAACGTGGTTCACTACCGAGCCGATTACTTAAAACCCTACCAAAATCGCAATTTTTTAACCTTTGTAAATCAACCAATTCTTAATAAATATTAACGCAAATTTAATAGTGGCTTATTAATATAATAACTAACCTATAGCAAAAGTATTAAAAATCTTATATAAGTAGAAGTAGGTTAAATAGGAAAAGTGGAGTAATTATACCCTACTTCTCCTATTTAAAGTACTTCCACTTATATAAAGTATTTTTAAAAAATATAAAAAGCTTAGTCACTACATTGATAAGCCACTATTAAATTTGCATTAATATTTATTAAGAATTGGTTGATTTACAAAGGTTAAAAAATCGCGATTTTGGTGGGGTTGTAAGTGATCGGCTCGGTGGTAAACCACGTTAATACTTCTATAAATAATACTCTTTATTATATAGTAGGTGCCTACCTAAAAAGAGAGAAAAAGATTAACTAAAATCCTATTTATTAACGTATTCGCTATAACGGCTATATTATTAACCTCGCTGTATAGGCTTTCCTCTTTTAAAATGTTATTAATATTAAGTAAATCTAGTTATATAAAGTGGAGAATAAAAGCAGAGATAAAATTAGCAAAGCATAGTTAGCTATTTAGAGGGATACGTTTTATTATATAGGTGTCCTTGGTAAGCCTTATAATATTATTATCTATATATAAAGTTCTATAGGTTATATAAAAGATATTTGTTAGTGACTTAGTCAATCGAGGCACGAGTACGGCAAGAGGGACGCGCAAGCCTGTACAATTGGTAGTCTATAAACAAGGATCCAAAGCTAGAGAAAGGAAAGGAGAAGAAGGGCAGCGTCGCTTAAAGTCTTATACAATCCTCAAGTCACGTAAGCTCACGTAACTCTGTGTCTACCATAACGTCTACCATAATCCACCATTTTCCACCAGCGCCATAACATTACCCCCCCTTCAAAAAAGCCTGCCCTTAGGCTTTATATGTCCGTATTATATCCGTAGGGTGTTCTTATCTATATACTTAATAGGTAGCTTATTATCTTCGCTATACTAGCAGTCCATCCACTTATTTAGATACTTTGGGGGTCCTAGCTTATTAGGGTATTGGTTATATAACTCTTTAAGCTTCTAGGGGCAACCTATAAAGTTCCAAGTAGGGTACTAGGTTGGGTCTAGATTATAATCTTTCTATTAGACACGGTATTTTAGCGTTTCTTATATTAGTTTATAGGCTAGTATTTTATTAACTTCCCATTTATTGTCGCCATTAACTTAAATTGGTAGTGGAGGCTTATTCTTTTATCTAGGTAGTGGGTTATTTGTAGCTTTCTATAGCTTATCTAGTAAGAAAATAGGGTAGACTTTAATTAAGTCTAGGAATTTAACCTTATATAAGTTGCCTTCTTTATTAAGGATCTTATATAGTCCTACCATATTATAGTCTAGCTTATAGCTAGGCCGTTCTGTCTTTTAGTTCTTTGTTATAACCTAGACCTTATCGCCTACGGTAAAGTCAGGCTCGCGCCTATGCTTATTTACCTGCTATTCTATTAATTTTTAGGCCTTCTCTAGGTTCTTATAGGCTACTACCTATGCTTCTTCTAAGCGTCTAGCATACTACTATGCTTCCTTATAAGATGGTTTTTCGCGTATAGTTTATGGTCCTTCTGGTCTCTCCTAGTTAAAGCTTATATAGGGTGTCACGGGACATCTCCGTGACACCTTATACACGTCCACCTGTTCCCACCTGTTCCCACCTGTTTCCACCGACGCAGCAAGAAGAGACCGACCGCGAGACGACAATCTAACGGCAATCTGCCGCATTCTGCCATATTCTGCCAAGTCCACCAAATCCTGCCAAGTTCTGCCAGGACCGCTACTCAAATCCTATTCTGCTCCGTGCATGTGTCGACCAAGCAACCAAACTAACGATATATACCCTTTCTTCCCGTTTCCTTACCTTCTCTCCTTACGCAACGTCTTGACTTCATCACACAGTTCATGTACATAGCTTAATAATATCTACTTCGCTATATATTATCACCACTTGTACTCACTCCGTGACATAGGGTAAGTATCCTATTTCTAGCTAAATAGGTATAAACCCCGTAGAGTTATAGGGTAGGATTGCCTGGGCATAGTTTATTATAGGTAGTAGTTCGCCCCAGTTGTTCTAAAAGTAGTTAATAAAGGGCCAGAGTCTCTAGTCTAAGTATTAATTTATAATCTCTGTCTAACTGTCTATCTAGGGGTGGTATACTATAGAGAGCTTTAGTCTAATACCTAGGATCTAGGTAAACTTATTCTAGAAGGCTAATATAAACTACGGCCTATGGTTAGATACGATAGTATCTAGTAGTCTATAAATTTAGTAGATATAGTAGATATATAGTTGGGCCGCCTCTTTAGTATTAATATTCTTATAATAGGGGATTAAGAACGCGCGCTTGCCAAAGCGGTTAACTAGAATTATAACCATATTATATCCGTCGCGGTCCGTAGGTAACTTATAAAAGTCTATAGAGATATGCTACTAGGGGCGTTCTAGTATTAGGAGTGGCTTTAATAGCCCTAGGGTCTTATCTTGTGGAATTATAAACCTATAGCAGTCATCATAGTTCTATATATAGCGGTTAATATCTATAACTATTCTAGGCCAGTAGTAGCGGTCGCCAATAATCCTATAGGTTTTATTTTTTCTAGGGTAGGCTATAGAGACCTAGGCATGTGCTTTGGTAATAAGCTAAGTCCATAAGTTCTATTCCTCTACTACTACTAGCCGTTCCTAATACTTAAGTAATCTATTTTTGAGGGACTATAGGCTGGTAATATTCTTTGCCTTTTTACGGTATTTCTATAAGGAAGAGGCTATACGGTTTGCCTATAGCAATTCGTTAATAAAGTTAAATCCTAAGGGGTTAATAGGATATATCTCGGCACCTAAGGAGTCTGTACTTAGTTCTGCCTATATCTGGGGGTTAAGGTGCTCTAGTTATAGTAGTATCTAGGTTCGTAATAAGATCTTTACAGCCACCTGGTTACCTAGGTCCTATTTACGCCTTATAAGAGTATCCGCACGGTTTGTAGCGCCTGGTTTATATATAATTAAAAAGTTAAACTAAGATAGGATATTTACCTAGTGTGCCTACTAGGCCGTAAGGGCCTTAGTTATTATAAAGTATTCTAGGGCCTTATAATCCGAAACTACCTTAATAGGCTTAAGGGTCCCCTCTAGCTATACACGCTAGTGCTAAAAGCTAGAGATAATAGCCAGCATTTCTTAATTATAGATGTGGTAGTTTAGCTTAGTATCTATTATAGTCTTTAAATAGTATGTACTAGGGTGCTATTCTCCGTCCAGTTGCTTCTAGGAGAAAATACTGGCTATCGCGCCGTCTAAGGCATTAGTTTCCAGCATTAAGGGCCATTCTAGGTTAAAGTGGGCAAGTAGGGGAGCTAATACTAGCCGTTTTTTAAGCTTATTAAAGGCCTACATACATCTAGCGTTAAAGTGGAATAGTTGGTCTTTCCTAGTAAGGCGGTTAAGAGGCTAGATAATCCTACTATAGTTCTTAATAAAGTATTAGTAGAAGTTACAGAAACCTAAAAATAATTATACCCCCTTTACGGTCTGTGGGGGTGTCTACTAGCTAATTATAGCTGTTTTTTCTAAGTCTACCTTAATTCCGTCTGTACTAATAATAAACCCTAAGTACTTAGTGCGCTTAACACTAAATTCTAACTTCCTAATATTAGCCTAGAGACTAGCTGTCGGAATGTTAGTCATATAACGTGGTCACAAGACCACGAAGCGAGGCTAGCTAACCTAACCTTAGAGCAACCCCTTACTTCTAGACAATCAATAACTACCAACTTCAACATCGCATACGTATCGCAATACAGTGATATTCATGCACGTTAATAAAGTGAGTATACCAACACTGATCAGTAGACGTATAGATTAGGAAATACGCAATAAGCTAGAGCTTAAGAACCGTACTAGAAACAGTACACAGATCACCTAACCTTATCTATTTTAGTTAAAGGAGAAAGCTACATTACCCTCAAAGCTTAAGACCATGTATTAGCTTAACTGCTAACGCGTCAAATCACCTAGAGAATTATATCTTTATTTAGAGAAGATTACAACCTCCCTTAAGCTTAAGAGAATTTGTACTAGCCTTACAGCCAATACAATAGATTGCTAAGAGAATAGCAGTCTTACTAAGAACACTTTACAGGCCTAACGGCTGTAGAGGACGTATACACCCTTACCTTTACACCCTTACCTCAAACCTCAATCTTAACCTCAACCTCAACCCTCAACCTCGACCTTAACCCTGACCTCAACCTTAACCTTGAACTATAACATACACAAAGACACGACAATATGGAAATTAATTAGAAGGAGAGAATCGCCAGACATAGTTACAGGATTAATATAGCAACTGCCTTAGAGGAAGACTTGGAAGAATATATAGAAACAAAAATCTACAAGTATATATATAAGAACTTTACGGATTATATATTACGGTTGCTATTCCAGGAAGAATTCAAAGGCTTTACCATTAAGGACTTTAGAAAGATACGCTCTATTACTAGAGCAAAGCTCCGTACTCACCTACTCTAAAGAGGAGTATATATCGCCATACACAGCAACAAATACCCACTTTATAAGGTTCTGTATAATGCTCTTATAAAAGAGGAACCTTACAAATAGACAGATAAGGAAATTATAGGAGCTCTTAAGGAAGTCAGCCCTATAATTATAGTAGCACTATAAGAATGACTTAACTCGACATAAATAGCTTTAAAATTAAATTAAGCTATACCCCCATCAGTTATAGCCTCTTTAGTTCCTATAACCCCCCCTAGCAGCCCACTACCTACCCACACGGTGCTAACGCCTGTAAACCATTAACTACCTCCACTATCTCTGACGCCTATAATCCAGCCTATAGCTATAGCCACAACACCTAAAACGTAAATACCTACCCCTATAACACCCTAACTAGCTATTGCATCTATACCCTAGTAAACTGCACCAACCGCTACCTAATAGCAAGCTGTACCTACCTCTACCTAGGATTAACTACTTACCCTCCTCACTTAACTCCTATAGACGCAGAATTAGCAATTATTGCCTACGGCAACTGCCTCTACCCTCCCTTTAGTAACCGCTTATACCTTACCTGGTGCTCCTTCTGCCCAGTATCTTTACCCTAGTACTACCAATACCGACCCTGCTATACACCTGCCTATGTACAGCAAAGAGGCAGCTACTATCGCCAAGATCTATATAGACAACCAGAAGTACAATAGAGTGAGTAATAGCTTTAACTTTAAGTTAACTATCTTCTATAATATCTATAAGAGAGCTGGTCTACCTCCTAAAGGCTATATAACTGTATTCCTAACCATACTAAAGGGACTTGCTTAGGATCACTACTATAATAGTAGCCTTTTAACCAGATTATTCACTAAGGCATATAACTATATATATTACTTTTTTAAAGGACTAGAGTACTATTAGAGAAACCTTACTAAATGGAACGCTACTAACTTTTAAGGAATTATTAACGAGAACCCTAATAAGCAAATCTATTAGAGTTTCCAACTACTCCTTAATAAGCTCTTAAAATATCGCCATAGATTACACCTAGAGTTTTATATAGACCTCTTTCTTACGAATAAACTAGTTACCGCTTGCTAAGGAATACTAGTATGCTATATTACCATTTCTAACCCTTCTAAAGACCTCTCCTAGTTAATTAGCAAGTTGCAATCTTCTATAGTTATATAGAAAAAGGAATACCCTTCTTAGGCCTTAATAAGACTATTTTAAGGAGCCTACTTTACGGATTGCATATACCGCCGTAATATCCATAATAACTGTAACCAAACCCGCTCTTATAGACAAAACACTGTTAGATCCCCAAAGGCTAAGTGCTATATTTGCTAAAAAAAGAGCTGCCGCTTATAGAAACACATAGAGGAGGAGCGGAACCGTTCTAGAGATAAGTATAAAAGACATTTTAACAACAATAAGGGCCGTAATAGTAACTTTAAAGAATGCTTTAGATAATACACTATCTACTATAAAGGAGACGACAATAATAAGCGTAATAAGACTTTTAAAGCTCTTATACTAGATATAGACGCTAACAAAAATACTAATAATAATAACAGCGAGGAAGAATTAGAAGACCCTAATAGCTACTACCTTATATTATTTAGGACTCTTATTACAGACAAAGCAACCTTTATAAGTATAGAACTAGCCAACAAGGCTTACGCTTACTTACTTACTATAACCTTTATAGAACCTACTATAGAAACTAACCCGTTTAACTATAACACAACAACTACCGCTTTACGCTATACTTCTACAGTATTTATAGGAATTATAATCAATACTAGTACGTTAAAGAAGTCTATGGCCGGTTATAGACAATTCTAGGCACTACAGAACGCGGACCAATTTATAAGACTTAATACCTTAACCAAAGGACAAGTTAACGTGCAGTTTGGCATTAGAATTACTACCTTTATTAAAACTACGGATGTTATTACCCCTATAGGCAAGATACAGTTTTATATTATCTATACGGATACCCCCTTCTTGCTCTATTTAGCGGATATAGACAGACTCTAAATCTACTATAACAACCTTAGAAACGTTGTTATTACTTACACTAAAAAAGTGCTAGTAGTATAACGGTTTGGCCACCTATTTTTCCTATAGAGTTTATTACTACAGTTATATTTATCTAAATCCTTTAACGCGAACCCCTGCTATTTAATAAATATAGAGCTACGGCGCCTGTATTGCCGATTTAGACATCCCTTAGTTAAGAAATTGCAAAAGCTACTCTACCATACTAGCCATAAAACTAATAGAATGGCCATTAAGCAACTAACCAAGTTCTACCACCACTGTTAGAAATTTAGTAAATTACTAGGTAGATTCCGCTTTACCCTATAAGATAACGTTAATTTTAACTACAATATTATTGTTAATATTATGTACATTAGCGGATTACCCCTCCTACACGTTATTAATAAAGGAACGCGATTCTAAGCCAGTAGATGGCTATAAGATATTAGCGCCAAACACATGTAAAACGTTCTACGGATGTGCTAGATTAATACCTACCTAGGGCTACTAGATCTAATTACCCACAATACTAGAAAGAACTTCGTTAGTAAGGAATTTAAGCAATACGCCACCATTATAGGAATTAGTATAAAGAGAGTACTGGTCAAAGCACATAACTCTATTAGAATGGTAGAGCGCTAGTATAGTTTATTACGGCGAGCCTACCAGATCATTATAACTGAAATCCCTAACATTAATAAGGAGATAGGACTCTAAATAGCGTTTAAAGCAATTAACGATTTAGCTGGCCCTAAAGGACTAGTTCCTATACTTCTAGTCTTTAAAGCCTACCCCCAAATGGTCAAATCCAATACACTATCCCCTGCTATTATATAACGCGCTGCCGCAATTAAAAAGGCTATAGTAGAGATACAGAAGCTATAAGCTAAACAACAGATCGCTAACACGCTGAATATGCGAAACGGACCTAATACTAATACGATTTATAATCTCCTACCAAACTCACCCGTTTTAGTCTGGAGAGAAGGAAACACTAGCTAAAGCAGCTGTTAGAATGGGCCATTTACTTTACTCACCATTAAGGGTAAAATATACACTGTTAAGCTGTCTAGCGGACCTACAGCCTTCTAATCTACGGTTATAAAACCCTACCTTTAAGCAACTGAATCGCAAGAGCAAATCATTAGACCAAAATCGCCACCTAAACCTCTACTTGGGTCAGCCCTTTCTAAGACTGTCTTAGAGAGACCTACTAAAGCTTAGCAATAACCCCTAAAACAAGGCAGAGGACGCCCTCGCAAATACCCTCTACTTACGGCCATAACTGATATCACTATCTACCTACAGGATAACAGTTAATTTAGTACCCAATTTAGCGCCTCCTAATAGAAGGAGCTTACTAGTCTACTTAAGAAGGGAGTTTTTGAGATCATAAGACTTACGGATATACCATAAGGCGTATAACTCTTTAACTCATAATTTATTAACAAGATTAAGAATAAGGGAACTAATAAAGCCTTTAAGAAATCCTAACTAGTTGTATAAGCTTATAATAACTTAGAAAAGGAACTGGTTCTTACCTAATTACTAACCATTTAATAAGTTAGCTAATAACTAATTCTCTATATTACTGCCATAAAGCTTCTTTAGGCACGACTTTACCTCCAAGATATTTTATAGGCCTATATATAATTAACCACCACACTAAATCAAGAGTTCTATGTATAACCTCCGCATAAGCTAATTAAGTAACTTGGGATTAACAAGGCCTCCATTCTAAAGGTTATAAAACCACTCTACAGAGTACCAGAAGCTGGTAACCACTAGTTTAAGATATATTACTTATATCATATCTAACAGTTGCATATAGACTAGTCTATATACGACCCCTACCTCCTATAGAGTAACAAACCCTTTGGTATTATAGGCCTATAAACTAATAATACTCTATTCCTGGCAGATAAGACCTGTATAAACGCAGAGTAAAACAAGCTATATAAGGCCAGGTTTATAGCTAAGGAACAGGAATAACTTACCGTTAATACGCCTATTAAGTTTAATGGTGGAGTCATTTAGCTACTAACTAACGGGAGCATTACGCTTACTTAGGAACAACAATGCATAAACCTTAGTACAATTAGCACTAAGCTTGCTACAAGTACAGGATTAAGAGGAGCTATAAAAACCTTAACTCCAAAGAACTAGTACATCGCTTAATATACTAGAGGTGCATATATTACTTTAGTATGCCAGCTAGAAGCCTTATTTAATTTATCCTTTACCGCCTAGGTAATTAACCCCAACAAGAAAGACGTAAAACAGTTAAATAAGCGTCTAAACTGGCAAATTAAGAACGCTAATAGAGGTCTTAAGTTTGTTAAGTTAGATATTAAAACCCTATAGCTACTGGTATTTACGGACGTGTTATTTACTAACAACAAGAACCTCTCTTCGCAGATTAGCTACGTCCTTGTACTAGCTAATGCTATAAAGAAGGCCAATATTGTCCATTAGAGCTCAGTTAAGTGCAAAAAAGTTACTTAGAGCATACTAGCTTCTAAACTCTACAGTATAGCCCACGGCTTTAATATCGGCGTTGCAATCAAGTCTATAGTAGACAAGATCCTACAAATTAACCTTTTACTCGTGCTTTGCACTAACTCTAAGTCCTTATATAACTGTCTAGTACGACTTGGAACCACCTAAGAAAAACGCCTAATAATTAACGTAATGTGCCTCTAGCAAGCCTATAAACGGAGACAGATTATAAAGGTAAAATGGATTAACAAAAAGGCTAACCCTACTAACGCTATAACAAAGGGAAAACCCTGCGCGGCTCTTTAATGGCTTATTAATACAAACCAAATTGACCCACAAGTTATAGGATAGGTTGAACAAATAAACTTAGATTTAGCTTAGCGTCAGGTAACTAATTATAATGGTATAGACCCTAAATTCAACCAACCAATCAGGATTTTCCATGCCCGGCATAGAAAATCGCTATTGGCTCGCTTACCACTAGCGCCTTAGCAGCCCTCGCGACATATCAACCTGCTACCCCTAACAACTCTTCTTCTTCTTCTCTTCCTTAGCGTAGTATCTCCGTAATACAGTATTTTACAGGCTTTGGTTTAGAGACATTTATATAAGCTATAATACGGGTTATGTAATTACGGACCTGTAAAAGGAGCGTAGAAGCTATTGCGTATACACTACAAATAGTCTAGAAGTAAACTTAACTTTAGAGTATAGATTAGCCTTCTTTTTAGAGTTGCTCCAGTATCGGAATGTTAGTTATGTAACGTGGTCACAAAACTATGAAGCGAGGCTAGCTAACCTGACCTTAGAGCAACCCCTTACTTCTAGACAATCAATAACTACCAACTTCAACACCGCATACGTATCGCAATACAGTGATATTCGTGCACGTTGATAAAGTGAGTATACCGACACTAGCTTTACGGAGCTGTTATAAGACTTTATTGATATACTCCTTATATTCTAGTTTATTCTTAGAGTAAATTATAATATTATCTAAGTAGGCTGTATAGAAGTTATTAAGGTAGTTAAAGAGTACATTATTTATATACCGTTAGTATATAGCCAGTCCATTAGTTAGTCTAAAAGGTAGTACTTTATATTTATATAATCCGTAGTGGGTTTAAAATATAGTAAGACCTTTAGATTTAGGGTCTATCCTAATCTAGTAAAAGGCCTAGCGGATATTAAGCTTTGTAAAGATCTTAGCCTTATTTATATGGGCTAGTGTTTCTTTAAGTAAGGGCAGCGTATATCGGTCTTTATGGGTTATATAATTTAGTTTATAGTAGTTAATACAGAAATGGAGTCCGCCGTTAGGCTTTTTTGTAAAGAGAATAGGTACAGCAAAGGGGACTTAGCTAGGCTTAATAAAGCCCTTATTAAGGTTATTAATAAGGTACTACTTAGTGGCCTATAGTTTATTAGTAGATTGCTGGCAGAGGAGGCTATAGCTAAGGGTGTTTTCTTTATCTGGCTTAATCTTAATCTTATAGTTATATGGTTGGTAAGGCGGAAGTATATTAGATACTACCTTAGAGAATATATTCTTAAATTCCTAGTATTGGCGGAGTAGTTTCTATTCTACTAGCTCCTTATCTATAGGCTTACTTTCCCTATTAAGCTAGTTATAGGCTAGAGCTTCCTTGTCTTTAATAATCCGATTAATTTTATATAAGCTAGTTATAAAGGCAACGGTGTTAGGCCATATTAAGTTCTAGTAGAATCCTATGGCGCTAATATAGTAGATATTAACTAGTGGAAGGCCTATAGGTTTCTTTACGGACATTCTATAGACTGTATTCTGCGGCTAAGGGTTTATAACCCTCCTTAGCTCCTATTCCATCTTCTATAAGTTATCTTTCCGGTCTATATATTTAGTATAGCGTCTAATATTCCTTGCTATTCTTTATAGCTATATAGGGCCTAAGCCAGCTGGCTTATTACTAACTTCCTAGGTTTCTAGTATTGGTGGCATAATATTGGTAGTCTGGGGGCGGCGTAGTATGCGGACCTGTTGCGGATTAAGCTATATATCTTTCTTAAAGGCCTGGTCTCTACGTATAGTATTAGCCTAGTAAATAGTGTCTACCTATAGCCGCACAAGGTTTTCTATTGTAATGCTAATTTCTTTTATAAAGGAAGGGGTTAGGGGTAGGGTTTTGGGCTAGATAAGCTGTCTGCTCTATATATTAAGCTATAAGCCTAAATAGGCTAGCCATTTTCTTCTTAAAATCATATTATAGCTTCCTAGGTCTGTAATAAGCAAGGGGATATTATACTGCCTTTATTTATTAACACGGAGGTAAATCCGCAAGATTGTTATAATAGGTGGCCCTATTTATCCATTATACCTGTAAATAGGAATTGGTTTGGGCAGTTCTTTAAGGAATACATTTAGAAAATTAGCCAGCTTTATAGTATACTGGGTGTCTATTAAGGCGAAGGCATTTACTCTAAAGTTAGCTAAAGCAGAGGTTAAAACTTAATATTTATTACGGAATAAAGTATAAGGAATAGTGCAGCTTCTTCTACTAACTAGCTAACCTAGATTGATATATAACATATCAATCCCTTTTAACCCTAAAGAGGAGTCTTCCTTTAGGGTTCCTCTTTTTCCAACTCTATACTATCCTCTTAGATTAACAGAACCTTACCCACTTTTGTATTTATTAGGCAATCCTTTATAATATAGCCCTTCTGGCCGTAAGTAAAGCAAGCTTCCTAATTGCTAAGGGCCTATATATAGGGGTTACTATATATAGGCCAAGTATTTGCTAGACCTATAGTAGGACTAGCTATATAACTAGCTGCTAAATTAGCGGCGGGCTGTACGGCCAGTACTATAGGGGTTGCAGATCTTACTAGGGCGCTGCGGCCTGTTCTAGTAGTACTTATATTCTAGTTAACAGAGCTTTTAGTCTTATACCGCTTAGCACATGCCTTAATTTAATAGAGGCCCTAGTTAATAGCTAGGCATTAGTCTATAAGTTCCTTAAGCGTTTATATAGTAGTATAAACTAGTAGTATAGTACGCTGTAGGTCTAGGGTAAGCTTATTAAAAAGGTCTAGCATTAGATCTTCCTAGGGGGTTTAAGCCTATCTAGCTAAGTATAGAAAGCGGGTCTAAAAGGCTAAGAAGGTCTCTGTTGTTTTTATATTTAGGCTTTTATAATTAAGCCGGGCGTTCTATACTTTAAAGGGGTCCTTATAAATGGAAGATAGGTGGTTAATTATCTCTTCTTTAGAGAGGAAGGGGTCTACTAAGTCCTTAGCATATTGCGGACGTAGGTATGTCTATATATTACCGCCAGTGCGGCTAAAGATGTATGCTATTTTAGCTTGGGCATTAGGAAAGTAGTCCGCATTAACTTTAAGCTTGTCCTATAGTTAAAGCTTCTAGTTATTAAATATAGGGTTAGTTCCATCTATAAGCAATAAAGGGTTTATAACCTTCGCGGATTATAATAATGCTAATGCTATACGTTGGGCTAGGGCCTTAAGGACTATAGCAAGCCTCTAGGTGTCTAATAATTTATTACTAGGTATAGGGGTGTCTCTAGTTTTAAGTAGCTCTCAGAGCCGTTTAATTTTAGTATTAGCTACTATAAGCTCTTCCTAGGGGGTTAAGATGGCGACTATTTCACTATTAGAGGTATTTACAGGTCCTGCAGCGGCTTTACTAGCTACTATGTTTCTTGGCATAGTAGTAGGGGTACTAGGTAATTTCTGGTGTTTGTTTATTTTCTAGGGTTCTAGTCCATGCATATCCTATTCTTTAGGTTTCGCGTTCTATTTATATTCTTTTAGTTTTAGTAATGTCCTTAGGGTCCTATTCTGTTTCCTTGTTCTATTTATAGTTTTATAGATATATTTAAGTTCCTTTTTAGGAAGAGAGAGTGGTAACGAGCTTTGGATAATATTAGCGACTTAGTTAATTATATAAGGGCGCGAAGAGGCTTTAGGGAAGATTTAAAGGAATGATATAAATTCTATCTAAATTTAAGGGTATATAGCTCTTAAAGAGAACAAGACGTCGCGTAAAGAAGAGAAAGGAATATAGGAAATGTGTAACTAAATATTTAAGGTCTTAGCAGTAGATACGTGGGCATAAGCCCATGCGGATTTTAATAGGTTTCGACTAAATTCCATTACGTCAGTGGAATTTAGTAGAATTTAATCAAGTTAGCAGAATTTGGCAGAATTTGATTAAAGCATTAAAGTTTATCTGTTAAGTGTTTCACTAAGACATTCCTACTATAACTGGGCTAGTCCCATTATAGTACCCCCCCCTTTTAGCCAAAGGTCTAAAACAATTTAATTTAGTTAAGAATTTATAACTTATTACGTTATAAGCGTTATAACATATTTTAAGTTCTTTTTAATTTTAAGTTTCCTGCTATTGTGTTTTATGTCTTTATGTTAGGTGGTAGTTATTTACCTTTATATTATGTCCATCTAGCCAGAGTAGGCCGCAAAGGATGGTCTTTATGGAATTCTTTTACCAGGGAAGGCGCGTTGGCCTTAATCTGTTTATAGGTTTCCTAGGTTTATATTTTATATCCTTCCCACTTAATAAGAAGTTTAAATCGTTTAGATTATATTTTCTATTATATATTATTAATTAAGTTAATAAAGTAAGAACCGTTACCGTTGTTAGTAATTATAGGAGGTAGTAGTAGCACTTTATAAGTTATAGGGTTGTCTCTTAAAGGTTACAGCAAGCTTACATAAAATGTTAGATATATTTTTATTTTAGTTGGTAGTTTAAGCTTATAGGCGTATAGGCTTAGTTTCTTCTTAATTTAGTATAGGTCCGTGAATTTCTAATTAAGTTTCTTTAAAGGCCATTAAGTCTTTATATTTTGTGTATTTAGGTAAACTATATTACCTTCCTTAAAGTCCTATGCGGGAGCTTATCCTTTATTCGCATGCCATTCCTATAATATTTAAGCGTATGTTAATTTACTTTGTAATAGTTCCGTTAACTACTTTATTTAATTAGTAAAGTTATGCGCATTAATTAACTGGATCTGTTTAATTATGGGTCCTATTATGTTAATTTTAGGTTATAGTTTAAATCTAAGTTAAGGGTTTTATCTATAGGTTGCGTAAAATGGCGTCACGCCTATTAATGCGTTTATTGTATTATTTGCAGTAAACTTAGCTAAAGGCAACCATTTTTCCTAATTGTCTTATAGGTAGGAGCAGTATATTCGTAGATATTGTTCCATAATTATATTTATAATTTTAGTTTAACCATCTATCTCTAGATAAAATGTAGTTAAGAGTTATATTTAAATACTTAATTGTTTATATAAAGCTTGCCAGAAGTCTAAAATAAACTGGCTTCTATAATTAGATATTATTAAGTTAGAAAGTCTGTGTAGTTTAAAGATATGCTTAATAAAACATTTAGCTACTAATATTGCATTAATTAAGTCTATGGGAATTATATATCGCATTTTTATAAGGTGGTTAACAACTACTATAATATTTATAAACCCATTACTGTTAGGTAAGTTAACTATAAAGTTAATTAAGATGTTGCGCTATCTTTATATTAGAATTAGTAGCGGTTAAAGTACTCCTTGCTTTTTTATATAAGAGGTCTTTCCACATATACATATCCTGCATACTTAAACGTATTTTTATATATAGTTGTACATTATAGGCTAGTAGTATGCTTATTAAACAATTTTATAAGTCTTTATATGGCTAGGGTGCCCTACTATAGGGGGGTTATATACAAATTTAAGTATCTTAAATTGTAAAGGTTTGGAATTTAGAACTACTATCTTCTATTAGTAGTACAATTAGTCGTTTTAAATTTCGCATTTAGCAAGTGTAATATCCTTATACTATCATTTTCCTATTTAAATTGCTTTTATTACATCTATTATCCATATATTGTTCTTATATTTATATTCTATTAGCTTATTAATTTCTATTTCCCATTTATTAACTTCTAATTTATTTCTGTTAAGTTCCATATCTAGGAATATAGGACGTAGTTTTTTAAAACGTTTAGGAGGTAATAAAATCCGTAATTAATTTATAATCCATTTATCTACAGTATTTATAGGTAGGTCCTATAATTATTATGTTAATATATTAGGCTTCTAATTAAGTTTACCCAGTCAGTATATAATCTTAAAGTTAAATTATAAGAGGTATTCGGCCTAATAAATTTGGCGCTGCGTTAATTGCTTTATAGTTATAAAGTACTATAGGTTCTTATAGTCCGTTAACATATATATTAGGAATAACAATCCTTTAAGCTTGGGATGCTATTATTTAAAACATCTAACAATTATAAGCAGTTCCTTATTGTATATCTTATAGTTTAATTTAGTAGGGGCAGGTTTCTAGAAGAGAAAGGCTACTAGATATAGCTCACCGTCCTTATTATATTATAATAACACTCCCCTTAGCGCATAATTGGATAAGTCTGTTTTAATAATGTATTTAAGGTTAGGGTTAAAGTAGGTAAGAATTAAAGTAGTTATAAAATAATGCTTTAGGTTGTTAAAAGCTTATTTATATTTAGTAGTCTATTTAAATTTTATATTCTTTCTTGTTAGGTTTATTAATGGTTAAGTAGTTTCTAAGAAGTAGTTAATAAATTGTTAATAGAAATTTATAAATCCTAAAAATCCTTAAATATCTTGTATGTTGCTAGGGCTTTCCTAGTTTGTAATTACAGCAACTTTCTTAGGGTCTATTTTAATTCCATTATAGGATATTATTAAGCCTAAGTATATAACCTTAGACGTGTGGAACTTGCATTTCTATATATTATATTATAAGCCCGCATCTTATAGGCGTTTAAGGACTATTCTAATATATTTCCAATGTTTGGAAAGCGAGGATAAGTAGATTAAGATATTATTAATATACGTGGTAACAAATACATTAAGGAATTTATAAAGCGTATCATTAATATATTGCTAAAATATACTGGGACCGTTCTTTACGCTAAATAGCATTACTAGGTATTTAAAGAGTCCCCATTATATATAAAAAGCTATATACTTCTTATCTCCTTCTTATATATGGATTTTATTAAAGGCTGTAACTATATTAAGCTTTATAAAGTACTATACCTTTACTAAATAGTTAAGCGTCTCTTAAATTAGGGGAATTGGATATTAGTTTTAAATTATAATTGCATTTAGAGCTTAATAATTAATATAGAATCTTAAGCCTCCTCCTGGCTTTTTAATAAATAGTATAGGTAAGGCAAATGGAGATTAACTAGGGCGAATAAATTCTTTTTCCAGATGCTTGTTAAGGTATTATTATATTACAAGCAATTCTTTCTATAACATACCATATAGCGGACCAAACTTTGGTGTTATACTAGGCTTAAGTTCTATCTTAAAATTGTGCTTATCTTAGTACGGGGCTAGTTGGTGTCACGGCACAGTCCTAACGCGTACTGTCTCGTACTGTTTCCTACTGTTGGCTGGCCCACCACTAGCGCCTTGGCGGCTGCCCCTACTGTTTGTATATAATACCCCCTTTTACCTCCTTCTCCTCTTTATACCACAATGTAGTTATTCAGCCTATTAGCATTATAGCACTGTGACAGTTTGTGGTATCTCCTCTTGCGCCCTATTGCGATCTTTATTCTCCCTAGTCTACTGTCCCTATTTTCCCAGTATAATCGCGACTTAGCGCGACCGATAACACCGTACTATAGTTCTAGACAATCTTAGTATAATTCTAGATAATCTTAGTATAGTCCTAAACAATCTTAGTATTGTCCTAGATAATCTTAGCATTATAGCCAGCCTTATAGATTTTAATTACCCTGCCTAGATCCCCTGAAATAGGTAACCAGAATACCCTATTGGCGAACACACACAAAGCGCTTGCCCGCCTCTTTGATACCTCCTATACTAACATTGCCTAGGTAATTAGGAGTGGTCTAGAGTACCCTAAGGACCTTAATATAGTAGGAACATTTTAGCACCTCTCTATATGTATAACCCTTTTAACTAGTGTTAAGAGCGGTCTCTAAACAGTCTATAATAAAGGCCAGACTATAAAGTCCTAACTTAAAGAAGCTTAACATAGAATTAACTTCCTTAAGACACTTAAACTATATATAAAGCAATATAAACAGCAAGCTTCGGCATATACTGAGACTATATAAAGCCTAAGCTCTTAGATTACTATACTTACCTAAACCATTGCTAATAAGAATACTGCTACTAGCTCTCTTCCCCTAGCTAAGCCCCGTAGAAAAAAGCGTGAAGTAAAAGACCTTACCCTATTTAATGGCAAGGGATCGCCAACTAAAAAGTAAGAAAAATTTAAAATATAGGAAATAAAGATCTAAGGCGTTTTCTGTAGAGATGCAAAGTGCTTTAAGACCCCAATAGACGAAGTCCTCTATATGTCAGATATGCTAACAGATAAGGCTTATAACTATGTTAAGTATGGCCTTAATATGCTACGTATATACCTAAATAACCTAAGTAAATAGGCCTTCTCTAACCGAGAGTCTATGTTTGCGTACATAAAGAAGCACTATAAGACCATGGATATAACCTAAGCGGCTAAGAACAAATTAGATACCTTAAGCCAAGGCAAGCGTAATTACTAGTCCTAGAAAGCAGAGCTTAATAAGTTAATAATAAAAGTAAATAAGACTAAGGAATAAAAGGTGGATCTACTTAGGAAGAATATTTTGTCTAAAATAAAGGACTTAGCCCTTACCCTTAGCCGCAAAATTGATGATACTAACTATAAGGGCTAGAGTAAGCAAATAGACATATTTGCTTATAACCTATAGAACTACGCCTACTATACTAAGCTAAATACTACTAAGCTAAGTACTACTGGCGGCTATTAACCTATACTACCTAACAACAACACCTTAGTACTAGCACTATAGAATAACCTAATGGACCTTAACGCCGTTAAATTCAGTAGTGGTAGTAGTAGCCTCCCTAATAACGTCCAAAGATATTGTATAGATAATAGACTCTGTCTAGCATATAGTTAACCTAGCCACTAGAAAGATGCTTATAACCCTAAAATAAACCTAAATCCCCTTTTAATGCCACCGTGCCAACCCCTTTCTAGCCGTGGTGGATTCTTTAGTAGAGGGATTAATAACCAAAACGACAACTATAGATGGGGACGTGGGTTTAGACATAAAGACCTACCCCTATAATTCCCTTCCCTAATATAGCCCCAGCCAATGGTTTTATATATAAACTATGGATAAGTGCTCCATGCCGCTACTAACTGTGAGACCGGCTATGTCCTTAGCAAAATACCCCCTAGTATATATATACCGTCGGAGACTAATACGTTAGGATATACTAGCTAAGACTATAGCTACTAGCTAAGCCCTATAATCTAGTTATTAAAAGATTAACCCTTAGACTAAGTCACCTCCAAGGGTTAGAACTATATAGGGAGGAGGATAAAAGGATTAGATCTATGCTACTAGATTAGTTAGATCTTATTTTAAGTTAGCTACTATTTAACCTTAAAATAGCAAATAATAATAGGAATACTATTCTTATTTAGACCTACCTCTTCTTATTATATAACCTACTCCTATAAGTTTTTATTAAAACAGTAAGCCTTATTAACAGTAGTAGTATAGCACTAGTGTTTACAGACGAAGACTTGCTTATAAAAAAGTATAATATTATAACAAAAAGACTTCTAGTCCTAAAACTACTCTGCCTTGCTAATAGACTCCTATCTAGCTTTATTACCCACTACTTTATAGCAAGAATGATAATCGGCCACTATACAGAATCTATACTCTTCTATGTTATAAAGTTATTACCCTTAATACTAGTAATTCTTGGAATGCCCTAGCTTAAAAAGTATAACCTAAAACTAGACTTCCCTACTCTAGAGCTTAATTTCAACTTTGATTACTATGCCTATAACTATCTCCTATGGTATATTCCTAACTGTGACTAAGTAGCACCACGCGGACGTATTGTATGGCTAACGCTTAGATACTATTAGCTGATAGTAAAAGAGGTGCCTAACACTAGTAAGCCAATATATATAGTAAATAAAACAGAGATTCTAGAAGACTAGACTACTACCCTATTCCTAAAAAAATAAATACTGCCAGAACTATAAGTCCCCTATATACACCCACTTAACCTAGGTTAGCTAATAAGACACCTAACTTTAAGTTATTTACTGTACGCATATATAACCGCACGTATAATAGCTAAGGGCGTTATAGCTAAGACTAAAACTAGAGTAATTAAGACCTCCCCCCTATAACGCCTAACCTTATACCTGTCTCCCGCGTATACTGTATAAGGCCGCCGCCTTGTTTCCGCCCCCCTAGGCTAATTAAACCGTGCCAGCCTAGCCATAGCACTGAAGAACTAGACACGCCCTAACCTAGACGACATTAAATGCACTTATGCTATTAATTTTACCCAGTTCTGTAAATAAAAAGGCATAAAGGTAATAAGGATCTATATAGCGGAGCTAGTAGAACTAGTTAAATAAGAAGAACACTAATAGCTGCTTAAGGAGCTACCTATAGGCCTAATAGAAGTACTGAACCTATTAGAAAGGTCTTTCTGCTAGCTAATAGAAGGCGACTATATAATAAAGGAAGCCTATAAAGCGCTACCCCCCTATTTCTATAACTTCCTTAAGATAAACCTAAAAACTAAGTCTAAGTTTCTACGCCAGAAGATAGTTAATACTAATATTAAGAAATTTCTAAAAGGCAAACCAGGATTAACTTATAAGGATATTTTACAACGCTTACTAAAAGAGTTTTATAAATATATTAAATACTTCCTCCCTAAGAACGTAGATAAGCTGCCCCCTTACCAACTATAAGACCACAAAATTAAGATTATACCAGGAAAGCAGACCCTATACTATAAAAACAGACCACTCTCACCCGCTAAACTCAGCTATATAAAGAAGTGGATTAATAAGATGCTAGATAAGGGTTTTATCCGCAAATTAACCTTATTAGCCGCCGTACCACTCCTCCTTGTAGTAAAACCTGGTGGTGGTGTATAAATCTGCTATAACTACTAAGGCCTAAATATAGTTACTATTAAGAACTAATACCTACTGCTACTAGTCCGCGAGACACTTGACGCACTCTATAGTGCTAAGTACTTTACTAAGCTTGACGTAATTGCTGTGTTTAACTAGATCTGGATCGCGGAAGGCTATAAGTGGCTTATAGCATTTATTACCTGGTTTGGACTCTATAAGATGCTAGTTATACTATTTAGTCTCTATAACGCGCCCACTATGTTCTAAAACTATATTAACTATATTTTATATAACGCCCTTGATAACTACTATACTGCGTATCTTAATAATGTCCTTATCTTCTTAAAAACACGCGCCAAGTACACAAAATACATAAATAAAATTATTTAGAGACTTAGTAATGCTAGACTCTAGATTAATATTAATAAGTCTAAGTTTTATGCTACCAAAATAAAATACCTTAGCTTAATTATCTTGACTAATAGTATGACCATAAACCCTAAGAAGGTGCAGGCCTTATAGGAATAAAAGAACCTAATATTAGTTAAGGAACTATAGCAATTTCTTAGCTTTATAAACTTCTACTAATAATTTATTTAAGGCTATTCTAAGGTAGTTAAGCCCATAACTAGGCTACTAAAAAAGAGCATTAGCTGGTTATAGGGCCCTAATTAAGTATAGGTATTCTAGACCCTAAAAACAGCGTTTACTAAAGCACCGGTCCTAGCGTATTACAACTACACAAAGAAGACTGTGGTAGAGATAGACGCCTCGAACTAGGCTTTAGGTGGAGTGCTCTATTAAGCTAATAAAAGTAACAAGCTTAAGCCAGTCGCATTCTTCTCTGCTAAGCACTTAGCCCCTAAATGCAACTATAAAATATACAATAAGGAGCTCCTAGCAATCGTTAAGGCACTAAAAGAATGGTGTCCTAAACTATAAGGAACTAAGCAGCTGTTTAAAATTATTACGGACTATAAAAACCTCTAGACCTTTATAATAATAAAATAACTAAACTAGCGCTAAGTCTACTGGGCTGAGTTTCTTTTCTAATTTAACTTTATTATTACCTATAGGCCTGGCACTAAAGCTATAATTCTAGACGCTCTTAGCTGCCTCCTAGGCGTTATACCTACTAATGCTAATAATAAACGTCTATAATACTAAGACCGCGTTGTCTTACTACTAAAGAAAGTTGACCCTACTATCCTAGAAGAACTACTAAGCGAATCCCAAGACCAGAGCATTAAAGACTTTATTGCAGTAATAGACCTAGAGCCTGAGAAAAACCCCCTTAAGGAGCTTATTAAGAATGCCTATAAAGAAAACGAACTCGCTAGGAATATATTAGCTGCACTATGTAAATAGGAAGACCATAAAGCACGCTGTTGGCCTAAGTAGATTAGGAAGCTGCTCCGCTATAATAAATCCAAATGTTTAATTATTAACGGCCTAATCTACTATAGGAATTGAGTATTTATCCCTAATTTATATAAACTCTAACTAGAAGTTATACACCGCATATATAGTTTGGGCCCTGCGGGTTACCTAGGCCGCGTTAAAACACTAGACCTCCTTAATTAAACATATTAGTAGCCAGGTATTTCACAGTTTATGGCTACCTTTATAAAAGACTACGCTCTCTGCTTTCGTATAAAGACCCTACGCTTAGCACTGCCTGGTTTCCTAAAACTACTAGAACTACCAGTCCGCCTATAGACCAATATCTCTATTAACTATGTTGTTAACCTGCCTAAGTGCCTTTATAACGGCAAAATATATAGATATATCTTTGTCGTTATTAACCGCCTAATAAAGATAAGACACTTTATTCCTGTTACTAGCCTAGATACTAAGAAGCTTATTAAAGTATTTATTTATACTATCTATAAGTTATATAGCGCTCCAAATACCATTATTTCTAATAGAGGCTCTTTATTCGTTTCTGACTTCTGGCGTCGCCTAAACTAGCGCCTAAAGGTAACCCTAAGCCCTAGCTCTATATAGTATTATAAAACAGATGGTTAAACTGAGATTATTAATATAGCAATAAATAAGTACTTACGCGCCTTTATAAGCTTTACCTAAGATAACTGGGTAGATTAGCTCCCCCTTACTAAGTTTGCTATAAATAACCAGGTTAATAAGACTATAGAAATCTTACCATTCTTTGCCAACTATAGCTATAACCTATGTCTAGGCGTTAAACTAATAGGCCCCCAGCTATTAGCCCTGTCTATATATGCAAAGAAGGAGTATCTATAAGCTAATACTATTGCTAACCGCTTTAAGCGCATTTTAACCTAGCTTAAAGCCCTAGCTTATATCTCCTAGTAATAATATAAAGATAACGCTAATATAAAACGAGACAAAGGTATAATATTTAAAAAGAATAACATAGTTATAGTTAGCCTTAAAAATATAAAGACCAACCGGCCTAAGAGGAAGTGGGATAATAACTAGGACGGACCCTAGCCCATCCTAGCTGCCTATAGAGGAGCAGTTATAGTTAACCTCCCAGACTATATCTATGTTAATAAGTCTTTCTATACTTTAAAAGTCCGCCTCTAGTTCCTTAAAGAGATCTCTGGTTAAGCACGCATTAATAAAGAGGAACGTTGTAATATCACAGGCAGGATAGCTAAAAGAGATAATAACGGCAATATTACGGATAAGTAGGAATTTAAAAAGATTCTTAATATATATAATAAACAAATGGACGAGCATGGCTTAATATACTATATTAAATGGAAATACTATAATGAGAAAACCTGGGAACCTAAGAAATCCCTAAAAGGGTATAAGCGCGCACTACTAAGGTTTTATAAACAACACCCTAAGAAGCTAGGACCCCCAGACTGGGCATAAGATAAGGGAGAGCTATGCTAAGGCTATAGCCGACCACGAAGGTAATTTGTGGTGGTTGAGATCTTATGGAACTTTAACTACCGGTCGAAGTTGTTTAATTGGTCAGTTTTTTGCCAAGAAGCGCCACGCGGTGGCGGTATGGAGTTCTACCGATTTTATTTATTAAGCTAACCAATTAAGATTTTCTATGCCCGGCATGGAAAATCGCTATTAGCTCGGTTAAGGGTGGTGAGCAGAAGTGATATCTTTGCAGCAAAAATAGGTTACTTGTTTGGTTTAGGGACCAAACCTTCTGGGGAGGGGAGTACTGTCACGGCACAGTCCTGACGCGTACTATCTCGTACTGTTTCCTACTGTTGGCTGGCCCACCACTAGCGCCTTGGCGGCTGCCCCTACTGTTTATATACAATACCCCCTTTTACCTCCTTCTCCTCTTTATACCACAATGTAGTTATTTAGCCTATTAGCATTATAGCACTGTAACAGTTGGTCTGCAAATCATTTTTTAAACTTGTTAATTAGATCATAGTACTCTTTAGGTATAAGAGGTTAAGGATTAATATACTGTTTTAGTTCTAGTGCTTTTTTAATATCTTCTATAGTTATAGTAAAGATTTTATAATTTTATCTTTTTACTAACAAAATAAAGGGTGCGGCTTATATTATACGGATTTCAAGAGGTTTTAACGTAATATCTTTACATTCTTTACTATAATTGGCAGTTATAGATTTATTGTGTTAGTTTAAGGTTTATGGCAAGGGTAATTTGTATTATATTAAATTTAAATAGTTATATATATGTTTATAGGGCAAATAGTTTTTTAAGTAATGACTTTAGTAGTAGGTTATATAGAACTTTAGTGTTTCTTTAACCTAGCTAATTAAGGGGTTGTGTTATTTTAACTATCTATGTCTAAGTATAACTTTATATTACTTTAAGGGTGTAACAAATAGGGAAATATATTTAAGGTATTCGCCTATTTACATTTTTACTAAAGCGTAGTGTATTATTTCGCTATATATTAAGGGTTTGCCATTAAAGCCTTATAGGCCTTAGGGCTTGTTAAGTTTCTTTAAATTTAGGCGTTAAGTTTTTATATAGTTTGTGTTAATAAAGCCTATGCTAGTGGCTCTGCTATTTATAAGGATTTATACTTCCTTCTATTTTCTAAGTGTTTAAATTTCACTAAGTATATTAAGGGGGTTGTGTTGTATATTAGCGCTAGAAGAGCCTAGATACTTATACTTTTCCACCTTTTATCCTAAGGCGCGACTTAGCCTTAGGATAATTTATTTTCCGAATTAACTAAGGGCGAGATACTTTATGGCGTTTAAGTACGATTTATAGAGTGGGTATAATTTAAGGAATAAGTATAGCTTAAGAAACGGGTATGATTTAAGGAACGGGAGGAGCTATAGCGGACCTTTTTAAAGGGGTAAGTTTGGCAATGCTTTTAAATATGTCCTTTTTTACTGTATCTAAAGCATTCTCTATTTATGGCTTGAGTTCTTTATTCATTAGTTCCTAAGGGTATATAGGATTGAGCGGTATTGAGGTCCATAGGGTTATATATAGGGCTTTTAGGTTTTGGAGACGGATTATATTTCAAGGTGTTTTAAATATGAGGTGTGATTAACTTTAGGGAATAAGTCTGTTTGTTATATTAAAGGACCTTATTAATTTGTTGACATATTATAGCAAATTTGGACAGGTTTTTGGGCAGTTCTCTACCTACTAACTAGGCTCTAATTTCATCTAAAATAGCTTATTAAAGGGCAGCAACTCTAGCAGCTTTATTTTAATCTAGTTTACTAATAAGGCCTAAAAATTCTAAAAAGAAGCTAGTAAAGTCTTAGTTCCATTATTATAGGTTCTTAAGTTTAGTAACAGCTATATATTCACAGCTGGCGTTATTATATATTTATTCTAGTAGAGAGATAAAGATTTTAAAATTAACAAAGGTGCTGTTATAGAAGAATGGATCTATAGTATATACAGCGTCCTTATTTAAACGAGACATTCTATAGCTAACCTTGCTAGCTTTAGTAGGGTATTAGTTATAGTTTATTAAAAGCTTAAGATGGAGCTTGGTTATAAAGGGATATAGGTTGTTTTAATTTCTATTAAACATTGGAGGATTAGGGAGCTTTTTAGATTTTATAGTAGGTATTAAACTTATTACAGATATAGGTTAAGTTACCATTACTGGTTTAGTGTTTGCATTTAACAGGTTGGGTTTAAATACAGTTATTTTAATTTTATTTATAGGTATTGTTGTTAGGGTCTCTAATAAAAGAGCCTTAATGTTATAGAGTTCTTTATGGAGTGCTTCCATTAATTACTAATGTTGGGCTTTTAGTGCAGCCCGCTGCTAAGCTAGGGCATCTATAAAGGATTATTGTATTATAGTTAATTGTTCCCTAACTAGGGATATAATACTTATGGTTATTAAAAGGGATTTAGGTTTGTTTGCCATTTTTAATAATAGTTGTTTTAATATAATATAGTGTAAGGGCGCGAAGAGGCTTTAGGGAAGATTTAAAGGAATAATATAAATTCTATCTAAATCTAAGGGTATATAGCTCTTGAAGAGAATAAGATGTTATATAAAGAAGAAAAAGGAACATAGGAAACATGTAACTAAATATTTAAGGTCTTAGCAGTAGACGCGTAGGCATAAGCCTACGCGGATTTCGATAGGTTTTAACTAAATTCCATCACGTTAGTGAAATTTAGTGGAATTTGATTAAGTCGGCGGAATTTAGCAGAATTTGATTGACTTGGCAGAATTTGGCAAAATTTGATTAAAGCGTTAAAATTTATCTGTCGAGTGTTTCACCGAGACATTCCTACTGTAACTGGGCTAGTCCCGTTACAAATTAAGGTATAAGCACGGCAAGAGGGACGCGTAAGCCTATATAATTGGTAGTCTATAAACGAGGATCCAAAGCTAGAGAAAGGAAAGGAGAAGAAGGGCAGCGTCGCTTAAAGTCTTATACAATCCTTGAGTCACGTAAGCTCACGTAACTCTGTGTCTACTATAACGTCTACTATAATCTATTGTTTTCCACTAGCGCCGTAACAATATTAAGGCTTTTACTAGAAGAAGAATTTCTTTTAATAATTATATAAGATAGAATAGCTAGTTCTATATACTTAATATTATGCTCTAAAAGGGTAGGGCAATTTATAAGTACTAGAGAAAGCATTAGGATACACTTAAAGAGGACAAGTTAACTAACTTAGACTAGGATACGCTTTATATAATATATAAGTTTCTCTAAATATTTTATAAGGTTACCCTTAGAACGTAAGGATATTAAGCAATAATTAACAGTGTACTAACTTTAATAGATACTCTTATTTAACACTTTAAAAACAGCCTTATATAACTCTTATTCCTCTTATTTTAGGAATATATTAATCTTATAATAGGAATACTATAAAGCTAATAAGGATTTCTATAAACATATCTACGTAGGCTGGCAAGTATTTAATAAGTGTTACCTTAAGTTTAACGATTCCCCCTTATACACTGCTGCAAATATTCTTTACCTAAGTTATTGTATAAAGTATATTCGGTTAAACTGGGAAAAGAAGTAGTAGAAACCCGCGCTTAATAGGGTTAAGGCTCTTTAGGAGATAAAGTACAGAAAAGATAGTCCTTCTACCCTAAATACTACTATATTATATAATAGGATTCCAAAGCTAAAAGAGAATATAGACCATCTTAATAAGATTCTTAAGGACCTTTACCTTTTTACTCGACTATAAAGCCAGAATAAATACGAGAACTATATCGCTAAGCCACTATATCCAATTTTAGGGATATTAGCTCTTAATTAGTAATGCTAGGATTAATAACAATATTAATGGCCAAGGCTCTCATTAATGGCGATTAATATTTTATTAATACTAGTAATAAGCGACAAACTAGAGAGAGTTTTCTTAGGAGCACGTCGTATAATAGGAGGATATAGCTTAGAGTAGAAAATATTAAGAAGGCAGAGTGCCCTAAGAATTGGTTATAGAGTGGAATCTTAAGTAAATAAAAGTGTTACGGCGCTGGTGGAAAACGGTAGATTATGGCGGACAATCGCAGACAGTTTTATATAGTTGCAGTCACATAATCAGAGGATCGTATAAAACGTCAAGCAGCGCTGCCCTCCTTCTCCTTTCCTTTCTCTAGCTTTGCATCCTCGTTAATATACAATCCAATCGTACAGGCTTGCATACGTCTTCCTTGCTGTGCTCGTGCCTTCTCGGAAATTAAATTTCCGAGATAGGGGTTTTATTTTTAGCCTATATTTTATTTTATTGACTAAAAAATAAAATCCTGGTCAATGGCGATAATTTTATTTCCTCTAATTGGCTGATTTTAAACCACGCTGGTATAAGGTGTTACGGGGGTGTTTTATGACACTATATAAGAACCCTACTTCGAGTGGCGTTACTGTTATTCTCCTTTCCTTTCTCTAGCTTTGGATCTTCGTTAATAGACAATCCAATCGTTTGCATGCATCCTTCTCGCCGTGCTCGTGCCACGATTGACTGAGTCGCTAACATTAACTATATAGGTCTTATTAGTTATAGGCTTTTTTAAAAAAAAAAAGATTAAAGTCGTGCCTTATATATATACGCTTGAGATTAGAATAGAAATTAACTTAAAAATAGACACTCTACTTTAGATAAAGTACTTTAACGCTCTACTAAATCTCTGAATATAATATATATAATATTTCTATATTAAACTTGGTAAATAAGAATGAATTTTTAACTGGGTAACGTTAATTCGTATATATACTGAGGTGCTGCTAAAAATTTCAACTGCTACTCCAAAAACCCTATCTAAATTGTTTAATTAGGAAACGCTGCCAGCGCGCTGGCTGCCAAGCCCCAAGGCTCGCTGAAGACTTGCTGTTGGACACCTTGGGCAGTTATCGTGATAAAAAGCAGTTGGAAGCCGGGAGGACTTAAATACACTCATAAGCTTGCTGAGCGAGTGGCTTACCGCGTGGACTCCACCAATTCACCTGACGACAATCCTGCAGAGGCTTCGAAAAGCTTTATGTTTTGGTTAATAAGCTTCAATTCGACTGTCAGCTGAGTTACCTCAGCGAACTCAGGCGTGATTTTTTTTTTGGCTAGCGTCGGAATAACAGCAGGGCCGTCCTCCTTCTCGCCCAATCACGTCTGAGGGACTTTGGCGAGTTTTGTTAAAATCGTAATCAAAATCCACAAAACAGAGATTGCGGATATCTAATTTATTTATTTATATAATGCGTTGTTATTACTACACATAGTCACATTTTTTTTAAGGCTTAGGGCTTCTAAATAGTATAAAAATTATTATACAGCTATTGCTCAGTTCTAACATTAATTTTGTTAAAGTTAAAAAATACGTTATTAAAAGCGTAAGCATATATTATATCTTATTAAATAGTCTGCTAATATAGATAAAACTATACAGATATATAGATATCTACTACTTAAAGCCATTGCAACACCTAGCAGGTGCTATAGTTGGGTCCTTCCTTGAAAATACCCTCCCTTAGCCCGGAGTGCCTCTGCTACTACTAGGGGGGAAGCTTTAGGCAGAGCCTCGTGCAGAGCCTTAGTAGAGCTTCGTATAGAGCTTCGTACAGACCTTCGTACAAAGCTTCGTACAGACCTTCGTGCAGACCTTCGTGCAGACCTTCGTGCAGACCTTCGTGCAGACCTTCGTGCAGACCTTCGTACAGACCTTCGTGCAGAGCTACGTGTAGGCGTACAGACGTGTAGATGTGCAGATGTGCAGACGTGCAGACGTGCAGACGTGCAGACGTGCAGACGATTGTATGGGCGTTTGTACGGGCGTTTGTACGAGCGATTGTAGAACCTTCCTAGTATCTTAGTGCTGCGTGTTAGTAGAGCTTTGGAGCTCTATATAGGGCTTCGAGTAGAGCGCAGAGCAGAACGCAGAGCAGAGCGCAGAGCAGAGCGCAGAGCAGAGCGCAGAGCAGAGCTTCGTGCAGAGCGCAGAGCAGAGCTTCGTGCAGAGCGAAGAGCAGAGCTTCGTGCAGAGCGTAGAGCAGAGCTTCGTGTAGGGCTTCGTGCAGAGCGTAGAGCAGAGCGCAGAGCAGAGCTTCGAGCGGAGCTTCGTGCGGAGCTTCGAGCAGAGCTTCGTGCGGAGCTTCGAGCAGAGCTTCGTGCGGAGCTTCGAGCAGAGCTTCGTGCGGAGCTTCGTGCAGAGCTTTTGCAGAGCTTTTGCAGAGCTTTGAGCTCCGTGCAGAGCTCCGTGCAGGTCTCCCCCTAAGCTTCGTTTCGCAGAGCTCTCGCAAAGCTCCACAGCTCTACGCAGAGGGCTGGCGGCGTGGGCGTAAGCGTTCAGCGTTGGTGTTTACTGCGCGGCTCGGCGGTGCAAAGGTAGAATTGGGGCCTCTACCGCAACGAATTCCTCTTAACGTCGCGCATATAAGGAGCTGAAGATCTCATAGCTTTATAGAGTAGGCTTTTCTCTATAATTTGGTGTAATTTTTATATTAACAGGTATTGTGGGAGGGTAGATTAATTTTGTTAAAGTTAATAAGGTCTTCTCATATAAACCGTGTTTAGGTTTTCTACAAATCTCGTCAAAGGGCCTCAGACCAAGAAAACGATTACCGTCCTAAATCAGCTTAGTGGACGGTGCGGATATTCCTATATCCGCAATCGATTTCTTGGTCTGAGCTTCTGAGGTAATCAGCTGAGATTGTTCGGCAACAGCCACTTGATATCGACTGGTAAGCCGGAGTATATATGAATGAGGTTAGTGGAGGCGTTGATCGAACTCCTCGCTTCGGCGCGTGGCTGCTTTCCTCAATCCAGCTTCGGTAAATCGTATCTTATCTTTTTATCCTGACTCGAATCGCCAGGGCACGGGAAAAATTGGTTTCCTGGCCCTCCCTGTTCCTGAACGAATCTAAAAGCCTTTCACACAGGCATGACTCGGAAGCCAAATAACCTTACTGAATGTGGGAACGAGGAACTTGTGTGGCTCAAAAAAGATGGAAAAACTTGACCCCCCTTTCAAGACGAGCTGCGATGTTTTACGCGTATGTCACCTTCTCCGGGCCCCGTTCATGTCATCGAGCTTCGTTCTGACAGCAGTGTCCTTTACCCTTTTTTTACTAGAGATCATATCACTTAAGTGGTGGATGCTTTTCAACCTGGGCACATTGAGAGCAAATTCGACTTTCATCCTTCCATGCATCGAACACCATGTCGGAAGCTGCTGGAGGTGCCCACACGGATATCGTCCCTTGTTCTATACCCTGTACAAACGAGCATCGCGTGGCGATACAAGCGGATTCGCAGCCCCAGATATACATCCGTCTTGACCAACTACAGTCCCCGATTCTTCCAAGCCTCAACCAACTAAGAATATCTCAAAGAAACCCTACGGAGAGAGGTGATGGACACACTATCGGACCCGAGACACTCCATGAAACCGAGCGCGTACTACGCGCATATGCAGACCACTGCGTCGCGGTAGGCTATTTTGGCGACATTGGAAATGGCATACGACTTGAAAAAATTAGCAATGCATCCAAGTTGTGTCTCATATTGGATATTCTCGAACAGAGACATTTGTTGGCGATGTTCCTACGCGCCCAGATCTTGGATGACTCGTTACCAACAACTTTGGCTAAGCTACACGACCTCTTCGAACACTGTGACAACCGCAATACAATAGTGGACCTATTTTTCGCCGAGCAATTTCGTGCCTTTCCACGGCAATGGGTCAAAAACTGTGAAATTCAATGCGAAAGGCGTGAACCGCTACCGATCCGTTCACTCAAACCTCTCGGGCATGGCACTCAGGCCATGGTCGACAAGGTGAAGATTGTCACCAATCATATCATATGCGCTAGAAAGCAGTGGATAAATCCCAATAAAGATGCTCGCAAAAGATTCTCACAGGAGATAGCGCTCCTTAAGGGACTCGATCCGACATATCATATAGTCGAAGTATTTGGTACATATATTCGTGGAAGAGAGCTGGGCTTGTTGCTCCTCCCTGTTGCGGACTGCGATCTCTGGCAGGCACTAACAATGCCAGAGCACGAGAGAAATGAGTTATTGTCTGACGATGATCTATCCAGAGCGATGGGTTGTCTCTGCGTTAGCTTAGCACACATTCATCAGCGTGGTGTTCGGCACAAGGATATAAAGCCTCACAATATCCTCATACATGAGTCTAGAATTGTATTCGCTGACTTTGGACTATCACGAGACATCTCCAACCTCAGTACTTCAAAGTCGGATGGTGGAGATCGCGGAACTCCAAAGTATTGTGCTCCCGAGCTCACAGACTGGGGTATGCGAGGGCGTGCAGCTGACGTCTTCTCCTTAGCCTGTGTACTACTAGAAATTTGGAGTGTTCTTAGCGGGTGGGCAACAGATGAAGGCGGGAGTTTCAGTTCACTGTCCCCTTTTCATAAGAATCTCGAACAAGCGCGGAGGTGGATACACGACTATTACGGGTCTTCTAGTTCACCCTTTGATCGATTCTGGCTGAAGACATGTCTCGCAATGCTCCGAAAAGAACCCAAGGATCGCCCGCGAATGGGTCAAATTATCGAATGGTTAGAGGAACTGCAGCAGAATTGTGGGAAGGAATTCCTCGATCGTGGCCTTTGCGAGACATGTCAAGCTCGATTGGCTCGATCGTCAAGTCAATGCATTGATAGGGAGGAAAACAATGGATCCTTTCGAAAGGCTCTTGGATCCCGAAGACTTCCAAAGAGACGAGAGGATCAGCCGTATGTGTAGCTCTTGTTAGGACAAATAGATGTGTCTATGTACAGGGTAAGAGTTGAAGATAAGGGGTGTGCCAGGGTTGTAAATCAATCAACAAGGCTTAAATATTGAATTGAATTGACTGCCAAGACTCGATCAATCTGAAGGTCCTAATGGAATTGAATTGGTCGATAAATATTGAGGATTTTGATATTATATTACTAGAGTTAACAAGTCGTAATACTCTAAACCTTATTTTTCTTAGTCCCTCTCACCAAAAAAAGTTTAACTAAGCATTATTTATTGACAATCTAATAAATTAAAATCTACTTATACCGATATTAGTAAGGGCATGTTCGGTTGCAACTCCATATTTAATATAGAGGCTCCATATTGTAATGGAAATGGAGCTCAAATCTGAATATGAGGGTGTTGTTCGGTAAATCTGACGACTTTTGAATATGGAGCTCCTCGGAGGCAATTTGCAACCGAACGTGCCCTATCCGCCCCACGGACTATTCGCTTACGCTCATAATCCTACGCAGCTCAACGGAACACCGAGCTCAACGGAACGTGTGCGCGAGATTGAGCCTCACCTGTTTCCTTATATAATTCAATCACCACAACCATGCCTACGGAATCTGAAATTATTGAGATACGCGTGCAAGATGCACTTCGTGAGTTATCACGCATAAAAACACCCAATATTCGACTAGCAGCCCGCCTATACAACGCGCCATTTAAACGTGTCGAACCAAAAATTAGGTCCGAAAAAATGAGGACTCGTGTAGTATTGAATGTGGCTCTAAGGCCTCTATATATACACCAGATAGGTGATAAATAGAATGACAACGTAGTCGTCATTCGGTAGTGGAAACAGGTAATTAGACATTTGATGAGACATATGACGGTATATAGCGGGGTAGTGAGACATAGGGTACTAGGCATGTCATTTTCAGGTCGACAAAACGTGTCTACAACCGCGTTAACAGCATTAAGAGCAAAATGCAGAGACCTGGCAGTAATAAGAGGCTTAATCGACACTAGGAGGCTATGCTCCTATCCTATATCGATTGAATGGACCGTTTTGGAGTCAGCGCACTATCCTACCAAGTCCATAATTGCGCGCAGCGTATCCTTAAGCTCCACGCGCCTGACGGCAACCACCTACTCTTGGACACTTAACGATATGAGTATACCTAGCATCTATATGCTAGGCGCTTAAACCAAAGGCTATTTAAATGACGATCTCGCGTTTAATTGGATTTAGTACTTTAACAGGCAAGTACTGCTTGACAGATTGGTGCGCATCAGCTGCTATTACTAGATATCCACGGTTCGCGCCTTATAAGGGAATATTATAAGGAGAAGAATATTTATCTATTAGCTCTTCCGCCCTATATAAGCCACTTTTTATAACTGCTTAATGTTATTCTCTTCTAGCTGTTTAAGCACTACTATAAATAGGCTATTGAGATAGCTATACGAACAGGCTGTATAAACTTTAATACTATTAAATTCCTTTACGCTCTTTACCAAATTCGCATAGCTATATTTAAGTCCTTATTTATCCTATTAGGATAGGTAAAGGCTGGCCTTATTCTATACAATCTTAAGGTTATATTAACCAGATCACGACATTAAACCGCTATAGTGCATCCATCTACACCACCACTTACTATACTATAACCACCGCGGCTACGACCTATAGCGCCATAAATACCAGATATGCCGCATAGCTTACAGATAATAATAAACTGGGTTCGCAGCTTTATTATTAAGCAGCCTAATAGGGAGAGAAATCCTTTATTAATGCTTTGTAAGAGCGCTAGAAAGAATACCGTACTTCGCTTATTAGTAGAGGACCTACATTTAATGCAGGTAGTAGTACGCGCTCGCGCAAAGCGTTAAAGGACTAACCAACGGGTTGTTTAAAAGGGAGGCTTAATATCTGCAGTAGATGGACGGCTTAAAGTATTATAACGAGTTTAAAAGGAAGCAGAGAAGGCAGGTAGGGCGGCTGCACGTGTGGTAAAGAAGTGGGCAAAGGAGGACGCTACACAACGCGCAGAGGTCTTAGACTCGTGATATTTGGCAGGATTGTAGCTAGGCTATTGCTTAAGGTGCTCTACCAAGGATTTCTGTATATATGTAGCCTACGTAGAAATCTACGGCTTTAAATTCACGTGGTGGGGCTCGTGTTCCGTTGAGCTCGGTGTTCCGTTGAGCTGCGTAGGACTATGAGCGTAAGCGAATAGTCCGTGGGGCGGATAAGACACCTTAACGATATTACCAACAGCTAGAATATTGTAATATTATATTAAAAATGGATTTATTAAGGATGTAGATCGTAATATAGAAGATATCGTTATATATTCTACATCGTTATAAAGGGGTTTAACCGTATAAAGATATATTATTATTATTCATTGCTTAACGTCCGATTCAGATCCCTGTTGGGCCCACGCGGACTACTCCTTATACATGTGGGGAGAAAACTCTGTGTGAGAAAACCCCGTGATCCGTCTCCCCGCCTTTTAGGACTCGCCTGCTCGGCGCCTGCGAGTCACCTGTGGTACTCTACTATAATTTTTGACCTCCTTGGGAACCACTGCTGCCGTGACAAGCCTACGGACGCGCTAGTATCACAGACTTTGCTCTACCACTGTACACCACCCTGGCGCATCCGGTTGAAAGCGCGTGTTAATCAGAGCCTACGCCTTTTGAAGTAATACGCACGGCCATTTCAACGTATTTTTACCTTTTTTTAGGTATAAATCTACTCATTCTGATTAGCGTGATCAACACGCGCTTTCAACCGGATGCGCCAGGGTGTAGAGTTATTAGGGGGCGCCTGTTGCTCGCCCTTTTGCCTTCCATTGCTATTTCCTTTGCTATCCGGAACTGGTCTAGCACATTTTGGCCAATAAGCCACCGGGTAGCCGCCCTGAGGCCTTTTTGTGTTGAGAGCAGTGTATTATAGTTCTCTGTGCCGGCTGCTGAAAGCATTACTTCTCGGCTAGTGCGTAAGGGGCATAACAGTATTACGTGTTTTGGTGTTTGTCTTGGCCAGCCACATTTGCACCTCGGGCTGTCTACTGGGACACCCACCCAGTAAAGCCAATCTTTTAGTCCTATTATTCCTGTCCTTAAGAGTGTTGCCATTGTGTTTTCTGCCTTTGTTAGGCCTTCTTGGAGCCCTTGGGTATTTACTCCCCATAGTGTTGACCATGCTACGGCTTGGGTTATAAAGATATATTATAACTATAACTATAACTATAACTATAACTATAAATATTAAGTGTAGCTTTAAGAAGATTTTATAGACGTATTAATATATATTAGTGACTAAAAAGAATAGTATAATAACTATAGCGATAGCAGCCTACTTATTAGCTAATATCTATTTTTAGAATTAAGTTAACTTATTATTGACGTTACTATATCTAACTATATTTCAGCTAGGCAGGTATTATAATAGATGACATAGGCTTAGCTAATAGGTAGAGACATAGAATTAAATAAGTGATCTATTTTATTCAAGGTAGCTCTAAGAGCCCTAATATATATAAGAAAAATAACCCCTTATAGGGGTCCCTGGAGGGTGGTGTAATAGACCAAAATTAGGCTAATATTAATGTCTGACAGCCGTTGTTATAGGTTAATATTACTCTAGCTGTAAAGCTACCTCTATAGCTAATACACCCCCTTAGATCTGGCGTAGAGCGGCAGAGCCGGATTATTAAATTAGGTAGTTGGGATGGATAAGCTAGTAGTAAGCTTTATTAAGCGTTAATTAACTAGATGTCTGATATCGCGGAGCCCTAATACTTTGACGAATTTTTAATGATTTTACTTTAAGAGAGCTTTAGTTAGTCTATTTGCAGCTATTTTGCTTATTAGTACCTATTGTATAATAAAGCTTCCATTTTGGACCTCTTGGCGAAGCTAGAATTAATAGATATCTATATATTAGAGTTTTATAGATACTATAGGGGTCTCTTTTGTTATAATTAATAATAATGTCCTGTTCTGGATTAAATCTAATAGCTTTAAAGATCCGAACTATATGCTCTACCTCTTTACTAACGCGCGAGAGAGCTAGGAGTTCTGCCTCTATAGTAGACTTACAGTGCCTGGACATTAGTCTGTGCATACACCCTAAAACCCCACCAAAATTGGCCAAAAGTCACCCTTTTCATCTTTAATTTTCTCCACTACTATATTGTAATAAATTATAAAATTTAATTTATATATAAACAAATACTATCTTTAGAATTATTTAGAATTATTTTAAAAATAATTTAAGAAATTAAAAAGTTATATAAGCTAGAAGTTAAACTTTTAATAAATTTACTCTCTTGCTAAGAAATTTCTTAGCGAGACTAAAAAAATCAAAGTCTTTTAACTTCTAGCTTAAATAACTTTTTAATTTGTTAAGTTAATTTTAAAATAATTTTAAATAATTTTAAAGATAGTATTTGTTTATGTATAAATTAAATTTTATAATTTATTATAATATAACAGTGGAGAAAATTAAAGATGAAAAGGGTGACTTTTGGCCAATTTTGGTGGGGTTTTGGGGTGTGTGCACAGACTAATGTCTAGGCACTGTAGTAACTGCCTTTTATTTAGTTGCCTGCTATACTATAGGCCTATTAAATAGGCTTATTAAGAAACCCTATAAGCTCTATTATATTGGAGTATTATTAGTAAAGCTGGTATTAGAAGCAGCTTTTAGAACCTGGTTTATCTTATATAGCATAATAGTAAAGAACTTAAGAGCGAGGTATCTGGTATTATAGAGATAGGTAAGTAATCTATTAATCTCCGCAAGATAAACTGGTAATGGATTTTATAAGAACTCAGCTAGCCTACTAATAGAAAAGGCGATGTCTAGTTATATAGTAGATGCTAGATATATTATAGAACCTATACGGTATTAATATCCTTTTATTTAATTTAGCGTAGCTTCTCCCTTATATAGTGTTAATTCCTAGCCTAATAGTGGTGTAGCTAATGGCTTTAGATATTCTAGATAGTATATTAAGACTAGCTTTTTAAGATGTTAATCTAGACAGAGCTAGAGCTTTCCCTTTTATTAATCTTACACAATATAAGTATTTAGGAACAATGTGAACCAAGGTATTTAGCGGATCTTAAATTAATCTTATAGCTGCTTTAGGATGTCCTCTATCTGCTAATAATAGCTTAGGTGTCCTATAATTAGGATATTATTAATATAGAAGAATATAAAGATAGGTTTAGTAGGGTATATATAGAGATATAGCTTATCTGGTACAGCTTTTAAACCTATACTTTATAGAGCAGTAGATATTTCTAAAAACTATAATTTAGGAAATTTCCGTAGTCTATATATTGCTTTTTTTAGATAGAGGGAGAATCTAGGCGGTAGGTCTATATTCTTAGAGGGAATAAGGTAGACCTTATTGTTAACTAAGGTATTAATAAATGTATTGATGGTGTTAATTTGTATAACGTTTAGGCTGAAGCCAGTAATAAAAATGTAAAGTAGACGGAAGGTTTAATAGGCTGCTGTTATAGCTTTAACCTCCTCTTATAAGACTGCTTAAAGGTCTCTATAGATAACTAGATGAGCTTTAAATTTTATAATAAAGCCGTCTAAATCTTCCTTATATGTAAAGACCTATATAATAGGAAGTTAATAGACCTTTTTAATTAGTTATACCTTGTCCTAGGTCTGCTTTCCTATTAAGGCCTTTATCTTAGTATAAGCAGCTACTTTAAACTCTATAGCGTACTTATAATTAAGCATCTCTTTCTATAACCCTGGTGGTGGTGGAAAGTTATTTTAATGTCTGTACGTCTTTATAGCAGTAGTATAGAAAGCGTGAGCCAATGGTGTTGTATCTGGATTGATAATATTATTACTGTTATTAATTTAAACCGTAAAGGCTTGTTGTCGTAGATCCTAATTTAGTATATCTTTCTTCTTTACTATAAACCGCTTTTTATGGCTAGAATATTTCTTACCCCCTAATAATGAGCCTACTGTTATTTAAGGTTTGGAATAAGGTGTAGGATCTATAAATGGTGGTTTGGTGACTTTAGAAGATGACTAAGTGGTAGATAATATCTGTTAAGGCGCTAAAGACGTAGATAGTCTAGACAGTTCTAAAGTTAGCTCTAGGGTAGGTAGCTAATAGAGTTCTTCTGTTGAGATCTAAATGCTTTTTAATATAGGAGTAATGTTAATATTTGCTAAATGCGGTAGTTCTATATCAAGTTCTTTATTAAAGTTCTCTATCTAGTCCTTACTGCCATCTTGAAGATTATCTAGTAGGTCCTGGATTTGTTAAAGGTGATTTATCTTAGTTTGCAAGATAAGATATTCTAGTATTTTGGGAGTAGGTAAGCTGGCGATAGTATTAATAAGGTAAAGACCTCTATACTCTATAAGGTTAGCAAATAGGCTTCCGTTATCTTTGTAGCGCAGATAGTTTATAGATTAGTTAATAATTACTCTAACTCTATAGAGCTTTGCTGCGGATATTAGATTGGTATAAAAGTAGGGAGCGTATATAACGTTCTTTAATGTTAGATACTAAGTTAGGTGTTATTTGCCTACCTTAATTGCCAAGTTAATATTACTATATTTATAGATTTCTGCTTTAGTATCTCTAGCTATTACTGTGGATATATATAGCTTAAGGTTATAGAAGTATCTAATATTATTGCAGAAGTGGGTGTCTGCTATAGTGTTATACCCTTAGGCATTAATTAATGACAGATCCGGATGTTTTTACGATAATAATAATAAGTAGAGTGTTGTTACAGTAGCTGCTATAGCTTAGGGCCTGTCCAGATCCTTAATCTTTTTAGTAGTAGATAAAGCTAATAGAGACGTCTTTAACCTAGGGCCTTCCCTCTTAATCTACTTGAGCCTTTTATTATAATACTGCTTGTTTATTAGGACCTTAAGCTATTCTTAACACTTCTTTAAACACTTATTATTTGGTATAAAGTTTAGACCTTAAAGAGACTAAAACAGTTGCTTGTAGTTCTTTAACTTATAGGGTAAACTATATATAAAGCACTTTGTTTTAGGCGATTAAGAAGGTACTAGGGTAGTAGATATTATAGGATCTGCAAACGGCTGCCCTAAGAGTATAGCATAGGCGTTATATCCTGTATTTAAATACTTGTAGAATAGGTTAAATTCCTTAATTATTGTTACCATTTTAAGCTTCTCTAACCTCTTTACTACCTTTTAAATAAAGGTATAATATAGAGCTGGATAGATCTCTTTACAGTTCTAGATAAAGGCTTATATAATACTGCCTTCTATTACCTCTATTAACCCTTTCTCTAGCTCTTTGCCGTTTTGTATAATGGTAATATAAAGCTAAAGTTATAATTCTAGAGTCTAGTGTTTAGGCCCTTATTTCTGTTTCTTAAGATTGTCTAGTACTATTTGCTATAGCGTAGCTTAAGATGGCTTTGCTATCTTTTTTAGCTGCCTTAAAATTAAATATGGTGTAGTAAGGGTTTTAAGATACCTAGAGAAATTGGTGCTTATGGTGGCATATAAGAGTGCTATAAAGGTATAGAGCTTCTCTTCCCGCTTTAGGTAGTCTTATTATTAGAGCTTGTAGAGCTTAAAAAGCATCCTCTGTATCTCTATAGATTGCTAAGTTTATTGTCCTTGCTAACTTAATAACCCAGGTATAGCTGTTCTAGTAGACGCTAAAGTTGCTGCTAGAGCTATAGGAGCTGCTGCAGGTGTTGTAGGAGCCACTGCTAGTGCTATAGGTGCTGCTGCTAGTGCTATAGGAGCTGCTGCTATTAAAGGTATGTCTGGCTTATTATTTTCTTTAATTTATTCTCCGCCTTATCTGGGTCTATATAGTCCCAGATCTTCGCAAAACTTGCTTCTTAACGGATAAATTAAAACTATAAAGGCCAGTCTTTTTAGGTTAGCAAAAGAGGATTTATAGAGTCCGTGGTTGCCATAGTGGCTTTTGTTTTAAGGTTTGATAGAGGTTGCGTAAAGAGATGCGCTTACGCGTAAATGACGCGATATTTTATGACAAACTATGCTTAAAGAGGCTTAGTGGTATTCGTCTGGCTACTAAGATCTCCCTAGTGCTTAGAAGGTTATTAGGCTTATAACTTTTAGCTAGGCAGGTATTATAACAGATAACATAGGCTTAGCTAATAGGTAGAGACATAGAATTGAATAAGTGATCTGTTTTATTTAAGGTGGCTCTAAGAGCCCTAATATATATAAGAAAAATAACCCCTTACAGGGGTCCCTAGAGGGTAGTGTAACAGACCAAAATTAGGCTGATATTGATGTCTGACAGCCGTCGTCACAGGTTGATATTACCCTAGCTGTAAAGCTATCTCCGTGGCCAACACTATATACGTAGGTTAAGCTTCTATAGAGATATAGCTGCTGCTGTATAGATAAGACTTTTAACTATAACTACTTTTCCTAACTATTAATATATCTAGGCGTATATTGTTACGACACTGATGTGCGTAACCTGGATAGGGCCTAGTTAGGGGGGTTCGCTTACGTCTTGGCTCCATGTATATAGACGTATCCCTTCCACGACCTTCTTCTGCTCCTTATCTTGATATCCGAGTCCATAGACATTCCAATTGTATAGGCTTGCGCTCGTTGTATTACAGTGCTAGAGTCTCGATTGACTAAGTCGCTGTGACATATATATCAAGCCTAATTATAGCGGCTAGTAATAAAGTTTAGCTAACCTCTTAATAATAGCGGTATAAGGTCGATTATAGAAATTAGCTTAGAGCGTCTTATTAACTTAGAAATATCTTTAACCTAGACGGAAACGTAAGAATGCTCCTTACTAAGAATGCTGATATTAAAACTATATTAAATTGTAGTCTTTTTAAACCCTCTTAAATATCGATTAATCTATAGATAAAATAAGTACTTTAAAAATTAAAATATAACATAGACGCGAGTATATTTAATTATTATTAATAGTAAACAGCTAATAATAGATAATACTGTGAGACCTTCAAGGCCTACTAAATACCACTACGCGATATCTATATTGAGAATAGTAGATATAAAAAGCCTAGGAGCGCGATATACGTTCGCCATTCGTCTTATATTTTAACTATAGGTCGCGGCTTAGAGTATTAATATTAGTTATAACTTAGAAAGATAGGGGGAACGGAAAAGGGCTCTCTCGCAAGAGCCGAAAGCTTTTTTAGAAGTAGATTTTTTGTTAATATATGGCTAGCATTCTAAGACTAGAAGATTAGACCTTAGGAAGTGTTTTCAGATGGCGTTTTTGACATGTACCTTGACATCTAAAGACTGCAGGATACTGTTCAAGCATAAGGTTTCTATAAAATATATACAATACACTATCATACAAACGGTGTACCATCTATCGCCCACATTCTTTTAGTGATTTGATACAAGGTAGCTCCTCCACATTTACACTACGAGGAGCTTCCTTACGGATGGTATCCACTGCACCAGTTAGTCTCCCGTCAACAAGAGCTATCACACTCTGTGCGTCCTTAGGCATAGGCATATCTTCACCAAGCACCTCCAAAGACGCGATCCGCAAGCCATACCATACAGGTATCCACGCGGAAATTTTGCGCTTTAGGGAATTGTAGTCCGAACTTCGTGCCCTTTTACTCTTGAACGACATGTCTTCTGAAGTCTTCAGATCAGCAGAGAGTAATCCAGGAAGAGAAGTCTTTGTTCAGAAATTAGCAGCTACTATACTTCAAATTGAAATGGAAACGAAATTACCTTCAAGAAATTGTCCTGCTTGAATGATGCCATCAAGCGAACAGCGTACATCTTCACCTTCCCATCTTTATCTTTTCCGTCTAGGTGTTTTGCCGCTCTTGCAGCAGCGAGTTCCAAAGGCAGTGCAATGACTAGTGGGCTGGCTCGCGGATCTCCGAATTTCGCGAAACTGGTTCCAAGGTGTTCAGGCTTCTCCATTAGTTCCATCACCTGCTCCACAAACACCAACGCCTTTTTCGTACTCCCTGCTTCCCACCCAGATCGCGAGGCCATGTTGTGAATGCCAATTAAGACGGCTTCCAAGATCTCTGGGCTCTTCAATGACAACCCAGTCGTTTTAACCTGCTGTAAAGTCCGGAGCACAATGTGCTGCATACCTGTCTCATTCGCCCTCCGTATAAACTTGAGCAGATGTCGTGTTTTAAAATGTATTCCTGCCAAATGAAATCCTTCTAGCATCTTGACCACGTTCTCCCAATCTTTCTGATCCTTAGACAATTCAACGACTTGTTTCAGCACTGTCCATCGCGATGGTACATCCTTTATCCGATCAATATGCTCGAGCGGCATCTCGATATCTCCAATCTGCACATATACGGGTTCATTTTCAAGCCTAGATGCATTCTTCTTTCGGTAAATAAGCTGTTGTTGATCGGGGTTGAGATGAGCGGGGAACAGGATCTTGGAATTTAGAGTGGCTAGGACAGCGGAGAGTTCAGGAGATGTGCTCTCCTGGAAGACTGGCAGACCGCCTGAGAATGACGTGTCAGACTTTTGAAGAGACGCAATGGGAATAGGATGAGACGGGGATTTCTTGGACTGACTAGTTTTCTGGCGGAACGCACTCGACGAGAAAGCGCGTGCGGAGGCATTGGCGCTCCAGCAGCTCAGTACGCCGTTGCGTAGGGCTGATTTGCAGCACCTTTGTGATACATTCATTAGAAAGGCTATGACGAGATGTTCGTTGATCTTGCGCGAGAGTCATGCGAAGGTTGATGTCTCCCGAAATATTTAAAAACGACTAAGCCTATTGTCAGATAATCTGTATTCTCTAAGGCGTGGGACACGTGCACGAGTCACGTGCACGGGGCACGTGCATTGTAAATCTCTTCAGAGCCCCAGGGGCCCTAGGTCAAGACAACATGGACATCAATCAACGATCAAGTTAAGATCATCAATCAATCAACCCATTGCATTAATAAACCCCTCTATCTGAATTATCTAACAGTTATAAGCCTGGTCCGCCGACTCAAGAAGCTATTCAGCTATTACTTAATCATTTAAAGAAATTCTACCTCATCATTAAGACGTAGACTCTGACAGAAATCCTACCTTAATTGTCACAGGACGAGATTCCACGAGATTCCACGAGTTTCTACGAAATTCTACCTTATCATTAAAGGACGATTCTGACGACAAGGACGATCCTAACAATAGGACAATCCTGACGACAAAATACCATCTTAATTCCTCCTTTGCCTATCAGTTAAATAACTCCACCAACAAGTTTATCAACTACGATCATCCTCAATAAGCCAGAAGACTGGGAGCAATGGCTATAGCAACTCCAAGCCGTCATGGATCAGCAAATTTGGGCCCACGTTAACCCAGCCACAGAAGCACCTTAAGAAGGTCTACTTAAAAAACCACCTTATCTAAAGGTTATAGATTTTAACAAGAATGCAACCTTATATACACAGCTCTCAACAAATTAATAGAGAGCATACGAGAACAGCAGACGATACTACAACTAGGACATAAAGTATTTCCTAAAACAGGAAGATTATCTTTAATAGATTCGCACCTAGATCACGTCCACAATATCAACTTAGAAGAAGCTACTGCTTAACCCTTCCTTAACAGTTAAAGAATAGCTATCTTAGCTAAAGGAGAATATAGAACCTACCTCATCATTTATTAGGAAGAAGGTACAACACCAGTACATAGTGTTACGGCGCTGGTGGAAAACGGTGGATTATGGTAGACGTTATGGTAGACGCCGAGTCACGTAAGCTCACGTGACTAGAGGACCGCATAAAACTTCGCACGGCGCTGCTATTCTTCTCCCTTCCTTTCTCTAGCTTTGGATCCTCGTTTATAGACTACTAATTGTATAGGCTTGCGCGTCCCTCTTGCCGTGCTTGTGCCTTAATTAACTAAGTTGCTAACATTATTTAAAGCTCATCTCTACTCTTTCTTCCTAAGAAGGAACTTAAATATATCTATAAGGACACAGAATAGGACCCTAAGGACATCACTAGGACTATAAGGATACAGAACAGAACTAAAAGAACATAAATAGAACGCGAAACCTAAGAATAGGACACACATGGACCAGAATCCCTAGAAAATAAACAAATACTAAAAATTACCTAACACCCCTACCACTATACCAAGAAACACAGCAGCCGGCAAAGCAGCCGTAGGGCCCTTAAATACCTCTAATAGTAAAACAGTTAACGTCTTAAACCCCTAGTAGGAGCTTATAGCAGCCAATACCGAAATTAAATGGCTTTGAGAGCTGCTTAAAGCTAGGGACACCCCTGTATCTAGTGTTAACTTATTAAACAGACTTGCTACGGTCCTTAAGGCCCTAGCCTAATGTACAGCATTAGCATCGTCACGGTCTGTGAAGGTTGTAGACCCCCTATTGCTTACAGACGGAACCAACCCTATATTTAATAACTAGAAGCTTTAATTGTAGGACAAGCTTAAAGTTAATACAGACCACTTTCCTAATACCTAAGCTAAAATGGTATACGTCTTCGGCCGCACTGGTAGTAACGCATAGACGCACCTACGTCCGCAATATGCCTAGAACTTAGCAGACCTCTTCCTCTTTAAAGAAGAGATAATTAATCACCTATCTTCCATTTATAAGGATCCCTTTAAGGTATAGAATGCCTATCTTAATTATAAAAGCCTAATAATAAAAACAATGGAAACCTTCTTGGTTTTCTAGACCCGCTTTCTGCACCTAGCTAAATAGGCCTAAATCCCCTAGGAAGATCTAATACTAGACCTCTTTAACAAGCTTACCCTAGACCTATAGCGCGCCGTACTACCAGTTTATACTACTGTATAGACGCTAAAGGAACTTACGGACTAATGCCTAGCTATTAACTAGGGCCTCTATCGAATTAAGGTACGTGCTAAGTGGTATAAGGCTAGAAGCTCTGCTAACCAGAATACAAGTACTATAAGAATGGGCCATAATGCCCTAGTAAGATCTGCAGCCCCTATAGCACTGACCGTACCGCCTGCCGTTAACCTAGTGGCGAGCCATGCAGCTAGTCCTGCTATAACTCCAGCGTATACTTGGCCTTCGTATAGCGACCCCTATAGATAGGCCCTTAGCGACCAAGGAGCTTGCTTTATATGCAGTTAAAAGGGTCACTGTATAGCTAAATGCCCAATAAATACAAAAAAGGATAAGGTCCTACTAATCTAGGAGGACAGCGCAGAGGCAAAATTAGAAAAAGAGGAACCCTAAAAAAAGACTCCTCTCTAGGGTTAAAAGGGATTAATATGTTATATATTAATCTAGGCCAGCTAGTTAGTAGAAGAAGCTGCACTATCCCTTATACTTTATTCCGCAATAGATATTAAGTTTTAACCTCTGCTTTAGCTAACTCTAGAGCAAATGCCTTTGCCTTAATAGACACCCAGTGTGCCGTAAAGCTGGTTGACTTTTTAAATATACCCCTTAAAGAACTGCCCAAACCAATTCCTATTTACGGGTATAACGGACGAATAGGGCCACCTATTATAACTATCTTGCGGATTTACCTCCGCGTTAACAAACAAAGGTAGTATAACGTCCCCTTTCTTATTACAGACCTTGGGAGCTACGATATAATTATAGGGAGAAAATGGCTAGCCTATCTAGGCTTACAGCTCAACGTATAAAATAGACGGCTTATCTGGCCTAAAACCCTACCCCTAACCCCTTCCTTTATAAAAGAAATCAGCATTATAATAAAAAACCTTATACAGCCCTAAATTAATACTATTTACTAGGCCGATGCTATGCGCAGAGACTAGGCCTTTAAGAAGGATATACGTTTTAATCCTTAACGGATCCGTATACTACGCCGCCCCTAGACTGTATATATTACGCCATCCGCACTAAAGACCTAGGAAGTTAGTAGTAACCTAGCTAAGCCCCCTACAGAGAACCTAGGCCCTATGCAGCCCTAAAGGAAAACTAGGGATATTGGACGCTATACTAAGCTAATAAATAGGAAGAATAACTTACAGAAAATAGAATATAAGCTAAAGAAGACTATACACCCTATACCGCAAGATATGGCCCGATAAGCGTATGTAAAGAAACCTACGGACCTCCCACCAGTTAATATCTGCTGTATTGGCGCTACAGGATTCTACCAAAACTTGGTTTAGCCTAATACTATTACCTTTATAACTAGCCTGTATGAAATTGATTAAATGCTTAAGGAAAAGAAAAGTAAGCTTAGCGAACAGGAAAGCGAGCTTATGGATAAGGAACTAGTAGAACAAAAACTGCCTAATTAACACTAGAAATTCAAGGACGTATTCTCCAAGGCAGCGTTAGATATACTTCTGCCTCACCAACTATATAACTACAAGATCGAGATCGATCAAGGCAAGGAAAGCACCCTTAGCTTTAGCCCTCTCTACCCACAGTCTATCGCCGAATTGCAGGCCACAAAGCAGTACCTTATTGACAACCTTAATAAGGGCTTTATTAAGCCTAGCCAAGCCCCTTTTAACTCGCCTATTCTCTTTGCTAAAAAGCCTAATAGAGGACTGCGCTTCTGCATTAACTACCGTAAGCTAAATAATATAACCCGTAAGGACCGCTATCCGCTACCCTTACTTAATAAGACTCTTGCCCAAATAAGTAGAGCTAGGGTCTTTATAAAGCTCGATATCCGCTAGGCCTTCTACCAAATTAGAATAAACCCTGGGTCTAAAGAGCTTACTATATTTCAAACCCGTTACGGAATGTACAAATATAAAGTACTCCCTTTTGGACTAACTAACAGACCAGCTACGTACCAGCGGTATATAAACAATGTACTCTTTAACTACCTTAATGACTTCTATACGGCCTACCTAGATGATATTATAATTTACTCTAAGAACGAGCTAGAACACAAGGAGCATGTCTATAAAGTCCTATAACGGCTCCGCGAGGCTGGTCTCCAGGCTAATATTAAGAAGTTAGAATTTAGTGTTAAGCGTATAAAGTACCTAGGTTTTATTATTAGTATAGACAGAATTAAGGCCAACCCAGAGAAAACGGCTGTAATTAACTAGTAGACACCCCTACAGACCATAAAGGGGGTATAATTATTTTTAGGTTTCTGTAACTTCTACTAACGCTTTATTAAGAACTATAGCAGAATTACCTAGCCTCTTAACCGCCTTACTAGGAAAGACCAGCCATTCCACTTTAACGCTATATATATGCAGGCCTTTAATGAGCTTAAAAAGCGGCTGGTATCAGCTCCCCTACTTACCTACTTTAACCTAAAATGGCCCTTAATGCTAGAAACTGATGCCTTAGATAGTGTAATAGCCAGTGTTTTTTCCTAGAAGCAACTGGACGGAGAATGGCACCCTATTATATACTATTTAAAGACTATAATAGATGCTAAGCTAAACTACTATATCCATAATAAAGAAATGCTGGCTATTATCTCTAGCTTTTAGCACTGGCGTGTATAGCTAGAGGGGACCCCTAAGCCTATTAAGGTAGTTTCAGATTATAAGGCCCTAGAATACTTTATAACAACCAAGGCCCTTATGGCCCAGTAGGCACGCTAGGTGGATATCCTATCTTAGTTTAACTTCTTAATTATGTATAGACCAGGCGCTACGAACTGTGCGGATGCTCTTATAAGGCGTAAACAGGACCTAGGTAATTAGGCGGCTGTGAAGATCTTATTATAGACCTAGGCACTACTATAACCAGAGCACCTTAACCCCTAGATACAGGCAGAACTAAATACGGACCCTTTAGACGCTAAGATATGCCCCATTAACTCTATGGAACTTGACCTTATTAATAAACTACTGTAGGCAAACCGTACGGCCCCTTCTCTACAGGAGTACTGTGAAAAGGTAAAGGATGCTACCAGCCTATAGTCCCTTAAAAACGGACTGCTTAAGTACTGGGAACAGCTAGTGGTGGCAGAGGAATAGAATTTACGGACTTAGCTTATCGCTAAAGTATATACTTAGGTCTCTACGGCCTACCCTAGAAAAAATAAGACCCGTAGAACTATTAGCGACCGCTACTACTGGCCTAGAATGGTTACGGATATTAACCGCTATGTACAGAACTGCGACGACTGCCGTAGGTCTATAATTCCACGAGATAAGACCCTAGGGCTATTAAAGCCACTCCCGATACCAGAACGCCCCTAGCAGTATATCTCTATAGACTTCCACGAGTTACCTACGGACCGCGACGGATATAATATGGTTATAATCCTAGTTAACCGCTTTGGTAAGCGCCCATTCTTAATCCCCTGTTATAAGAATATTGATGCTAAAGAGGCGGCCCAACTATATATCTACTATGTCTACCGAATTTACGGACTACTAGATACTATTATATCCAACCATAGGCCGTAGTTTATATCAGCCTTCTAGAACGAGTTTACCCGGATCCTAGGTATTAGGCTAAAGCTCTCTACAACATACCACCCCCAGATAGACGGTTAGACAGAGATTATAAATTAATACTTAAACCAGAGACTCCGGCCCTTTATTAACTACTTTTAGGATAACTAGAGCAAACTACTACCTATAATAGACTATGCCCAGGCAACCCTACCCTATAACTCTACGGGGTTTGCACCTATTTAGCTAGAAATGGGATACTTACCCTATATAAGCTTTAACTGGAAGAGACCAGAAGGACCACAGACTATACGCGAAAAACTATCTTATAAGGAAGCACAGCAGTATGCTAAATGCTTGGAAGAAGCATAGATAGTAGCCCATAAGAACCTAGAGAAGGCCCAAAAATTAATAAAACAGTAGGCAAATAAGCACAGGCGCAAGCCCGACTTTACCGTAGGTAATAAGGTCTAGGTTATAACAAAGAACTAGAAGATAGAACGGCCTAGCCATAAGCTAGACTATAAGATGGTAGGACTGTATAAGATCCTTAATAAAGAAGGCAACTTATATAAGGTTAAACTCCTAGACTCAATTAAAGTCCACCCTATTTTCTTACCAGATAAGCTATAGAAAGCTGCAAATAACCTACTACCTAGACAAAAGAATGAGCCTCCACTACTAATTTAAGTTAATAGCGACGACGAATGGGAAGTTAATAAAATACTAGCCTGTAAACTAGTACAAGGAACGCTAAAATACCGTATCTAATAGAAAGGTTATAATCTAGACCCAACCTGGTACCCCGCTTAGAACTTTATAGGTTACCCCTAGAAGCTTAAAGAATTCTATAACCAATACCCTAACAAGCCAGGACCCCCGAAGTATCTAGACAAGTGGATGGAGTGCTAGTATAGCAAAGATAATAAGCTACCTATTAAGCATACAGATAAGAACACCCTATGGACATAATACGGACATACAAAGCCTAAGGGCAGGCTTTTTCGAAGGGGGGGGTAATGTTACAGCGCTAGTGGAAAACGGTGGATTATGGTAGACGTTATGGTAGACGCCGAGTCACGTGAGCTCACGTGACTAGAGGACCGCATAAAACTTCGCACGGCGCTGCTATTCTTCTCCCTTCCTTTCTCTAGCTTTGG
>Ga0307507_10001128_pt1 | contig 59204 bp, 15 predicted proteins | sample 7_EM_MG_FD_207223 | JGI IMG/M metagenome (GOLD analysis project Ga0307507, IMG submission 207223) | Populus trichocarpa ectomycorrhiza microbial communities from riparian zone in the Pacific Northwest, United States - 7_EM | ecosystem: Host-associated > Plants > Roots > Unclassified | place... | reverse complement strand
ATGCCTCAGTAAATAATCTAGTTAAAAGGCTGCTATTATAGTAGTGATCCTAAGCAAGTCCCTTTAGCATAGTTAGGAGTGCGGTTATATAGCCTTTAGGAGGTAGACCAGCTCTCTTACAGATATTATAGAAGATAGTTAACTTAAAGTTAAAGCTATTACTTACTCCATTATACTTTTGGTCGTCTGTATAGATCTTAGCAATAGTAGCTGCCTCTTTACTATACATAGGCAGGTGCATAGCAGGGTCAGTATTAGCAGTACTAGGGTAAAGATACTAGGCAGGAGGGGGACCAGGTAGGGTAGGAGCGGTTACTAGAGGAAGGGTAGAGGCAGTTACTGTAGGCAATAATTACTAATTCTGCGTCTATAGGAGTTAAGTAAGGAGAGTAAGTAGTTAATCTTAGGTAGAGGTAGGTGCAGCTTACTATTAGGTGGCGGTTGGTGCAGTTTACTGGGGTATAGATGCAACAGCTAGTTAGGGTGTTATAGGGGTAGGTATTTGCATTCCAGGTGTTGTGGCTATAGCTATAGGCTAGATTGCAGGCATTGGAGGTAGTAGAGGTAGTTAATAGCTTACAGGCGTCGGCACTGTATGGGAAGGTAGTAGGCTATAGGGGGGGGTTATAGGAGCTAAAGAGGCTATAACTAACAGGGGTATAGCTTAATTCAATATTAAAGCTGTTTGTATTAAGTTAAGCCGTTCTTATAGCGCCACTGTAATTATAGGGCTAACTGCCTTAAGAGCTTCTGTAATTTCCTTATCTGTCCATTTATAAGGTTCTTCCTCTTAAAGGAGGTCGAATAGTGCTTCTAAAATTAAATATCTGCTATTATGCTTTCCCACATACACTCCTCTCTTAAGTAGATAAGTGCGTAACTTTACTCTTGTATTAATTCGCATGCGTCTAAAATCTTCGGTAGTAAAGCCTTCAAATTCCTCCTTAAATACTGTCTATAATATATAGTCTGTAAAGTTCTCTTATGTGTGTACGTAGACCTTTATTGCTATATAGTCTCCTAGCTCATCTTTGGAAGCTATAGTAGCAGTAATTCCATTACCATGCTTTGATATCTTCTCATACCACTCCATTATAGTTGTGGGTTGAGTATCCATAAGGTTTAAGTGGAGGTTTAAAGGTAAGAAGGTTTAAGGTTTAAGATTTAAGGTTTAGGGTGTTCTCTACAGCCTTAGGGCCTATAGAGTGTCCTTAGTCTGGGAGTTTAAGGGTTAAGGCTTAAATAGAGGTCGAGGTTGAGGTTAAGGTCAAGGGTTAAGGTCAAGGTCAAGGGTGAGGTTAAGGGTAAGGGTGTAGTTGAGGTTAAGGTTTATATATACATTCTCTATAGCCGTTGGACCTGTAAAGTGTTCTTAGCAAGGCTGCTATTCTCTTAGCGATCTGCTGTATTAGCTATAAGGCCAATACACGCTCTTAAGCTTGAGTAGAAGTTGTAGTCTTCTCCTTTGGTGAAACAGACAAGAACTAGGCGATCGGTGAACTATTTCCAGTACTACTCCTTAAGCGCTAGCTATTGCGTATTTCCTAATCTATACATCTACTGATCAGTGTCGGTATACATGCTTTAATCAACGGGCACGAATATCACTGTATAATACGTATGCGTTGTTGATTGTTGGATGATTAATTGTCTAGAAGTAAGGGGTTGCTCCAAGGTCAGGTTAACTAGCCTCGCTTCGCGGTCTCGTGACCACGTCACATGACTAACATTCCGACAAGAATAATTGGACCATATATAGAATACTAAAACACCAGAATTAAAAGAACACGTATTACCTATATAGATTTAAATATTATATATTAATTAACTATACCTTCTAATTATGCTTCTAATAATGTAAACTTTGTCCTACCAACTTAATATTTAATTCCACCGACTCAGAAGGTAAAAGAGCCGCCCCCCGGCAGCCGTGGCCGTTGCATATCGCGAATTTTGACAACCATAACACCCCAAATCTTCCTCGATCTACACGACCCCTTAGCTATATTTGGGCTGTTCCAAGAACGTAGGGAGGCTCTCTCAGAGCTATCACCAAATACAACTCATGAAGCTCGCAATAGTAAGAATTGGAAGAGGCCTCGTGGAGCTCCAAAAAGACTCTATTTGGCTGCTCTATTTGCAAAATTCCGTTCTGTAGAAACGATGAATGTTAGCTGCCTCATCTTGAGCGACTTAACTCTAAAGATTGAATGTATATAGTAATTATATATGGAAATCAGCAAATTCTATGACCTCACATTTTTCGTCACGGAGCCTTGATTCCATTGGCTAGCCCTTATCGATAACGGTAGAACGAATTGCACCAGCCCAAGGGATAGGAGGTATTTTTTATTCTATTACTTAAGGAACTAGTCTTATATAGTTTTAATGCTGTCGCACAGGCGTCATAAGGCATTGCGAATGCAAGCGTCGTTGGGCTTTGTATATAGCAGAGGGGAAGATCAGGGGATTTGAGACTAATCTCTCTAGATCGATACGCTGGAGGGAATCTAGTGCGTGACAACCTGGAGCGATCTTGTTCATAGATTACTTTCAACCAGATAGACTTTATCATGGCGCCGATTGCTACGCAATGTGCGAGGTGGCTTCGATTTGTCCGTCGTAGTGGCATCACGTTTAGAAAGCTTCATCACAAGCAACAGCAGCAGCATATATCCGACATACTCTTATGCCATTGTTCTCTACCTAACACCACCCCATCCCAATCCATCACCACCAGCTAGTTCTCCGCGTGGTGTCATTGGAGGACATGGAAACCATACACATAAAAAGGGGATTTGTAGAATCGGAAGTTGATGCAAAACGCAGCACAGCTCGCTTTTGCCAACCAAACCGAAGCCAAGAAGAGAAGGAACAAAAAAAGTCCGGATTGCCACACCGCAAGAAGAAAAAATCCGCCATTGAAGAAATTCAGAATCTCGGATCTCGGATCGAAGCGTCCACAGATCTATCCACCTCCCCTACTACCCTCTTTACACGACCCACCCGCCAGAGCACCCATCTAAAACCGCCGGCGAGCAGCACCATGATGTCCCGCATGCCGTTTGTGCTTCTGGTACACGGTCACATACTCCCACTTCGTCTTGACCACCGTCTCGAACACCGTCTCGTACTTGACGTACGGATTCTCGGTCGGGGCCGGCGACGCCTCCGCCGCAGCGACTGACGAAACAGCATGGCTGAACTTAGGTGTCGCGGAGGCGACCATGGACTGTCCCGTACCGCTAGACACGGCGTACCCAGCCGCGCTCGTGGCTTCGGCGGTAGAGCTAGCGGGAGAGCTGTACGCGGCGGTGCTGCTGCTTCCAGCGGCTGCAGCGGACGAGGTTGCGGGGGTGCCGGAGACGCCACTGGTGGGCATTACGAGGCCGATCGCGATGGTAGTGTGTGTGGGAGTCAGGTCTTCGCCTTTGTTTGGGGGGCCGGTGAACTGTTTGGCGTTGCAGGCGTCTTTGAGGGCGTTGCATTTCTTTTCCCAGATGTTGCAGTTGTCGCCGCCGGTGGGAGGGTAGGGGTCCCAGCACGTAGAGTCCTGATCCCAGCAGTTTTGGGCAGACTGGTTGATGCGTTAGGATGAGACTTCTGATGTAGGGCCTTGGGAAAGGGGGGAACGAGTACACGAGTAAAGTGGGTTTAGGGAATAATCAGGGGGTATAAGAAGAAAACTTACAGCCCAGCAGCCAGCCTCGTCAGTGTATGACGGGACCTCATAGCCACACCAATTGGCATTCTCCAAGATGCAGCCAGCGGGTTTGACACCTCCATTCTGTGTTTTCTGCGTAGTAGCGGCGCCAGCCTCGAGTTTGGCAACAGCGGGCCCAGGGACAGGATACGGCTTGTTGTCCGGGTTGTAGTAGATGTTAAAGCTGACACTCTCCTCGCCTGCCTTGACATATCCTGGAATCGAAACCGTGCTTTCAGGCGTCAAGTTTCCAGAAGACTCGAGGAAGATCTGGGCACAGCCGATGTAGAACTGCGGGTCGCCTTTGTCGGCATTGTGGAGGGCGAGGAGCTCAGGACGTACGAGATAGTAGCCACCTTGGAGGTTGGAGGGGAGGACAACGGACATGCGGCCGTTGTTGTTGATCATGCGGTCAGTGCACCATTCATCATTAGCTGCATCATAACCGTCGTCCCAGAGCTTGAACCAGCCATCACCGGCGCCTGGGTAGAGGGCAAGTTAGTCAAATTGAACTACTGGGGGGAGTGGAAAGGGCCATGGGCCGTACCGGTATCCTTGATTGCAGAATCCACTTTCTTCAAGTAGACAGCGCAAGGACCCTTGTGGCCGGGATCGAGAGACGGCTTGCTATAGTCGTTGGGCGATGAGTGGAATTCAAAGGTCAGGGTGGATCCGTCCTTTACGGGTAGGACACGGGCAACGCCTTCAGTGCCATCGAAACCTGGGACGAGGTTGTCAGCATTATTGGGAGCAGGACAAAAAATAACGAGAAATAAGCGTGCACACAGGCTGAAGGATAAATGAGGTAAATGATCGCAAGAGACAGCATACCGCAAGCCATGTCGCTGCTAGCCAGATCCTCAACAGGGAAAGAGGCGTTTGCGGGCGTCTTGTTCATTCGCATAGCGACACCAGGACCCTGCACATCAATCATTAGATATAATGGTTTCTTTTATGTATAGTGCTAATGCTTACCTGATCGACGCCATCCACATAACAAGTCGTGAATGTCGTATGAGCAAAGGCAGAACGAGCGGCGGCCAAGGCCGGCAAAATATATTGAGTCTTCATGAAAAGCATCTTAATAGGTGATTGAAAGCTAGAGACAATGAGATATTCGGGGGATCGCTCCTGGATTCTACACGCTCTTGCAAGACTTGTTCAACAAGCCGGTTTGGGAAAGTCTAGGTTGGTGCAAAGCTCGGGATGCACAAGTAAATGAATGTGGCTACAGAGGGTGTAGCGGCCAATGAAGCAGAATGAGCGACTGGCGCTGCAACACGTGAAGCAATGCACTCTAGTGTTGAGTGATATTCTCAGTTGTAGGCGGAGCAGGTGGAGAATAGCAACAAGCCAAAGACCAGGGCTTAAAGAGTGACGGAATGAGTGTGAAAACGAAAGACAAAAGTTGGCTTGGTCGAGAAGATAGAAGCGCCAGCTTGACAGAAGAAAGAGAGCGTGGTGGAAGAGATTTAAAGAAAAAGAAGAGTGAGAAGGGCGGAGATGATATGAGCGGATGGCGATCATAGACACGCCATGTCTATGTTTGCAAAGCTGAACTGAACCCAGAAGGTCCGACATCCAAGCAAGATTGAGCAAGGCTGTTCCTGGGCGGATCCTGCGGTGCCTCTCACTGAAATGGGCGATCGAGGAGATTTAGCCAGGAAGAAGAGCGCCACGATTCCCATATGAGGCACAGCGAAGAAACAAAGTCAGCCTTAAGCAATCGAGGGCCAATGAGCGATTAGAGACCACCGGGAAAAGGTGAAACGCGGCGGATCGACGCTGCATTCGGGCGCCTAAGACATTTGGTTTCAAACATGCTAGAACAAAGGAACATCCGTGATCACACACAAACTACCCTGCCGCAATACCACATTACCGCTGCATGCATCTCCCATATCAGTCCTTCAGTCATCTACAAACCGCCCAAGTAGGTAGTGGAACCTCGCATCCACAACAAAGCCTCGTCCAGCTGCCCTTCATTTCTTCTTCGGGCTCAGGAGATGCGCCCCTTGCGCCAAGCACTCCTAAATTTCCTACCCCACTTACAGGACTTGGAGGATGCAGGCTCGCCCCTCTGTGACCCGCAGGACGTAGCACGGCGGCTGATCTGCAGGAAGAAGTCCTTCATATCAGAAGTCCAGCTCGGTTTGAAGCAGAGCCTCAGCAACCCGCAGCGCATCTAGATTTTGAGAAATCTAAGTCATGTAAGATAGATATAGCTGAATGTGGCTATCTGATCTATATATGTATAATGCGATAAATCTGCGTCTGAAACGCTTCTTGAACGTTCGTATGCAAATTACTTCTCCTGTTGTTCTCTAGCTGACGTAGGTGATAGGGTTATGACGGTCGGCAGGGTTATGATCAAAACTGCGCACAGACGAAATTTGTCAGGAACCGTCATAATTATGCCGACCGTCATAACCCTCACCAACGTTACGTGCCGTTTGCATGTTGCTCCTCTTGCTAGCTTTGCGTCTTCTCCACTGACTCAATTTGCACGAGACCCGAACCCGGTTTACGGGAGCGCGACTCGAGCAGCTTGCGACAGGAAGTCAAAGCGTTGTGGGCTGGCAACGTAATCATCGGCCGCTTAATGGCTGTGCCATGCAAAGCTTTCCGTGCTAAGCGTCGACCAGGAGTGTGCGATTGTTGGGACGGAAGAAGCTGCGAGGGGGAGGTGCGACAATGACAGCATATTTAAAGGCCACAGCCGAGATTTCTTTACCTAAATTTCTACAATCAGTTGTTTCTAACACGGCCATCCTCCTAAGCTTCCACTTCGTGTCTATAGGTTCTTGTATCAGCAGATCGATCTCCCGTTCTCGAAATAGCCAATCGGCGCTTTCCTGCACCAATGGATGTTTGCACGCTTACCAACATCTGTGGTTGGGCACCATGGCGGCAACAACAAACTCGAACCTGAGGCATTCCAGCCCTCACAGCCAATCCAACACTGCATGACCGGCTCATAAGATGTCTCTATCCTATTCATTTCTAGCTAGTAGCCACTATATGGACCCTTCCCGCCTGACGTCACAGCGCCAGACAAAAACAAGCCTTGGCAGAAGCCCAGCCGGCTAGAGCATGGCCGCTTCAAGCCAAACCTTGGGAGTGGCCTGGCCTCCAAAGCGCAGCTGTGACATGGGTATCCTGTCATCCCAGCTCGACGCCAGCCTTGTGGCATTCGAGTTACCTCCATTTCTTCTGCCTTGCTGCTGTCTTTTCTGTTTGTTAAATAATCACTTTATCTGATTTATATTAGGGTGCCAATCCTGCTTTCTCAGCTACAAATAACTCCAGATGGCCCAATCATGGCAGATGTATTCCTTCACGAATCCCTCGCCTGTACCTCTGCCTACACGACCCGCCGAACCCCTCCCGCCTGCCTACGACCAGTCCACCTACGAATCGCCTGCCTACAGCCAGCCCGCTCACCACCAGCCCACCTACAATCAGTCCGCTTGCGAATCTGCGTACGATTTTGATTACGAAATCGAGGGTCCTCCTTTCACCTGTGGGATTTGCCTTGACGAGAAGCCACGCTCTGAGTCGTACATTTTCGACTGCGTATCAAGCCATACCTTCTGTCTTGACTGCTCCCGCGAGACTGTGCGGGGCACCTTGGAGGGTAATGGCATTCCCAAGTGTCCTGGAGAGCGCTGCGATCATGAGATCAGCCAACAGGAGGTCAAGCAACTGGTCCCCGAACAACTGGAAAAGTACAGCGACCTCCTCCTCAAGCGTTTGTTTGCACAGCAGGGCACCTTCCTGGTATGCAAGTGCCGCCATGTCATGGCCGCACGCTATGATGGGCAGCAGGAACGGTGCGACTGCCCGAAGTGCCACTACGTCTTCTGCTCGCTCTGCAACGAGGACTACCACTACCGCTCCACCTGCCAGGAGCTCGTACAATACCGGAACATTTGGACTGCGTGGCTGAGGCAAGGGAGGAAGGCATACCATCAGACGCAGAAGCAGCAGCGGAAGGAGCACGAAAAGCAGACGGAGGAGTACATCACGGCACAGAAGAAGCACGAGGAGGACCGAGCTGCAGCTTTGCAGGCCTTCGAGACGTTGCAGAGGGACGAGCGGTACAAAGCCCAGCGAGCGAAGAGGTGCCCACATTGCAGCCGCGTCGTCGAGAGGATCACGGGTTGCGACCACATGAAGTGTGGGCAAGACAAGTATGGAGGGAACGTGCAGAGCGGCTGCGGCAAGGAATTCAGCTGGGGGAGTGCGCTGCCCTATACGGCCGAAGCAGCCAATACTCCCAAGATCGACAATTTCATTCTTCAGGCGCCACAGCAAGCGGCAGACTTCCGCCACGAGTTCGTGCGCTGTGACAACTGCGGCGTTGCTGAGATTGTTGGCCTCCGATTTGAGTGCCTTCATTGTCCCGCCTATGATTTGTGCGCAACGTGCGAGCAGGCTAAAACTAACCATGACCAGCGACATGTCTTCAGGATCTGGAGGAATAATCACGACAACGGCATCCAATGAAAACAGCACTAGCGACGTATAACAACCTGCACATGTCTATATGACCTTTTAAATGCTTTTGGCGACTGGCTTACTAAATTCTTTATCTTAGCATGAATTCCTGAGCTGTCTCTTTTAGGAGCATTTGCTTTCTTGGAATTGTACCTACTAACGATTTATAAGCGGTATTTGCAGGCGCTAGGGAGCATGAAGAAATTTAGCTTGAAAAGTGAAGTGAATGTTAGTGTGTTTTCGTTATTGCCTCTTTAGCAGACTTTCTCTCATCGTAATTCATGCCAGATCTAGATGGCTTAAGATACAATATACACTCTTTGTTATACTCGAGTGCAACACAGTGCTTGTGCCTTGATTGGCAACAGCCACGTTTCTATTTTCAGCCGGTTTTCAAACATCCTTTGTTTGGCAATATGGCTAACAATAACCATCGCCCTTCAGCCTTCTGTTCTTTCGTCAAAAAATAAATGGAGAAAGAACTTCAGACGTCCTTTGTTTATCAAGATCACCTGACAAGCATTCCAAGATTGACTCGAGGAAGTCGAGCGAAAAGCATTGCTCAATAACTAGACTTGGTTCGCCTTGCCACTGTTCGAGGTCTTTTAGGTATTTCAGCTATTCGTGTATATTTGCTTGCAAGCCAATTGCAATATTACAACTTCGTTCTATCCCCACATCTACGGCTGGACCTAGAGGAGATGATATATATGACATAGCAAGACTATATCAGCACGTGCAATAAAAGATTGAATTAAGTCACAAAAACGGAATTGATACGTTAGGAAAAAGTAACAAGGAAGAGACGGAAGAGAATTGAGTAAAGAAAAATGGATGAAGGGCCTCCAGAAGATGGTGGTTTTTCCATAGCTACTCTGCTTCATGGCACAGATAGCGGCTGGGTATCGGAGCCCAGTGAGGAAACCCAGTCCCCATCTACCGTAGAAGATAATTATCCAGGGACGGAATCGGGAGTTTTGGATTATACTGTCCGTAACGATGATACTCAAGACGAACCCCACGAAGATGATGCCGATATCGATCCTTTGGAGTCTGTACAGGAATACCCGAAGGAAATAGCAGCACACAAGAAGCAAGAAAGCAAAGAGAGAAATGAGGAAGAGAATTCGAGCCCTCCTAGCCTTGATACACCAGATCCGAATCCACCACCGACACAAGCAAGCATCACTCCAAATCCCCAACCGCCAGGTTCGGAGCAAGAGCGAGAGCGAGAGCAAAAGCCAGGACAAGAGCCAGAGCAAGAGAAAGAAATTACAGAGGGCTTGCAGAGCCTACCGTCCCCGACAGCGCCGGGTCTAGGGCTAGCCATGGGTATTACGTCGTGCTGGTCTGATTCTAGCTCCGACTCCGACTCGAACAAAGCCGATGAAGAAGAGGATGACCTTCCACCGTACCATATGCCCTCGCCTGAGGAAATACGGATGGCGCTCGCGCGCAAAGGGCACGATATGAGGCTAAGGAAAGCATCGCACCCCTTTTTCACTACGCCCTATGTGGCGGCAAAGCTGGTGCCCAGTCTCAGAAGGATCGCGGGTTTGGAGCGTGGAGAAAAGCCGACTGCGAGATCCGCAAAAAATGTCGGGGGGCCGCGCCATAGTCTTCTGAACCCAAGCGGAGCCGCTGAGAGACTATCGGAAAAGGAAAGGAAGGTAAAGATCAATGACGAATCGGATTATGAATGGCCTCAGCCGTTGCATACCCATCGTACAGATAAGAGTGATTCATCTGAGAGCGAGGACCCAATTGACCAGTCGCAATTCGACGGATTCGACGAGGCTTTCGAGATTGGTGAATCTTCAAACGATGCGGGAAATATTCCTTCATTTGAGCGCAGCTACCGAGTTACTTTGAGGGAGCAAGAGACGCCATTCAGCTTCTTCCCGGACCCTCACGAGCCACTAATACCTCCCATACGTCATGGCGGAACTGGTAACAACCTCGAAGCGCTCCGCGAAAATTTCTTCAGGGCAAATCCCATCTATCTGAACGGCATGACCAACAAAGTGCTCCAAAATGCTAGCCCGCTAACGCGGAGTGTGATTTTGCATTGGTATACAAAGGTTGAAAGGAGAAACGAAACACTGCGTCAGATGGAGGAGAAGCTTCGAAACACGCACAGTCAGAGACAATCTGGTAGGAGTAAGATCAATGTGCTAGAAACCCAGATACGGCAATTGAGTGACGAAATCGAACGACTGGAAGACGAGAAGCACGCAGCGGCAAAGGGACCTGAGGACGCGAAGGCTGCTCAAGTAAAATTGAAAGAACTTGAGCAGCAAGTTGAGAATAGTGACAAGCTGCTAGCGTCTGCCAAACAAGAATATGACAATTCAGTAAACGTATTATGGCAAGAGAAAGACGAAATCCAAGCAGCCCTCAACCAGTCTCGATCGGATTCAGACGTATTAGTCGAGCAAATCCAGAATTTGCTCGAGCTAGTGGAGTTGGCCAAGAGCGAGGATCAAGAAGCACTATCGGCACTCCGAGAGTATAATGAGCAGCTACAAGACGACTTCAATGCTGCTATCAAAAAACAAGACGTATTGCAAAAAGATATCATTATCAATCAGTCACAGCAAGTACTTTTCGAGACGCAAGCTAACAACATCCACTACCTTGAGCAGGAGCTCAACAGAGTACTCCAAATCCAAAACCAGACCATGGATCGGAATAAGGAGCTGGAGGAAGAGAATCAGATCCTGAACCAAGAACTAGTGAATGCTAAGGAATGGCTTGAGAGAAACGAGAGAATGACCATCGGGCTATTAGGCCAGTTGGATGCACATAAAGCAGCGCTGGAAACTTCCAATAATGCAAATAAAGTGTTGGCAAAGGACCTCGAAAAAAGCCATCAACTTACCAACGAAACCGAAAAGTCACTCCTTTCAAGGATCCAAGAGCTCGAAAAAGATATTGATAATGGATCTTCAAAAGAGGAAAAATGTGATGAGGTTCATTATATCGAACTCGAAAATCAGAATCTGCAACTCAAGATGGAGGCGGCGGTTATTGAAGAAAATCTCGCAACCGCTGAGCAGAACAATCGGTATTTTACCGACGAGGTCTGGGCGCTCAATAAAACAGGTGGTCCCGTTTTTAGCTTGCTTCCTCTACACAAGTCACGAGAAGGTGTCCCAAGGCTGATAAAGCCTCGTTACGCATGTAAGTACGCGACCCAGAAGCGAAATGATAAGCTAGGAAGGTTGCGCGAAAAGCAAATGCGAATCCTTCAAGAAGAGATAGATAGGAACAAGGCCATCCAGGTTGCGCGTGAGGAAGAATTATTCATCATGTTTGGATGGGACCCACACAATCCACTAAATGCCGAAAAGTATAAGCATGAGTGGAACAAAACTGTGGAGCAGAGATGGGGCGTGACTACCTCATGAAAGTCGGTATAGCGGCAAATGGCAGTTGATCCTCGAGGGGAAAACGATAGGGTTAGTGCCAAATTTCAACGAATTGCGCGAACGGCTTGTGGTTTGCATATCTATAGATATCTATTTTGAAGCATTGCCACCAGGACTCCTACTAGAAAACCCTCTACTTTGCGAAAGGGTGTGAAATCTAAAATAGGATTAGGAATGCTAAATCTTTATAAAGATTAACTCAAAATAGGTATATTACTAGATTAGAATTAAGGAAGAAGACGAGTGGAAAGCGGTATTTAGTTGTCTCGTTCCCAGACCTTCTCGCCAAGGCTTACCTTGCCAAGCCGCTAGCCGCTTTTGGCAAGACCTTCGTTAGAAGGTCTGGTACACGGTTCGGATTTTTGTTAGTCCCGCGTGGGGTATTTAGGCCTTTATACACCTACTTTGAGCCAAATTATCTTAACTTCCACAGCTCCCTAAGCTATTCCTAATGGCCAGAATTACCAAATCAAACCTGGCAAAGAAGACTACGTTGCCCGATTTGCCCAATTCCAATTCATTATCTTATTGTCGCGCCCAACGCCCCCAAGTTATAGCAGCCGTACCTCTCCCATAACCACCGCCGCCCTCTTCCTACCGCAGCTAGAGTACCCAAACTGACAAGCCAGCTTTAAATAATAATTAAGGACCATGAGTCTTTTATTCAGAATGTAAAAGAGTTAATTTAATATTAGAACAGCTACATAAGCACCGCTAGGGCATTGCAACTTTTATTAAGCATTATATAACCACTTCCGGCCCTTCTAATTATAATATACCAGAGCAATATACAAATAGGCTATAGAAGGCAATATTTAAAGAGCCAGAAGTTAAGGAACGGCTTATAGTGTATAGTAATTGCTAGCTAGGAAGGCTCTATTAAGAACCTCTGTGCAAGTAGATAGAGTAAGAGTTAGAGAATCTTATGCGCCTAAGAGAAGAGAATAGAGTTATTATTCCTGGTAGGCTTGGACAATTTAACGCTAAAGAACCAGTTAAAAAGTTTAAGCTTAATACAATTACTGCTAATATATAGCGCCTTACTCCAATACTATAGAGCTTCCTTATAGCTTTAGTTTAGCAAAGGCCATATACTAATTCTTGTAATACCACGCCTTACTATAATAAACTCTTTATAGTATGCGCAATCCTAGCAAATATATAAGCTCCTTAAGCAGCTACCGGTTCTATACTGCTTTGGGGGTTTATTTACACAATATAGGTATTAAATAAAAGTGTATTACGCTTCTTTATAAGTTAGGAGTTATAATATTATATACCGGTCTTACTAAAATATAAAAGGAACTGGAGGAAGTTGGTAGGGTATATACTTCTATACTTAAGGGTTTAGATAAGACGCCTCTATTACTGTGAGTGGAGGGCATAGTTAAGGTATCTTAGCTGTAGATTACGCACTTAAGGTATTTTAGTTACTACTAGTGTAATAAATAGTAACTTTCTTATAGCGCATAATTAAGGCAACTACTTTAAAGAATTGGAACCAGCTAACGGTTATATATAATAACTTTAATTAAAATAAAAGGGTTTAATATAAGACTATATTAAACATTAATAAGCACCTCTCTGCTACTACTTCTAAGCTTATACTTAACCCTAAGTTTCTATATAACGGTCTTTGCACTTTTATACTTAAACCTATAGAACAGCTTACTTATAGCGTGATCTTTAATTATCCTAGTAACTAGGCAGATAGCTATATAAAATAGTGCCAGTTATATTAGATTACTAAGGCCATTATATATATAATACTAAAAGTTAAAGAGCTTGATATTGCCGCAGACTTCTAGCCCAGTATGCCTATTATAGATTATCTCCTTCTATAAAAGCTACGCTACTTTATATTAGGTCCAATTTTAGAGAATAAGAGCACTCTAGAGGGCATATATAGTGTTCTTAGGAATATATTTGGTGGTGATAATAGTAAATATAGGTTTTAAGAGGGCCAGCTAGGGTATAAAGATAGATCCTTTAATAATAGTAAATTAGTTTTAATTAATGGCGATTAGAAGACTATAGGCCTCCTCTAATCTGTATAGCAAGAGCACTATCTTAAAGAGTGTTACTATAAATAGCTAAAATGGTTTCTTTCTATGGCTAGATTATTCTATTAGCGAACTAACTATATAGATATAATACACGATATTTACCACGGACCATCTAACTACTTTAAATCGTTAGATTACAGTAAGGTCTACTTTAGCGCGTACTAGGGTTATAGGACGCCGTTCTATTATAAAGAGGAGGTTGCGATTAAGTCCTTTAACGCCTAAATTTCTACCTACTTCCTTAGTCTTCTTTTTTAAAATATTAAGGACCAGGGTAATAAAGGGGTTAATAATTGGATTACTAGATAAGATATTAAAAGAGGTAATAAAACGGTAGTAGTAAGAGTAAGATTCCTTACTACCTTATAGCGTATTTAAGAGGAGTTCTTCTTGCCTAGTTAACGGTCCTATAGTAATAAACTAGTTAATAAGGTATTCTAAAACTATGTTTGATTTATATAAGATATAGAGGTCTACCTTATATTAAAGTTTGCTATTAAGCACGCTAATATTAGGCTTATTAAACAGGTAATTATTTACTACTATTTTCTCTTTGCTAGCAGTGCAAAGTGTTAATATATACAGTTAGCTTTATACCTTACTAGATTGCTTATAACTAAAGCCGCGGATTAAGTCCTCTAAAGATTATTGCTTACTAGTATATTGGTTAATTATAGAGGCCAGCAAGATAGTTAGTTTAAGATAGATTAACTTAATAAATATTATAATCTTATTCTTAAGCTTCTTCTTTAAGGCCGACGGCGAACTAGTTTAGATATAACTAAGTTATTTACTCAAGCATTATTTACCGCTAGTTACTACTTAGAGCTGCGGTATATTATAAAGGATATATTTGGCCAGTTTAATAGCATACATTACACGCTAGCTGACGCAACTACTAATATATATTATCTTGCGCTTAAGCTATTAACTACTATTATAAGGCGGCCTAGCGGATAAAAGAGTTACTTTAGCTGTAAGGATATTGTTAATATTAGAACTTAAAGGCTCTCTAGGGGGTTGAAGGAAGGATAGCCTATAAAGCTACCTTCTAAATTAACCTTATTATAATTAGAACCTTCTAGAGCTAGAAAGTAAAGAATCCTAAAGCAACCAGCTTACTATAACTTGCTTATTAATGGCTTTAATACAAGGCTATAAGGGCGTATTACTATAGTAGAAGGCCTTAATAATATTAACGCAGATAAGCCTAAGACAATACTAATTAATACCTTACTTAATAGAGCTGCACTTAATACCTAATCTTATGGACTTTCTATCTAGTTCTAGTATTCTATTTAATTAGTAAGTTAACTATCTGCTTATAAGGTATAACACTAATTAATATATAACTATTCGCCTGGGACAGGAGAAATTATATTAATAGTAAACTTAAGCGGCACTAGATGGGGAGCAACGCTAAACTACTCTTACAAGTATTTTACATTTTTATATTCTACAATTTTTAAATTAGCATTTTTATTTCCTTTTAAGTTAAGAGAAGAGCTACTTTACTTTAAGAAGTCTTAGTTAAGTATACTAGAGGTTAGAGCTAAGCATTATTTAAGTCTTATTTATTCTTTTAAAAAATTGTTAATGTTAATAATATTATTATATAAAAGTCTTAGTAAGGAAAATCTAACTAATTAGACAACTTTAACCGGCGGTTAAAGTTCCTTAATATCTTAAGATTTTATATAATAACCATTTTAATTTACCTTTTTGGTAAATCTATAAAATCTTAATTTTAACTTCCTATTATCCTATTATCCTATTTTATTTAATTATATACGCTTGTTTACCTTTCTTTATATTAAGAAGGCATTATTGTTACTCTTCTCTTAAATTGCCCGTTACGCATATAGAATTTTACTATAAAAATGTCTGGAACTATAGAACTCCGCTTAAAAGGAAAGGTGCTACCTCTGCCTCCTACGCCTCTGCCTTTTACTATCTAGTTAATGGCCCTTATATACTAAGGAAAGGCGTAGATAATAGAGGTTATCCTTAAAGCTGCCTAAAGCCACCTAGTTAATTAGCGCGTAAATATCTATTATAGTTTAACGTAGGTTATTTTAAACTAGGAGCATAATATGGTTAAGACTACGAAAAATACTATAATTAAGACTAAAAGGGATAGAGAGCTTAAAGGAAACTTAAAAGGTAAAGAGTAGGAAAATGCCTTTATAGATATTAGGAAGCTTTCTAAGATTACTTATAAGATTAATAAAATTAAGATGGTGCGGGATATAGTTAAAAAGGAGTGGGGAGAGGAGCTTTTAGAAGGTCCCTGTAAGCTCTTCTATATATATTATGCACTAAAAAGCATTTATATCCTTATTAATTAAGCTAAGAAGAGCGAGACCGCCAGAGAGGATGCGTTAAAGATAGCTAATAATGTAATACTAAACTGCCTAAAACTTTTAAAGGCTAGGATCTTAAGGACTCTATACCCAATACCCTTGGATTTCCTTAATGCTTATAAATTTAAACTAGAAGTTAATAAGGAGCTAGTTAAGAAATAAAGGCTTGCCTATTATCTAAGCTAGGGCTATAAGCTTTTAGTGCTAGCCTTAACTGTTAAAGCTAAAGGAGAGGGATCTGTACTAGAGCTAGTTACTCTAGGACCTCTATTGGTACCTTTTAAGGAGGTTAAAGGCTTAAACATAAAAATACTGCGTACTTTGTTTCTATTTGGAGGTAAGGTTCCTAAAGCTAATAGAGAGGACTCTAAATCTAATAAATTTATATTTTTAGAGGATGTCTTTGTTATTAGCTCCCTGTAGAAATATAAGACCAGAAAAGCTTCTAAGAAATCTCCTAGAAAGAAGCTAAAAATAGGACCTATGGAACCTTTAGCTTTTGGTAAAGCTAATAGATAAAAGGGAAAGGCAGCTATAATTGCTAAAGCTAATAAAAAGGTAATTATTAGGAAACTATGGCCAAAACAAAAAATAAAATGCTCGTGCCATTTTAAAACGCTAGTTAAATTAATAAAGGCTCTTAATTTAAAGAAAAAACCAAAAGGTAGTGTCTCTTCTATCTTATAATAGTTTATTATAGCCTAGCAAGGATATAGAATAGAAGTCCGCGCGTTATGCCAGATATATCTTTAGAAAATAGTAGGGTTGCTAGGACTAGATGCCAGTACTTCTTTTATAAATTTATATTTGCGAATTCACTTAGTCTCTAAGAACTATAATGCTATTAATATTCTCTAGACAGCTAAAAGCTCTTATTTTAGTTTAAAAGGGATAGTTGTCCTAAGTATACGAACAATAGTCTTAGGATTTACGCTTATTCTACTATGCGGCCTAGTAATTATTAAGTAGATTATATAGGGTTAAGGAAGCTTATATTAGGCTTAAAAGGGGAAATAGAATGGGACTTGCTTAGAATCTACTAGGCCAATTTATTTAAATAGTGGAAAGATACTGGGATTCTAGACATTTTTAAAGAGGAGTTTAATATATATATATATTATTTGCGTAAGACCACTAAAGAGGAAAATAGCGGTATCCTTTGGACTATATGCCATTCTCTATTATAGTAAGTAGTTTGGATGGATCTAGAGCACTACTAGCATACAGTGGCTTTACGCGCCAATGGGGCTACTTGTTTTATTATATATCTAAGCTACGCGCTCTAGTTCCTTAGTGGCCATCTCCCTAAAAAGTAGAACTTAGATATTAACCTTCTCTAAGTATATAAAGGAGGGCTAAATTCTAGAGAAAGCTAGCTTTGTTTTTATATCTCCCTAATTAATAAGGGGAGTTAGTCCTGTGTAAAGTTCCTACCTAGTATATATTAGTATATACTAGAATTGTAACGGAACCTTGTAGCAGGAACTACGATGGGTTCTATTATTAGGCTGGGTATATAGGTAAGAACAAATCAACAACATAATAATAACTGGTGGAGTGGTTGCCTAATAGATTAACTCTAATTGTATTCTGAAATTCACTATAAGAAGAGAACCATCTATGGTAGGGACCGAGGTCCTTTAAATACACAACCATACTCCTAAGAAATCCTCTCTTATATATAAGGTACGTGTTATACGTGTTATATATAGTATACACTACATATACTTTGTACACTGCGTATAATATTATATGACTTACTTACCATTCCTTATTATATAGTTCTACCAGATCCATCCTGGACCGTGCCTATATTAACCAACTAGCTTCCTACAACTCTTCCCCAAGTAGTTATAACATTGTACTTAAAGCGTCCGTAACACTATCTCCCTCCTCTTTATCTTTGTTCTTAAAGATTCCTAATATCTCTAAGTCGTCTACTAGAGGTGTAATGTCCGTTTAATTAGTCTAGTTAATATCTTTGCTTATTATGCCTAAAGCTTCCTCTTCCTTATAAGTGCAACGTTGCGCTCACACCGTGGCTACCATACTGTCGCTTAGTGAGATAATATTGTCTCCATGTTCTTGCTGTGTAAAAGCAGGGTTGGTGTGTGTTATAATAGCAAGTCCTTTATCTTAACAACCCTTGTCTTACTTAGAGTGTACTAAAGCAAATATTTAATTAACCTGCGATGTTTGCTCTATTTCTAACGCTAAGTATGCGCATCCTATAACTCTTAATAGTCTTTATGTTCCCTAATTAACTTATTATAGGGTCTCATGTTTAATCTGCCGCTACGAAGCTTAATAGTAAGCTCTTAAGCGCTTTGGACAAGCTTTATTATTCGCGGGAAGTGGAGCAGGAGGCTATAGCTGCTTAACAGCGTACCCTTAAAGCCCGTTTGTCAGCCTCTACCTATCTTCTTCGTCTTAAACGTGTTTATAAGAAGGTCCGTTCTAAGGAGTGGAAACTGGTTCAATAGGGTTTGTTTAAGCTGGGTAATAAAAGGACTGGCTCTCCTCCTATGAGGGAAACAACTCCAAGTAGCTCGGCAATTGCTCCTCTTGGGTCCCCCTTAGGTAACTTGTTCTTTAGCAATTCTTTCTTGTTAATATTACCTAACCTATTTTCTTCTAATACTCCCATACCTTTCTTATAGCGTTTCTTAGGTTGCTTAGTGGTTCCTAGGTAGTCTTACTGTAGCCTATCCACTTTACTTTATACTATATTTCATTATCTACATCCTTGTAACTAATGATCTTCAAAACTTGCCATTTGTCTTCCTCTTATCCTCTATACGTGTCTGCCTTGTAGACTAGTGGCTTAACATTCCTATATGCTAGCTTTAGCATTGCAATATATTATATAGGGTAGATTTTCATTTTAGCTAGTAGGTTCAACTTATACGTAACTAATAAAATTCTTTGCTTAACTTTAAAAGGTCCTAGTCTAATATGGTCCAACTTCTTACTTAGTTGTTAACTCTTAAAATTTTTATGTAGTAGCCATACTTTATCCCCCTCCTTAAGATCTGGTCCCTTAGATCTCTTAGCATTATAGTACCTTTTTATTCGTTCTTGTACTAGTTTAGCTGTTTCTTTAAGGTCTATATAAAGATTTATTAACATCTCCATTCTTTATTTAGCTATGCTACTTATCCTTTTTGCTTAACGTAGTAATAACAATGTTCTTAGCTCGTATTCGTAATTTGCCTTAAATGGTAATGTCCCTATTCCTTCTTATGGTGTTGCATTGTATATAAACTATATAACTAGTAATAACGATACCCAATTATTCTATGCGTAATTAATATAGTGCCTTAGATACTACTCTAGTGTCTAGTTTAGTCTTTCTGTTTATCCGTCCGTCTGCGGATAATATGCTATAGATATTGCTGCATAAACCCCCTATTCTGCTAGAAACACTTCCTAAAATGCTACTATAAATCTTGGATCTCTGTCTAATATAATCTTATTTGGTGCTCTATGTCTTACAAACACTTCTTTTATATAGATTCTAGCGACATCCTCTGCTGCTATCTCTTTAGTGTAGGCTATAAAGTATCCCCACTTTATTAGCTTATTTACTATTACTAAAATCGCGTTATGATCTTGTCCTATAATAGGATCTCTTAACTTTAGTAACTTAATAATAAAGTCCTATAATATAACCTCCTATGGTCTTCCTGGTGTCTTAATAGGTTATAGCCCTCTATATAGCTTATGCCTCGTTGGTTTGTTTCTTTAGCAATCTAGATATTCCCTTATAACTTATCTTGCTAGTCCCCAGATTCCTTAAATAATATATTCCTCTTGGAGTCTTAACACTAAGCCTATAGCTTTGTTATGTCCTTATATTATTCCCTTATGGAATTCCTTAACAAACTCTTCTGTAATAGACTTAGGCATATACATTGCTTCTCTATTTTCGTATTGCTCTGAGTTTAAATTCTCTGCCTATGCTTCTTAGATCTTCTATATTTAATTACTCTCTAGTAACTTATGGATCTAACTTTCCTTAGTTACTATAATCTTTGGATAATTATACCTAATTAATCTGTCTTAATCCCTTTGTAATAAAGCTCCCAATAGCTTTTTATTACTTTATAGTTTAGCTTTTCTGCTTAGAGCGTCTGCTTGTGCATTGTCTGTACACTTAGTATGCTGAATTTTAAAATAGTATTCTGTAAGCATTTCCGCCTATCTAACCTGTCTTTGGTTGAGTTCCTTTGTTATTAGGAACCCTATAAGGTTCTTATAGTCTGTCTTAACCATAAACGGTTTCTCTATGCCTTATAAGAATGCTCTCTATTCCTTAAGTGCTGTAACTATACCTAACAACTCCTTATTGTAGATGTTATAGTTTAACTCTAGTGGCATTATCTTTTAACTGTAGTATGCCACTAGGTGCCATCCATCTTAATATTTCTATAGGAAGCACGCCCCTAGTATAAAGTCTAATATATTTGTTTCTATAACTGTCTCTAGACCTAGTTGGTAGATCTTAAGAACTGGCTCCTAGGTAAATAACTTTTTAACTCTCTTAAACAGTTCTTATTGTTCCTTTCCCTATGCCTATAGTTCTTCTTTCTTTATTAACCGTGTAAATGGCTTAATGTCCTGTAACCATTGCGCTATAAACCTTCTATAATAATTGCAAAACCCTAGGAACGATCTTAACTATGTAACGTTCTTTAGTTCCTGCTAATTTACTATAGCCTTAATCTTCTTTGGATCTATACTAAGTTAGCCTAGTTTAATAATAAATTTAATAAAATCAGTCTTCCTGGTAAAGAACTCGCATTTCTTAATTGCTACTGGCATCTGTTCTTTTTATAGTCTCTTTAAAACCCACTTAATGTGTTCTCTGTGTTCTTCCTCGTTCTCTAAGTAGATAATAATGTTATTAAGGTATACTATAACAAATTTATCTAGGTGTTCTCCTAATACACTATTAATTCGCTTCTAGAACGTTGCTAGTGCGTTTATAAGCCTAAATTGTATAACTAACGGCTTATATAGTCCTTCCTTTAACCTAAAGGCTGCCTTTTATTCGTTGCCTTTCTTAATCCTAATCTGATGGTATACCTACCTCAGATCTATTTTTATAAAGATCTTTGCATTACCTATCCTGTCTTAGATTTCGCTAATTAAGGGTAAAGGATACCTATCCTTTCTGGTAATGCTGTTTAACTATTTGTAGTCTATATACATCCTAAGTTTTCTGTTTTTTTTTGGGATGAATAATACTGGATATCCTACTGATGACTATAATGGTCTAATGTATCCCTTTTATAAGTTCTCCTGGATAAACTCCTTAAGCGCTACTGACTCCGTTTTAGTAAGCTTGTAGATTGGAAAGAACTTTAGACTTATTCCCTCTTTTAATTCTATTTTATGGTCCTATGCTGTATACTTTAACAGCTTTTCACTTTCTGGTGACTATAACTTTTTACTATACTTATGGTATCTCTTTGGTATATAACTTAAGCCTCGCTCAGTTTCTTTATATATCGCTTTGACTTGGTACTATACCAACTTGGTTTACTGTTGCACTTTGCGCTATTATATATTCTTAATATCGACCTAACCTATAACCTAATTGACCTTTAGATTGTACTCCTGTAACCAAGGCATTCCTAGTATTGCCTTGTCCTGTCCCAATAGTAGGATATTAAAAGACATTCTAACTAGTCTCCCTTTAATAGTTATCTAAATAGGTCCTATTTTAAGATTAATAATACCTCCTCTGTAGGCTATCTAATTTCCTAAAATTGTTATAAGTGGATATAGGTGTTCCTTCTGTCTATATGGTAACCCCATCCTTTCTACTACCTTTGGTAATATATGGTTTCTAGTTACTCTACTATCTACTAACGTTTTGAACTGCTGATCTTGCCACTTAGCTCTTAAATTTAGGTATTAACCTTAAATTCCTTTAAGGGTTTAAGGCTCTAACACTGGTTCCCTCTAGTCCTATACGCCTCCCCTTTTCCTAACTATTAGCTGCTAGATCCTGCCTATACTTGGTCTAACTTAGGCCAATACTTAGTTTATTTCTTTTCCTTTATATACCATAGATAAGTGTTTTCTGGGTACTCCCACTACTATTATCTGTCTAGGCATTCTTCCGTAAGGAATCTTTCTAGTTAAAGTGTTAAGTTTCCTTAACCTTGTACTTCTACTAGGTGCCAACTATATATATACTTAGTATTCCTGAACCGCTTTTCTTCTGGTGCCTAATATATCCTTACTAGGTACTTCTGGTTCTTATCTTTTGGTGCTCTATGTATGTTACACGTGTTATCTATATAAGCTATCCACAATAGTGTATAATGCGCTGCGTGTTTTGGGTTAACTCTTAATTTGTCTTTATCCTTAAGTTTAAACCTATACCTAGTTAACCTAACTACTAGTATCTCTGCTGCGGGTATTAAGACTTATTACTTGCTTCTCTAGTCCCTAGATCCTTCTTCTAGGTTCCTTAATATTATAATTAATACTCCTTTAATATAACTCATGCGTTTCTCTATAATGGGTTAATCTTAGACAACTTTTTTGTTTAGCCACATGTAAAAATCTGCCTATTTATTATTATGTCTTTGCCTATACCACTTTCTATACAACTGGTTTAGTATATATAGTCTATCTATTAGAAAGTACCTTGTTATTACTGCATTATAATATCCTTTGGTATGTCTTTCTTTAAACCTAGTTAGAATATCTAGATCCTCTTCTTGTTCCAGTTCGTCTAACTACTTTACCCTAGGTATTCCTGCACTCGGCCTATTAGTAACTCTTTATATAGGTACTCTGTTCCTTATATAACCTAGTATAGCTAATCTCTTGTCTAGCTTTTGCTCTTGCTATATAATAATTCTTGTCCTAAACTTATCTATAGTTTCTTATTTTCTATATTTTGCAGCTAGATCTTTGTAGTCGTCTTGCTTTTTGATCCTAGTATTAACTGTTTAATCTTTAGGCTAAATACTATGTTTACCTAGGATTGCTAACGTTCTTACTTATTCCCCAAACTCGTAGTTCTTAAACTTGCGTCCTATACTTATTCGTTTGTTACTGAACTAAGTTGCTGCCCTTTCCTACCAGTTTTTGTCCGTTATAGGTGCTTGGGTGTGTCTTATCTTATCTTAAGAGTCTTAAGCTTCTCTTATCTCTTTATGAGAATCTTAAGCCTGTGGCCTTTTACCTTTATTAAGTGATAAGTTAGCACTAGCAGTTGTCTACTTGCTTAGTTTCTTCTAAACATTACTCCTATTATCTTATAAAGCAATGGAAATTGTATTTAATGGTGTTATAATACCTGTTACTAAACCCTGTTCTGTAATGGTCTTAGTCTTTACTTCTATTTCAACTTCTTTAAGGTTTGTATGCTCCTAGTAAGCTGCCTTTATTGCCTTATTATTAGTAAATGCTTTGCCTATGTTAAATTTATTATCTTTAATGTCCGATCTATAAGCTGGTTCGTTGGTCCCTTTAAACTTAGATAATAATGGCTCCTATAGCTAATAGCTTGCGCCGTACTTAGCGTCCTTATAAATTCGGTATGCGTTATTATAACAATACGCAAAACTATTAATTAAACATTCTTTTATTCCTTGTAGTGCACTATTGTCCCTCTGTATATATGTGCCGTCTGCTAGTCTAGTTCCCTTTACTATATAGTTACTTTAACCACCTCTATAGTCTCTGGCAAAATAACCCTGTTTTCCGCAATTTATGTAAGCCCTATCTTTAAACCACTTTTCTTGCTATAGAGTCCGCCTAAATATCTTCTACTGCTGAGATCCCTGGTTTAGCCTCTACTCTTAAGTTCCTTAATTACTTAATCCTTAACCTCTAGGTTTCTATAGTTTCTTTTTCTATCTTTAGGTTTCTTTAGTACCACTTAGGTCCATTAGCTCTACGCCATTCTATGGTTTTTAGCTCTATGTCTATTGTTGTATACTCTGCGCCTTATACAACTATGGAACTCTGTCTTACCCTCTCTTAGCTTATTCCCTTTGGTAGATCCTATTATTAATCTTTATTAACTAATCTATTAACTCTCTTAGAGTATCCGCATCTTTTATTAGGATAATTACGTCCTGGACTTTAGCCTTAAGTCCCTATTTATACTATGCTATAAGCGCCCTATCGTTCCACTTAACCTATATGGCTAGTGTTTAAAACTGTGTTGTATACTTAATTACTAAAGTGCGTTGTACCAGGTTCTGAAGCTTTTGTTTTACTATGGTTATAGCCTCTAGGTCTCTAAATATCTATATTAACCATTCTGCGAACCCATTCCAACTGGCAAATATATACCGTACGTCTTAGTTAGTAGTTGTTATGCTATTAGCCTATATTTCCGTAAGATACGGCTTAAACCACTTAAGTGCCCTTCCTGTTAGGAACAATCCTGCGTAGGCTACTTAATCTAATAATATTGCTAACTTCGCTCCTTCCTGTACTACCTTAAAGTGCATCTGCGTAAGAAATCCCTTAAGCTTTAACTTCTCCCCTAAGAATCGTTTAATTAAAGGTAACTTAATCTTTACTGCTCTGATTCCATTAATGCGTTCTTTAAATATCCTATTATTATCTTATAAGCGATTAACTATTTCCTATAACTGACCTCGCGTAACCACTTAAGAATCCCCGTTGTCTATACTAGTATCTCCTAGTCCTAAGGTTGTGGCTATTGCCAACGCCGTTATGACTGGTGCTGCTCTTAGTGGCATGTTGTTTGACCTTGTTTAATACCGTAACCTTAGTAGTGAATGTGTAACGGAACCTTATAGCAAGAACTACAATGGGTTTTATTATTAGGCTAGGTATATAGGTAAGAACAAATTAACAACATAATAATAACTGGTGGAGTGGTTGCCTAATAGATTAACTCTAATTATATTCTAAGATTTACTATAAGGAGAGAACTATCTACGGTAGGAACCGAGGTCCTTTAAATACACAACTGTACTCCTAAGAAATCCTCTCTTGTATGTGAGGTACGTGTTATACGTGTTATACGTAGCGTACACTGCGTATACTTCGTACACTGCGTATAATATTATGTGACTCGCTTACCATTTCTCATTATATGGTTCCACCGGATCTATCCTGGACCGTGCCTATATCAACCAACTAGCTTCCTGCGACTCTTCCCCAAGTAGTTGTAACATTGTACTTAAAGCGTCCGTAACAAGAATAGGTAGGCTTACTTTAAGAATATAGGGAACTTAATAGTAGAGGGCGTATTAAGAATATGGAAACTGCCTAAACTAAAGCTAATACTAAGAAGTTTAAGCTTAACTAGATGCCCATTGCGTTAAGGACTAATAAAGTGCGGTTTATAAAAGCTACTATTACATAAGGAGCCTCTTAAGCAATATTGAGTTACTTAATTATTACACTAGACTTAATTATAATCCTACTAAATACTAAGAGATTGGAGATTCCTGGGCTTAAGAGCTAGTAGGCTGTTATATGGATAAATCTAAACACTTTTCCCCTAGTATTAACTTCTATTGGTAAACCTATTTCTAATACTCCTCTATATAAGTTTTTAGCCTATATATAGCTGCAGGCAAAGAATACTCTTTTAAATGCTTTAGTTGGGAGACTTTTATGGGACGACCCTTAAGTAAAAAGAGAGTAACAGTTAATTCTGGATCCTTTATTAAATAATAAATATAAAGTATTTTGGGAAAGATATAGGATATATATTACTAAGGCTGTTTATAAGAGCTAGAGAAATTTAAGCGAGAGGTATTTAGGGTAAAGTCTTACTTTTTAGTAAAAGAATAAGGGCGTAAGCGTTCTGCAGATAACCTAGAATATCTTAAAGACTTAGTTTTAGATCTAGAATATGAGAATAATCTAGCTGGTATAACTTTTAGCGCTTCCCTGCTAACTAATTATGGTTTTAAAGGCTATTCTAAAGGCAAGGCTAGGGCTATTACGCCTTAGGGCGCTAGGACTGCTGCGCTAAACCTTAGTCCTAATATCTTTAATAATAAGGTAGCACCTATGGAAATTAACTAGGAGCTAAAGGATATAAGTAAGCTTAAAGAAGATAGTTTTTAAAATACTACTTCTAAACATTTACTGGCATTTATTAATGCTCTAGAGAATACTAATAAGCTAATAGTATTATACCGCCTAATACCTTTACCAATTTTAAAAAAGGGTACTGCTTTGGAAGAATAAATAATTGATTCCAGTATTCTTTAACCTCCTATATAGAAGACAATACAAGCAGAAATAGATACTGTCTGTAAAAAGGTGTCTTTAAAACTCTAGGTTGGTGTTATTAATATATAAGATAATGTAAATGCAGAGCTTAAGGCGGAAGGTGTAGATAATATAGATAAAAACAGAGGCAATAATTAAGGAAGGGGTGTAAGCAGCTTTGGAGGAGTTAAAGGAGTACTAGGTGTTTAGTTTTTTTCTTTCTGTCTTTAAGTGTTCCTTACCTACTAAATGGGGTCTATAAAGAAATGTTAAGGGATAACGTTTTAGGTAGGGGTGGTATTAAACGCTCCTTAGTTATTTTGGTTTATTTCTTATTACATATAGGGGGCTTAAGGTTATGTATATTACAGAAGGAACCTAGGCTTTAACCTTATTCTAAAAACAATCTAACTTACCCTCTAGTTATTCTTCTACCTCTCTAGTATAACTTATCTAGTCCCATTCCCCTTATAATGCTTAATTAAGTATTATCTTTTAGAGTTAGGCTTTGCCCTTCTATACTAGCTCCCTATTATTTACTGCTATAATTAGATTAGTATTTATATATTACCTTCTCTTTTAAAAAGCGGCTAGATCTAATTAACCTACAGATTTGCCTATAAGCTTATTAAAATATTAGATACTTAGTTTAACTTTAATAATATTCTTAATAAGATTCTTAAATCCACTCCTCTTCCTTAGCTTCTACTATAGCTTCTACTACTTCCTCTACTACCTTTACAGCGGCCTCTATAATAGCCTCTGTAACTATTATCCTCTACGCCAGCATTGTCCAGCCGCTTATCTCGCCCCTTATACTCTTACTAAGTAGCTAGCTCTAGAGACGTATGGGATATTCCTTCTTAGATAAGGAGAATCTTAAATATAGCAGGCCTGCCGGCGGGCTTAGGTATATTATATTATATTAATACTAGCGTTTTACTGTTAATTATGCTTCTAGAGCTACTACTACTACTACCACTACTACCACTACTCCTCTCTCTGGCCCTGCGCTAACTCCTACTACTACTACTACTAGCCTCCTATCCCCTACGCAGCATTAACTTAACTTAACAAATACTACTGCTATTAATGCTGCTACTGGATAGTTTAGTTACCAGAGCTAGGCTTTATAGAATAGCCTGGAGTCTTGCTATCTTAAGGGGCTTACGCCTATATAATAAATGGTCTATACAGTAGGCTAGCCCTAGCGGCTTGTGCCCAGTATACTGTGTAGGGGTTAGTGTGTAGAATATATCATTCGGCCTTGTATACTAATAGAAGTCTTAGGCACGCGTGTAGTAAGTACTACTTAGCTAACTAAGTATGCGCCTTGCCTATATGGGCTCCTAAGCCTTACCTAAGTTATACTAGCTATGGAAAAGGTAGGGTAGATAGAGTAGTAGGTGGTAAGATAGGCGGGAAGAAGGGTAGAAGTAGTGGAAGGGGTGGAGCCTTTAGTGTTATTACTACTTCTATATAGATATCTTAAATTTAGAGCTATGCCTACCTACCACCACTCTAACGTTTTTACATAATATAGTAATATAATAGTTTATATTCTCCGCAAAGAACTCTATAAGTATAGTTATTTAGATAGATATTCTAGACGTAATAGCGGAGCCACTTCTATATAACGTTGTTACCTATAATATACTATATAGCGCTTATAGTACCTATAATACCTCCGCGCCCTATATATATAATAAAAAGTATAGGTTTTAGATCACTTATACCTTTTAAGAGGAAATTATAGTTGGAAATAATAATAAGCCGCTATATAAGCGCCTATAGGATAGCCCTACCTTTATATAGCCTAGCTAGAGCTATATATATAGCAGTAGAGATATAGCGCCTTATAACGCGTACTTTTTAACCTACTTTAACGCGTATATTAACGTAGAGCCCTATATAGGATATTACGCCATAAAGTACGCGTTTAAGTATATATATAAAGGCCCTAATTACGCTACTATAACCCTAAAAGCCTAGGCGGCCGGGGCTAGGCTATAGTACCCTATAGATAAAATTAAGGAGTATATAGACGCCCTATATATTACCGCATATAAGGCTCTATAGAGGATTTATAAGTACTATATATATAGTCGCTCTATTCCTATATAGCAGCTTATAATTTATCTAGAAAGCTAGTAGTTTATTATAATTTAGCCTAATTAGGCCTTAGAGGAGCGTCTTACCTAGGATACTATATATATAACTAGATTAATATCTTTTATAGTTACTAGCCGTAAGCTAGGCTCTATAATTACTAGTATATATATAAGGGAGTCTACGCTTCTAAAACTTAATAGTTTAGTAAATTATAGTAGTATTACCTAGAATGCGGGACTTTAAAATCTTATACTATAGTTACTTTAGCTTAATCTAGAAGATATAATCTACTAGATCTAGGTAGTCCCTTATACTCTAGCCTACTTTTAGCTCCGCCTAGATTTCCTACTAGTGTAGGTTATATATAAAGGTAATAAAATAGTTAGGGGAGCTATAATAACGCGCAAGTACTATAGCGTTAAGATAGGTGTTATATATCTAGCGTAGAGAGCTTATATAAGATATAGCAAAGAGTAGTAGATGGCGAGGAATACTAGAAGGAAGTAGTGTAATAGATATATAATAAGAATAGACACTATAGGAAGGAAGGAACGTATATAAAGGTGTTAGTATAATATTTAAGCTTCCTAAAAGATAAACAGCTAGTTTCCTGCTATACTAGTACGGCGCCGTACTGCTCTATTAGCATAAGAACTGTGCAAGCTAAGCCTAATTAAATCCTTCTAAGGAAAGAAAGTAGAAGGAAAGAAGTAAGAGAGGAAGCCTTTACAAACAGTAATTAACTAAGATTACTTTATAGTTACAGTTAATTCTACCTATCCTTTATATACGTTCCTCCCTTCTAATTATATTATAATCTTATTACATCTTAAGGATTATAGCTCTATTAAGAGACGGTCTTCTATAAAGATCCTTCTATAGGCAAGCCATTACTTAGGATATCTGTTACTATAAGTAGCAACTCTTTCTCTTTCTTCTCTTTATCTCTATAATAAACGCGCAAAGTAATTATAAGTAAGGCTTATCTAAGGAACACCCGGCACTATAATGGCTAGCACTTATAGAGGCTGAGAGTCTTCTACCGCACTCCCAACTTACCTTACTGCTATAAGTAATTAGGAAAAGAGTTTACTTCTTTAAAGCTAGTTCTAAATCCTTAGTCTTAGCAACTGCTCTTATAAAGAATAACTTTATGTATAGTCTTTTTTCTTCTATCCTTATTACTAGTAACTATCTCTTATAAGTATTTTATATTTTCACGCTCTATAATTTTTAATTTAGTATTTTTATTTCCTTTTAAGTTGGGAGAAGAGCTACTTTACTTTAAGAAACCTTAGTTAAACATATTAGAGATTAAAGTTAAGCATTGTTTAATTCTTATTTACTCTTTTAAATTTTTTAGTATTAATGCTATTGTTATATAAAAGTCTTAGTAAGGAAAATCTGACTAATTAGACAACTTTAACCGCTGGTTAAAGTTCCTTAACATATTAACAATTCACATAACAGTCCTTTTTAATTCACCTTTTTCTAAAAAATACTATAAGGTCTTTATTTCGATTTCTTATTATCTTGTCTTATTTAGCTATATACGCCTATTTACTTTTCTCTTACGTTAAAAAGACACTATTATAACTCTTGTCTTAAAATACCACCTATACGCCTATTGCGCACATAAAATATTACTATAAAAATGTCTAGAACTATAGAACTCCGCTTAAAAGGAAAGGCGCTACCTCTACCTCCTCTGCCTCTTCTACCTCCTCTACCTCCTACCATCTAGTTAATGGCCCTCACATACTAAGGAAAGGCGCAGATAATAGAGGTTATCCTTAGGGCCGCCTAGAGCCACCTAGTTAATTAGCACGTAAATATCTATTATGGTTTAATACAGGCTATTACAAACTAGGAGCATAATGTGGTTAAGGCTATAAAAAATGCAATGGTTGAGATTAAGAAGGATAATAAGTTTAAGGGAAATTTAGGAAACAAAGATTGGGAAAACGCCTTTACAGATATTAAAAAGCTCTCTAAGATTACCTATAAGATTAATAAGATTAAGGCAGTACAAAATATAATTAAGAAGGAGTGGGGAGAGGAACTTTTAGAAGGTCCCTGCAAGCTCTTTTATATATATTACGCACTAAAAAGTATCCATATCTTTATTAATTAGGTAAAAAGAAGTTAGATCTCTAGGAAGGATGTATTAGAAATAATTAATAATGCAATACTAAGCCGCCTAAAACTCTTAAAGGCTAGGATCTTAAGGACCATATACCTAACACCCTTAGACTTTCTTACCGCCTATAAATTTGGATTGGTAGTTAATAAGGAGTTAATTAAGAAATAAAAGCTCGTTTATTATCCAAGCCAGGGCTATAAGCTTTTAGTACTAGCCTTAACTGTTATAACTAAAGAGGAATCTATACCGGAGCTAGTTACTCCGGCACCTCTACTATTACCTTTTAAGGAGGTTAAAGCTTTAAATGTAAAGATCCTGTATAGCTTGTTTCTGTTTAGAGGCAAGGTACCTAAAGCGTAAGGAGATAACTCTAAATCTAATAAATCTATGTCTTTAGAGGATGACCTTATTGCCCGCTCCCTATAGAAACACAAGGCTAAGAAAGCTTCCAAGAAATCCCTAAAAAAGAAGCTAAAGATAGGACCTGCAGAATCTTAAGCTTCTAATAGAGCTAATAGGTAGAAGGGAAAAGTAGCAGTAATTGCTAAAGCTAATAGAGAGGTAATTATTAGGAAAGCATAGCCAAAGCAAAAAATAAAATGCTTATATTATTCTAAAACACTAGCTAAATTAATTAAGGCCCTTAATTCCAAAGAGCCAGAAGACGGTATCTTTTCTATCTTATACTAACTTAGTATAGCTTAGCAGGGAAATAGAATAAAAGTCTACGCGTTATACTAGATATATCTTTAGAAAATAGTAGGGTTGTTAGGATTAGATACCAGCGTTTCTTCTACTAATTTATATTTATAAATCCACTTAGTCTCTAAGAACTATAATACTGTTAATATTCTCTAGATAGCTAAAAGCTTCTATTTCTAGTTTAAAAAGAATAGTCGCCTAGAGCATATAAATGATAACTATCGGTATCACTTCCGGTAATACGTAATGCTATTGCAATAGTATAGGTGGTAACTGATTTTAATTAATGCTTTTCGATTCTCCTATTCTACAGGTGGAATTTAGTAGATTTCCTAAGCTCGCTTAGCTCACGTAACTAACCCAATTAGTTATAGACAACCTCGTTCAGACACTGGGAGTATTTAGTTTTTGATAGTACTTGAGTACGCCTCCTGCCAAATTCTGCCAAGTTCTGCCAGGTCCCTTCAAGTTCTGCCGAATTCTGCCATATTCCACCAAATTCCATTAAGTTCTACCAAATTCCGCCATATTCCACCAAATTCCATTAAGTTCTGCCAAATTCTGCCATATTCCACTTAGATTCTACCGAATTCTACTATGTGGTTAAAGTAACCAATCACAATTTTCCATCCCAGGGATAGAAAATCGCTATTAGCTCGCTTACTACTAGCGCCTTGGCGACTATCCTTGCACCTTTATACTCTCTATTCCTACCTTTATATCTTCTCCTCTCTCTACCCACTCGGTAACCTATAACTTAATTATATTTATATTAATTAGGTCCTTTAACGCCTAGCAAGGCTTTAATTTTATTATAGTGTTAGCAGGGTTACTATTTCCGTTAATCCACTTAATCTCTACTATTTCCCTTCTTTTATATAATTATTATAGATATATTAGGTCAACTATAAGTCGTTTCTCTTATATTATCCCAAGCTTAACTAAGCAGTTATATAGAGATTTTAAGTTAGTGTAGAGGATGACCAGTAGTCATTTAAGTTATAGGATTTTCTCAATAGTTGCTTTAATTATAGCTCCGGTGTCAAATCCGTGGGCTATTCTATATAACTCAGATACTAAGACACTTTGTATAACTCGCTTGCATTTAATAGATAACCAGTAGAGGATATTAGCCTTATTATCTTTATCTATAAGCGTAATAATAAAGCCGATTTGGGATAAGAGGTCATAGTTATTCGCGAAAGATAAGTCTGTAAAGATTATTAATCTAAGGGAGTCTTTGCTAGTATCAAGTTATACAAAACAGAGCCCTCTTAAGGGATTATCGATCTGCCACTATAGCCACTTATTAAGCTGCTTCGCGTGCTCCTCCTTTAGATTAACAACTTATGCTATAAATAAGAGGTCAAAGGTAGCTTCTAGTTAGCAGACTATGGCAATATAGGCTCCTCTTGCTCTCTAAGCAACGTACTAGTCCTTTAGTGTAACTGCCTTATAGACTTCCCCTCTAGAGCTAGTTAGGTCTATAACCTTCATAGTGACCAACTTTAGGTTCTAGCATTAACGTTTCTAGGTAAGGGCTATTGAGTCCTTTTCTTGCCTAATATAGCCTCCATTAAACTTAATTAGGGTATTTAGTATAAGCTTCTCTCTTTCTTTTACTAGAAAGTTTGCCTCCTAAAGCCTAACTTCTTTAGCCTCCGCAAAGGTTTTATCAGCAAGGAATAGTGTATTATTAGTCTGCAATCCTACAATTCTAAAGCTGTTGCTATTTATGTATAACAAGTAGGGGTTATATATTAACTGGTTTATCTATAGCTTATTAAGGTAGTAGCGGTGGTATATATTAAACTAATAATTGCCGGCTTCTGGGATACTATAGAGTAGTTTAATAACTCTTAGAATTGATCCATTCTTTAGTTTAAGTTCTAGTAGTAGGCGTACAAAGAAGTCTCTATTTAGGTAGGTACTAAACTATACATAAGCTTATAAGATATCGCGCAGGTATAAAAAGGCTAGTCTTCTTTTATTTCCTTATAGGGTTGCCGTAAGTGCTAGGATAATTCTCTAGCTAACACGTTAAATAGTTAGTAATTATATTAAGACCAGATCTTTACTATAGTTGTTATAGGCTTATATAACTAGTCTAGACTTCTTAAAGGCCTTATCTATTCCAGCATTCTTAATCTTATTAACAAACCGGGAGTTAAAGATTCTGACTCCCTTTAAAACGTCTGCTATATTAATAAACTTAAAGACGCCTTTCTTAAGTAAACCGTTTATCTCCTTACGTCAAAACTCTATAAATAACGGTAAGGTGCACTTAAGGGTTATAGTATTGGGTTTTATCAGGCTATTATTAATAAATATTAATACGTCCGCAATGTTTTGCTAGGACTTTATTGGCGATTATTATGTCCGTTTTAATCTTTAAAGGGGTACAGTAGTTATTAGTTCCTTAGTTAATTCCTTAGTTAGTTCCTCAGTTAGTTCCTTAGTTAGTTCCTCAGTCAGTTCTTTAGACAGCTCCTCCTTTAGTTCCTTATTAGGTTCTTTTAATTCGGGTTATAGGTACGGCTTCACTATTATAGTCCTAAAGTTAGTAGGTCCACTAGGAAGTTATACCTTATATATTTCTCCGTCAATTCTAAGTAACTTAAATAGGCCAGTCCATCTACCGCTTTGTCCAGTATTGCCTTTACGCCATATAAGCATATTTAAGTTAAGGGGGAGGTTGTGGATTATAGTGACAGATGGACCATTTTGTTAGTTCAGTATATCGTCAACTTACTTCTTTACCCTAATCCTTGCGATCTCCTCCATTACCTTCTTTATAGCTGCCGCTCGCTGTGTAATAGAGGGTACTAGTAGGTCAAGTTCGCTTATATAAGGGTAGGCACTAAAGATAAGAAGTATTAGGACTAAGCCATCTAGGCCAGCTGTGTTATTAGCGGACTTTACCGCCATTTATAAGGCTAGTTTTTTGGTTATTCCTAAGTCCTATAGCTCCTCCGTAATTATCTAGTATACTTAGCGTAGTATTAGATAAGCTCTTTCTACTATTCTAATAGACTAGTAAGCTTCCACTAGGACGCTCTTAGTTAATATAGCCATTACTATAGCATGCTATTAAAACTCCTTGCTTACAAAGTTCTTCCCAGTGTTATAGGTAATGTAGTTAGGTGGTCTAATATAGGTATTAATCTAATATAGTCATAGGATGTCCTAGGTATGTTTTATAGAGATATTACATAGCCATCTTACAGCTTAAAATCTAGTAGCTTTATTAATTACGTAGAGAATAGGACTCCCGTTAATATACATAATATCAATAAAAATAGAATAGTTGAAATTAGAATCTTAGTCTTCTTATAGTATGAATTTAAACCATCTAGGAGACTTACCGTATTTCTGGTAGTAGGAATAGTACTTAGTAAGGTAGTTAATGGCCTACTTATTAATATTATCGTGGCTAGAGCGTTCTAGTACCTTATATAGCTTATCTGCCAATAGATGTCCAAAGCGACGGTAGAGTCGGCGGAGTTTAGTAGTAGTTAGGTAGTAAGGGTTTTAATTAAACAAATAGGTTATAAATAACTGCAGTAACTATTCCTATAATAAGAAGGGGTAACCAAATTAGCAAACCACTAGTACCAATTTTATTGGGGTAACTAGGACGTTCTTAAGGTTATTATAATAGACCTTTAGTATATCTATATCTGCAAGGCATAGTAGGAAGGGTATATTGGCCTTTATAATGTAAAACTCAACATTACCAACTGGTGTATTAACTATAACGGAGCTAATAGAAGAGGTAGAACTAATACTAAACTAGATATTAATAGCGCTAGCCTTTAAGGTATTGATAACAGTATTATAAGTCTTTCTATATACGAGGTATTGTCCGTAACCTACTGTTAATCTCTTTAAAGCTCCGGTGTTAATTATTACTCCGTAAAACTTATTAGATATATACCGGCTAGTAGCAATATAGGCAAATGGGTCTAGGTCATTATAGTAAGCAATTAAATTAGTGCCGGTAATTATATGGGTAAAGGATTGGTCTGCTAAGTTAGTTATAGTATTAATAGCTCCTTTATACTGTATTGTTCCGAAAGAGGTAAGAAACAGTTTAGTCTATTCTTAGGTTGGAGATACTATTAGTAACTTAATATCAATTATAAAAGCTTCTATTGCCTTATTAATAGATTCTAAGTTAAGTTTATTACCATCATCATCTATTCCTTTGTACTTAGCAATATACTATTAGGCATATCTATTAAAGCGGCAGTTAAATCTGTCCTTAAACTTCTTCTTTAATTTATCACATTCTTCTTTAGAGTGTTTAAATAACCAATAACCTTCTTTATTGTAGATAAAGTAGCGCTTCTTTAGTAATGCATATTGGCCGGATAAGGATAATTATATTCTATAAGGTAATTAAGGGTATTATCTGTGGTAGCGGCAGTTAGTAAAAAAGGCTTAGGGGTTCTTACTATTTAACTTTTCAAATATTATAATGGAGGATTATAAGTTATTAATTAGGCCAATTAAGCTATTAAAAGGTTTAAAGCAGGTATATTAACACGCTGGTAAGTCCTAACAGGCGTTAATAAGCTTATTATAAAGGAACTTATCTATACGTAAATCTGGGTTAAGACTATACTAAAGGTGTCTTAGTTCTTTAATAAGTAACTATAGGTAGTTTAAGGTTAATTTTCTAGCATTCTCACTCTTGCTTATTGTGGACTTTAGAGTTATTAAGTTCCATTATCCTAATATACCGCGTCTATATTTAGGTCCCTTAAAGTAATTATATATAGCGTCATAGATTTAGTTAAACGAAAGGGTCAAGGTAACGTTTTTAAGGTTAGTATAGTAGTAGTCAAGTGCTAGACCGCATAGCATTATAGGGTAGGCTTTAACCTTGGCTTCTTAGGGTACATTAGCTCTGCTACAGAGGTTATAGAAAATAGTAAGTTTAAAGTTAAAGTTATTATCTTCTCCGCTATACTTATTATCTTCTATATATATCTTCGCGAGGTTTATTAACTCCTTGCTAAAAACCTAGTTTTAACTCTGTCCCCTAGGTGGTTCTAGTTATAGGGTTAAGTTAATATAATTAGGTTCCTGTTATAGGGGTAGTATAGGGGTAGGTTAAGGTATAGTAGGTAGTATTATAAGTAGGGTAGGGTTCGTGGCTAGTAAGATTAAGATTAGGGTTTTAATAGTACTAGTGCTAGCAAAGTTCTTCTTAAGGAGGTAGTTAATTCGTCCTAAGGTAAACTTTCCTCCAATTACCATGTGCTCCTTAATCTTAGGCTTAGTCCATTCTATAGGGTCTTCTTCTTATAAGGTATTAAATAGCAATTTAGGGACTGTAGCATTCCTATACTTCCTTATCTATACACCATTAGTCCATAGGAACGTTCAGAGCTTTTAGATACCAATTTGGTTGCAATCCTTAAAATTTTATATTATAAAGTTTTAAAAATCTTCCTTATAGACCTCCTATAGTTTATTGTCCTTAAGGTCGTACGCTTCATATTCTAGGATCTTAAACTTCACAAATTTATTAATATCCTTTATGGTAGTTTCGTCGGACTATAAGTCAATACCTTTAGGCCATTTCTCCTGTCCTACGTCAACTTGTGCCCTAATATCTAACATATCAATTCTTATCTCGTGACTCCTGTCGAGTTTGATTTTAGGTTCTAAATAAAAAACGCGTAATAGACGCAAACCAAGGGCCTATTAAAAGGGTTGGTTCCTTAAGTACCTAACGCGTTTAAAATACGTAATAGACGCGAACTAAGGGCCTATTAGATAGGGGTCGGTTCTTTAAATACCTAAAGGCTATATATAAAAAATCAAGGGCCTATTAGATAGGGGTTAACTTTTCAAGTACATATTAACTAATGCTCCTTAACGTAATCTGGGTAGTATAAAATACATAATAGATGCGAACCAAGGGCCTATTAAAAGGGGTTGGTTCCTTAAACACCTAAGGGCCGTGTATAAAAAATCAAGGGCCTATTAGATAGGGGTTGACTTTTCAAATACACGTCGACTAATGCTCCTTAGCAGGCGAGATTGGTAGAGGCCTTTAGCAGGGACTAATCGAGCTCGTCTCTCTTCGTAGATAATACGTCTCCTAATCTGTAATCACTAATCAGTATCAGTATCACTTCCGGTAATACGTAATGCTATTACAATAGTATAGGTAGTAACTGATTTTAATTAATGCTTTTCGATTCTCCTATTTTATAGGTGGAATTTAGTAGATTTCCTAAGCTCGCTTAGCTTACGTAACTAACCCAATTAGTTATAGACAACCTCGTTCAGACAATAACCTTGGAATTTATACTTATTCTACTATATAGCCTAGCAATTATCTAGTAGACTACATAGGATTAAGAAAGCTTATATTAGGCTTAAAAGGGGAACTTAAATAGGACCTACTTGGAATCCACTATGCCAATTTATTTAAATAGTGGGAAAACGTTGGAATTCTAGGTATTTTTAAGGAAGAGTTTAATATATACGCGCACCATTTACGAAAGACTGCTAGGGAAGAGAAAGATAGTATCCTCCGGACTATATATCATTCCTTACTATAATAGGTGGTTTATATAGATCTGGAGCACTATAGACACACCATAGCTTTACGCACTAATAATGCTACTTGTTTTATTGCATATCTAAGCTATACACTCCAGTTTCTTAATAGCTATTTTCCTAAAAAAACGGAACTTAAAAATTAATCTTTTCTAGGTATGCAAAGGAGGGCCAAATTCTAGAGACAGCTAGCTTTATTCTTATATTTCCTTAATTAAGGAGGGGAGTTAGTCTTATATAGAACTCCTCCCTAAAATACATTAGTATATACTAGAATAGGTAGATTTACTTTAAGTACGTAGAGAACTTAATAGTAGGGAGTGTATTAAAAATATGGAGACGGCCTAGACTAAGGCTGATACTAAGAAGTTTAAGCTTAACTAGATGCCCATTGCATTAAAAACTGGAGAAGTACAGTTTATAAAAGCTACTATTATATAAAGAGCATCTTAAGCAACATTAACCCGCTTAATTATTACTTTAGACTTAATTATAATCCTACCAAATACTAAAAAACTAGAAATCCCTAGGCTTAAAAGCTAGTAGGAGATTACATAGATAAATCTAGCTGGTTTTCCCCTAGCATTAACTCCTACTAGCAAATCTATTACTAGTATTCCTCCATATAAATTCCCAGCCTATATACAGCTGCAGGCAAAAGGTGCTCTTTTAAATGCTTTAGTTGGAAGACTTTTATAGGATAATCCTTAAATAAGGGCAGAATAGTAGATAATCCTAGATTCTACCTTAAATAATAAATATAAAGCATTTTGGGAAAGACATAGGGCATATATTGCTAAGGCTATTCGTAACAGCTTTATAGAGCTAGAAGAATTTAAGCAAGAAGTATTTAGGGCTAAGTCTTACTTTTTAGTAAAAGAATAAGGTTATAGGCGTCCTGCAAATAACCTAGAATACCCTAAAGGCTTGGTTTTGGAACCAGAATGTAAAGATAATCTAGTTAATAAAGCCTTTAGCGCTCCCCTATTAACTAATTATGGTTCTAAAGGTTGCTCTAAAGATGGGGATGGAGCTGCTATACCTTAAAACACTAAAACTGCCACTCTAAACCCCGGCCCTAATATCTTTAATAAAGTAATGCCTATGAAAATTGACCGGGAATTAAAGGATCTAGGGAAGCTTAAAGAAGGTAGTTACCAAAATATTACTTGTAAACATTTACCGGCATTTATTAATGCTCTAGAAAGTACTAATAAACTAGTAGTATTACACCACCTAACACCTTTACCGATTTTAGGAAAGGGTGCTACCTTAAGAGAGCAGGTAATTAATTCTAGCGTTTTACAATCTCCTGTATAAAAGACAGTTTAAGTAAAAATAGCTACTGCTTAGGAAAGAGTGTCCTTAAGCCTTTAAGCTAATACTGTTAATATATAAGAGGATATAAGTATAGAACTTAAAGCAGAAGGTATTGCGGATAAGGATAATATAGAAGAAGCGGAGGCGATAATTAAGGAGGGAGTATAGGCAGCTTTGGAGAAGTTGGGAGACTATTAGGTGTTAGGGTATCTTCTTTTTTAGGGTATTTATTACCTACTAAGGAAGAGATAAGGAAATATTAGGGGACAACCTTTTAGGTAGGGGAGGTAATATAGTGGTATTAAATACCCCTTAGTTATTTTAGTTTGTTTTCCTATTATATATAAGGCTTAGGGTTATATATATTACAGAAGGAGCTTAGGTTTTAACCTTACCTTACCTTAACTTAATATAATTTCTCCTCTACCCTCTATTAATTAATGACTTCTTTGGTATAACTTAAGTCATTCCATTCTTTTATTTATAATGCTTAATTAAGCATTATCTTTTAGTGTCCAGCTTTGCCCTTCTACACTCCCTATAACGGCAGTAATATTAATCCGGTTATAAAGCTAAAGCTCCCTATATACCACTATATATATATTAAACAGCTTATTAGTAAGGGGGCTTAGCAGAACATATATAGAGTGCAAAAATATTATTAGAATAGCAATAGCTTACCTTCCCTTTATAACTGTGATAATAACTAAAACCTCTTTCTCTTCCTTACATCCAGTATATTCTGGATATATTATATATTTAGGCTTTATAAGCTTAATGGGCTATATCTTACAGGTAATAGCACCTAAGTATTGCGTAGAGGAGGCTAGCACGGAGGTAGGCTTAAAGAGAGTCGCGGTTATATAGCAGATACAGTAGTAACTAATATAGCTTAACTAGTAATAGTAGTAAATATAGCAGCATTAAATAGGGAGTTAATTAATGAAGTTTAACTCTGGCTTAGTGTTGGATTAATACCAGAAATCCTAAATATTGTATCTATACCCTATAAAGAAGGGTGTAGTATATAATTATATTTAAGACCGGCCGCACACAGCTCCTACTATAGACTTTTAGATAGTAGATCTACATGCTCCCATTCGTTTATATAGTTGTTAAGGTATTTATATATAGTAATTAGGTAGGATTAATATGCTATTTAATATAGCATAGTATATAGAACGGCAATAGTGTAATATATTGGAAATAGAGTAGATCTACTAATGGCTGTAGGTACTGCTAATGTCTAAGCCTATATCTAAAGTCTCTTAAGGATATAATTCTTTTTGGCATCCAGATTTGCCCCCTTCTTATTATATATTTTATATTTAGGCGTTCTTAACTAAAGGGAGTTATTATAGTAACTACAGCAGGAGCCTTTATTAGTATTAGCAGTAATTAAAGTATTAGGCTTGGCGAAATACTTATATAGTATTTCCTTAATACACTTATAACCGTTATATAGCTAGAAAAACTTATCTCTTATCTCTATACGCTTCTACTTATCTTCCTTTTTACCTTCCCACTTTAACTAGATAGTGTTACTGGCTAACAAGTTATCCAAGTTTATAGAATTTATAGAATTAACTAACGGTAATTAGGATCTGTGTAATGGTAATAGTTAAGAGGTAGAAAAAGGGTGGGATAATAGTATATAAGACTATTGCTATTAGCAAGAATTTAAACGGTATACTGCCTTTGGCTTTAGCTATAGGAGTAGGTCTTATTTGCTAAAGCACCAGTATTTAAACAGAAAGATTACTTTAGCCCTTCTACTATCGTGACTAGCTTAACCACTATACTATAGAAGAAAGGAGAGATATTATTTAAGCGCTAGTATTATATATATAACCACTCTACAGACGTCTAGAAGATTAACACTAATCCTAATAGCCTCTATAGCAAAAATAATTTAAAGCTTAGAAGATTCTGCTAGTTTCCTAAAATTATCTAGTATTAACTTCTTACTAAATAATAAGGTTGTTTAATAGAATACGGCCATAATTATATATTATTCATTGCTTAATATCCGATTTGGATCCCTGTTGGGCCCACGCGGACTACTCCTTATATATATATAGGGAGAAAACTCTATTTAAGAAAACCCCGTGATCTGTCTCCCCGCCTTTTAGGGCTCGCTTATAAGTCACCTGTGAGTTACCAGTAGTGCTCTACTACCTTACTTTTTGACCTCCTTGGGGACTACTGCTGCCGTAACAAACCTACGGACGCACTAGTATTACACACTGTACTCTACTCCTGTAGAGTTATTAGGGGGCGCCTGTTACTCGCCCCTTTGCCTTCTATTACTATTTCCTTTGCAACCCGGAATTGGTCTAGCATATTTTAGCTAATAAGCCACCGGGTAGCCGCCTTAAGGCCTTTCTATATTGAGAGCAGTGTATTATAGTTTTCTGTGCTAGCTGCTAAGAGCATTGCTTCTTGGCTAGTGCGTAAGGGGCATAATAGTATTATGTGTTTTGGTATTTGTCTTAGCTAGCTATATTTACACCTTAGGCTACCTACTAGAATACCTACCTAGTAAAGCTAATCTTTTAGTCCTATTATTTCTATCCTTAAGAGTGTTGCTATTGTATTTTCTACCTTTGTTAGGCCCTCTTAGAGCCCTTAGGTATTTACCCCCCATAATATTACCTATACTACGGCTTGGGTTCCCCTTGCCTAAGTCTACCTTTATACCTTTAACTCCTATTTATCTCTCCAGCGTCGGTCCAACCAGTATTATATTACGGTAGATGGTTTTCTAGTACTCTTTTATGCTCTACTTTGGCTCCTTTCTCTCCCTTACTGTTGTCTTTGCTAGCCTCTTACGCGTCTCCCTTTCTCCTCTATATAGGCCTGGGCCCTAGCGCTATATTATTCTTCTTCTACTTTCTCTACCTGTTTTCCTAATATATCTTCCCTACTTTAGGGTTGTTGGTTTCTTCTCCTATAGGGCACCCTAGGGTCCCTCTATAGTTTATTTAGGCGTGTCTTAATATACTTTATAACATTAGAGTTGCGTTCCTTTTACACCCTTTACATTGCATCGGCTTCAATATATAGTTATAGGGGGGGAATATTGGCTTCCTTTTTAAGTAGTACTGTGGCCGTTCGCTTATACCCGCCTATTATACTCCTAAGGCAGGCTGTTTGGACCTTTTAGAGTGGTTTAAGGAGTGATTTAGGGGGGCCTTTCTCAGTTTCTCTAGTGGCCCAAATACTAGATTTATACGTTATGGTTAGCCGGACAACTGCTATATATAGTAGGCGTGATCTCTGGAAGCATAGACCCTATATAGAATTGATAATCCTAGACATGGCGATATACTGTGCTTGGCCCTTATGGGCTGCTTGTGCCGTATATACACTCCACTAGAGCTTGCTGTTTATCTATACTCCTAATACCCTTAGGCCTTGAACCGGTTAACCCCTAAAGCCTTAGATATAGATTATATGCTAAAGATCTGCAGATTGGTTACGTTTTCTTATAAAATGGATTAACTGGTATTTCTCTAGTAAGAATTGGACTCTATATCGTCTTACCTATTCTATATAGGTGTTGTGGGCTTTCTCTAGTGTCCTACAGTTCTCTGCGGCTATTGGCCTATATATAATTAGGTTTATGTTATTAATAAAGCCTATCCCCTAGGTTGCCCCTTTCTTAAAGGTGTTAAGTAGGTTACTTATAAAGAAGAGGAAGAGTATAGGTAATAGAGGTAATCCTTATAGTATTCCTATTACGACTGTAATAGGGGGGCTTTGGTATCTGCTAAAAACTAGTAATGTTTCTTTCTGGCCTATAAATCCTTAAATAAATTAAATAATCTATTTTAGGAAGCCCTTTGCCCTAAGGATGTATAGGAGACGCTTATAGGGTATATTATTATAGGCGCCGCTAATATCTAGGCTAAGTATTAATACTATAAAGTCCTTTTGTATAGCCCATGCAGTTTTAATGGTAGTAGCGAGTAGTATAAGTGCTAATAGTGTTAAGCGATTCTTTCTTGCCCCCATTTAGCTTTGTGGTAGTAGGGCGTGTTCCTCTGCTGTATCTGCTATATAGTTCGCTATAACCTTTTCTAAGATCTTGCTTAGGGTGTTTTCTAAGGTAATAGGGCGGTAGCTTCCTGGGATTAAGTAGTCTGCTTTACCTTCTTTTTATAAAATAACCGTTATTATAGATCTTCTAAGTTGCGGGTAGTAGCCTATTATAAAGTATACTCTGGCTACGTCTGCAAGCTAAGGTGCTATAAGTAGTTTATAGGTCTTTAGGGCTTTGTTTAGGATCCTATCTAGTCCTAGTACTATATTGTTTAAGAGGCGGCTAATAGTTCTGGCCATTTCTTTAGTTATTATATCGCTGTTAACCCTTAAGTGAGTTACCAGTATTTTACTAGTAATATCACTAAGGTCTACTAGAGCTGGTTAAGGGAAAAATCTTTCTATAAGGATCTTTACCTTTTTGTTATTATTACTTGTGGCCTATAGTTCGCCTGCTCTTTATAGGGGTGGTAGGTATAGATCTTCTACTAAATATCCCGCCTTTTTCTTTACCCATTTCGCTATAATCCAAAGGCCCTTGTTATAGGGGAGACTTAGGTTAGTAGTATATTTATTTATAAACCGTCTCTAGTTATTTCTTGCTTTTTTTCTTAGGGTATTCTTTAGCTGGTTTCTTATGTCTTTATATTGTCTCTTGTCCTTAGAGTTATGGTTATTTATATATTTCCTCCTTGCTTGTCATTGGCCGGCTATAAGGGCCGCGTACTATGCAGACTATATATATTGCGCGTAGGGGCCTGGTTTTAAAACTAGGCAGTACTCTTCTAGCCCGCTTTTAATTGCTGCCTAGATCCTTTCTAGTCTTTAATTAATTTCCTTAGGGGTAGCCAATAAGCCTTACTTATTTAGTATTAGGTAGATTTCTTCTAGGTCTTAGAGTTATTATTTAATTATATTAAGGAAGCTATCTACGTTAAGCTTCCTTATTGCGTATCTTTTACTATTTAGTTGCGCCTTAATGTCTAGATCTAGTTATATCTGGATAGGGATATAGTCTAAAATAAGTGCCTATTCTTCTTTAGGGGAGCACCTTTTAAGTCTTTAGTATAGGTTTTCGTCCATAATTGTAAGGTTAATTGTACTTTTGGCAGTGCCCTATTGCTATATAATTGCACTTAGGGGGGTAGCTAGCTTAAGGCCCCCGTTATCTATAGCTCTTAGTAGGCACTCTGCCTGTTAATTAGCAGCAACATAGATGCCCCCCTACTATAGGTGGTAGAGGTTTATATCTCCTAGTAGAATAGACTCCGCGTATTCAGTTTCTAGTAAGCTTATTATAGATATAATGTTCTCTGTCTATACTACCCCTTTAACCCTAGGGTTATAGACATTAATGATTTATACTAGTCCCCTATATGTCTGGATAGTTATAACTGCAATATCTAGGTTAACTGCCTGCTATAACTATAAGGCAAGGCTGATATTTTTGCTGATTATAAAGTATACACATATAGCTGCTTTTGGTTTATACAGGAGCTGGAATTCTTAGGGGCAGTATATTAATTATATATAGGTATTATAATACGGCTCTTATATAGCAAGAATATGGTGTTTCTCTAGGTCTAGACTGTCTAGTAGGGGCCTTACTAGATGGTAGTTCGTATTGCCGCAGTTATACTATATAATGGTCAAGTGGCGGACCCCTAGTGGGGGTCCTTTACCTCTCCTTTACTCCTTACTTCTTCTATTTCTACTTTCTCTAAAATATTTAGAACTTCTATCTCCTGTATTTGCTCCCTGGCCACTATTTATTTTATATAGAGCTTTTTATTCCTGTGTTTTATGTTCCTACTAGCCTTTCTAAATCTAAGTCTGTTATTGCCTTTAGTTCTTCCCCCGTTCTTACTAGTTGGCTATATACCCCTTATAAGCCAGCTATATGTATTATATTTACCGCGTTAAATCTAATTCTTAATTGTCCCGGCCTTAAACTTGCCATAGCTGTCTATAGGGGTCTTCCTACTGGGCGTTCTCTCCCTTGTGTTCTATATGTCCCTTATATCCCTGTTCGGTCTAGTAATATTACACGGCGTTACTTTTAGCCCGTTAAGGCTTAGGATGGCTGGCTTAGCCCCCCAGTATTAAAGGTAGGAAATGCTAGGAAGATACCTATATCCCCTTAGCTTATCGCCTATTGTTTCTATTTATATAACCTAGTGTGCAGTTGTTCCTATAGCTGTTAAGCCCTTTCCTTCCGTCTCCTATATTTAATGCAGTCTTCTCTCTCCCACGCCTTATGTGTGCTTCGGTAACAGTTTACGCATTTTATTTAGTCTTAATTTATATATTATCTTGTATTATGGGGGCCTGTATAGTGGCCGCAGCATACCTGTGCTGCGTATATGGATTGGGTGTATCCCTATTATATATAGCAATAATATCATTCTAGGCGTAGTCTGTGGTTATAGAGCCTTGTGTTGTATATAAGGCCATTTATAATTATTCCTTTTTGGATAAGGAGTTTTTGCATTCCTAGTATATATACGCTGACAATAAGGAAGCTATGCGTTTGTTTATTATCTCTCTAGCGAGTCTCTGGCGCCCCTTATATCCTCTTATTATTCTTATTATATGCTTGGTTTGTATTTTCCTGTTAAAGCCATTAGATCTGGGTAATTACAAGTCCTAATATAAGGCGTTCCATTTATTTTACTATCTCCTATATAGTTGCTGTATTGTCTGCCTAGCGTCCCCTTTCTACCCTAAGGCTTATGGGAACTGATAGGACTTTAACTAGGTAATTTTTATAAAGTACTTTTATGCCAATACGCTCTCCTAGCCTGTTTTTTGCCCTTATGGCCCGTTCCTTTGCCTATTAGTTCTTTAGAGTAACTCTAATATCTCTACTCCTAAGGTGTTGGACTATAACGGCGTTATAGACCTCCTTATAAATCTTTATAAGAACTTCTATTTCTAATTATCCCCTAAGTTCCTCTGCCTTTTCTGTATTTGGTTATATTATAATTATATGCCCGGTTGTTGTCTTTAGGGGGGTAGGTTCCCTATGCTATAGAAGCGCAGCTATAGCGGCCTAGGTGCGGTTCGCCTATAGGGGGGGTTTTTATTTATCTTTAATTTTGTTTAGCCGTTGGAGGATTTAATTAAGGGTTTGCTAGAGGGGCGCCTAAGGTTCGCTAGACTGGAGCTATTCTACTAGCTGTATTAGTTTGTAATAGCTAATAGATGCTCCCCTATAGTTCTAGATACTAGACGCGTTTAATAGGCTTTGTATTTTATTAGATGCCTTTTTAATTGGAGTATTTTTGCTTTCTGGTATGGTATTCGCCCGTCCTTATTGTTATTATAGGGGGCCATTGTTAGGTATAGGTCTGGTGGTCACGCGCGACTATATACTACTATCGTTCCACCTATGCCTTCCCTGTGATGTATGCATCTTAGGGGATTATTAGGGTGTTTTTCAGGGTTCTTTTAGTTAGTTTAGTCTTTTTAGGCCGGGTGTAGCAAGAGCTCTAAAAGTCCTCTTAGAGTTAAGTTGATCTCATCACGGCCATAATTAAGTGGGTGATATTCTTAGTATATTAAGCTGGATATAGCTATTATAGGTACTTAAATATACTTCTATACGCCTCTATAGCTTAGACTCTAGTATTAAAGAATATAATTATTACGGCGCTGGTGGAAAACGGTGGATCTTAGCAGACGTGGATTATGGTAGACGCGAGTCACATAACTTAAGGACCGCATAAAATATCAAGCGGCGCTGCTATTCTTCTCCTTCCTTTCTCTAGCTTTGGATCCTCGTTTATAGACTACCAATTGTACAGGCTTGCGCGTCCCTCATACCGTGCTCGTGCCTTGATTAACTAAGTCGCTAACATTATCCAAAGCTCGTCACTACTCTTCTTTCCTAAGAAGGAACTCAAAAAATATCTACAAACTACAAACAGGACAAGGACACAGAAAAGGACCTAAAGGACAGGATAGAACCAAAAGAACACGAACAGAACGCGAAACCTAAGAATAGGACACGCACAGACCAAAACCCCCAGAAAATAAACAAACACCAAAAATTACCCAATACCCCTACCGCCATGCCAAGAAATACAGCAGCTGGCAAAGCCGCTGCAGGACCCACAAATACCTCTAATAGTAAAACAGTTGCCGTCTCGACCCCCTAGGAAGAACTCGCAGCAGCCAATGCCGAAATTAAACAGCTTTGAGAGCTGCTTAAAACTAGAGACACCCCTACACCTAGTAAGAAGTCATTAGACACCCACAGACTTGCTACAGTCCTTAAGGCCCTAGCCTAACGTACAGCATTAGCATTGTTGCGGTCCGCGAAGGTCGCGGACCCCCTATTACTTATAAACGGAACTAACCCTATATTTGACAATTAGAAGCTTTAACTGCAAGACAAGCTTAAAGTTAATACAGACCACTTCCCTACTACTCAAGCTAAAATGGCCTACGTCTTTAGCCGTACTAGTGGGGACGCACAGACGCATCTACATCCGCAATATGCCCAGGACTTAGCAGACCCCTTCCTCTTTAGAGAAGAGATAATTAACCACCTATCTTCTATTTATAAGGACCCCTTTAAGATATAGAACGCCCGCCTTAATTATAAAGCCCTTAACATGAAAATAATAGAGACCTTTTTAGCCTTCTAGACCCGCTTTCTGCACCTAGCTGGCTAAGCCTAAATTCCCTATAAAGACCTAATGCTAGACCTCTTTAACAAGCTCACCCTAGACCTATAGCGCGCCGTACTACCAGTTTTTACTACTATATAGACGCTAAAGGTACTTACAGACCACTGCCTGGCTATTAATTAAGGCCTTTATCAAATTAAGGCATAAGCTAAGCGGTATAAAGCTAGAAACTCTTTAAACCAGACTACAAGCGCTACGAGAACGGCCCATAGTGCCCTAGCATAATCGGCAACTCCTACGGCACCAGCCGTACAGCCTACTGTTAATTCAGCAGCTAGCTACGCAGCTAGCCCTACCGCGGGTCCGGCGCATACTTAGCCTACGTACAGCTACCCCCATAGACAGGCCTTTAGTAATCAGGGGGCTTGCTTCTTATATAGCCAGAAGGACCACTTCGCTAAGGACTGCCTAACAAAGGCAAAAACAAACGAGGTTCTGTTAATACGGGAGGACAGCACAAAGTCAGAAAAAGAGGAACCTTAGAGAAAGACTCCTCTCTAGGGTTAAAAGGGATTAACATATCACATATTAATCTGGGTTAGCTAGTTAGTAGAAAAAGCTGCACTATTTCTTATACTTTATTTTGTAATGGATATCAAGTTTTAACCTCTACTTTAGCTAACTCTAGAGCGAATGCCTTTGCCTTAATAGACACTCAGTGCGCCGTAAAGCTGGCCGAATTTTTAAATGCGCCCCTTAAGGAACTGCCTAAACCAGTTCCTATTCGCGGGTACAATAGAAGAATAGGGCCACCTATTATAACTATCTTACGGATCCACCTCCGTGTTAATAGACAAAGGTAGTATAACATCCCCTTTCTTATTACGGACCTAGGAAGCCATAATATAATCTTAAAAAGAAAATGGCTAGCCTATTTAGGCTTACAGCTTAATATACGGAATAGACAGCTCCTCTAGCCTAAATCCCTACCCTTAACCCCTTCCTTTATAAAAGAAATCAGTATTATAATGGAGAACCTTATACAGCCCTAAATCAATACCATCTACTAAGCCGATGCTATGCGTAGAGACCAGGCCTTTAAGAAGGACGTACAGCTTAATCCGCAATAGATTTATATACTATACCGCCCCCAGACTACCTATATTACGCCACCCGCACTAGAGACCTAGGAAATTAGTAGTAACCTAGCCAAGTCCCCCATAGAGAACTTAGGCCCTACGCAGCTATAAAGGAAGGCCAGGAATACTAGACGCCATACTAAACTAATAGACTGGAAGGACAACTTACGGAAAATAGAACGTGAGCTAAGGAAGACTATAAACCTTATACCGCAAAATACGGCCCAATAAAAGTCCGTAAAGAAACCTATAGACCTTCCCCCAGTTGATATCTGCTGTATTGGCGCCGTAGGATTCTATTAGAACTTGGTCTAACCTAATACCGTTGCCTTTACCACCAGCTTATATAAAATTGATCAAATAATTAAGGAAAAGGAAAGCAAGCTTAGCAGACAGAAAGGCAAGCTTACGGATAAGGAGCTGGTAGAACAGAAACTACCCCATTAACACTAGAAATTCAAGGACGTATTCTCAAAGGCAGCATCCAATATACTTCCGCCTTACTGACTATACAACCACAAGATCGAGATTGAGCCAGATAAGGAAAACACCCTTAGCTATAGCCCCCTTTGTCAGCAATCTACTGCCAAATTATAGGCTACAAAGCAATATCTTATTAAGAACCTAGATAAGGGCTTTATTAAGCCTAGCAGTCAAGTCCCTTTCGCCTCACCAATTCTCTTTATTAAAAAGCCAAACGGAGGACTTCGTTTTTGTATTAACTACTATAAGCTAAACAATATAACCCGCAAGGACCGCTATCCACTACCCCTACTTAATAAGACACTGGCCCAAATAAGTAGAGCTAAAGTTTTTACAAAGCTTAATATCCGCTAGGCCTTTTACCAAATTAGAATAGACCCTAGATTTATAGATCTTACTATATTTCGGACCCATTACGGAACATATAAATGTAAGGTACTTCCTTTTGGACTAACTAACGGACCAGCTACGTACCAGCGGTATATAAACAATATACTCTTTAACTACCTTAACGACTTCTATACGGCCTACCTAGATAATATTATAATTTACTCTAAGAACGAGCTAGAACACAAGGAGCACGTCTATAAAGTCCTATAACAGCTCCGCAAGGCTGGTCTCCAGGCCAATATTAAGAAGTTAGAATTTAGTGTTAAGCGTACAAAGTACCTAGGGTTTATTATTAGTATAGACGGAATCAAGGCTAACCTAGAGAAAACGGCCGTAATTAACTAGTGGACACCCCTACAGACCGTAAAGGGGGTATAATCATTTTTAGGTTTCTGTAACTTCTACCAACGTTTTATTAAGAACTACAGTAGGATCGCCTAGCCTCTTAACCACCTTACTAGGAAAGACCAGCCCTTCCACTTTAACGCCATATATATACAGGCCTTTAATAAGCTTAAAAAACGGCTGGTATTAGCTCCTCTACTCGCCCACTTTAACCCAGAATGGCCCTTGATGCTAGAAACGGATGCCTCAAACAGTATAATAGCCGGTATTTTTTCCCAAAAGCAACCGGACGGAGAATGGCACCCCGTTGCATACTATTTAAAGACTATAATAGATGCTAAGCTAAACTACCACATCTATAACAAAGAAATGCTAGCCATTATCTCTAGCTTTTAGCACTAGCGTATACAGCTAGAGGGGACCCCTAAGCCTATTAAGGTAGTTTCAGATTACAAGGCCCTAGAATACTTCATAACAACCAAGGCTCTTACGGCCCAACAGGCACGCTAAGCGGATATCCTATCTTAGTTTAACTTCTTAATTATATACAGACCAGGCGCTATAAACCGTGTAAATACTCTTATAAGGCGTAAACAGGACCTAGGTAACTAGACGGCTATAAAGATCTCATTATAGACCTAGACACTACTATAACTAGAGCACCTTAACCCCCAGATACAGGCAGAACTAAATATAGACTCCTTAGGCGCCAAGATATATCCTATTAACCCCTTAGGATTTAACCTTATCAACAAATTGCTACAGACAAACCGTATAACCTCTTCTCTACAGGAGTACCATAAGAAGGTAAAGAATATTACCAGCCCCTAGTCCCTTGAAAACGGATTACTTAAGCATTAGGAACGGCTAGTAGTAGTAAAGGAACAAAACTTATGGACTTAGCTTATTACTAAAGCATATACCTAGGTCTCTACGGCCCACCCTAGAAAGAATAAGACCCGCAAAATTATTAGTAACTGATATTACTAGCCCAGAATGGTTATGGACATTAACCATTATATACGGAACTGCAATAACTGCTATAGGTCTATAATTCCACAAGACAAAACCCCAGGACTATTAAAGCCACTCCCAATACCAGAACGCCCCTGGCAGCATATCTCTATAGACTTTTACGAGCTGCCTATAGACCGTGACGGATATGATATAGTAATAATCCTAGTTAATTGTTTTGGTAAGCGCCCATTCTCAATCCCCTGTCATAAGGATATTAATGCTAAGGAGGTAGCCTAACTATACATCCATTATATCTACCAAATTTACGGACTACTAGATACTATTATATCCAACCACAGGCCGCAGTTTATATCGGCCTTTTAAAATAAGTTTACTCGGATCCTTAGCATTAAGCTAAAGCTTTCTACAGCATACCACCCCCAGATAGACGGTTAGACGGAGATTGTAAATTAATACCTAGACCAGAGACTCTGGCCCTTCATTAACTACTTTTAGAATAACTGGGGCGAACTACTACCCCTAATAGACTACGCCCAGGCAACCCTACCCCATAACTCCACGGGGTTTGCACCTATCCAACTAGAAATAGGATATTTACCCCATACTAGCTTTAACTGGAATAGACCAGAAGGCCCACAGACCGTACGCGAAAAACTATCTTATAAGGAAGCCTAGCAATACGCTAAACGCCTAGAAGAAGCCTAGACGGTAGCCCATAAAACCCTAGAAAAGGCCCAGAAATTGATAAAACAGCAGGCAAATAAGTATAGGCGCGAGCCTGACTTTACCGTAGACAATAGGGTCTAGGTTATAACAAAGAACTAAAAGACAGAACGGCCTAGCCGCAAGCTAGACTATAAGATGGCAGGACCATATAAGATCCTTAATAAAGAAGGCAACTCGTATAAGGTTGAGCTCCTAGACTTGATTAAGGTTTACCCTGTCTTTTCGCCAGATAAGCTATAGAAGGCTGCAAATAACCCACTACCTGGACAAAAGAATGAGCCTCCCCTGCCAATTTAAGTTAATGGCGACGACGAATGGGAAGTTAATAAAATACTAGCCTATAAACTAGTACAAGGAACGCTACAATACCGTGTCTAATAGAAAGGCTACGATCCAGACCTAACCTAGTACCCCGCCTGGAACTTTATAGGCTGCCCCTAGAAGCTTAAAGAATTCTATAACCAATACCCTAACGAACCCGGACCCCCGAAGTACCTTAACGAGTGGATGGAGTGCTGGTATAGCGAAGACAATAGGCTGCCTATTAAGCATAAAGACAAGAATACCCCACGGATATAATACGGACATACAAAGCCTAAGGGCAGGCTTTTTCGGAGGGGGGGGTAATGTTACGGCGCTGGTGGAAAACGGTGGATCTTGGCAGACGTGGATTATAGTAGACGCGAGTTACGTGACTTAAGGACCGCATAAAATATCAAGCGGCGCTACTATTCTTCTCCTTCCTTTCTCTAGCTTTGGATCCTCGTTTATAGACTACCAATTGTACAGGCTTGCGCGTCCCTCATGCCGTGCTCGTGCCTCGATTGACTAAGTCGCTAACAATAATAGTCTTTAGAATTTTATGTAGAGTAGCTAAGCAGCTCTCTCCCTAAAAGACGGCAGGATTAATATATATTTTAATAGTTAGAGAATTAATAGCCTTATTAAGAAGGAAGCGGAGCGAGATATATTTAGTAATTATATTCTTTAGTATCTAGCTAAGATAAAAGATAAGCTTTCTGTAGGAAATAGAAGTCTACTTAAGGTATATGTTAGTATTATTAAAGCCTAAGGACTTCTTTACCGTTTCTAACGTTTCTAGATTAAAAGTTATAAAATAGGTAAACTACGGAACCAAGCTTCCAATTAGATTGCGTATATAGCGTAGCTGCGCATATTTAGGGCGAAACTTTTTACCTTATTGTATAATAAGATAAGCTTTATTAATAATAACTAAGGCCAATTACTTCTTAAACTTAGGGTCTTTAAGCAGATCTTAGAAAGATGGTATACTAGTAAGCTTAGAACTAATAAAGATATAGGTATATAGGCCGGCTCTTATATTCTTAAGCGCTTTATCTATATCCTTAATATCGGCGTTAAGGAGCAGCGTATTACCACCAATCTAATTAACCTTTTAAACTTGCTCTTTTGTAATCTCGTTTAGAGGAAGAAATACTAGCAATATAGTATTTTTATAAAGAATTAAAATTACTTGCATAATAAGGCTTTTACTAAAGCCAGTTTGTGCAATAAGGATAACATTAATGCGATTATAGATTAGCCTCCAAATACAGGTTACCTACTTATTTTTTACATAGAATTTGTCGCCATATAGCAGTAATATAGTACCCTAAATTACGTTATCTTATACTTAAGTTATTGTATTAGGCTTCTTCTTATCTTAGATTTTTCTCTAAGCTCTAGCTACCTATATCTTTAGTATATCCTAACTAGCCAAGCTAGTAGAGAGTTAAGATATTTACAGATCTATCCACAGTAACTAAAAAGCTTCGCTATCTGCTACCAGTGACTAAGACGCCTTATTATTAGTATATTGCTTTTTAAAGACGTTTACTGCACTAATAGTATTATCTACTACCTCACTAGCAGTATAAAGGCAGTTATATACTGTACTGGGCGCATATCTAACTTTTAGCCTCCTTATTAAGGCCTTTAAGCGTTTCTTTATACTAAACGGCACTATATAGCTTATTAGTAAATATAGAGTTAATAGGGGGTTTATAGGTTAATGTTTAGGTAGTACAGGCAGCGAAGGAGTAATAAAGTAGATAATAAGGCACAGAATTAATCTAGATACAATATATTAGCTATTTAAGTGTATATCTACTATAAATATTAATATAGGAGGTCAAACGTTAAGGATTAGTGATGGTTAATAGCTCCGGCGGAATATTTACTATTTTAGTGGTAATATTTAAGGCGAAACATAGCGGTAACCACTAGGCCGTTTATAATAATTTTGGCAGCATTAGAATCGCCCTATAAAGCTCTAGAACATAACATTAGCCAATTATTTATAAAGGCATTAGTTCGTTATTAATTAATGGCTGAAAATTTAGTATAGCGCGCGAGTTTATATAAGAATTATATATAAATTAGCGCAAGGGACTAATAAATTTCCAAACTATGTACTAGACGACAATAATATAAGATAATTAATTTGTTATATAAGCAGCTTATAATTGGTTAATCGTCTAGGACTAAGATAAGTATTTAGGTTAAGAGAGGGCCTTTATAAGCCATTAGTAATATAGTTTAAATTAACGTATTTTATAAGCAAGCCGTCACCCTTAAAACCCCACCAAAAATAAAAAATCTATACCTTAATATCTTTGTCGGGAATGAGGCAAGCGGTCGTCACGTATCGTCGCGGCACTAGCGTGGCGAGGAGCCTTAAGCTCTTCGCCCTTCCTTAATTCCATATAATTAAGTATTATTAACAACATTACTGTATCTACTCGAGTAGGACTAGTGAGGGAGTTACCCTATGTTACTAACACTAATTAGTAGTTGAATACACAACTACAGAACAGCAAGGTTTTTAATAGAAGAGACAGTCTCGTGCAAGGGTGCTATATGCGCCTATATAGAATGGATCCCGGCGATACTATACTACCTTAAACTTGCGGAAAACTAGTAATAGAAGTGTTACTAAGTACTAGGAGATACCAAGTTGCGTCCATTATATAGAACAACTACGTTTACGAAGATTTGGTTAAGTACTTTAGGTTAGAAGTATTACTAAACCTAGGGTCCTAAGTCAACGTCCAAAACGCGTTAAATAATATCTCAAATTGCCTACCTCTTAATAGCAAACCTACAAGATTCTACAAAACCGAAAACCCTACCTACCTTTAACCTATTATGGCGTTAATCTACCTAAAGAAGTATAAGGAAGACATTAACCTAAAGATATAGAACAAAGATATTAACCCTGTAAACGCCAAGCAAAAGGACCTAAACGGATTCTTATTATACCATATGGTATACTACACAGACAGCGAATACAACGATATTATACTATAGTATTGCATAAAGGAGGACTTTATTGGATGGATAAAGGAAATATAGGCTCTTATAAATAAGCTTATCGTATAAGACTTCCGTAACTTCCTTTGGGAGAATGGAGTATTTATCCCTATAAATAGAAGCGCTATTAGAGACAATATTTAGGAGCAAGTTATTAATATAAAAGAAGAGCATAAATAGACTCTATAAGAGATTAAGCACTAACTACGCACTATAAAGAAGCTTAACTTATAATAGAATCCGAATAATACACTAATAGAGATACATTTAAATTCTATTGCTCCAGGCACGAGTTCTTATATTCCATATCTATTACTTCTATTATCTTTAGCTCCCTAGGATCCACTAATTTAACCTATAACTTTAACTACTAAATAAGAGCAAGCGCAAGATCCCCTTGCTTTGCAATTTAATAACCTTTAAACTCTATTATAGCAAAATCAGGTACCACGCCGTGTTCCATTAAGATCTATATCTCTACTACAGCCTATAAAGCAATCCCTACCTTAATCTCTAATACAATTTCAACGTGGCCTAACACCACTTAGAGGTACCTTAAAAATGCTTACAGAGCTTATAAAGCTCTATTCGGACTAGGAAAAGAGGTTTAGCAGGGAACTATATAATATCCTTAATTTAAAGCTGCGTATCTTCTATAACTATTGCTAGAAGGTTAGACTGGAACCTAACCAATATTATAACACCTATTCTATTATACTCAAGGGCCGCGCTAGTACCTTCTATTATAATTGTTTGGCAGGAAAAGGATACGATTTTAACTAAATAATATATAAGATAAGATGCCACTTTAAAACAGAGGAGAATAAGCAGTAGTATATATTAGAGTAGAAAGAGACTACCTTCCTAAGAATTATTACGATAAACCCAGATATCTCTTAACTTAATTGTCTCTAAAAGCTCTTTAATCAACTTTAGATAATTTAGTATGGTTTATCCAAATTATATTAAGAGGACTTTAGCCTACACGATTAAATTATTAGCGTATACTAAGGTGTTAAAGAATATAACCTTGCTCTCTTTAATCCTGCAAATACTTATAAAGGAGTATGTGCTTAATTAAGATCCTTTATCGGCACCGCTCTGTGCTCTTAAGAAGTATAGCAATTTAATACCTAACCCTAACCTACTTTAATCGACCCAGCTAACCAATACAATTATAACTGAACCGACTAAATATATAGTGGCCGCAGTAGGGGATATAGTAGAGGGTATAATTAACGTCAACTACAAGGCAATTATAGAGGTTTATTTTGGAGCGATTGTTAAAAGAAGTGCTATGTTTATAAGAAGCCAAATTGCTAGTTAACTAGGCACCCCCTTAATAGACGAAAGGAGGTATATAATAAGTTTTGCTAGAGCGCACGAAACGTTAGAAACTAAGAGGTTACTATAGCCTACTTCTAAAGCTTCCTGGTTTAATATAAAGATAAAGAAGATCTTACGGGTAAGGTTAACGAGGCCAAATAGCTCCTTATAGATATAGAAATTAAGGACTACTCTCCCAACCAATACTTTACCGAGTATAGTAGGGTAAATAGTATATAAACCGTTACTATCCTTAACAACCAATCTACGCTTTATTCTGTTATAAAGTTAGATATCTTTAACGAGCTAAAGGAAAGTTCCGCGTTCTTTTTTAATAACAGATACTTAGAAAACATCTTCTATGGTATTATGCCAGATACTAGAGCCGCAGGAGTATCTATAGTAGGAGAACCTTAAGTTTAAGCTCTTTAGTAGCTTAATAGCTCTATTTAGATTAACTAATTAACGGCAGGCCAATATACAATTCGCTTTAGCAAGGGTACTATAATCTCTCTCGGCATAATTAAGGTCCAAATCCCGTTAGGATATATTACTTTCCACATTATTCCCGCGAACACCCCATTTCTATTCTACATCCAAGATATAGATAAGTTAGGCGTTAAGCTAGATAACCTTAAGAATATACTTGTTTAGGGAGATAATTAGGTGCCCGTTGTACGCAAGTGGGGTCACCCTTAGTTGCTCCTTTAATAGCCAGAAAGGAGCGTTGCTTAGAGCCATTTAACTAAGTTAGAGTTACGTTAACTATACCATCGCTTTAGTTACCTATTAGTTTATAGATTACTTAGGGATCTTTAGTAAGCAGGTTATAAAGTTAAGGTTAAGATAATTAAGTATCTTATAAAGTACTACTATTACTGCCAAATAAACCAGAAGTCCCCTGGCCAATTTAAGTTCACCCTTAAAGATAACTACAACTTTAACTTCTGTATTATTATTAACATTATGTATCTTAGCGGCAAGCTAGTACTCTAAGTTGTTAACTCTTTAACTTCCTTCCAAGTCGCACGCTTCCTAAAGGATATATCAGCTAGGAATATATAGGATACTCTCTAATTATACTAGATTAATATCTACCTAGGACCCCCTAATTAAGTTATTTATAACGCAGAAAGGAACTTCTTATCTATAAAGTTTTGGTAATAGGTAAAGGTAATAGAAATTGAGGTTAAAGAAGTCCTTATTAAGGCACATAATAGTGTTGGAAAAGTAGAACAATATTATACGCCATTACGCCAAGTATATAAGATTATTTCTTTGGAACTAGAGGGCGCTAGTGAAGAGCTTACCTTATAGATGGCTGTTAAGGCTATTAACGATTCCGCTAGCCTAGATAGGCTCGTACCTATGTTGCTAGTCTTTGGCGCCTACCCTTAAATAACTAATAATTCTCCACTATCTCCATCCGTTACGTAATAAGCTAAGGCTATCCGTAAGGCAATAAAGGAGGTGCGCCGCATCTACGCTACGCGCTAGGTTAACAACGCACTAAGAATAAGAAACGGTCTAAATACCTTAATTACAACAGATTTACCACTCCAATTTGAAGTATAGGTATGGCGTAAGAAAGGGGGCTGGTTAGGCCTATATATACTTATCGCCATTAAGGGTTAAACTTATACTCTTTAGATGCCCTATAGACCCACTTAATTCCGCTTAACCGTTGTTAAGCCCTACTATAGGGATGATAGTTTTAAGCCTTTATAGGATGCTATAGAGGATATCCTGGAGGAGAACTACAATTAATATACTCTAGAAGGCGATTATAATTCTAATATAGTAGTAACTCTTTAATTAACGTCTAATACGGATCCTATCTAGCCCACGCAGACTACTCCGTCACAGGGGGAAAACTTGTAATTTACAGGAAGAAAACCCTGCAGTTAGGGGAGGAAAAACCCCGAATTGCCATGCCTGCACGTAGCCGCGGCCCTATGGGCCTACAGCTACGTCCTCCTCCTTAGATGTTTTAAACTCCTTAGGAACCACTGCTTCCTTCTCTAGCTTATCCAGAGCTAGGGTTTACTATGCCCCAGCTAGGCCTTACTAATTAATTACCGTATGCTTATGGTTATGTCCCGTATCTTAACCACCCCCTATATACTATCTCTTATTGACCATTGCCATATACACCATGCCTCCCCCCCCCTAGGGCCATTAAAGGCGTAAGGGGGATTCATCTATTAACTACTATAATACCAAGCGAGCGGGATATTGTATTTTAGGTATCTTTTATACCTAGGCCCCAGCTAGGCCCTTTCTAAGGGTCACCACTCCGTTAAAAGGAGATAGGGAAAACCGTGGGTCGCAATCCAGGCTGCTAAATACTTGGTAGATAATGGCGAGTGACCGCATGCTCCGCGGGCGATCGCCCTAGGGGTTAGGAGGGGCCGTATATTTGCTCGTTCGTTTGTTCGTTCACGCTTATCCGTTCGTTAATATGAGGTCGTTAATGCTTTCCATCAGGGTTTTTTTTTAGGGATATTATCGAAAACTGCGCATCCATGTTGGATTGTACAGGTGCCCTGGATAGGAGAACAGTGTAGTAGTCGTCGTATTGTAGAGGGCCAACAGTAGTGGTTTTCAAGATCTCACCATCCAAAAATTTTTCACCACCGCCCTTAACGCCCACA
>Ga0307507_10001127_pt1 | contig 59226 bp, 17 predicted proteins | sample 7_EM_MG_FD_207223 | JGI IMG/M metagenome (GOLD analysis project Ga0307507, IMG submission 207223) | Populus trichocarpa ectomycorrhiza microbial communities from riparian zone in the Pacific Northwest, United States - 7_EM | ecosystem: Host-associated > Plants > Roots > Unclassified | place... | reverse complement strand
CTCTCGCAGAGGCTCCAAATCGTCAATTGGCGGCGTTCCCGATGATCCGCCGGCCATGTACTGATTTCCTAACTAGGCCTACTGCCTGCCTGCCTGTCCTGCCTGTCCTGCCTGTCCTGCCTGTCCTACCTTCCTACTTGTTCGTGCCTACCTGTCTGTGCCTGCCTGTCGTGCCTACTTGTCTGTGCCTACCTGTCTGTGCCTACCTGTCTGTGCCTACCTGTCTGTACCTACCGTCTGTGCCTATCGTTTGTATCTGTCTTTGGTATCTAATTCAATTCGGGGGAGAGGTTGGCCCGATTAAAGGCTCCAATTAATTCGAATTATTCTCTATAGGCATTAGCGGGCTATACATTCGAACGGTGGTTGTCTAGGGTACCTCCCTAGGAAGCCTTGATTCCATTTGATTCGGTAGTAGGCTAATATCGAGGCTCTGGTTCGATTCGATCGATCGATTGAATCGTTTGTAGTGTTCGCTGGCTGGTTGTTCGAACGGTCGTCGTCTGGTTCTGGTAACAGTCATCTGGTTCTCACGACGGTCGTCTGGTTCTACGACGGTCGTCTGGTTCTACGACGGTCGTCTGGTTCTACGACGGTCGTCTGGTTCTGGCGACGGTCGTCTGGTTCTGGTCACAGTCCTCTGCTGGCTACCGTTCTGGTACCTCCCTAAGTAGAGGGTGTAAGGAAGGAAGGGCAAAGGTGGCATTTAGGTGTACAAGGGGCATGCAAAGGCACGTGTAGAGGCTGTCGGGAATATAGCGGGGACCCGATAGTACTTAGGACGATTTAGATGACAAGGAAAATCAAAGTCCTGCTAGGAGCCTGCTAGGAAGCCTGCTAGGAGCCTGCCCGGGGGCCTTTAGGATTTTAATACCCTAATAGCAATAAATACAATAATAGTAATAATATTTATTTTATAGCTATAAGCTAGCATAGTACTAGCGTATAGCTCTAGGGCTTAGCTAATATGGCTAAAAGCTAGCCCTAGGCTAGGGGGGGTTAGCTAATATAGCTAAAAGCTAGCCCTGGGCCAGGGGGGGTCAGCTAATATGGCTAAAAGCTAGCCCTGGGCCAGGGGGAGTTGGCTAATATGGCGGAAAGCTAGCCCCGGGCCCTAAAAATACTTTTAGCGAAACCAAATTTTCTGCGCCACTTCCCGTTTTCCTAACGTAAAAGAATATTAAAACTAAGGTTTATAATCTACAAATTACAGAAAGCGCTTTAATACTATAGTATTATTATAACCTATAAAGAAAGCTTGTGGTAGGCCGTAAGAGGCCCTAAGGAGTAAGAAATAGGTTAAATCGGGTATAGAACGGATAGGCTTTAGAAACTATAAGGATTAAGGCTACGGCCTAAGGCAGAATAGGTCCTTAGCCTTTTTATATATATAGTATAGAATTAATAGGGCATTTTACTAGAATCGCATTTCTGTTAATTAATCTATACTAGGAATATTGTTTTTAGGGCTCCTAAGCCCTTTTTAAAAGCCTTCTGAGGCCTTTCTAAGCACCTAATTAAGGTCCTTAGTTGCTATTATATATAAGAATAAAAATCCCAAATACCTAATCTAAAAAGCCACTATGCCTTATCCTTAGGATTAGGGTTAGTATTTATTGGCCCTTTAAGAGATAGCTAACGAGAATAAGATCCCTTTATAAGTATATAAGTAGGTATAAAAATAGGGGTAGGATAATAAGGTGTAGCTAGAGTAGAGATTCTTAAACACTAAATACTAATATTAGGTCTAAACTAATACCAACAAAGCTCTTAGGGTGTTAGCTTATAGTTAATAAAGATATACTTAAGCCTAGAATAAATAGAGATGTTAGCTAGCTAATATAGTCTGGAACTACTAAGACCTTACTATAGCAACTATTAGTTACCTATCCGCTAGGTACCTAAAGGGTAACCTACCTAATACCATATTATATTATGCTCTTTTAAAACTTAATATATATACGCAAACTCCTTCCTATAGTAAACAGCGACCTTCTTTTTATTACCCCTATCCCTTACCCTATCCTTAGTATACTAACCTTACTCCCTTATTAGGCGTTACTAGCTAGCTTACTAGGAATTATAGGCGGTATAAATGGCTATAGTATAGTCTTAAATTTAACTAAGTTATTGAGTATTTGTGCTAAAATAAGAAAGAGCCTAGGTAATATAGTAGTTAAGGATATTAAAGGAATATCGCTACTTAGGCCTAGGCTATTAAAGCCTAAAGTTAGTAATAGAGACCTATTAAGGATAGGAAAGCTTACCTTAACGCAACTACCACTCTTAATACGCATACATTAATTATAAGGACTAAAGGTATTAGATTTTATATAGTAAGTCTTATTACAAGCCTCTAGAATCCTTTTATTAGATTTCTGGTCTTTTAAAGATATATAGGCAAAATTATTTGGGTAGGACCAGTACCAGTTATAGGTTAGCGGAGGTTAGGGTTCTATATATAACGGTAGGGCTAGGATATACTAAAAAATCGGCTTAAAAAAGTAGTTAGCAGAAGAACAAAGAGGTATATTAAAATAATAATGGAAAAGAAGCAAATCTTAATTATATATTAAAAATACGTCTAAAATTAAACAAAGGTTAATAATAGGAAGTAAGGTATTAAGGAAAAGGATTAAGCTTAATAAGTAAGATGTCTTTATACTTTACCTTCTAATATCCTTTTAGTAAATAGCCGCAACCTTACTAATATAACTCCGTTATAATAGCGCAATTAAAAAAAGGAATTACGTGTGTAAGTGTTATAGAGTGAGCACAAGCGATGATAATATATAGCGAAGTAGATATTATTAAGCTATGTATATAAACTATGTAATAAAGTTAAGACGTTGCGTAAGGAAAGAAGGTAAGGAAATAGGAGGAAAGGGGTATATATCGTTAACTTGGTTGCTTGGTTAATATATGCACGGGGCGGAATAGGCTTTGGGTTATAGTCCTAGCGGATCTTAGCGGAATATGGCGGAATATAGTGGAGGACGGCAAATTGCCGTAGATTGCCGTCATATAATGGCAAATTGCCTTAGATTACCGTTATGTGTCTTAATTAACTAAGTCGTTAACATGGAGGTCAAGACGGTGGAAACAGGTAGACGTGTATAAGGTGTCACGGAGGTGTCCTATAATAGTACCCCCCCTTTAAACTCGAGCTTTTGCAAGATAGGGCTGTGGTAGTTCTAGGTGGAGTTCATAAAAGTCTTCTGCGGCTTGTGTAAGTCCTACGGAGTCAATAGGTTCCCATAAGGGTTTAGTAAAGCCTCTCCACTTTATAAGGTATATATACTGGCGTTTCCGTTTGTCATACTTAATGTCGTCAATTCTTTTAATAAAGTACTCATCCTTACCATTCACCTTAACTGGTGGGGGAGGGTCCTAGATCTATCTAGGTAGGGCGTCCGATATAGGGGCAGCAGGGCGGAGGACTGACGTATAGAATATAGGGTGGATTTTAACCGTATTAGGGAGCTTTAGTTAGTAGGCATAAGGAGAGACAACTTTTTCAACCTTATAAGGGCCGGCGTTCTTCTAATTAAGTTTCTTAATAGGTCGTTTCGTGTTTAGATTTCTTGCGTCTAGCCAAACAAAGTTACCAATTTAGTAAGCCGGTGCTGGGGTTCGGTTCTTATTTGCTACGGCTTTATAGATAGACTAGGCCTATGTTATTTCGTTAGCAAGGAACTCCTATAGTTCTTCCATCTTCTTTACAAATTCATTTGCTTCTGTAACTTGTAAGGCCTAATAAGCTAGACAAGGAATATTACTAAAGGGTTCAAACCCCATTTATAGGTGCTGGCCGTAATTAGCTAGAAATAGAGAGACCTTTATGGTTTCTAAGACGGAGTTATTTGCGGTAAACTCGGTAAATGCAAGCCAGTCTATCCAGTTGTCCTGTAGATATGACGTGTATATCCAAATATACTGTTCCATTATAGCATTTGCACGTTCTGTTTAACCATCTATTTCTGGGTGATATACCGTAGACAACAGTGCTTTAATGCAGAGTTAGGTAGTTAGTTCTTTCCAGAACGCTAAGACAAACTAGCGGCCTCTATTAGAGACAATCGTTTTAGGGAGTCCATGGAGTTTCCATACGTAATCCAGGAATAGTCGGGCAATGGTAGGTGCTAATATATTAGGGCAGTCAATCAAGTGTCTTATCTTAGATAGTTGGTCTATAACTACCATAATATTTATACAGCCTTTACTTTTAGGGAGATTAATAATGAAGTTAATTAAGATATCCTTCCATCTTTAGTCCGGAACAGGCAGTGGCTTTAGAAAGCCGTTATACGTCTTATGCAAAGCTTTGGCTTATTGGCAGGTATAGCAGCTGGAGATGTACCTTTATGTTATATTATATATGTTCGGCCAGTAGTACTCCCATTAGAGTAGTTCCAGGGTTTTTCCTTAGCCTAGGTGGCTGGCTACTGGTAGGTCGTATACATGTTTAAGGAGCTTGAGCTTAAGCTTATTATAATTAGGGACAACTAGGCGGTTCTAGTAGTACAAGCGGTCTCCGCGAACTTTATATTTACTTAGAGAGATCTTTTTAGAGCGTCTAATGCTATCTTAAATTAGCTTAAGTGTCTCTTGGATAAACTCGTTATTTAGGTATTTATTAATTATAATCTATTCAATTGATCGATCAGTTATTTTAAGGACGTGTACTATAAGGTCTTCAGCTAGGGGATTAAATAATTCGGGACAAAGCAGGGTTTAATTGCGGTAGGCGCGCGCTTCTTCCTATGCTATTATGTCTTGTAAACGTCAAGTTAGGGCATTAGGTTTTTGACCTTAAACGCCTAGGTAGTACGTAATTGAGAATTAGAAACAAGACAGATATTCTAACTAGTGGGCTTAATAATAACTTAGCTGTTTTGTGGTTGTGAAGTATTGTAGATTCTTATAGTTGCTAAGAACCTTAATTAGAAATCCAGCGCCTTCTAGTTTGGGTCGCCATTATTTAAAACATCTAATAATGGCTAATAATTCTTTATTATAGATCTTGTAGTTACATTTAGCTGGACTTAGTCGTTTTAAGAAGTATGCTATAGGGTACAGTACCCCTTCTTTATTATACTAAGACAGAATGCCTCTAGTGATGTAGTTAGATAAGTCAGCTTCTATAACACTCTTTTAGTTCGGGTTAAAGTGTTAGAGTACGGGTGCGGTAGTGAATATAACTTTTAGATAGGCAAAGGCCTTTTTACATTCCTTATTGAAGATAAAGGCTTTATCCTTTTAGGTTAGAGCTATAAGAGGTGAAACTAGGGCGGAGAAGTTATTAATAAACCGTTAATAGAAATTAGCAAATCCTATAAAGGCTCTTATATCCTTAATGTTCTTAGGTTCTTGCCAGTTTACAATTACTTTAATCTTCTTTAGGTCCATTTATATACCGTCTATAGAGATAATAAGTCTGAGGTATAGAACTTCCATTTTATGGAACTCGCATTTATTTACATCTAATTGTAGTCTAGCTCTATATAGGGCTTCTAAGACAAGGTTAATATGTTTCTTATATTTAGCTAGGTTATTACTGTATACCAGGATGTCGTTAATATAAGCAGTACAGAAAACGTCCAGGTAAGGTTATAAGGTATTATTTATAAAGTGTTGGAATGAACTTGGGGCATTTGCGAGGCCAAATAGCGTCACTAAGTATTTAAATAGTCTATATCTAGTACGGAATGCGGTAAGCTATTTATCTCCTTTTATAATATAGAGGCGGTTAAATACGTGGATAAGGTTAAGTTTTGTATAGTAGCGAGCCTTACTTAATTAGTTTAGTGTCTCTTAAATTAATAGGAGCGGGTACTGATTCTTAATGGTAATAGCGTTAAGAGCTTAGTAGTCCACATAGAAGCGTAGACCGCCGCTAGGTTTCTTAATAAAGATTATAGATACAGCTATAGGCGAAGAGCTTGCTCTGATAAATCCTTTACTTAGGTGTTTGTCTAAGTACTTCCGCAACACTTAGAGTTTGTTTTAGGACATTCTATACAAGGGTCTAAATCCTAGCTGTTTTCCTTCTTTAAGTATGATCTTATGGTTGTATAGTTGGTATTCTGCTAGCTTGTCGGCTTCCTTTCGTGAAAATACTTCTAGGTTGTTATGGTGGCATACTGGTACTTTTATGGCAGGGTTGGTGTGTTTCTTTAGTGCTAAGGCCTTTTTAATATTGGCCATTGTAACAGCAAAGATCGTATATTTAGGTTTCTTGGCGAGTTATGCTAATGGGGTAGCTCCAATTATGTAGATATCTAAGGTGTTAAGTGAGCTTGGATTGTCCTTAGTTTCTTATATGGTTTCTTATTTGGGTTTAAGCTTAGTATTAGGTATGGAGTTAGTGTTAGATTTAGGTTCGGGTTCTTTAAGTATCCTTTTTATAGTAGAATACTAGTTCTTCTGGTACTTTTATATGTTAAGCTTAAGCTTCTGCTTGGTTTAGGGTGTAGTAGTTAGAGTTAGTTTGTATAGTCTAGTGTAATTTCCAGGTTCTTAGTGGATGTCGGTAGAAATCTTATATTAGTGGAATTTAGTGGAATTCTTAGGTAGGTGGAATTGGGTGGACTTTTTAGGTATAGGGTGGACGTCAGTGGAAATTTTAGACTGGTGGATCTTAGTGGATTTTTTAGATTTTGGTTTGGGGTCTAAGTAGTAAGTTATAAGACACTTCTGCTTGTAACAGGAGGCGGTAAATAGAAGCTTAAGGTTGTCCTAATTAATAGTTACCTTATATAGCTTTATCTAGGGTTATCTAAGGATTACTAAGTAACCTAGAGTGGTAATGAAAAGCTTAATCAGTTCTTTATGGTTTAGGTATTAGAGTCTTAGGAATACTATATAGGTAATACGGCCCAAGATAGTGCGTTTGCCATTAAATCTAAATACATTAATATGCCGGTCGAGGGGGGTTAGAGTAAAACTATTATCTTATATAAAGATCTTGTTAATAAATCCTATACTACTGGCTCCTGTATTAATTAGGACTTAAGCATTAACCTATTAATTATTCTGCTAAAGATAACAGTTAACGGTTATGCTGTAATCCTAAAAGTTAGAGTTTGTGACATCTAAAGCATTTAACGAGATCCTAAGGCAGCGCCGTCCCGGAGAGCGACTTAGCTCCAGGACCTTCCTTTTGGAGGCAATTAGGGTAGAGTTCTTATAGCGTGTTAGTTGTAGCTTTGTCCTTATAAGTGGTGCTTACTGGATATAGGGCTAGAACTAGGTGGAGATTAGGGACAGTAACTAGAGGATTAATGCGGTGAACGGCTGCTAGTATTAGCCGTTTATAATTTGCGTTAGGGCATAGGGACGGAGTAGTAGTTAGAGAGGTAGGAGCTACTTCTATACTTAAAACAGAGGCCTAGCTTGGTGCGTCGTTCTTATTTAGAGGACCCTAATGGGGCGTATCCTAGGGTTTTAGTGTTAATATCCATAGCGTTAGGGTGCTTAAGCTAAGACAATAACTTAGTAAACATTTGTGGATTTATTATATTATATTAAGGAGCGGACTTCAGTGTTAGGCGTAGTATATTATTGTATTATTTATTAATAACGTTTGCGTAGGCGTTAAGAGCTCCTGGTAGGTCTATACCTATTAGGGAGGTTTTTAGTTCAGGGCTTAGGGATTTAATAAGGCTGTTAATTAGTGCAGAGTTATTCCAGCCTATTTCTTTTACGTAACAGTTAAATTTGGAGAAGTATACTGGAAAGCTTTTTATTCCTTAAGTTATATAGTTTATCTTTCTCTAAGCGGTAGCTTAGCGGTTTGGGTTACCATACGTGGCTTCAAGAAGTACAATTAGGCTTAGTACTAAGTTTGGTTAAAGAGGTTTAATAAGGTTAGCTGTGTCTCCTCCTAATTAACTTAGGGCGTAGCAGAGTCAGTTAGCTTTAGTTAGGTAGCAGTCAGCGTTACCAGTTAGCTTATTTTTAAGCCGGCTTAGGAATAATTAGAGTTCTTATTGTTTACTAGTGAATATTAAAGGGTCTGGTAGTCGTTCAGATTGTTGCGGTGCAGTAGTTAGTTTGGGGTAAGTAACTACTGTAGGTTTAGGGCTCTTATTCCGCGTATTTATCTCCGAAAATGGTGTTCGGTCTTAGGGCCCTAATATAGGCATCTTAAGGGTGCGGATTTCTTCTTGGAGGTTTTTAATTAATTGCTAGTATTATGCTTCTTGTTCAGCTTGTTATTAAGTTAAAGTGGCTTGGTTCTGTATAAGGGCGTCTATAAAGGACTTCTATATTTCTGCCAATTGTTCTTAGAGTGTAGATATAATGCCAATAGCTATTATAGGGGCTTTGGGGTCGTTCTACATTTTGGAGGGTAGTATATAGGGTTAACACAATATAGTATTACAGAGTAAGCACAAGTGATGATAATATATAGCAAAGTAGATATTATTAAGCTATATACATAAACTGTGTAATAAAGTTAAGATGTTGCGTAAGGAAAGAAGGTAAGGAAATAGGAGGAAAGGGGTATATATCGTTAACTTGGTTGCTTAGTTAATATATACATAGGGCAAAATAGGCTTTGGGTTATGGTTTTAGCGGATCTTAGTAGAATATAACGGAATATGGTGGAGGACGGCAAATTGCCGTAGATTGCCATCACATGATGGCAAATTGCCTTAGATTGCCGTCATGTGTCTTAATTAACTGAGTCGTTAACATGGAGGTCGAGACGGTGGAAACAGGTAGACGTGTGTAAGGTGTTACGGAGGTGTCCCGTGACAGTAAGCTATTTAGCTATTACTTCCTTATAAAAACTAATTACGTGGCTAGGGGAAGGCAATTAAGACGTTAATTAAAGACGTATATAGGTTGAATTATACCTAAAACAATATTATAATATTAAAGAACAATATTATAGACGTTCTTAATAATCGTATAATAGCTATAGATGCTATTATAAAGCGTCCCTCCTATTTACTAGGTAGTAGAGCTACACTAAATATACGGTATAGGACTACCAGATTTAAAAGTATATATACTAAATCTTAAGAGACAAGTCTCTTTAACTAATTAATTAATACCTTAACCGTATTTAATAGCCTAAGGGTAAATATAGGAGCAATATATTAGTAATGTAGAAGATTATAAGAAAGAATTATAGACTATATCTTAATAGTTAAAGACAACGGCAAGCCAAGGCTCTATATATTAAATCCTATACTAAAAGGTTTTACAGAACTATACTAGAACACTAAATTGCCTATAATATTTATAATTAATTATAGACTAGTATAAAGGCTTAAAAGTAGAGTTGCATAAAAATTCCTATATTAGCCTAGGCAGTTACTAGCATACTTCTAGTAGGCTTTAAATAGGCCTCTTAGCAATTCTTATATCTTTTCTCCAGTTATATTTTTTCTTTATTAAAGTGTTTTAGGAGTTTAAAGTAGGGGTTAGATAAATAGATAATATATAGCGGCATCCTAATATCTCTCCAAACCCCTTCCAGGACGAGCCCTTATAATCTCCCTACTGCAAAATAATAGCAATTAGGGGCTAACTGTAAGAAGGAGGGAGGCAATATAAGGGATATTATTGCGGTTACCTTAGGCTGCCCTTAGGACAACCCCTAGACGCCCTTTAAATAGTTGCTGGTTATATGCCGGAGGCATATACCTGTAGTATATAGTCTCTACAATCCTAGAGGCCTTACCTTCTTAAGAATTCGTCTCTTTTACCAATCTATCCTATTTCACAATCGTGTCCTTATAGCTCCTTATCTACAAAGTCCCCTTACAAAGACCTATTTAAGGAAATTAAAGAGAAGTTTATAAAGGAACCAATTTTAAAAATCTATTAGCTAAAGTTATTAATAAGAGTTAAGACAGATTTATTAGATTTTATATTAGGAGCATGCTTTATGCAGAAATATAAAGAAATATAATATCTAGTTATATACTATAATTGGAAAATAACACTACCAGAATTAAATTACAATATTTATAATAAAGAGTTACTTGCAATTATTGCAGCATTAAAGAAATAGAGAGCATTTCTATAGGGAACAGCAGAACTATTTATAGTTAAAATGGATTACAAAAACTTAATGGGATTTTTAATGACTAAAGAACTAAACTAAAGATAGGTTAAATAGGTAGAGATGCTTACGGAATATCATTTTAAAATAGAACATATTAAAGGGATGGATAATGCCAGAGTAGATATATTTAGTAGGAAAGCGGAACTATAGGGTAAAAAAAAACTATTAGATATAATATTAAGGCTAGATAAGGATAGAAAGATTAGGTATAATAACCTACAACTAGCAGGAACCTATAAAGCACTAGAAAGTTTATAGGAAGAATAAATTAAAAAAGCTTAAAGAGAGGACCCTAAGTTAGAAAACTATAAAAACTAAAAAACAATATATATTCTAGGAAATATTGCAAAGGAATTTGTGAAAGAGTTCCATAAGAACCTTATATAAGGATATAATAGAGCAATAGCTCTAGCAGTGAGACTATAAGAGGAATATAGAATTTATAGAATTACTAGAGAAGTTATAAAAGAATAACGTGTTGGATAAGCGAGTTAGACAGACAAGCGAGCTAGATACCTTAAAACTCACCAAAAATTAGAAAACTCATACTTTAATATCTTAACAACTACTTAATAATAAATTCTAATAATTTAGATTTAGACTTTTATATACAATCTATAGCCTTTATTAAAGTTATATAATATATAATTTAGTAGGCCGTCGAAATCGGACTCTGCACCTATATGTGGTGACGGCTACGAACCTAGTCTTCGAAGTTCAGATCCAGAGCCAACGCAGAGACGTCGTATAGCGTGCGGACAGGACCTGGTGGTAGTTATAGGCGTTAAGGGCGGTGGTGAAAAATTTTCGGATGGTGAGATCTTGAAAACCACTACTATTGGCCCTCTATAATATGATAACTACTACACTGTTCTATCTAGGGCACCTATACAATCCAACATAGATAAGCAGTTTTCGATAACATCCCTAAAAACCCCAATGGAAAGCATTAACGACCTTATATTAACGAATAAACAAGCGTGAATAAATGAACAAACGGATAAGCAAATATACGACCCCTCCTAACCCCTAGGGCGATCGCCCGCGGAGCATGCGGTCACTCGCCATACTGCCGTAATACTACTAAAGCCGACAGCCGGATAACCCCATACGGTTTTCCTTGTCTCCTCTTAACAGAGTAGTGCCCTTAGAGAGGGCCTAGTAACTAGGGCCTAGGCATAAAAGATACCTAAATACACACACACATCCCGCTTATCTTTTAGTATTAGGATAGTAGAATAGATAAATCCCCCTTACGCCTTCGATAGGCCTTAGGGGGGGGGAGGCAAGGCGTATATGGCAATAGTTAATAAGAGATAGTATACAGGGGGTAGTTAAGATATGGGACACAACTATAAGCATACAGCAATTAATTAGCAAGGCCTAGCTGGGACGTAGTAAACCCTAGCTTTAGATAAGCTAGAGAAGGAAGTAGTGGTTTCTAAGGAGTTCAAAACATCTAAGGAGGAGGACGTAGCTATAGGCCCGCAGGGCCGCGGCTACGTGCAGGCATGGCAATTCGGGGTTTTTTATCCTACTAAGGTGGCTCATAGGGTTTTTCCTCCCCCAACTGTAGGGTTTTCTTCCTATAAATTACAAGTTTTCCCCCTATGACGGAGTAGTCTGCGTGGGCCAGATAGGATCCGTATCAGACGTTAATCAAAGAGTTACTACTATATAATTTAGTAGTTTTTAAGATATAGTAATTTAGCCTTATTTTAGCCCTAAAATTTTAATATTTTAAAAACTACTAAATTATTTATTATATAACTTTAATAAAGGCTATAGAGCGTATATAAAAGTCTAAATCTAAATTATTAGAATTTATTATTAAGTGGTTGTTAAGATATTAAAGTATAAGTTTTCTAATTTTTGGTGAGTTTTAAGGTATCCAGCTCGCTTGTCTGTCCGACTCGCTTATCTAACACGTTATCTAAATTGCTAAAAGAATAAGTTTAACAGGTATAAACCATATAGAGAACTACAATTAGTAAAGATACCAAGCAGACTATAGGAAGTAGTTTTATAGGACTTTATTATAAAGCTACTAAAGTCCAAAGATTTAGTTATAGGACAAGAGCATAATATAATATTAGTTATAATAAATAAGTTAACCAAGTGGGGCTACTTTGTAGCATATATAGAGGAGATTTCAACAGAGGATGTACCATATATTTATATTAAAGAAATATTCGCTAGATATAAAGCACTAAAGAAGATTATATTAAACAGAGACCCAAGATTTATATTAGTATTTTAGGAAGTCTTTTTAGCAGAATAAGAAGTCAGAGCAGTAATATCCATAATATACCACCTATAGATAGATGGTCAAATAGAGAGACTGAACTAAATATTAAAACAGTATTTATAATACTATATTAACTATATATAAAACAATTAGTTAACATTATTACTAATAGCGCAATTTGTATATAATACAACACTATAAAAAGGAATTAAAATATGATTATTTACTAAAGATATTACTATTATCTAGATAAGTAAAAAGAACTAATAAAACAGCCAAAGAAAGGATTGATAAGTTAATGAACTTATACTAGGACCTTTAGGAAATAATAAAATTGGTATAAAAATAAATGAAGAAATACTATGATTAAAAGAGATTTAAGGGACCAGATTTTAAAAAGGGAAATAAAGTATAGCTACTATACAAAAACTTTAAAAGTAGATAACTAAGTAAGAAACTGGACCATGCTAAACTAAGACCTTACAAGATTAAAGACAAACTTTTAAAGGTTATATACAAGTTAGACTTACCAGCAAAATAAAGATCTACTTAGTACAGCACATATCAATGGTAGAACTAGTAGTGGGCGAAATTAAACCCCTAATATATAAAATAAAAACGTATAGAGGCCAAGAAGAGGACAAGTAAGACGTTTAAAAAATCATTAGTTATAATAAAATTAATAAATAAATATAGTATAAAGTTAAATGGACAGGTTATAAAGAAACTACCTAGGAACTAAAAGAGAACCTTAAAAATGTAATAAAGAAGGTTAAAGAGTATTATAAAAGAGTAATTTAGGGAAGGCAGGATTAAAGAAATTAGTTAAAAGTAATAAATAAACTAGAACAGCTAGAGACTCCACCACTTTAGTACTTGATACTTTCTCTTCCTCTTTTAACTTATAAAGACCTTACTTAGTAAGATAAAGCTGCTTTAAGTGCATCTTTATATATACCTTCTTAAGACAGGATAACCAAGTAGATGACAAGAGATAAGCTTTAAACAATTAACACTTTTTTTCTTAAATGGACTCCTCCTTCTCATAAAGATGAATAAGCTTGTCGTGAGTAGTAAAAAGTTAATCTTTAAGCTTCTTAGTAGTAAATTAAATCTAGGACCTTAAAACAAATTAAATAAAGAATACAATAATTAAATAACTACTAAAACACTTACACTTAGCATTAGAAACCAAATAAATATCACAAAAAGAATATATATTTATTTTTGTGTACTTGGCACAGGACAATGGTTGGTAACTAAGGGGAGCTGTAATTATAATATATAATAACCCTTTTTTAGAATAACAAGAATAGGAAGGCATAACCTTACTAATAAAGAGAATTAATAATATAAGTTTATTATGGCGCCTAGAGGCAGAAGACCTAATAGGAAGTATAAGTAATAATTAATACTAAATTGAACAAGATAATACCACACCTCTAATAGATAACTTAGAGATATAGGAAATCTTTAAGGATAAAGATAGAAGGGGGGGAGGTAATATTATAGACCTTATAGGAGAAGTGTTATAACTACTTATAACACTTACTAAAATAAATTAAAGGATTAATAAAATAAGATTAAAGAGCATAGGACGAGAGTAAGCGAGTTACGTAATTAGGAAACTTAGTATATAGGAATGTAAAAACGTAAATACGTGCGACATATTGACGTACCAACATACTAATATACCTAGTTATTTCATAGGAGTTAAGGATTGACGTCTTAGCCACCCAGTCGAGCCAGCTACCCGGTCGAGCCACCCCAAAACTCACTAAAAAGTCACATTTTCAAAGCCTTGCATCTAAACAACCATCTAGTCAAGCCTTTTTAAAATACAAATACTACTTCTTTAAGGTATAAAAATCAAGAATATAATACTTTTTATGTATTTTCTTTAGCGTAATTGAAATGCATAGAAAAACGCATTTTTTTCTATATAAATTTTTAGACCCTTTCCCCCATTTCTTAAAATTACCATAATAGCTTTGTTTAGACACGTCATAGATAAGTAAAATAGCATTGGGCTATCTTAGGAGAACTAAAACTAAAATCTTAGCAATTTTGGCTTTATTGTTGTAGAATTATCAAGCTTTGAAAATGTAACTTTTTGGTAAGTTTTGGGGTGGCTCGACCGGGTGGCTGGCTCGACTAGGTGGCTAAGACGTTATATTTAAGGACCACTGTCCCTACCTTAAATAGTTTTTATCTTGTAATGAATCTCAAAATATAAAGGAGTTAATCTATTAGGCAATCTACTCTATAGAAAAGCATTGTATTTATTTGTTTTATCTATATACCTAGCCTAAGGACAAGTCCACTATAGTACAAGCTATAAAGCTTTGTCATACTTATACTGTGTTATTTTTATTTACTAATATAAGCTTTAGAATTCAAAGCTTAAAGAACCTTTTAATATATTGGTTAGAGTTAAATATTTAAAAGATAATATTATAAAGCTTACTAATAAGCCCAATTTTCCGCTAAGCTAGTATTTAGTAAATAACTTTATTTTTATTTTCTTCTTTTTTATTTAGAGTATTTAAATTTATGCTAAAAAGTAGTATATAAGTAATTAGATTAATAATATGGCCTATATAATAAATGTAATAATATAGTAAATTAAATCTAAACTTTATAGTAAAGTTGTTAATATAGGTATTATTATTATTTACATTATCTACTATAAAGTAGCCTACCTACCGCTTATTAATTCTAAATTTAATAAGGATTTTCTTAATATTAGCTATTATATTAACACTTAAGTATTGTTTTTTTTAAGGAGGGAGGGCTAAAAAGAAGGAATAATGTTAATTTTTGGCGTTTATAATATTGGGAAAAAGTTCGCAGGTTAAATGTTAAAATACTTATTAAGTAAAAATAAAGATTATTAATTACGCCAATTAGCTGCCAAATACCTGCAGTTAATATTGTTGATATTGTTAATGTATTTAACATATTTGATAGGTAGTCTACGCGCAGCTTATATAATTAATGTACTTAATATTAAGCTTAACAACCAACTTGACAGATTTTTTAATTTTCCAGTTTCGCTTAATTTTTGCTTATATTTTAGTAGGCGCTATAACAACGCCATTAAAAAAATAATTAACGTAGGTAATGGGGTTTTGACCGCTCCCTAGGTTATAATCGTTTTAAATATCAAAACTTTACCTAAGTTATATCTATCACGCCTAGGTAAGCCTTAGCACGACACACCGCCTTTTAAATGTATATATTACTTTAATTTTGACAGAACAACAAAACTTTACTTAAAATAGTAGCCGGTACGCTAGCGCGGTCATAACCTAGGGAGTGGTCAAAACCCTATTACCTACGTTATATAATAATTTATTTTATAAAAAGTTTACTTAGGGAGAGTTTTATAATACGCGTATTATATAATCTAATACTATAATACCACTTAAAAAGACTTAAAAGAATTTTATATTTTATAAGTCAAAAAATAAGTTATTAAATGCGCAGTTTGCGTGCAGATTATGTGTTAAAAAAACCCGATATCCTATGCGCTATCAAGAAAGGCATACGCATAAGCGAACCAACTAGAGTCTCTAGATTGAATCGAGTCTTGACGAAATAAAGCCGTGGATTTAATTAATAAATTAAGGCTCTAAATCATTATAATAAAGCTCAAACTTAATACATAATTGACTTTATTGTGTCCTAATTAGGCTAAGGTGTTTCTGCTAGCAAGGTCCTTCTTTGCAGAGGGGTATATTATATAGAGCACAGTCGAATTGGGTCCTTAGAGGGTAATATTATCTTACCCACTCCTTACTACCACAAGGTTTCTATATTATACTTACTGAAAGCTCCATAAAAGGCTTCCTTTTTACTTGCTTATTTATATCTCTTCTACCTACAGCTATACAAGCTATACAGCTTGGCTTCTTAGGAAACAGCTAAACGGGCCCTTGCCTATATTCCTCCACAGGGGCCTTATAAATATCCTTATCCTCCATTATAGCAGACGGACCAAGTAGTTTAGTAAGACATTCACTATATTTAAATAAGGCGCTGACGAGGTCTTTGCGGAAGGCTTTATAGGTACTACAGGTGGGCCAATGGCCAGGAACTAATTTAGTAGAAAGTTTGTAGTAATTAACAACAGTTATATTAAGAAGGAAGTAGTAGAGAGGCTTCTATAACTTTAAGTGCGTCCTATATATATTGTAATAAGACCTTAGCTAATTAGCTTAATTAACGCCGCCTATAAAGTAGTTATATATATTAATAAACTGTGGTATTAAAAACTCTTTTATAGCGTTGTTTCCAAAGACTTTACGCGTTTATTAGGCTCCAGATGCTATAGCAGCAGGACGTTATTGCGTTTATTAAACCTTAACTCTACCTAGTGATATATAACGTCACTATCCGCAGAGCCTTGTTTTTTGGTAGTAAATATACCTAAATTAACTGTACTTATAAAAAGTACTATATTGGCATCCTTATAGGTAAACTCTATAATAGAGCTATCTTTTAAAAGCCTCCTGTATAACTTCCCCCATTTAATCTGCCCTAAATGTACTAATTTGAGATCTGCGAGCGACTAATTAATATACTTAGGAGGGTCCTTTTTAGGGTATAGAGCTGGCTCTATTTACTTGGTTTCCCATTTATTAACTACCTTATGTCTTATTTTAATTATTTATACGGTTCCTGCAGCTCTAATTCCTTCCTTACGAAGCTGATAAAGTAGCTTAATGCTTATAAAAAGGTTATCTAGCTATATAATATACTTATTCTTATTAAAATATTGTTTACCATTAAGTTCCTATAGTAGAAGGCCTAACACTACCGCCTGTGTCTTAGAAAAGCCCTTATTTTTTGTCTAATACTTATCTAAATTAACAGGTCCCTTTTTATTACCTTTTATATGCTAAAGCCAGTCTAATATATAGCTCTAATTGGCTATAACCTATACCTTAAAGCCTTCTAGTATTGGCTTGCTTGGAATATTAACTGTTTTAAAAGCTTGGCTAGTAAATTAAATAATTGTCTTATTAATAGTAAGGTGGGTTCCAGGCTTCTAATAAAGCCAAAAACAGTTATATAGGGTATTACTAAGTATAGCAATCTTATTAAATAGAGACTCCTTTATCTTATTACCAGGAAGCTTTAGTGTTAATATATAAAGCTTTAAATTAATCTATTGTTACTAATTCTTGCTTATATTTTCCCTTACTATAAAATGGTTAACTCCCTTCTTGTGGGTAGTTATCCAATATTCCTTAATATCTCTTTCCAGTAATAGGCCTATATAAATTATTACCGCCAAGAATATAAGAAGTTCCTTTAGAGAGGTAGGCTTCTATTTTTAAGGCCTTGTAACCTTCTTACTTTCGTCCTTATATTCTTGGTAGAGGTAAAGCCTTGCATACCTATTTGTATATGCGGTAAGTGTAACAGCTCGTATAAATGCCTTTAAACCGAAGCTTGTGGATTGCTATTTAGTAAAATACTAAGCTAAGGAGAAGAAGAAGAGAAAAGTGCGTTAGGGGGTAGACGAAATATAAAGGGGCCGCCAAGGCGCTAGTAGCAAGCGAGCCAGTAGCGATTTTCCATCCCGGGGATAGAAAATTCTAATTAGTTGAATATAGCAGGTGACGCGCCCTAGCACTATCACATTACCCCCCCCTTCCGAAAATGCCTACCCTTAGGCGTTGTTTAAGCTCTTTATTATTATCTAAATCGTTGTAGTTATCTAACCCTTCTTCCTAGCACTTAATCCAGTTATCTAATTTGCGTGGTAGTCTAGGAAGGTTGGGGTGGGTTAGATGGAAGTCCCGTAGCTTATAGGGGGAGTACTTAAAGTTAGATGCGGGGTACTATTCTAGGTCTTCGTCGTAGCCTACCCAGCTTGCACGGTATTTTAAGACATTACAGTCCTTTTTAACCGCTAGGATTTCTTTAACTTTCCATTCTTTATCCTCTGCAATCTAGATTAGTGGTAGGGGGTCGTTATACTACCCAGGTAATGGATTATCTGTAGCTTTTTATAGACGGTCCAGGGAGAAGACGGAGTGGATCTTTATTAATTCTAGTAGCTTAACTTTAAAAGAGTGTCCTACCTTTTAAAGAATCTTGTATAGGCCAGCCATTTAGTAGTCTAGCTTATGGCTCGGCCTCTAGGTTTTCTGGTTCTTTATTAACACCCATACCTTATCTCCTACTTAGAAGTCTACCTTATAATGACGCCGATTTACATTAGACTCCTTCTTCTCTTACGCCTTTTTTATAATTATTTAGGCCGTCTCTTAGGCTCTATGTATTCTCTTGGTAAATGCCTGGGCCTCTTTATAGCTAAGGCGTTCGCGGGCCATAGCGGGTTTAGTAGGCCTATCCCAATTAAAGGACGTTTGTGGTATATACCCGTTAAGCAGTTTAAATAACAATATCCCTATACTGTTATAGGGAAGTATAAGCTGCGCGTAGTCCATTATAGGCAGTAATTCCAACCAGTTATCCTAATAGTAGTCTATAAAGGGGCGCAGTCGCTAGTTAAGATACTGGTTTATAATTTTAGTTTAGCCGTCCGTCTAAGGGTGGAATATAGTAGAGAGTTTAATCTTAATCCTAAGGATACAGTAGAGTTTGTTCTAGAAATCTAATATAAATTAGGGACCATAATTAGAAACAATTAATTTAGGGGCACCATAGAATTAATAGATATTATTAACATAGAGGCGGGCCATATCCTTTGCAGTTATGGTCTTAAAATAAGGGAGGGAGACGGATTGCTTATATAGCCGGTCAATCACTATAAAGGCCGCATTATGGCCGTGGGCATCCTTTAGAAACGACTTAAAGTCCATTATAATATATTGCCAAGGGCGTTCTAGAACTGGCAGTAGTTATAACTACTTAGGGGTTTAATCCCTAGGAGTACCTACGCGTTTATAGGCGTGGCAGTTTTTAATAAATCGTTCTATATTAGATAGAAGTCCTTACCAGTAATAACAAGGCGCTAGTAGTTAGTGGGTTTTATCTTAACTAGGGTATGCCATAGAGACTTAACAGTGGGCTTTATAGATTAGCTTTGTCCGTAGGTTATTAATATCTGGGACTATAAGCCGTTCTTAGTATAGAAGCAGTCCTTCTATTTCTAAATTAGGGTTACCTTTTATAGCTTAGTCGCGGAGGGCTTTTAGGGAGTTAGCCATACAGTTTACAGTTAGGATACGGTTAACTAGCCCTATTAGTTCGTCTAAGACTTCTCCTTCTAAGGGTGCTAACTCATTCCATTTGGAGTTTAGTTCTTTAAGAATCTATAGATTAGGCTGTTTGGGATAAAGGAGGGCGCGCGTCCAGTATTGGGTCTTTAGCTTATCCTAGGGTTCTATATCTTGTTCCCTTCAGGTTAATATATTAGCTTTAGTGTTTTACTTGCTAGAGTAATATATAATTATAAAGAAGAATTAGGAGAGTATTTCAGCCTAGCGGGCTTATTATCTAGTAAGTTGCTTTATAGTTATAAAGTACTCTAGGGCTTTATAATCCGTATATATTTTAATCTAAAAATTAGTATCTTTAAGCTCTGCGCGCTATTAGGACAATAGTCAGATAATAGCTAGCATTTCTTTATTGTATACTTTATAATTACACTTAGCCGGGTTTATTATTTTTAAGAAAAAGGCAATAGGGTACCATTCGCCGTCTAGATATAGATGTAATAGGATTCCCGCTATAACTCTATTAAAAGCGTCCGTTTCTAGCATTAATTTAAGGTCTAGATTATAGTAACAAAGGATTAAAGTAGAGCTAAGCCGATCTTTTAACTCCCCAAAGGCTTCTATATAGTCATTATTAAAGATAAAAGGCGTATCTTTCCGGGTAAGTTGTATAAGAGGCTTTACCATAATTCTATAGTTACGGATAAACTACTAGTAGAAGTTACAAAAGCTAAGGAAGGACTGGATCCCTTTTATAGTATAAAGGGGTTTCCAGTTACGGATTGCTTTAACCTTCTCCGGATTAACTTTAATTTTATCTATAGTAACAATAAACCTAAGGTACTTTATACGCTTTACCCCAAATTTATATTTCTTAATATTAACTTGCAAGCCTATGTTTCGCAGTCTCTCTAAAACCTTCTTAACATAAACCTAGTGCTTAAGTTTATTGTCTGAGTATATAATAATATCGTCTAGGTATGCTGTATAGAATTCGTTAAGGTAGTTAAATAGGACGTTATTTATATACCTTTAGTACGTAGTAGGCCTATTTATAAGTCTAAAAGAAAGGACTTTACATTTATAGGACCTATAATAGGTACGGAACGTTATTAAGTCTTTAGAAGCAGGGTCTATCTAAATTTAGTAGAAAGCTTAACGGATATCAAGTTTAGTAAAGATCTTTGCCTGGCTTAGATATATAAGGGTCTTATTAATTAAGGGGAGAGGGTAACAATCCTTTTGGGTAATAGCGTTTAACTTCTAATAGTCGATATAGAAGCGTAGGCCTCTGTTAGGCTTTTTTATAAATAGGATAGGTAAAGTAAAAGGGGCTTAACTTGGCTCAATAAACCCTTTATTAAGGTTATTAATTAAGTACTGCTTTATTGCTTTTAGCTTATCCGTTAATTATTAGTAGAGAGGGCTAAAACCTAGCGAGTTATTGGCTTCTAATTAAATCTTATGGTTGTATATCCGGTAAGGTGGTAATGTATCTAAAGCCGTCTTTAAGAATGCGTTCTTATAATTTACGTAGATAGTAAAAAGGAGGCGTTTAACTAGTTCCTTGTTAGTTTCCTTAGCTGGCTTTTCCTCCCTATTATTAATAATTTAATTAATCTTATATAGGCTTGTTATAAAGACCTTATTATCTTTCTAGTATATATTAAAGTGGAACGCTATAGCGCTAATTACGGCGATATCTACTATAGGGGGGCTACGTGATAATAAGGATGTATATAACTTTAGGGGCTTCTAGGGTATTGGCGCTATTATTACTCCTTCTAGCTCCTATTATATCCTTTAGAGATTATCCCTTATATCTTATTAGTATGTTCTTTTCTATACTAGTCGGATCTGCGTAATTTAGACGTTGTCTACTGTAAGGGCGCGAAGAGGCTTCAAGGAAGATTCAAAGGAACAATATAAATTCTATTTAAATCTAAGGGTATATAGCTCTTGCGGAGAACAAGACGTTGCGTAAAGAAGAGAAAGGAATTACAGGAGAGCCCTGTAATTAAATAGTTAGGGGTCTTGGTGGTCAATACATGCGCACATACGCACGCGGTCTTTAACAGACTTTAGTAATTCAATTAATCTGTCAGAACTTAGCAGAAGTCAATTAAGCTAGTAAAATTTAGTAGAATTTAGTTAAAGCGTCGGACTTTATCTATTAAGTATTTTACCAAGACATTCCTACTATAACTAGGCTAGTCCCGTTATAGTACCCTCCCCTTTGGCCGAAGGTCCAAAAACAATTCAATTTAGTTAAGAATTCATTTTTATTATGTCATATATTTTGCGTTAGGTGGCGGTATAGAGTTTTACCGGTTTTAATCGTTAAATGGACCAATTAGGATTTTCCATGCCCGGTATAGAAAATCGCTATTAGCTTGGTCTAGGGCGGTAAGCTAAACTAATATCTTTATAGTAGGTCTTGGTAAGGCAAATCTAACTAATTAGACAACTTTAACCGCCAGTCAAAGTTCCTTAACATCTTGTGTGTTATGTGACCATATCACAAACGTTATAATGTTTTTTAAGTTCTTTTTAAGTTTGAGCTTTCTACTATTATATTTTATATATTCGTGTTAGGTGGCAGTTGTTTGCCTTTATGTCGTATCTATCTAGCCGGAGCAGGCCGCGAAGGATAGTCTTTATGGAATTCTTTTACCAGGGAAGGCGCATTAATTTTAATTTGCTTATAGAGTTCCTAGGTTTATATTTTATATCCTTTCCACTTAACAAGAAGTTTAAATCTTTTAGATCGTGTTTTCTATCGCATATTATTAATTAAGTTAATAAAGTAAGAACCGTTACCATTGTCAACAATTATGGGAGGTGGCGGCGGCACTTTATAGGTTATAGGTTCGTCTTTTAAGGGTTGCAGTAAGCTTATATAGAACGTTAGATGTATTTTTATCTTAGTTGGTAATTCGAGCTTATAAGCATACGGGCTTAATTTCTTCTTAATTTAGTATGGGCCCGTAAATTTCCAATTAAGTTTCTTTAAGGGCCGTTAAGTCTTTAGGTTTTATATATTTAGGTAAACTATGTCATCTTCCTTAAAGTCCTATGTGGGAGCTCGTCCTTTGTTCGCATGCCATTCCTATACCATTTAAGCGTACGTTAATTTACTTTGTAATAGTTCCGTTAACTACTTTATTTAATTAGCGAAGTTGTGCGCGTTAATTAACTAAATCCGTTTAATTATGGGTCTTGTTGTGTCGATTTTAGGTCGTGGTTTAAATCTAAATTAGGGGTCTTGTCTATAAGTCGCGTAGAACGGCGTCACGCTTATTAATACGTTTATTATATTGTTCGCAGTAAACTTAGCTAAAGGCAGCCACTTTTCCTAGTTATCTTGTAGGTAGGAGCAGTATATTTATAGGTATTATTCTATAATCGTGTTTGCAATTTTGGTTTAACTATCTGTCTCCAGATAAAATACAGTTGAGAGTTATATTTAAATGCTCAATTATTTATATAGAGCTTGCCAGAAGTCTGAAACGAACTAGCTTCCACGGTTAGATATTATCAAGTTAGGAAGTCCATATAGCTTAAAGACGTGCTTAATAAAACATTCGGCTACTGATATTGCATTAATTGAGTCTATGGGGATTATATATTGCATTTTTATAAGATGGTTAACAACTACTATAATATTTATAAACCTATTACTGTTAGGCAAGTTAACTACAAAGTTAATTAAGATGTCGCGCTATCTTTGCATTAGAATTAGTAGTGGTTAAAGTACTCCTTGCTTCTTTATATAAGAGGTCTTTCCACGCACGCATATCCTGTATGCTTAAACGTATTTTCGTATATAGTCGTGCATTATAGGCTAGTAGTATACTTGTTAAACAATCTTATAAGTCTTCGCACGGCCAGGATGCCCTGCTATAGGGGAGTTGTGTACAAATCCGAGTATCTTAAATTGTAAAGGTTCGGAATTCGGAACTACTATCTTCTGTCAATAGTATAATCGATCTTTTTAAATTTTGTATTTAGCAAGTGTAATATCCTTATACTGTCGTTTTCCTGTTCAAATCGCTTTTATTATATTTATTATCCATATATCGTTCTTATATTTGTATTCTATTAGCTTATTAATTTCTATTTCCTATTTATTAACTTCTAATTTATTTCTATTAAGTTCCATATTTAGGAACATAGGACGTAGTTTTTCAAAATATTTAGGGGGTAATAAGATCCGTAATTAATTTATAATCTATTTATTTAAAGCATTTGCAGGTAGGTCTTATAATCGTTATATTAATGCGTTAGGCTTCTAATTAAGTTTACCTAGTTAGTACGTAATCTTAAAGTCAAATTATAAGAGGTATTTGGCCCAACGAATTTAGCGCTACGTTAGCTGCTTTATAGTTATAAAGTACTGCAGGTTTTTATAGTCCGTTAACACGCGTATTAGAAACAATAATCCTTTAAGTTCTAGGCGCCATTGTTTAAAGTATCTAACAATTGCAAGCAATTCCTTATCGTATATCTCGTAGTTCAATTTGGCAGGGGCAAGCTTTTAGGAGAGAAAGGCTACTGGGCGCAGTTTACCATTCTTATTATATTGCGATAACACTCCCCCTAGGGCATGATTAGACGAGTCTGTTTTAACAACACATTTAAGGTTAGGGTTAAAGTGGGCAAGAATTAGAGCGGTTATAAAACGTTATTTTAAGTTATTAAAAGCTTGTTCGTATCTAGCAGTCCATTTAAATTTTATGTTCTTCCTTATTAGGTTTACTAACGGTTAGGTAATTTTTAAGAACTGATTAATAAATTAATAATAGAAATTTGTAAATTCTAGAAATCCTTAAATGTCTTATACGTTACTAGGGCTTTCCTAGTTTATAACCGCAGCGACCTTCTTAGGGTCCATTTTAATTCCGTCGCGGGATATAATTAGGCCTAGGTACGTGACTTTAGACATATAGAACTTGCATTTCTTAATATCGCATTGTAAACCCGTATCTTATAGGCGTTTAAGGACCATTCGGACGTGCTTCTAGTGTTTAAAAAGCGAAGACGAGTAGATTAAGATATTGTTAATATACGCGGTAACAAATATATTAAGGAATTCACGAAGTGTATTGTTAACGTATTGCTAGAACGTACTAGGACTATTCTTTACACTAAATGGCATTACTAGGTATTTGAAGAGTCCCCATTATATATAGAAAGCTGTGTACTTCTTATCTCCTTTATAGACATAGATTTGGTTAAAGGCAGCGACTATATTAAGCTTTGTAAAGTACCGTGCCTTTAATAAGCGGTTGAGCGTTTCTTGAATTAGGGGAATAGGATATTGGTTTTAAATTGTGATTACGTTTAGAGCTTAATAGTTAACATAGAATCTTAAGCCTCCTCCTAGCTTTTTAATGAATAGTATAGGTAAGGTAAATAGAGATTAACTAGGGCGAATAAATCCTTTTTCTAGATGCTTATTAAGGTACTGTTATATTACAAGCAGTTCTTCTTATAATATACCGTATAGCGGACTAAACTTTGGTGTTATACCAGGTTTAAGTTCTATCTTAAAATCGTGTGCATCCTAATATAGGGGTAGTTGGTCTGCGAATCTTCTCTTAAACTTATTAATTAGATCGTGGTACTCTTTAGGCATAAGAGGTTAAGGGTCAATATATTGCTTTAGTTCTAGTACTTTCTTAATATCTTCTATAGTTATAGCGAAGATTTCATGGTCTTATTTTCGTGCTAACAAAATAAAAGGTGCGGCTTATATTATACGAATTTTAAGAGGTTTTAGTATAACGTCTTTGTATTTTTTATTACAATTAGCAGTTATAGCCTTATTGTTTTAGTTTAGGGTCCGTGGTAGGGGTAGTTTATATTATGTTAAATTTAAATAATCTTGTGCATATTTATAGGGTAGGTAGTGTTTTAAGCAATAACTTCGGTAGTAGGTTATGCGGAACTTTAGTATTTCTTTAACCCAGCTAATTAAAGGGTTGTGTCGTTTTAGCTATCTATGTCCAAGTATTATCTTATATTGCTTTAGGGGTGTTACAAATAGGGAAATGTATTTAAGGTATTCGCCCATCCGCATTTTTATAAGAGCGTAGTGCGTTAATTCGCTATATATTAAGGGTTTGCCATTAAAGCCTTATAGGCCTTAGGGCTTATCGAGTTTCTTTAAATTCAGGCGTTAGGTTTTCGCATAGTTTATATTAATAAAGCCTATGCTGGTGGCTCCGCTGTCTATAAGGATTCGTACTTCCTTCCATTTTCTAAGTGTTTAAATTTCGCTAAGTACATTAAGGGAGTCGTGTTGTGTATTAGCGCTAGAAGAGCCTAGATACTTATACTCTTCCACTTCTTGTCCTAAGGCGCGACTTAGCCCTAGGATGATTTGTTTTCCGAGTTAACCAAAGGTAAGGTGCTTTATGGTAATTAAATATAATTTATAGAACGAGTATAAGTTAAGAAGCAAGTATAGCTTAAAGAATAAGTGCGATTTAAAGACCGGGAGGAACTACGGCGGACTTTTTTAAAAGGGTGAGTTCGGCAATTCCTTTAGATATGTCCTTTTCTACCATATCCGAAGCATTCTCCATTTGTGGCTTAAGTTCTTCGTTTATTGGTTCCTAAGGGTGCGTAGGATTAAGTGGCGTCGAGGTCTATAGGGTCGTGCGTAGGTTTCAGAGAAGGGTCGCGTTTTAGGGTATATGTCGGTTTCGTAAAGTCTTGAACACGAGGTGTGGTTGGCTTTAGGGAATAAGTCTATTTATTATATCAAAGGTCTTTATTAATTCGTTAACATATTATAGCAAATTTAGGTAGGTCCTTTAGTAGTTCCCTACCTACTAACTATGCTCTAATTTTATCCAAAATAGCTTATTAAAGAGCAGCAACTTTAGCGGCTTTATTCTAATCTAATTCGCCAATAAGGCCTAAAAATTCCGAAAAGAAGCTGGTAAATTCTTGGTTCCGTTATCATAGGTTTTTAAGTTTGGTAATAGTAGTGTGTTTACAGCTAGCGTTATTATACGTTCGTTCTAATAGAGAGATAAAGGTTTTAAAATTAACGAAGGTGCTATTATGGAAGAATAGGTCTATAGTTCGTGCAGCGTCTTTATTTAAATAAGACATTCTATAGCTAATCTTACTAGCTTTAGTAGGGTATTAGTTATAGTTCGTTAAAAGTTTAAGACGGAGCTTAGTTATAAAGGGGCGTAGGTTATTTTAATTTCTATTAAATATTAAAGGGTTAGGAAGCTTTTCTAATTTTATAGTAGGTACTAGGTTTGTTACAGGTACGGATTAAGCTACCGTTACTAGTTTAGGGTTCGCATTTAACAGGCTAGATTCGCATACAGTTATCTTAATCTTATTTACAGGTGTTGCTATTGGGGTTTCCAACGCAAATACTTTAGCGTCGTAGAGTTCTTTGCGTATTGCTTTAATCAATTGCTAATGCTGAGCTTTTAGTATAGCTCATTACTAGGCCAAGGCATCCATAAAGGACTGTTGTATTATAGTCATTTGTTCCCTAACTAGGGCCATAATAGTTAACGTAGCGGATTTGAGTTCGTTTGCCATTTTAAGGATAGTGGTATTAACGCAACATAATATAAGGGCGCGAAGAGGCTTTAAGGAAGATTTAAAGGAATAATATAAATTCTATTTAAATCTAAGGGTATATAGCTCTTGCGGAGAACAAGACATTGCGTAAAGAAGAGAAAGGAATTACGGGAGAGCCCTATAATTAAATAGTCAGGGGTCTTGGTGGTCAATACGTGCGCACGTGCGCGCGCGGTCTTTGACGGACTTCGGTAATTCGATTAATCTGTCAGAACTTGGCAGAAGTCGATCAAGCTGGCAGAATTTGGCAGAATTTGGTCAAAGCGTCGGACTTTATCTGTCGAGTGTTTTACCGAGACATTCCTACTATAACTGGGCTAGTCCCGTTACATCTACATTGCTATCCGTCCCGCTTCCGTACGTAGAGTCTTTATTAACTATAGCGCTTTAGGAAAGTATCTTTGCCAGTATAAAAGAATTCCTTCCGGCCTTACAACGGGCATCTTCTTAGGCGAAGGCTAGGTTACGATTGGTTACATCCTATTAATAGGTTGGGTTAGCCTTTGCGGCTAGTGTCTTGCGGTTAGTTTAGATTTCCCTAATAAAGGAGGGTAATTTTAGTCTATCCTTCAGCTAGATAAAATGTCTTTATTATACGTTTAACCAAATATTAAAATAGGATATTTATTTTTGGTTAAGGATTATATTATGGGATTCTAGGTCTAGGATACAAAAGGGGATACCGTATTAGCGTCGTCCGTTAAGAGCGATATATAACTTTAAGACGTGGGTAACTGGTTTACTGGCTTGGCTATTATAGCCTTTTACTTAGACAGGCTTCTTTAATAAGGTAGCTTTTATGTTTAGAAACTTTATAATGTTAATTATATAGGTAGTATTTATAAAGGCAAAGCTATTTACTCTAGTGTTAATAAGGGCAGTTATATTAACTCTATATCCATTTTAAGATACTATATATAGAACCGTAAAGTATTTTCCACCCATTAGCTAATTTGGATTAATCTCTTTAAGATTAATAGGGTACCCTAAGGGGGAGTCTTTCCCTAGGGCTCCTCTTTTTCCAACTTGTCAGATATTTTTCCTTCCTCTATTTCCTTAATATTACCTATATTCTTTAGCTCTAGACAAAATAAAGCAAATTAACTATCCTTTCTATAGTTATAGCATATAACCATAGCAGTGTCAATTAGGGTATTGCGGCGAGTACTAGTTAAGGGTGTAGTACGCGGCGGGTCAGGCGAGGCTCGCGGGTGCGTAGTTATGGCCGCTTTTAATGCAGGGGCCGTAATAGCTTGTCTTCCTACTCTAGCTCCTATAGGTGTAGTTAATGGGTTTTAGGGTCGCTTCTACCAATTAGGGTGGGCGTTAATTCGCTTTAGTTCTGAATCCAGCAATAGGCAACGAGCTGCGAGTCTTTTATAGGTTAGAAGGTCGTCTAAGGTTATAGCGATCTTCTCTTATATCCTAATTGTTAGCTTATTATATAGGTCCAAATAGCAGTTTTTAAGGGGAACCTGGCCTTCTCTCGCGAGGTGTAAGAATTAAGTCTAAAACTTGGAAAAGGATTGGCATGGTTTTATTATTAGGCGGTTATACTTATATCTAGCATCCCGTACTTTATTCGGATTTATATAAATAGCAGCTAGGTGCTATAGTATCTTATTAATAGATGTAAATCGGACAGGGGATTCGTCTTCGAACTTAGCTTAAAGGTGCCTTTGGGCTCTCCCGTAGTTCGGCCAAAGAGGTAAAACATTTTAGCTTCTTTAGAGGGGAAATGGTTATAGTTAATTTAGAGTTTTCCTTATACTTAGATCCTCCAGTTCTTAAAGGTAAGGTCTATCCTATTAGACAGTGGTTAAGGGTTAGGAAGCTTAACGGATTTTAACTGTTTTATTACTATATCCGTACTCCCTAGTATATTATATTTGGTAGAGTGGATAGGTCGGCTAGGGCTTTGGGAGGGAGAAGCCGAGCCATCCTATAAGCCCTCGAGGCTTTTTAGAATCCGCTCTAGGGTGTCTTGTATATTTTAGGCCTTAAGATAATTAGCCGCCTAGTTGGCTACAAGGGCGCGAATCTACTCGCGTATATCTATAGCGTTATTATTATTATCGATCTCTAATCCCAACTAGATCTTAGTTTCTTCTTAAGTAGAGACGGCTCTCTTAGATAAGCTTGCTTTAGGTACTATTATTAGTATTACATAATTCGGTTTTAATTTTGGGGGTACAGGTTAAGTACAGTCTGGCCTATAAGGTGGGATATTATTAAGGCCTTCCCAGGCAGTATGGAGTTGTTTTAGTATCTAAGTATAACGCGTTAACGCGTCGTTATAGATAAGGTTTCTTTTTGGGGGGATATTATTAAGGCCTTCCTAGGCAGTGCAGGGAGAGCTTAGTATAATATAACGGCTTGTATAAATGCCTTTAAACCAAAGCTTGTGGATTGCTATCTAGTAAAATACTAAGCTAAGGAGAAGAAGAAGAGAAAAGGGCGTTAGGGGGTAGACGAAATACAAAGGGGCCGCCAAGGCGTTAGTAGCAAGCGAGCTAGTAGCGATTTTCCATCCCAGGGATGGAAAATCCTAATTGGTTGAATATGGCAGGTGACGCGCCCTAGCACTGTTACAGTAAGCTCTTTAAGTAAGTCGTCTATCTATATAAGCCTAAATAATGTAAGAGGATTAATAGGATTAATGTGTAGTAGTAAATTTGGTATACTATTGGTATATAGAGAGTTAATAGGAAAGGGGTTGAAATCGGGCAGTGGCCAGGGCTTGGGTGGTGGAATTTTGGCCTTCTTATGCTTTAGAACAATATATTGATCAGGCTTAATAAAGTCTATATTATTGGAAGTACATTTACGGCCTATTGTGGTGGTTTAATTAATATATAAAGCTATATTGATACTACGGCAGAGACGCGTGTTAATATCAGACTTGCGGGTAATAGGCTTAACAGCCCTGTTAAACAGCCAGCCTATTAGCTGATAGTATTAAGATATTATTAGAACAGGGTCTAACAGCCTAAGCCATAAAAGGAAATTTCAATTTATTATTTTCTTAAAACCCTCTACCAGCTATTATACGATAAAGGAACTATAAAGGGATACCTAGAATTCCTTAATCAGCCTAGTCCTTTAAGCATTCTGTCGCCTTAAGTATTTATATACTTATTTTTGTACGGTCCCATAAAACTCTACGTCAAGAGCCTAAAAATACTCTCTCTGGTTTATCACTTATTCTAGGTATAGAGAGAACTTTAATTGCAAGCTATAAGAGTCGTTTATATCTCTTACGCTACTAACTCCACCATTAAATAGCCGTTGTTTTACTATCTAGCATAATTGGGCTCTCACTAATATAATTATCAAACTTATCCTGGCTCTGTAGATAAGTATACTTTAAAATATATAGCCGACAAGCCTTATGGAAGGCAGAGAGATTTTCCTCCGGTTGGAGAGCAGATTTGCTAGTACTTTTGGACTCGTACAGTATAGTTAAAAGTGGTGCCTTGTTACGGAATGTCTCCTAGAGCTTTTATACAGTATAGAGCTATTTCTCTCCTTTAGTTATAATATGGTTATTCTTATCTTTAAGGAAAGCCGTATAATATTATGGGTTAAAAATTCGTGCCGCTAGATAGTATAGAGAATCGTTTAGCTTCTTAACGTACTTTATAAGCTTTTCCTTAGCGCGTTAGAGTTAAAGTGCCATAAACTTATCCTTAGCCTTAGTGGCTATTACCTAATAGAAAAAAATTAGCTAAAGAAACGTTAAGAGTATTATATAATATACTAATGCGTCTTATATTAGATCTTTAAAAATATTAATTAATTCTAGAACCCTTTCTAGTGTTATATAATCTCCCTAAAGAAATAGAGTTACTTTATAGAAAGACTAAAAGAAGTCACGAATCGTATAAAGATATACCCATTTACTTATTATAAGGATATCCTCTTTTAAGATACTATCCTAGTAATATTCTACGTAAAGTTAAAGCCCAGCCTTTACTCTATCATTTAGAGCTACACTTAACATATTATACTAACTATTCCATCTTGTATAATTATTAAGAGGAATAATCTTAAGTGCATGTTCTTTAAACTATATTATATAATTAGCTAATTTGCGGATATATATAATAAGGTTATAGAGCTTTCCTATAGGGCCCATAATATCTTAAATATTCTTTCCTCTTTTGGCCGATAATAGCTCTAGTTCTTTACCCTTCTTTTTCCTCTTATCTTTTGCTATTGCTAGCTACGGTACTAGTCGTACGGGCTCTTTTTTGTCCTCTTCTTCTTCCTAATTCTGGTCCTCTTTATTATATAACTCTATAAGCTTCTTATTCTTCTTTAATTTAAATAGGAAGGCCTAGATAATAAGATTAATAACATACTCCTAGCAGCGAATTCTTTAATATATTGCGTTCTAGGTGATTTTATATTTAAGCCTAAGCCATTGGCCTATTATATAACAAAGAACGTCGTTTAATCCGGCATTATCGCTAATAAGAGCTCCAATCTTTATACTCAATAAGGACAAGACAAAGTGCCTCCCATTAATCTATACTACTCTAACTATATACCGTATAAAGGGCAATTAAGATATTCCAGTATTTATCTTAAATATTAAGAAAGCTGGTATAGATTCTAAGGAGAAGAGAATAATTAGAATAGGTCTAGATATTAACGGCAAGGTGGATATTTATCTTTGCAGATTAAAGTGCTCTTTATATAATATCCTAACTCTTAATAAAGTACTTAGAGATCTAGTCTGATATTATTAAATAATATTTAGGGATAAATAAAGGTACTTCTTGATTTAATGCTTTAATAAAAGCATAAAACTTCTTTTATTCTATATATAAGAATAGAAGCCGTTATACAATAATAAGATCTAAAAGTGCTTATTTTATAGTATTTTTCTATACTATACGCTTTAGAACCTCGCCCTTAAGACCTTGTATTTTTCCCTTTGCCAAAAGTCTTTAGTATAGTTGTTAAATAGAACTTTCTGCCTTATCTTTTGTTATTATATGCGGATTATTCTCCTCCAGAGTCCATTAAACTTTATATTTCTTAAGATAAAGTTATAGTCCTTACGTTAAGGCGTAATATCCTTTTAGATCTTTAGGAGGGCAATATTTATAGAAGTAATTCTTCTTCGTTTACTTCTTTTCTTCTGCCGTTATTATATAAGTATGTTTATGGATTAAGGAGTAGGATCTAGAGAACGCGGCTATTTAACGTGTTAAGGTTAAACCTATATTAGTATCGGCTTTAATAGGGCTTAAAAGAGTAGAAGGTATATTACTTTTAAAGGAGTTATTACTGTAAAGATCATCAGATAGAATTTTACCAAGGGAGGCCATATTATAAGGTCGTATAATAGGGAAACAAAAGAATCTATATATTGTCCGTTAGAAAATTTTAGATTGCCAAGCCCTGTTATAACAGCTGTCTAACAGACAGCCCTATCAGCTAACACCCTGTCTGTTTGACAGGTTTGATAGGATATTCTGTCAGCCGCAAGTCTGGTTAATATTTTTGTGTTCGCGCACGGGCCTCTTTTGGCGTACGCCTTAGCGGCGCATGGGATAGGCTAACTTGTCGAGTTGCCAAATGCCCTAAACCGTGTAAATTGTAAGCTAGCTGCGCTAACCACCAGCTATTTAGGCCATTGAAAAGGTACGACTTTTTGCTGATAAAGGTAAATAATAATTCCTATATTGTAGTTAGTAATTAATATAATAAAGGCCTTAAAATTAAGCTTATTAAATAGTAATAAATGATTGTAAGAGGTTTAAAGATTAAACAATAAATAAATCTTGCCTGGCGCTTTATATAATAAAGCAGTAACTATTTCTTTATATTAATTAAACTTAATAATTATTAACTCTTTTATTATTAAATAGGTAAATAAAAAGCCTGCGGTTAATATAGCTTAATTGGCGTAATTTATAAAATTGTAAAATATATTGTTTTTAAGCTTATAAAACAGAATATTATTATATATAACTTATTGCATTAAAAGCTATATAAAATAATTTATTTTAAGGCTCTAAATGTTGGGAATACAGGTAAGTTGCCGTCACGCAAGGCAAGTTGCCGTTACGTGAGGCAAGTTGCCGTCACGTGTCGCCGCGGCACTAGCGTGGCGAGGAGCCTTAAGCTCCTTACCCTTCCTTAAGCAGGAGAAAAGAATAGAACAACCAATATTATACTAGCTATAACCTGCAGCTACGTAATATTACCTTGTGTTACCTATACTAATCAGTAGTTAACTTTACTATTATACTATAGAGCAGCTAAGTATTCCCAAGAAGAGACAAGTCACTATACCAGTGCTACTCGTGCTAAAGGAAGCTGTCTTTTAAGGTCAGAACTGGTCCTAAATCTTAAATAGAACTTCTCTACAAATCTAAGGATTTAAAGGCTAGAACTAGTCCTAAGCCTTTCCCAGATTACAGATTTTTGCGTCCATTACGCAGAACAACACGCTTTACGAGTCTTTGCAATTTAAGGCTAGAACTAGTCCTAAGCCCTATAATCGCAGATTCTCGTCTAAACGCGTACCAAACAATAATTAATAATCCCTATACCAATAATACCTCCTCTCCTATAACCCTATAACACTTCCCTTCCTCCAAAAATATGGCTAACGACTAGAGAGACTCCTTACTACTAGGGGTAGCTACGTACGCGAAACTTATCAATAAAGATTGGGACAAATTTCCCGTTTTTAATATAACAACCTATACGGCAAAACAAGTTAATGGCTTCCTCCTATACCATATTCTCTTCTACCGAAGTAGACACTACGCCGATATACAACTATGGGAATATTTTAGAGAGGATTTTATAGGATGGACTGCCGACACCTAGGTACTTAGAAATGTTAATATTATCTAGGATTTTTAAGACTTCCTCTATAGGAATAGGGTATATATTGCTAAGAACGGTAACCCAATTACTAGTAACATTTAGGCCATTATTATTAGAATAGAAGAGCCAGTATAGACGGAAGCTAAGATTATACGTTAACTACAGAAACCTAAAACTAACTAATATTCTTTAGAAGGCAACTTTAATTTATATCTAAACCCCTAGAACGCTACTTTCCTACCTAGAGGTACTCTTCCACCTAGAGGTACTTTTCTACCTAGAGGTACTCTTCCTCTACCTTCTCTACCGCCTCCACTTTAGCTAACTAGTGAGCCTCTATTATAAGAAGTCACGAATCTAATAAAGGTATATTCGGACAAAGAAAAGAAGTTTAGAGGAGAACTATACAATATACTCAGAACAAAACTACAGGTCTTTTACAACTGTTACAATAAGGTCGGAATTCAAGGCCACTAGTACCACTACGCTTTCTCTATTATGTTAAAGGGACGGGCGGCGACATTCTATTACGACTATATTGCGGGTAAAAACTATAGCTTTAATATAATGCTTTAGCTTACTAGAGCTTACTTTAAGACTAATAAGAATTGCTAACTTTATATATCTAAATGGCGGGAGACTATATTCTAGAGAGTTATTGCTTCTAACCCAACAAAGACTTATATAGAGTGCCTTTAACTACTCTTTAATAAACTCTAGAAAATCTAATATAGTCTTACCAAAACTTACTAAAACAAGAACAGCCTAAGGGACTAGGTTATTTTAGCATGCCATAGCATTCCTAAGTGTAACTTGGCGCTATACAAACCTACAGATACGTTTAAAGGAGTATATGCTAAGCTACGCTCCGCTATAGGTACTGTAATATAAACATAAGAATCTTAACAGTTCTATACCAAAAACCCTACGCAACCAAGTATTCCCGACTAACACGATTACAACTGGACTGACCATATATATAGTAGCCGTGGTAGGGAATACGGCAAAGGGTATAATTAACGTTAACTATAAGGTAATTATGGAGGTCCTTATAGAGGTTTATTTCAAAGTAATTGCTAGAAGAAGTGCTACGTTTATAAAAAGCTAAATTGCTGGTTAACTAGACACTCCCTTAATAAGCAAAAGGAGGCATATAATAAGTTCCGTCAGAGTGCAAAAAACGTTAGAAATTGTAGGGTTACTACAGCCTACTTCTAAAGCTTCCTGGTTTAATATAAAGGCGTAAAAGACCTTAAGGGTAAGGTTAATAAGGCTAAACAGCTCCTTATAAATATAGAAATTAAGGACTACTCTCCTAACCAATACTTCACTAAGTATGGTGAGGTAGATGGCACATAAACTATCGCTATTCTTAATAACCAATCTACGCTCCATTCTATCACAAAGTTAGATATCTTTAATAAGCTAAAGAAGAGCTCCGCATTCTCCTTTAATAACAGATACTTAGCAAACGTCTTTTATGGTATTATGCCAGATACTAGAGCCGCAGAAGTATCTATAGTAGGAGAACCTTAAGTTTAAGCCCTTTAATAGCTTAATAGCTCTGTTTAGATTAACTATTTAACGGCAGGCTAACACACAATTCATTTTAACAAGGGTACTATAACCTCTCTTAGCACAATTAGGGTCTAAACCCCCTTAGGGTATATTACCTTCTATATTATTCCTACAAACACTCCGTTTCTATTTTGCATTAAAGATATAGATAAATTAGGCGTCAGGCTTAATAACCTTAAGAATATACTTATTTAGGGAGATAATTAGGTGCCTATTATGCGCAAGTAGGGTTACCCCTAGTTGCTCCTTTATTAACTAGAAAAGAGTGTTACTTAGAGCCACTTAACTAAGTCAGAATTACGCTAACTGCACTATTGTTTTAGCCACCTATCCGTTTACTAATTGTTTAAGGTTCTTTAGCGAGCAGGCTATAAAGTTAAGGTTAAGGCAATTAAGCACCTTATAAAGTACTACTATTACTACTAAATAAACCAGAAGTCCCCTGGCCGATTTAAGTTTACCCTTAAAGATAACTACGACTTTAACTTCTGTATTATTGTTAACGTTATATATCTTAGCGGCAAGCTAGTACTCTAAGTTATTAACTTCTTAACCTCCTTCCAAGCCGCACGTTTCTTAAAGGATATATTAGCTAGGAACATATAGAATACCCTTTAATTATACTAGATTAATGTCTACCTAGGACCCCCTAATTAAATTGTCTATAACGTAAGAAAGAACTTCTTATCTACAGAGTTTTAATAATAGACAAAGGCAATAGTAATTAAGGTTAAGGAAGTCCCTATTAAGGCATATAATAGTATTAAAAAAGTAGAGTGATATTATACACTATTACGCCGCGTATATAAGATTATCTCTTTAGAACTAGAGGATATTAGCGAAGAACTTACCTTGCAAATAGCTATTAAAGCCGTTAACGATTCCGCTAGCCTAGATGGACTCGTACCTACATTACTAGTTTTTGGCGCCTACCCTTAAATAACTAACGATTCTCCACTATCTCCTTCCGTTGTGTAATGAGCTGAGGCTATTCGCAAGGCAATAAAGGAGGTGCGATGTCTCTATACTATACGCCAGGTCAACAACGCACTAGGAATAAGAAATAGCCTAAATACCTTAACTACGCTTAATCTGCCACTCCAGTCTAAGGTACGCGTATGGCGTAAAAAGGGAGGGTGGTTAGGCCCATATTAACTTATTGCAATTAATAGTTAAACTTATACTATTTAGATGCCTTATAAACCCACTTAATTCTAATTAACTGTTATTAAGCCTTATTATAAAGATAACAGTTCTAAGCCTTTATAGGATGCCCTAGAGGAGAACCACAATTAACATGCTCTAGAAGGCGACTATAATTCTAATATAATTATAGTAGAGGTTCCGCAACTACGACATAGCAGAGGTCGCCTAAAGGGATCACAAAATTGCCAACATCTTGTTAATTTTGAAGAGCAATTTATTGCCGCTATTAAGAATGGAGTTGAGTTATTAATAGCCTTTATAACAGCTAAAGAGAAGGCTAACTTTAAGCTCGTAAAACAGCTCTAAAAGGAAGGTTGTATTATAACCCCTAGAGCTCCTTTCTAAGCATCTAATAAGTAGGAGATTAATAGTCTTATTACAAGAGGAGTCTTTAAATTTAAGAAGTATAACCTTACTAAGTTTAATAGAGTTCGCATCTTTAAGTTAAGAATAGTTAATAAGATTAAGGGCAAAGCTACTAATACCCTATTTAAGAAATTAAGGCTTGTTATCTAAGGTTACAACAATAATAGTAAGGAGGTAATTCTTATATAATCTCCTATAATTTAATAAGCTAGTTAGCGAGTTATTGTTGCGCTAGCTCCCTCCTTAATAAAGAATAGAATAGTGGTTTATTTATAAGATATTACTTAGGCCTATACCTAATTAGAGACGCACCTTTAGCGCTTAATATTGGCATATTTTCTAGAGCAAATTCGTTACTAATATCCCAAAGATATAATTATGGTTATGCTTAAGCCATTATATAGAATCGTAGAGGTAGGAACCTATTAGTAGGCTACCTATAGTAAGCACTATAAAGAGAAGCTTTTAATAACTACTTTTATATTTAACCCATACTTTCTAATTACAACTATAGAAACTCTATTTGGAATTATTGGTATGCAAACTAATAATATAATTATCTTAGGAGACAACCAATTCTTAGCTCTTAAAGAAGATAAGTTAGTAAAGGCAAATCTTATAGCAAAGCTAAAGGAAAAGCTTAATTTAATAACACTATTACTCTTTAACGGATGCACCCTTTCCCTAAACAAGGATTCTATTGGTTTGCGCTAGAAGGGTTAAGGCAAGAAGATTAATATTATTAACGCTAATTCTCTAAAGCAAGGATACATAGAGCAACGTGCTTATAGAGCCTATGTTATTTCTATTTATCAACCCAAGGCTTCCTTTAATCTCTCTATTACTGCTTAACACTAGGAACCAACTAAAGATAACATTCTTACCCTAAATAAGCGCCTTTTCTGGCAAATAAACTATCTTAATTAGGGACTACTCTATGTGCCTATTAATCTTCCCACCGCCAAGCTCTTTATATTTATTAATAGGTCGTTTATGTTACGGCGCTGGTGGAAAACGGTGGATTATAGTAGACGTTATAGTAGACGCCGAGTTACGTAAGTCCACATGACTAGAGGACCGCATAAAACTTCGCATAGCGCTGCTATTCTTCTCCTTTCCTTTCTCTAGCTTTGGATCCTCGTTTATAGACTACTAATTATACAGGCTTGCGTGTCCCTTATGCCGTACTCGTGCCTTGATTAACTGAGTCGCTAACATTATCTAAAGCTCAACTACTCTTTCTTCCTAAGAAGGAACTCAAATATATCTATAAAGGACACAGAATAGGACCCTAAGGACATTACCAGGACTATAAGGATAGGACAGACCCCTAAGAACCAAAAGAACATAAACAGAACGCGAAACCTAAGAATAGGATATACATAGACCAGAACCCCTAGAAAATAAATAAACACCAGAAATTACCCAATACCCCTACCACCATGCCAAGAAATACAGCAGCTGGTAAAGCTGCTGTAGGACCCGCAAATACCTCTAATAGTAAAACAGTCGCCGTCTTAACCCCCTAGGAAGAGCTCGCAGCAGCTAATACCGAAATTAAACGGCTTTAAGAGCTGCTTAAAACTAGAGACACCCCTATACCTAGTAAAGAGTTATTAGACACCTAGAGACTTGCTATAGTCCTTAAGACCCTAGCCTAACGTACAGCATTAGTATTGTTGCGGTCCGCAAAGGTTGCGGACCCCCTATTACTTACAGACAGAACTAACCCTATATTTAATAATTGGAAGCTTCAACTGCAAGACAAGCTTAAAGTTAATATAGACCACTTCCCTACTACCCAAGCTAAGATAGCCTATGTCTTCGGCCGTACTGGCGGGAACGCATAGACGTATCTACGTCCATAATACGCCTAGGACTTGGCAGACCCCTTCCTCTCTAAAGAAGAGATGGTTAACTACCTGTCTTCCATTTACAAGGACCCCTTTAAGACATAAAACGCCCGCCTTAATTACAAAGCTCTTAACATGAAGATAATGGAGACCTTTTTAGCCTTCTAGACCCGCTTTCTGCACCTAGCCGGCTAAGCCTGAATTCCCTATAAAGACCTAATACTAGACCTCTTTAACAAGCTTACCCTAGACCTACAGCGCGCCGTACTGCCAGTTTTTACTACTGTACAGACGCTAAAGGTACTTATGGACCACTGCCTAGCTATTAACTAAGGCCTCTGTTAAATTAAGTTATAATCTAAGCGGTATAAAGCTAGAAACTCTCTAAACTAGACTATAAATACTTTATAAACGGCCTATAACACCCTAGCACGATCTGTAACTCCTACAGCACCAGCCGTACAGCCCGCCGTTAATTTAGCAGCTAGCCATGCAGCTAGTCCTACTACGGGTCTGGCGCATACTTAGCCCACGTACAATAACCCCCGTAAATAGGCCCTTAGTAATTAAGGAGCTTGCTTCTTATACGGCTAGAAAGACCACTTTACAAAGAATTGCCAGACAAAGGCAAAAACGGGCGAGGTTCTGTTAATTTAGAAGGACAGTATAGAGTTAGAAAAAGAGGAACCCTAAAGGAAGACTCCTCTCTAGGGTTAAAAGGGATTAATATATTATATATTAATCTAGGTTGGCTAGTTGGTAAAAGAAGCTACACTATCCCTTATACCTTATTCCGTAATGGATATTAAGTTTTAACCTCTGCTTTAGCTAACTCTAGAGCAAATGCCTTTGCCTTAATAGACACCCAGTATGCCATAAAGCTGGCTAACTTTTTAAATGTACTCCTTAAAGAACTGCCCAAACCAATTCCTATTCGCAGGTATAATGGATGAATAGGGCCACCTATTACGACTATCTTGCGGATTTACCTCCGCATTAACGGACAAAGGCAGTATAACGTCCCCTTTCTTATTACGGACCTTAGGAGCTACAATATAATTATAGGGAGAAAATGGCTAGCCTATTTAGGCTTACAGCTCAACATATAGAATAGACGGCTTATTTAGCCTAAAACCCTACCCCTAACCCCTTCCTTTATAAAAGAAATCAGCATTATAATGGAAAACCTCGTACGGCCCTAGATTAATACTATTTACCAGGCTAATACTATGCGCAGAGACTAGGCCTTTAAGAAGGATATATGTCTTAATCCTTAACAGATCTGTATACTACGCCGCCCCTAGACTGTATATATTACGCCATTCGCATTAGAGACCTAGGAAGTTAGTAGTAACCTAGCTAAGCCCCCTATAGAGAACCTAGGCCCTATGCAGCCCTAAAGGAAAACTAGGGATATTGGACGCCATACTAAGCTAATAGACAGGAAGGATAACTTATGGAAAATAGAATATAAGCTAAGGAAGACTATATACCCTATACCGCAAGATACGGCCCGACGAGCGTCTGTAAAGAAACCTATAGACCTCCCACCAGTCGATATCTGCTATATTGGCGCTATAGGATTCTACTAGAACTTAGTTTAGCCTAATACCATTGCCTTTATAACTAGCCTATATAAAATTAATCAAATACTTAAGGAAAAGAAAAGCGAGCTTAGCGGATAGGAAAGCGAGCTTATAGATAAGAAACTAGTAGAACAAAAACTGCCTAATTAACACTAGAAATTTAAGGACGTATTCTTTAAGGTAGTGTTAGATATACTTCCGCCTTACCAACCGTATAACTATAAGATCGAGATTAATTAAGGCAAGGGAAGCACCCTTAGCTTTAGCCCTCTCTACCTACAGTCTATCGCCGAATTGCAGGCTATAAAGTAGTACCCTATTAATAACCTTAATAAGGGCTTTATTAAGCCTAGCCAAGCCCCTTTTAACTCGCCTATTCTCTTTGCCAAAAAACTAAATGGAGGACTGCGCTTCTGTATTAACTACTATAAGCTAAATAACATAACCCGCAAGGACCGCTATCCACTACCCTTACTTAATAAGACTCTTGCCTGAATAAGTAGAGCTAGGGTCTTTACAAAGCTTAATATCCGCTAGGCCTTCTACTAAATTAGGATAGACCCTGGGTCTAAGGAGCTTACTATATTTTAAACCTATTATGGAACGTACAAATGTAAGGTACTCCCTTTTAGACTAACTAATAGACCAGCTACGTACCAGCGGTATATAAACGATGTACTCTTTAACTACCTTAACGACTTCTATACAGCCTACCTAGATGACATTATAATTTACTCTAAAAATAAGCTGGAATACAAGGAGCACGTCTATAAAGTCCTATAATGGCTCCATGAGGCTGGTCTCCAGGCCAATATTAAGAAGTTGGAATTTAGTATTAAGCGTATAAAGTACCTAGGTTTTATTATTAGTATAGACGGAATTAAGGCTAACCCAGAGAAAACGGCCGTAATTAACCAGTAGACACCCCCACGGACCATAAAGGGGGTATAATTATTTTTAGGTTTCTATAACTTCTACCAACACTTTATTAAGAACTATAGCAGGATCGCCTGGCCTCTTAACCACCTTACTAGGAAAGACCAGCTATTTCACTTTAACGCCATATATATGCAGGCCTTTAATAAGCTTAAAAAGCGGCTAGTATTAGCTCCCCTACTTGCCCACTTTAACTTAGAATGGCCCTTAATGCTAGAAACTAATGTCTTAGATAGTATAATAGCCGGTATTTTTTCCCAGAAGCAACTGGACGGAGAATGGCACCCTATTGCATACTATTTAAAGACTATAATAGATACTAAGCTGAACTACTATATCCATAATAAAGAAATGCTGGCTATTATCTCTAGCTTTTAGCACTAGTATATATAGCTAGAGGGGACCCCTAAGCCTATTAAGGTAGTTTTAGATTATAAGGCCCTAGAATACTTTATAACAACTAAGGCCCTTACGGCCCGCTAGGCACGCTAAGTAGATATCCTATCTTAATTTAACTTCTTAATTATGTATAGACCAGGCGCTATGAACCGTGCGGATGCTTTTATAAGGTGTAAATAGGACCTAGGTAACTAGGCGGCTGTGAAGATCTTATTATAGACCTAGGTACTACTATAACCAGAGCACCTTGATCCTTAGATACAGGTAGAACTAAATACAGACCCTTTAGACGCTAAGATATGCCCTATTAACTCCACGGAACTTAACCTTATTAATAAACTGCTATAGGCAAACCGTACAGCCCCTTCTCTATAGGAGTGCTGCGAAAAGGTAAAGGATGCTACTAGCCTATGGTCCCTTAAAAACGGACTGCTTAAGCACTAGGAACGGCTAGTAGTGGTAAAGGAACAGAATTTACGGACTTGGCTTATTACTAAAGTATATACTTAGGTCTCTACGGCCTACCCTAAAAAAAATAAAACCTGTAGAATTATTGGCGACCGCTACTACTAGCCCAGAATGGTTACAGATATTAACCGCTATGTATAGAACTGCGACAACTACTATAGGTCTACAATTCTATAAGATAAGACCCTAGGGCTATTAAAGCCACTTCTAATACCAGAACGCCCCTAGCAGCATATCTTTATAGACTTCTACGAGTTACCTACAGACCGCGACGGATATAATATGGTTATAATCCTAGTTAACTGCTTTGGTAAGCGCCTATTCTTAATCCCCTGTTATAAGAATATTGATGCTAAAGAGGTAGCCCAACTATATATCTACTATGTCTACCAAATTTATGGACTACTAGATACTATCATATCTAACTATAAGCCGTAGTTTATATCGGCCTTCTAGAACAAGTTCACCTAGATTCTAGGTATTAGGCTAAAGCTCTTTACAGTATACCACCCCCAGATAGACGGTTAGACGGAGATTGTAAATTAGTACTTGGACTAGAGACTCTGGCCCTTTATTAACTACTTTTAGAATAACTGGAGCGGACTACTACCTATAATAGACTATGCCTAGGCAACCCTACCCTATAACTCTACGGGGTTTGCACCTATTTAGCTAGAAATAGGATACTTACCCTATATAAGCTTTAACTAGAAGAGACCAGAAGGACCACAGACCATACGCGAAAAACTATCTTATAAGGAAGCACAGCAGTATGCTAGACGCTTAGAAGAAGTATAGATAGTAGCCTACAAGAACCTAGAGAAGGCCTAGAAATCAATAGAATAGTAGGTAAATAAGTACAGGCGCGAGCCTGACTTTACCATAGGTAATAAGGTCTGGGTTATAACAAAGAACTAAAAAATAGAACGGCCTAGCCATAAGCTAGACTATAAGATGGTAGGATTATATAAGATCCTTAATAAAGAAGGCAACTTATATAAGGTTAAACTCCTAGACTTAATTAAAGTCCACCCTATTTTCTTACCAGATAAGCTATAGAAAGCTGCAAATAACCTACTACCTAGATAAAAGAATGAGCCTCCACTACCGATTTAAGTTAATAGCGACGACGAATGGGAAGTTAATGAAATACTAGCCTATAAACTAGTATAAGGAACGCTAAAATACCGTGTTTAATGGAAAGGTTACAATCTAGACCCAACCTAGTACCCTACCTGGAACTTTATAGGTTGCCCCTAGAAGCTTAAAGAATTCTATAACTAATACCCTAATAAACTAGGACCCCCAAAGTATCTAGACAAGTAGATGGAGTGCTAGTATAGCGAAGATAATAAGCTACCTGTTAAGCATACAGATAAGAACACCCCACGGATATGATACGGACATACAAAGCCTAAGGGCAGGCTTTTTCGGAGGGGGGGGTAATGTTACGGCGCTAGTAGAAAACGGTGGATTATAGTAGACGTTATGGTAGACGCCGAGTTATGTGAGTCCACGTGACTAGAGGACCGCATAAAACTTCGCACGGCGCTGCTATTCTTCTCCCTTCCTTTCTCTAGCTTTGGATCCTCGTTTATAGACTACCAATCATACAGGCTTGCGCGTCCCTCATGCCATACTCGTGCCTCGATTGACTGAGTCGCTAACAGTTTATAAATAATAAAGATTTTAGCTTTTAGCTAGGATATAAAATTATTATTACAAATAAGTCTACTAGAGAAAACGACTTTATAATCCACAGCAATCTTATCCATTAGAGCTTAACTAAGAGTAAGTATATCACTTAAAGCGTTCTAGCGTTAGAGATATATAGAATGGTTAGCGGAGTTAATATAGTAATCACAATTAAAACTACCCTAAAGATAATTATAGATTAACTTGAACTTCCTATTATCCCCATAATCGTATATACCGACTTATATTCCCTTTATAAGTGTTTAGTCAAGCTTGGTACCATAAAGAAGAAGCGCCTTATAATTAATATTATAGCACTTCGGCAATCCTACAAACGGCAAGAACTCTTTAAGATTTAATAGATTAACGGTTAAGATAACCTAGTAGACGTAATAACAAAGGCAAACCCAAACAAGGCTCTAGAAACGTTTATTAATACAAACACTCTACATATATAAGTTAAAGGTTAGGTTAAAAGGGAGTAGGAGTATAATATTCTGCAAACCCTAACTTAAACCAGCTAATCAGGATTTTCTATCCCTGGGATAAAAAATCGCTATTAGCTTGCTTACTACTAGCGCCTTAGCGGCCCTCCTAATAAGATGTCTACCTACGACTTCTAAGTAAGAAAGCACCACGTGCTAAGAGGCAAATTTTAGGACAGCGAGACTTATATTATAATGGCAATAGTAAGTAAGGAGGATTGATATTTGTTACGCTAGTTAAGCGGTATATATATATAAATGGCAACCGCAAAAAAAGAGTTGCCAGTGTTAGAAATACAGGCAAGTTGCCATCACGCGAGGCAAGTTGCCATCACGTAAGGCAAGTTGCCGTCACGTGTCGCCGCGGCACTAGCGTGGCGAGGAGCCTTAAGCTCCTCACCCTTCCTCAAGCAGGAGAAAAGAATAGAACAACCAATATCATACTAGCTACAACCTGTAGCTACGTGATATCACCTTGTGAAACCAACACTAAATAAGGGTGTTTATTTAGGCTTAATCTTTTAGTTTATTAGTTTAAAGTTATAACTATTTAAAAATTGATTATCTTTACTTTGCTTTCTCTATAGGAGTATTACTAATATTATATTTTTCCTGTATATACTTAGAGTAATTTATAATGCCTATATTTAAATAGGTATGCCGTATATAAGCCATCTTTTTATAATAGATTTTATAGACCTAATACCGCTTATCTATTTTACTTTGCTTAATATTATATTTATAACTCTATATAGGTCCATATTATCTGCCCGATATTAAATAAGGAAGATAATAACTAAGGAGGCGCGTCCAGTTAATTCCTATATGGTCGTCTGGTTAGAATTCAGTAATAGACGCGTTAGTATTACTGTTTAAGCTATAATTTAAGGCGCGCTAGAGGTCTATAGGTGTAGTAGGATTAGAATAAGCTATAGAAAGGATTAAGGTATTTATTTAGTTATTATTTGACGCGTTAGAAGCCATAGTGGTAATAGAATTAATATTATTAATGGGCAAATCTAATAGTAAACTCTCCTTACTGTTAAGACTCTAGCGGTAATATAATAGTGTAAATAATAGGTAATGCTTGGGTAAACTTTTTTTGGTAAAGGAGACTAAGAAAAATAAGGTTTAGGGTATTACGACTTGTTAACTCTAGTAATATATCTATATAATATTAAAGCTTCAATATTTATCAACCAATTCAATTCAATTAAGGCCTCTAAATTGATTGAGTTGCTAAGCCGGCGAACTCTTAGTTGGTGAATTGATTGAGTCTTGGCAATTAATTCAATTTAATATTGAAGCCTCGTTGATTGATTTGCAACCCTGCCGATAATGCGAACTCTGTCGAGTCTCGTAAACTCCCCCTGTACCCCGTCACTTATGGCTAGTTCGAGACCATCGACAATGAATATTCCAAGCGTGAAAACGTTCTGAAACTTTACGAAGCGAGTACTGATGACCGCTGTCCCTGTTTCATCGTTCCAGTCTTGCTCTCCCAGCTCAATCTCTTGGACGAATTGCGCAGATTCTTCAAACCCCAGCATATTTGGACGATTAACGACAAACTTGATAGTCCGAGGTCGCTTGCTAGTCTCGTTCTCTTCGTTAGTTGAGATAAGACTGGTAAGATGTATTGAGTGGACCTTGACTGCACGTTTGAATGGTATGAAAAGCATCAGTTGCTCATCAACGTCTGAAACGACAAAATCTTTGTCCTCGATCTTATCATTAGTAACCATGTTGCCTTCGGTTTTGTCAATCGTAAGGGGTGTTGACGGGCTGAAAAGATTTCGTATTCCACCGAATTTCCCATTCGCGTTCCCAATTTCAAGATTCGGCATATCCACCTCATCTCCAATGTCAGTATATCCGCAAGCAATCTGAGAACCAACCCAAGGATTCATCCGTCTATATGAAAGGTAAGCGAAGGCTGTAAAATGGTATACAGAAGAAACTTACGTTCCAGGGTTCCGAACGGCGTTCATTGTATTGTGGGGTTGATCCTTAACTCCACTTTCTTTTGTCAGGAGTTCGTTCCAAAGTGCCTCGAAATGGCGCAGTTGTTTCCCCATGGATGTTCCAAAATAGCCCATCTGGGATGCCTTCCTTAGTCTCGTTAATCCCTCTTTGAGCATCTCATTTGACGACTGAAATTTCTTTTGCCTTCTAAGAGTATCCACGAGGTTGTTAAGGGCTGTCAGAGTGTGAAGATGCTCTTTCCCTAAAACCTTCTCAGATCCCTCCATTACTCGATGGAACATGCTCTCTGCTATATTAAATATGTCACGCTGGCAATAAATCGTTCCTAAATTATTGAGAATTGGCAGAGTGTCGGTGTGATCCTTCCCTAAGGCTATCTCAGCGCGTTCCAATGCTTGCTGATAAATTCTTTCTGCTGCGAGATAAGTACCCCTATCCAAAAGGACATTTGCAAAATTGACGGAACTGTGTATTGCCTTTGGATCGTATTTGCCCAAGATCTTCTCGAGACCTTCCGAACCTATTTGAAGCAGCTCTTCTGCTACCTTGTACTTTTCCTGTCCTCGAAATTCGGTTCCTAAGCGACACATCTCTTGTAACCTGACATCAGATGAACGCTCGTCGGCTAGTATTGTGTTTCTGCCCTTTGAAACTCGTTGAAACATGTCTTCAGCTTCAATCTTCTTCCCCTGCTCGTGAAGAACTCTTGCTAATTCATAGCAGCTTTTGATCGTCTCCGCGCAGTTCCTTCCATACCTCTGTTCACACGCTACTAGGACCCGGCGATATATCTGTTCCGCCTCATGATAGTTGTCTTGTATCCTGAGCGAGAAGGCTAGGTTACTAAGACTTGTTAGGGTGTCGGCGTGTTCGGGACCTAGGATTCCTTCCCTCCCCTTCACTGCCCGTCTGTACAATAGTTCTGCTTCCGCATATTTTCCTTGTCGTTGGAGCGTGTTTGCAAGATCGTTGGCACTCTTCAGCGTATCTGGGTGCATATTTCCAAATAAATTCTCAAACCCTCTGAGCACCCGGCGATGGCATTCTTCTCCTTCCCAGGAGGTGTCCTTCTCATCAAGCACCAATGCCAACGATCCAAGACTGTATAGGGTGTCGAGATGATCTTCTCCCAGAACTCTTGTTCTTCCATCTAGAGCTTTCCTATGTAGTGTCTCTGATTCTGCATTTCTACCTTGCTCGTGCAGCACCACTGCCAAATTGTAGATGCTTTTCAATACTTCTGGATGTTCCGTTCCCAGGATACCTTCCATGTCCCTTAGCCATCGACGGCACGTCTGTTCTACGTCTTCACGCTCAGTCTGTGCTTGAAGTATATCAGCTACACAGGAGAGAGACCCCAGAGTGTCCGCATAATCATCCCTTCGTTTCCTTCTCAGTAATATCTCAGAGAAGTCGGGATGCGTGATCTCTAAGTTGGTCTCATCGTGTGTGCGCTTTTGAGATTCATTTGTTGATCCAACGACCTCATACTCAGGAATTGCAGCAAAGGACAAATGATCGGTTTTTATCGCGTGCACTTCAGCGGAAATGGGGTCATTGGTCCGATATCCGCAAGTATCACACTCCAGAGCGCAAGCTTCGTATAGTGGTGTGACAACTTCAAAGGCTTTTGGTTCAACAGAACTTTGTGATGAGTCGAGTATAGCATGATGCTTGCCCTTGTCTGCTGTGAGTTGTTTTTCTAAGTCGTGTCCATCTAGCCCGGTGGGCAGTAATTCGAGGGATCCAGCGTTGATGGTTCCAACCTCTGTTCGACCTGAGGACTGGGTTATATCGAGTTCAGGGATTGCAGTAGAGTCGGTGGGCTTTTGAGTCAGTGTAACCCTCGCCGCTATTTAAATATAAGTAAAGTGCTCAAAATTAAATGAACGTTAAAAAGAAGTTAAAGGGGAGGGGGATCATCGAACTTAACAGAAATATACAACCTTCATCCTCTTTTGGAGTAAACTCCGAGCTCGCTCTATCAAGAGTCATAGTGATAATGGCGCCTGGTCGTGAGAAGTGCCGCTGTCCTCACGAGAGCACGAAGTTCTCGCTACTGTAGGAGCCTGTGGCTATTTGCTCAATGACTTACTAATGGCCTACGCTCGCAGAGACTTCCACAAACCAGATTCACTTTTCTTTGCCTAGAACTGATGGCCTGCAAATCTAGTTGCTATTATAAACGAAAACTCTGCAGCATATTCTCAGCAAAACCGGATGTGCTGCATACACTTCGTTGGGCATGATCAACTTGCATTGGGCGTCGCTTGGCGTACTAGAAGGCGGCCGTGAGTGGAGGAAGAACAAGCCCATGGGAAAATGCGTGTGGTACAGGGAGAGCAACACCCAATCGCGTATTAACTTCGCATGCACCGCCTTGCGCCCTGCACCAATCTTTTCCACTCTATAATTGCTCAGAGTTGCGACCAGCAGCAAAACAGCTACGTGGCGACAGATGCATCAGGGCATCATTAGGCACCCCTTTGCCTCGCAACATAGGCGCCCAACATTCCGCTACCATGTTCATCCACAAGATCGTTTCACCGTTCTGAGTTCTGCTATTACAAGTACTTCAACCTAACTTCAGGCAATTCTACCTCCGCCTTCATTATACAAATCATTTTCCTAAGCTCTACATCTATTTCCTACCAACCAACTCGGTAATCTTTTTCACCCACGAAGAATCTCCTAAGGCTCGTTCTTTCCTGGCTGGCGCATTCACAATGGATCATCTACCTCTTCCGCAAAATCCGATGGATTTGATCAAGGTGCCACTTTTAAGCACAATCGACTACGATGGTGGTGATGTAGGCACTTATCCGGAGCGTCAAGGATGGGGCAGTCGAACAGTGATGGAATGGCAATACTTGTTCGAAAGACCTCCACCGGAATTCGCTGCGTTCCTTCAAAGGTGGCTCTACTTTGGATTTCTGGAGACCATATTTGATACCCACATAAATGTCCTCTCTAGCTTCGTCTCGACAGACAGCCCTGAGGATTATCCGATTCTGACAAGCGAGCATATCCTAGGCCTTGCTCGGCGATTCCTATCTAAAGACTTTTCCAAAAGAGTGATTACAGAAGAACGCGTTCTTCATGTGTTCAAAGCCATCAACGTTGTCGGCGTTATGCACCAATGCCTCAATATGGGTGGGGGAAGAAAACGAACGGGCGAATATATCTATGCCCAGGAGACTTTGATGAAGTTCATTGCTACAGAGCAACCGAAGGACCCGCGCGATGCTCGAATCGTGATCGCGATAACCCTTTTGATGGAGTTCGTGGGTGAATGCATGCAGTTTACGCTATGGGAAGTCCAGTCAGATCAAGGAGTGCCCAAGCTGGAAGAAGTAAGAAGTGATGGTGGGAGGCGCCCATTTCGTGTGGATGGGGGAGCTCTACAGAAAGGCTTTAGGAGCCCCATATGGAAAATTTTGAGGCAGAAAGGATGGTGCCCGTCCCAATTGCAGCCGATGTTTTCAGAGTTCTCATCTGCTGGCCTTCTGTATATGAACAATATGGAACGACCAAGTCCAGGGGAGAGCCACCAGATGATATTCATTCGCGGAGAGATGAATCACAAGGAGAACCGCTTGCCGGGGCCCTTTTCGACCGACAACCTTTGCAAGCCACACCAGTGTCCATTTCGACAACTTTCTGATTCTACTTATCAGACGAAGCATACTGAAAATTGCCCCGGATGTGTGGATATGGTCGCTGATTTGGATGTTCTATGTGAGATTCTGGAAGGCGGGGGAATACCTCTCATACAAGTCATAGACTCTAGGTGGGAAGACGAGAACATCAAATTGATCGAGGCTGAGCCTGGCATGGCTTATGTTGCAATTTCTCATGTATGGTCGGATGGCCTAGGGAATGTGGCGAGGAATGCTCTTTGTCGATGCCAACTCCTACGCCTAAGTGAGCTTATTGGAGACTTGCCTGAGCCCGCCGAGAACATTGTTTGTTTTTGGCTTGATACAATTTGCGTACCTCCGGATGCAGCCAAGCGGGAAAATGCTCAACTTAAAGCGTTGGAAATGATGCGCCAGACATACGAGAAAGCCACCGCCGTTCTAGTACTGGACTCTTGGCTATTGAGTTGCACAAGCCAAGGTAAATCTGATACCGAGATTCTCATGCGAATATTTAATTCTCTTTGGAATCGGAGGCTCTGGACCTACCAAGAAGGAGCCTTGGCCCGTCTCCTGCTATTCCAATTTAGAGATCGCGCTTATGAGCTTGATGCCGCAATGGAGCGTCTTATTCATGATACGGATCTCGCATTAACTTTTACGCTCAAATCGTCTTTGGTTTCCAGATTCAACAGTCTGCGCTGCTTCAGAGAATCTACGAGAAGCCTGACTGAAAGGTTGGATGCAGTTTTCGCTGCTTTGAGGTTCCGGGCAACAAGTGTAGCATCCGACGAAGCGTTATGCCTGTCAGCACTCATGGGCTTCGACATACAACGCATTGCAAGAACTCCGCCCAATTCTCGGATGGAAGAATTCTGGAGATTGAATTCTTCAATTCCGGCTAGTGTCTTGTTCTACAGCGGTGCTACACTCAATACAAAGGGCTTTCGATGGGCTCCTCAAACACTTCTTCTATCGGAAACAAACTTCTCTCGATCAACGGGAACCTATAGTGAAGTGGACAATACATCCGCACTTGACCCTGTAGCGGCAAAGTCTACTTCAAGAGGGCTCTTAGTCGAACTTCCGGGCTTCGTCTGTAGAATCGGAAAACACCCAATAGGATCCAACTTTTCTGTGAAGGATCAGTATGGAAAATACTTTCAGATGGGACTACAGCTCAAAGCTAGTAGCCCCAAGACAAAGGCTTTTATGGAAGACCAAAACGGCACTTTTATGGAAGCACTTAGTGTGAATCCCAGTGACGTGTATGGGAGCGAAGAAGTGGCTTTTGTCTCTCGATACGATGTGCGACGCGAGAATGGCAAACGGGAGATGGAGAAACTCGCCGAGAATTCACAGATATTGGCTCTAGGGATCCTGGCTGCAGTGATCGATGAGAAGGATGAGATAGTATATGTTGAAAAGATATGCAATGTCACCTGCACCATCTTGAATCCTTACAATCACGGGACGACTATCGATACAATAGAAAGTGCGTATCCTGGACAGCAACCCTACGGAAGCCCGGTCAAGGTGGATAAGCGCACTCGTGTTGCTTTAGCGTGTATAGCTGACACAAAACCCAGTAAACAGCAGTGGTGTGTTGATTAACTTTACATCAATGTACATGCCAGCCCCTACGGTCTATGCAAATGTGAATTTAGGTGTAAAGTACATAGGCACTTAGTGTATTTTACACTTTTTGATGTAAAATACACCGATTTTGAGATAGCGCTTATTTAAAAACTAATGTAAAGCACACTTAGCCACTCAATTCAAATAAAGAATTTCACACCTAAGATATAAAATATACCAGAAAAATATGTAAGTCGAGTAAGCTTCACTATTAGCGCGCTCTTTTCCAAACCAGCTTAACACCTTCCTATTACTACCTTCCTATCACTAATATACTAAAAATCACTTCTTTTAGCTATACTTGCTATCTAATATTTAAATTACTTTTCCTACATTATTTTTATATATATAATTCTTATCCTACTTTGCCTTTTTTAATACCTATTTCTTACTCTTCTTAAACTCTAATTTCTTTAACTCCCTAACCGGCTTAGTGTCTTTTCTTACTTATTTACCTGCTAAAAATACTAAAATATTAAAATCCTTAGTGGCCGAGTGATGAAGAGGTCTTTAGTAACTTTGGTAAGTCTAAATAATTATATTAGGTCATCGGAGACTAAGGAACTCTTTTATAGGTTTTTTCTTCTTATACCCTTTATATTACTTAAAACTACCTAATTTTAGGGCTTTTTCTCTTCTTGTCGCTAATTCGCCTTTTTTATAAGCCTCTCTAACTCCTCCTGTCGGGAATATATCACGTGTCGCCGCGGCACTAGCGTGGCGAGGAGCCTTAAGCTCCTTGCCCTTCCTCATCACAAGAATCAATAAGCTTTCAACCAACATCACTGTAACCTACTCGAGTAGTCGTTATTGGTAAGTTACCCTGTGTGACCAACACTAATTAGTAGTTAAACATACAGTCAACTATAGACCAGCTAGGTTTTCGAACAGAAGAGACAGTCTTATGCAGGGGTGCCATATACGCTCATATGGAATAGATCCTGGCGATACTGTGCTACCTTAGACTTGCAGAAAACTAGTAACAGAAGTGTTACTAAGTACTAGGAGATACCAAGTTACGTCTATTACGCAGAACAACCACGTTTACGAAGATTTGGTCGAGTACTTTAGGTCAAAAGTGTCACTGAACCTATGGTCCCAAGTTAACGTCCAAAACACAAACAACCACCTTAACACCCTCTGTGTACCTTCGCAGATTGTAGGATCACGATTAATACTAAACTATACATTAAACAACCTTTATTTTCCTTATTTTTAATTAACGAAATAGTAGTTATTATGGCGTTGACCTACCTAAAGAAGTATAAGGAAGACATTAACCTAGAGATATAGAATACTGATATAGCCAACCTTAAAGATGCCAATAAACAAGACTTAAACGGATTCTTATTACACCATATAGCATACTACAAAAACAGCGAATATAATAACACCATGCTATAGTACTGCATAAAGGAGGACTTTATTAGATAGATAAAGGGAACATAGACTCTTACAAAGAAGGATATTATACAAGACTTCTATAACTTCTTACGGGAGTATAAAGTGTTTGTACCTATAGATAGGAGTACTATTAGAGATAATATTTAGGAGCAGGTTATTAACGTAAAAAAAGAGCACGAATGGACTCCATAAGAGATTAAGCACCAACTACGCACTATAAGGAAGCTTAACTTACGATGGAATCCAAGTAATATACTAGCAGAAACACTTCTACCCCTGTCTTTAACTCCCCTATATCCACTAATTCAACCCGCAACCTTAACTACTACCCTTTAGCAAGTATATAATCCCCCTACTTCGCGAGCCAATAGCCTTTGGACTCCACTAACTAGACCTACGTCCCCACTGCAGCCTATAATGCAACTCCCTCCTCTATCTCAATCTCAAATCAGAGGCATTTTAAAATTGCTTACAGAACTTGCGAAGCTCTATTCAGATTAGGAGAATAAATTTAGCAGGGAATTATATAATATTCTTAATTCAAAACTGCGTATCTTCTATAACTATTGCTAGAAGGTAGGAATAGAGTCTAATTAATACCACAACGCCTATTCTGTTATGCTTAAAGGCCAAGCTAGTACCTTTTATTATAATCATTTAGTAGGAAAAGGATACAATTTCAACTGCATAATATATAAGTTAAGGTACCACTTTAAAACAGAAGAGAATAAGTAACAGTATATATTAGTGTGGAGAGAGACTACCTTTCTAAGGATTATTACTACAAACCTAAGTGTTTCTTGGCTTAATTGTCTTTAAAAGCTCTTTAATTAACTTTAGATAATTTAGCGTGGTTTATCCAAATTATATTAAAAAGACTTTAGCCTATACAATTAAGTTATTAGCGCATGCTAAGGTATTAAAGAATGTAACCTCGCTCTCTTTAATCCTGCAAATACTTATAAAGGAGTGTGTGCTTAATTAAGATCTTCTATTAGCACTACTCTACGCTCTTAAAAAGTATAGCAATTTAACACCTAACTCTAACCTACTTTAATCGACCCGGCCGACCAATATGATCACAACTGGACTGATCGAATATATAGTGGCCGTGGTAGGTAATACGGCAGAGGGTATAATTAACAACTATAAGGCAAAGGTAGAGGTCCTTATAGAGGTTTATTTTAAAGTAATCACCAGAAGAAGTGCTACGTTTATAAGAAACTAAATTGCTAGTTAACTAGGTATTCTCTTAATAAGCAAAAGGAGGTATATAACAAGTTTCGCCAGAGTGCAAGAAATATTAGAAATTATAAGGTTACTATAGCCTACTTCCAAAGCTTCCTGGTTTAATATAAAGGCGTAAAGAATCTTAAGGGTAAGGTTAATAAGGCTAAACAGCTCCTTATAGATATGGAAATTAAGGACTACTCTCCCAACTAATACTTTACTAAGTATGGTAAGGTAGATAGCACATAAACCATTACTGTTTTTAATAACCAATCCACGCTCTATACTATTACGAAGTTAGACATCTTTAATAAGCTAAAGGAGAGTTCTACATTCTCCTTTAATAATAAATACTCGGCGAACATCTTCTATAGTATTATACCAGATACTAAAGCCGCAGGAGTATCTATAGTAGGAGAACCTTAAGTTTAAGCTCTTTAGCAGCTTAATAGCTCGGTTTAGATCAACTAATTAACGGCAGGCCAACATATAATTTGTTTCGGCAAGGGTACTATAATCTCTCTTGGCACAATTAGGGTTAAAACCCCCTTAGGGTATATTATCTTCTATATTATTCCTACAAATACCCCATTTCTATTTTGCATTAAAGATATAGACAAATTAGGCGTTAAGCTTAATAACCTTAAAAATATACTTATTTAGGGAGATAATTAGGTGCCTATTATACGCAAATAGGGTCACCCCTAGTTGCTCCTTTATTAACTAGAAAAGAGCGTTGCTTAAAGCCACTTAACTAAGTTAGAGCTACGTTAACTACACTATTATTTTAGCCACCTATCTATTTACCAATTACTTAAGGTTCTTCAGCAAGCAGGTTATAAAGTCAAGGTTAAGGCAATTAAATGTCTTATAAAGTACTACTATTACTGCTAAATAAACCAGAAGTCCCCTGGCCGATTTAAGTTCACCCTTAAAGATAACTATAACTTTAACTTCTATATTACCATTAACGTTATATATCTTAGCGGCAAGCTAGTACTCTAAGTTGTTAACTTCTTAACCTCCTTCCAAGCCGCATATTTCTTAAAGGATATATTAGCTAGGAACGCATAGAATACTCTTTAATTATGCTAGATTAATATCTACCTAGAACCCCCTAATTAAATCGTTTATAATATAGAAAAGAACTTCTTATCTATAGAGTTTCGGTAATAGGCAAAGGCAATGGCAATTAAGGTTAAGGAAGTCCCTATTAAGGCACATAATAGTGTTGGAAAAGTAAAGTAATATTACGCGCCATTACGCCGCGTATATAAGATTATTTCTTCAGAACTAGAGAGCGCTAGTAAAGAGCTTATCTTATAAATAGCTATTAAGGCTATTAACAATTCCGCTAGCCTAGATAGGCTTATACCTATGTTACTAGTCTTTGGTGCCTACCCTTAAATAGCTAATAATTCTCCACTATCTCCCTCTATTATGCAACGAGCTAAGGCTATCCGTAAGGCAATAAAGGAGGTCCAACATCTCTACGCTACACGCTAGGTTAACGACGCACTAGAAATAAGAAATGGCCTAAATACCTTAACTACACTTAATCTGCCACTCCAGTCTAAGGTACACATATGGCGTAAAAAGGGAGGATAGTCAGGCCTATATTAACTTATTATAATTAATGGTTAAACTTATACTATTTAGATACCTTATAGACCTACTTAATTCCGTTTAACTGTTATTAAGCCTTACTATAAAGATAATAGTTTTAAGCCTTTATAAAATACCCTAAAAGATACCCTAGAGAAGAACCACAATAAACGTGCTCTAAAAGGCGACTACAATTCTAATACAATTGTAGTAGATATGCCGCAACTACGACGCGGTAGAGGTCGCCTAAAGGGATTACAAAATCGCTAACACCTTATTAATTTTAAAGAGCAATTCATTACCGCTATTAAAAATAGAGTTAAGTTATTAATAGCCTTTATAACAGCTAAGGAGAAGGCTGACTTTAAGCTTATAAAACAACTCTAAAAGGAAGGTTATATTATAACCCCTAGAGTTCCTTTCCAAGCTTCTAATAAGTAGGAAATTAATAGTCTTATTATAAGAGAAGTCTTTAAATTTGAGAAGTATAACCCTACTAAGTTTAATAGAGTTTGTATCTTTAAGTTAAGAATAGTTAATAAGATTAAGAGCAAAGCTACTAATACCCTATTTAAGAAATTAAGGCTTATTATCTAAGGTTACAATAATAATAGTAAGGAGATAATTCTTACGTAATCTCCTATAATTTAATAAGCTAGTTAGCGAGTTATTATTACGCTAGCTCCCTCCTTAATAAAGAATAGAATAGCGGTCTATTTATAAGATATTACTTAGGCCTATACCTAATTAGAGACACACCTTTAGCGCTTAATATTAGTATACCTTCTAGAGCAAATTCGCCACTAATATCCCAAAGATACAATTATGGTTATACTTAAGCCATTATATAGAATTGTAGAGGCAGGAACCTATTAGTAGGCTACTTATAGCAAGCACCACAAAAAGAAGCTTTTAATAACTACTTCTATATTCAATCCCTACTTCCTTATAATAACTACAGGAACTCTATTTGGAATCGTTGGCATATAAACTAATAATATAATTATCTTAGGAGACGACCAATTCTCAGCTCTTAAAGAAGATAAGTTAGTAAAGGTAAATCTTATAGTAAAGCTAAAGGAAAAGCTTAACTCAAAAACACTATTACTCTTTAATAGATGCATCCTCTCCCTAAACAAGGATTCTATTGCTTTGCGCTAGAAGGGTTAAGGTAAGAAGATTAACGTTATTAATATTAATTCTCTAAAGTAAGGATACATAGAGTAACGCGCTTGTGGAGCTTATATTACTTCTATCTATTAACCTAAGGCTTTATTTAATCTCTTTATTACTGCTTAATACCAGGAACCAACTAAGGATAACATTCTTGCCCTAAATAAGCGTCTTTCCTAGTAAATAAACTATCTTAATTGGGGACTACTTTATATACCTATTAATCTTCCCACCACTAAGCTCTTTGTATTTGTTAATAGATTATTTATAAATAATAAAGATTTTAGCTCCTAGCTAGGATATAAAATTATTATTACAAATAAATCTACTAGAGAGAATAACTTTATAATCTATAGTAATCTTATCTACTAGAGCTTAACTAAGAGTAAGTATATCACTTAAAGCGTTCTAGCGTTAGAGATATATAGAATAGTTAGCGGAGTTAACATAGTAATTACAATTAGAACTACCCTAAAAATAATTATAGATTAACTTAAACTTCCTATTATCCCTATAATTGTGTGTACCGACTTATATTCCCTCTATAAGTGTTTAGTTAAGCTTGGTACCATAAAGAAAAAGTGCCTTATAATTAACATTATGGCACTTTAGTAATTCTATAAGCGGCAAGAACTCTTTAAAATTTAATAGATTAATGGCCAAGATAACCTAGTAGATATAATAATAAAGGCAAACCCAAACAAGGCTCTAAAAACGTTTATTAACATAAACACTCTATATATACAAGTTAAAGGTTGGGTTAAAAGGGAGTAAGAGCGAGACTTTGTAACAATGCTGGAGTATACCACCTGTAGTATTCTGTGGACCCTAACTTTAAGCCAGCCAATCAGGATTTTCTATACCCGGTATAGAAAATCGCCATTAGCTCGCTTATACCTAGCGCCTTAACGGCCTTGATATAATATCCACCCTAACTTCTAATAACCAATTAGGATTTTCCATCCCCAGAATAGAAAATCGCTATTAGTTCGCTTACCACTAGCGCCTTAGCAGCCCTCGCGATATGTCTTCCTACCACTCCCTAATAATTCTTTTTTGGTTTAAAGGCATTTGTGCGGGCTATCACATATTGCAATAGCAATAGTAAGTAAGGAGGATTAATATTTGTTATGCTAGTCAAGCGGTATATATATATAGGTGGCAACCACAAAAAAAGAATTGCTAGTATTGGGAATATATCACGTGTCGCCGCGGCACTAGCGTGGCGAGGAGCCTTAAGCTCCTCGCCCTTCCTTATTATAAGAATTAATAAGCTTTTAACCAACATCACTATAACCTACTTAAGTAGTCGTTATTGGTGAGTCACCCTATGTAACCAACACCTCCTTTAATATATAGTCTAATATACCTTTAAAATAGCCCTTTTATAGCAACGGCTTAAATTCCTTATCTTAAAAAATAATATAACCCTTTTCTAAAGCCATCTTTTCCACTAGAGTAGCTAAAACAATATTAATAACTTTAAAAAATTAGGAAGTTAGAGAAGACACTATACCTTTTAACTTTAGTAGAGTCTTTAATTTACTAAATATTAATAAGGAAACCGGCTTTTATAAATTAAAGACTCTCTCTTAATCTTTAGGTGTAGGTGTCTTTACCGCCCTACTTTTATAAGCAATATTACCTTTATAATCTTTAGTATGTCGTCCATTTAATACTTTTTAATACTCCTTATTAAAGATTTATTATATAAGTATAAACTTATTACTAGGTAATAAAAAAAAGACTTTAAAAAGTATACGTCTTATCTTAATATTAATGCCTATTTTCCTTTACCAATTAATTATATATTAATTAACGTATTTTACGGATGAGCTGGTCAAACGGGTAAGCTAATCACTTCAAAAACACACTAAAAAATGGAAAAATCACACTTTAATATCTTAACAACCACTTAATAATAAATTTTAATAATTTAAATTTAGACTTTTATATATGCTCTACAGCCTCTATTAAAGTTGC